>Ga0247664_1000228_pt1 | contig 14576 bp, 20 predicted proteins | sample CNK05_metaG_FD_182715 | JGI IMG/M metagenome (GOLD analysis project Ga0247664, IMG submission 182715) | Soil microbial communities from Purdue University Martell Research Forest, Indiana, United States - CNK05 | ecosystem: Environmental > Terrestrial > Soil > Temperate forest > Bulk soil...
GCTGGGGCGATGAGGGGTTCACCCGGGAGGCCAAGAAGCCACCACCGGACCCCGACCCCGATCCGGATCGTACAGATGGAACGAAAAATTCCGTCCAATTGTACGAACGGCTCGACGTGAAGCAGATCAAGGCCATGGCCGACCCGAAATGGCTGGTCGAAAAGCTCATTATCGAGAATTCGTTGGGGTTCATTTTCGGGGCGCCGGGCACAGTCAAGACGTTCCTGGCGCTGGACCTGAGCCTGTCGTTTGCTACCGGGCGGAAGGAGTGGTGGGGGCGCAAGATCGAGCACAATGGCACGGTGATCTACGTGTCGTCGGAGGGGTTTTCCGACCTCAAGTTCCGCATCATGGCATGGGAGCAGCAGCGCGGCGTGAACGCCGACGATGCGTCGTTTCGATTGATCCGCGAGGGGATCAATTTCACCAAGCTGGAAGACATCCAGAAGCTATTGGCGACCATTGAGGCGGTTGTGAACGAAACCAAAACGCCGGTCACGGCGGTGGTGGTGGACACGGTTTCGCGGGTGCTGCCCGGCGTGGACGAGAACCTGCAGAAGGACATGACGGTGTTCGTTCGCGCCTGCGATCTGGTGCGGCAGAAGTTCAACACCGTGGTGTTCGGGCTGCACCACACGGCGCGTGCCGGCAATATGCGTGGCTCGACCGTGATCCCGGCGGCAGGTGATTTTGTCATCGAGATGCGCCGTGAGGTTGGTGCCTGGGAGGGATCGTTTTACGTCTCCAAGCTCAAGGCGGGCGAGGACGGTTGGGAGCAGCATTTCAAAATCATGAAGGTCGATGTCGGCCTGGCGGGTGAGTATAGCTCGTTGGTGCTCGAGCCGACCGATGAGGAACCCAAGCGCGAGCCTGGGATGGCATGGCCCGACCGGGATATTTGCCGGCAGATTTTGGCCGCGATCGATGAGGCGTGGAGCAAGGGGCGGCCATGGTGTTTTGCGCGGAACACTTCGCGCAGCGCCATCACGAATATCACCAAGCGATGGCGCCTGACGCAGGAAACGGTCGAGGACATTTTGGCTACTTGGACGGCGAACGGAGTGGTGACAGAGGAGGTGTGCGATGCAAAAAATCACATATCAGGATACCGGAAGATGCTCGACTTTTGAGGCGAAAGTGACTTTCGCCGCGGCGAAGGTGGATGTGTAAGTCTATGAAACATATAGCGAATTCGAAATGCGAAGATGGCGAAGGCAGTTGCGGTAAGTTGTTGATTTTACAAGCGGCGAAAGCGAAAGCCTATCACCCCATCCTACGGATGGGGTTAGCGTTAAGCGCTAACCCCACACTGGCGTGTGATGATGCAGGAGCACAACCCGATGTCCAAACCTAGCCCCGCCCTCCCCAAGCCCCGGCGCTGGGATGCAACCCACGGCGAATATATCGCCGGCCGCGCCCACCTCGATGGCGTCGACGCCATGGCAGTCGCCATGGAAGCCAAATGGGGCAACGGCAGGTTACGCCTGCTGGTCCCCCCCGAGCTGCGCGAAAAGTTCGACCGCCAGCGATACCTGCTCAACGGCGCCATCAACCACGGCGACCTCGCCGCCGTCATCCGCGAAGCCGCCCGCATGACCACGGCATGGCGCACCCTCGACACGGCGGCGGAAGCCGCCGGCGCAAACCAATTGCCGCCCGGCGTGCTCGAGGTCACCCTCGAGGACGGCAGCGTCGTGGCAATCGCCCAGGACTACGACAGCCGCCTGGCCAAGGGGCGCGCCGTCGCCGTCTACACCCTCGACGAGATCGGCCGCATCCTGTCGCGCTACCAGGCGCTCAATGTCGTCAAGCTCACCTGGCCCGGCGCCACCGTGGTCCGGGTCGACAAGTCCATCCCCGACCCACTCGACAGCCTGCGCGAAGCCACCGATCTCGACGACCCTCTTGAAGACCTATGGAGTCAATCATGAAACCCGTACTGCTGCTGGCGATGATACCCCTGGCGCTGATGGGCACGCTCACGCCCGAACCGCGCTCACCCTGGACGGGCGTCAAAACCCCCACAATTGCCGCCCAGGCCGGCGAGGTGAACACCTTCGAAGAACGCTGGTGGCCGGGCGATGGCTCGTTCGCGCCGAACCCCCTCACATTCGAACAGCGGTGGGCGCCGGTCGAGCAGGCGTGGGGCAGGCGGGTGAAGACCATCACGATCACCAAACCGCCTCCAGAGTCTTCCCAGGAGGCCGTGGCTGCCATCAATAACGCGGTACCGCTGCCGCAGGCGCGGCTGGGTCATGGAGAAAACTCTACCGAAAACCGGAATTTTCTTCCTAAGGCCAAGCCGCGGCCGACCAGGGTCGCCGATATCTGTACCAAGCACGGCATGGTCAAGCAGGTAACCAACAACGGCAGGAGCTGGAAATGCAGGAAGTGACCAACGGCGGACTGACCGACGACCGGCTCGAGCGGGTGCGCGAAGGCATACGCCTCACACAGGAACTCGAGCACGATCGCGACATGCTGAAACGGCGCCTGGACGACACGCTGCAGCGCTGTGCAGCATTGCAAGCGGAACTGGGTGCCGTGCAGGTGGCGCAGGCAAGATTGCAAACGGAACTGGAGGACTACCGCCGCGAGCGTGACCTGGCAGTCGGGAGGGCAGCGGAGATGGCTGCAGTGCTCGCGGCGGCGGCAACGATCCTCACCCAGCAGGTCGACAAAAGCAAGGCGAAGGAGGATGGCGCATGACTGATAGGGTGGTTACGACCGCAGGAGATTGGGCGCTTGCGAGCGATGGTATCCAGTGGATGCTGATGCGGCGTCACCGGCGCCCCAAAAAGGATACCTGGGACCCGATTTGGTTTGTCCATTCGACGCGGGACGTCCTCGCCTTGGGCATGCGTGAGAAGGGCGTGGAGCCTGGTACAGCCGATTTGCTGCTGTCGGGGCTTCCCGCTACCTTTGACCAATGGAAGGCTTCCCTGCCGGGCCTTGCGGAGGGGGAAAAGTGAATGTGCTCGACCTCTTCTCCGGAGTTGGCGGGTTCAGCCTCGGCCTCGAGCGCGCCGGAATGCGAACCGTCGCCTTCTGTGAGATCGATCCCTACTGCCGCCGCGTCCTCGCCAAGCATTGGCCAACTGTCCCTGTTTTCGGAGATATCCGAGAGCTTACCGCAGAGCACATTGTGGCCAACGCCGCATGGGATGTGTGTTCCCAACAAGCGGTGGGCGGGGCCGAGCGGCAACGAACTGGGACGGGCCGTCAATCAATCGATGTCATCTGCGGCGGGTTTCCCTGCCAGGACATCTCCACGGCAGGAAAGGGCGCAGGCATTGGCGGCGCTCGCTCCGGATTATGGAGCGAGTACGCCCGAATTATTGGCGAGGTACGACCCCGCTACGTCATCGTGGAGAACGTCGCAGCTTTGCTTGGACGGGGACTTGAGCGTGTTCTCGGAGACTTGGCCGCGCTCGGGTACGATGCGGAATGGCACTGCGTACCGGCTTCCGCCGTTGGCGCCCCTCACCGACGCGACCGGGTCTGGATTGTTGGCTACTCCGACGGAGACGGGCAATCAGCTCTCGCCGTCGATGATGAAATGGCCGGGTTGTGCGGCATGGTGGCCGACGCCGCGCGCATCCGAGTGGAAGGGAACGGGTCCGCTCGGCAGCAAGAGCCACGCCTATCGGTTGGAGCGGAGTTATCTCGATGCAACGGTGCAAGAGGTTGCGCAGACCAGTGGCGCATTGAACCCGACGTGGGTCGAGTGGCTCATGGGGTTCCCGCTCGGGTGGACCGACTGCGGTCCCTCGGGAATGCCGTCGTCCCCCAGATCCCGGAAATCATCGGGCGGGCGATCATGAAAAGCAAGGCGGCGGCCGAGGGGGCCGCCGTCTAGTCAGTGTTCGTCTTCGTAATCGCGCAAGTCTTCGTCGCGGTCCTCCGGAGGCTCATCGTTCCGTTCGTCCTCCGGACACATCAACTTCCATGCGTCATAACCGGGAAGGGGGTTCATGCCGCCACCGTCTTCCCGGAACGCGCCGCAACCCGCAAGGTGCGGACCTGCGTCACATTGGTATGCGCCGCAATGAACTGGCGCGACAGGTGCTCGCGAACCGCCTTCATGTCGAGCGTCTCGCGCTCGCTCTCGCTCACCGACAGGCGGAACAGGTCGCCCTCATAGGCGCCCGGCGTCAGGTCGGCCAGCGCCTGCTTGAGCGCCTTTTCCTGCGTCTCAAGGTCGGCAATGCGCGCCTTCAAGGTGCCAAGGTCGTCAATGATCTTGGAAAGGTTGGTCATGGTCGTGTGCTCCGTGGGTGTGTGGTCAGATGAGGGAAATCAGGACACGCAGAACCTGAACGGTGGAACCTGTCGTACGGTCGATCAACTCGCGGCCGATCTTGCGACGTTCGCCGATAGCGAAGTTCTCCGCCTGCGCCAGTGAACGGGTGTCGTGCGTCTTGGCCGTGCCGCTGGTGTAGAGCGTCGTGACACGGTGGGTCAGCGGGCGGGCGAGCTGGGCTTGCAGGAAGGCGTCGACGTTCATGGCTCAGCCCTCCGCTTTCATCGCATATGCGCCATCACCGATCTTGATCGCGTCGCGATGAACCAAGCAATCATCGTCCGCGATGTAGCAAAGACCGTCTGCAATAGCTTCGTCGACTACATCCTTCGGCAATTGCCAATAAAGAACGGCACCATCGTTGCGGACCAAATCAGCCATCAATTCTTCGTGGGTCAGCGGCTTGGCGAAGTGCGCGGCGAGGAGGGGGTTCATGGTCGTGTGCTCCGTTGGTGTGCTTCAGTGATTGCGAAGTTATGTCAGCCTGACACGAGTGTCAACAACTATTTTATGTCTGGTTGACACTATTTTGCTCCGGTGGCATAAGTCTGGTCATGGCTGAAGTGTCCACGGAAGTGTCCACGGAATGGCAGCGCGAGCGCTCCTTGTCGCCCAAGGCGTTCAAACGCGCCGTGGAGCGCCTGGGTATCTCCAAGTCCGCCGCCGCGCGCTTTTTCGGCGTTTCGGAAAGCTCCATGCGGCGCTACCTCGCCGGTACCGCCGACATCCCGCCCAGCATCGTTCTGTTGCTGCAGCTCATGAACGAACTGGATATCGAGCCGAGTTTCGTGCCGAAACGGCTTCGTAAGGTCGATCAGGAGCCTACAGCGCAACCCTGACTTGACGTAACGACCGAAATCGGTGCAGAAATGTGCAGGTTGGGGGGCCATGGTGCCCCCCTCTGTCTTTTGCGCGAGGGCTCATGGCATCCATGAAAATCGTCTCGCTGCTCGACAGCGAAATCAAAACCGCACGCCAGGTCATGATCCGCGACTTCGAAACGTCGTTGCAGGAAGTTCGTAGCAATATCAACGAGTTACAACGCGCAGCTCACAAGTTGCGCGTCGATGTCGATGCGTTGATGCAGGAGGGGGGTCAACCCGTGCTAAGTGGCTAAGGCACCAGCAAATATCAGATCTTTGGCTCGGGCGTACACGGAAAGCTGCATCAAGCGGATCGAGGGCCTGGCCGAGAAAGCGCAAAGCGAAAGCGTGCGCCTGGACGCCAATAGGGCGTTGCTCGACCGCGGTTGGGGCCGGCCCAAGGAAACAACCGAGATTAGCGGTCCGGACGGCGATCCACTCGCCTTTGTTGTTCGCACCATTATGGAGGGGTCAAAGCCGCCCAGGAAATAATGGAAATCTACCTGCCGCATAATGAGTGGACGCCGCGCGTGCATCAAATGCCGCTGTGGAATTATCTGCGCGGCGGCGGCAAACGCGCAATGGCGGTGTGGCACAGACGCGCCGGCAAGGACGAGATATGCCTGCACCATACGGCAATCAGCGCCGTCGAGCGCGTCGGTAATTACGCGCATTGCCTGCCCGAGTTTGCCCAGGGCCGCAAGGCGATCTGGACCGCGGTCAATCCGCATACTGGCGTGCGGCGCATCGACGAGGCATTCCCGTTATCGATGCGATTAAATGTCGACGACCACGCGATGTTTATTCGCTTCAAGACCGGCTCGACGTTTCAGGTGATCGGCAGCGATACTTATAACACCTCGCTGGTCGGATCGAGCTACGCAGGAATAACGTTCAGCGAATTTGCATTATCCAATCCCAGTGTCTGGGCTTACGCGCGGCCGATGCTCGAGGAAAATGACGGCTGGGCAATATTTATCACCACGCCGCGCGGCCGTAATCATGCGTTTGAAATGTTTAATTATGCGGCCAAAACCAAGTCGTGGTTCTGCGAACTGTTGACCGCCAAAGACACCGACATGCTGTCCGACGAGACGCTCGCCGAGACGCTCGCAGAAATGCAATCGCTCTACGGCGCCGATCAGGGCATGGCGAGCTACCGCCAGGAGCTGTTCTGCGACTGGACGGCGAGCGTGCTCGGCTCATTCTACGGCGGCCTGATGAAAGACGTGCGCGATGAAGACCGCGTGCGTGAGATAGAGCCACCGCCCGGTGCCCCCGTGAGCCGGGCGTGGGATCTGGGGGTCGGCCATAGCACCAGCATCTGGTTCTTTGCCGTGGTTGGCCCGCAGGTCCACATCTACGACCACTACGTGGCCTCAGGCGTCGGGTTCGAACACTACCGCGATCACATCAAGCGCATCTACCAGGAGCGCGGCTGGACGCATGGTACCGACTGGGTGCCGCACGATGCCGCGGTGAAGGAGCTGGGTACCGGGCGCACCCGGGTCGAAACCATGAAGCAGCTCGGGCTGAACCCGCAGATGGCGCCGCATGTGTCGGTCGACGACGGCATCAACGCAGTACGCTGGACGCTGCCGCTGTGCGTGTTCCACCCGCGCTGCGACGAGGGCGACCTGCCCGGCATCGGCGGGCTCGAGCAGTACCGGCGCGAGTGGGACGATGAAAAAAAGACGTTCAAGCGCTCCGCGGTCGAGGATTGGACCACCGACATTGCTGACAGTTTCCGTTACCTGAGCCTGTCCTGGCGCAAGGCGCCGTTGCGCGTGGCGCCGACGCCGAAGGTGCAGGGCTGGGTGATCCCGCCACCGGCGGACGATCGCAGGGGGATACGGCTATGACCAATGAACAGCGTGAACAACTCGAGCGTGACCTTGTTCGGCTGCATGATTTTGATGAAGGAACATTGATTGAGGCGTTCAATACAGTAAACTTCCGGCCTCTACTCGTTGAAGCGATCGATATTATTCGGCGCACCAAGGTATTTGCGAAGGTTAAGGCATGAGCCGCCCGAACTACGGCAAAAAGCAGCATTGGCGCCAGCAGTTGCCGGAGTTGGCCGAGTTGGCGGCGTGGGAACGCCCGACCGTGGCGACGCCCGAGGACATCCTGATCGAGCGCGAGGAGGCCGAGCAGCTGTATCGCGCGATGGAACGGCTGCCGGCGAGGTATGAGCGTGTGCTGCGGCTGCACAACGGCATCAACTGTGCGCCGTTGACGTTCGAACAGATTGCCGGGCAACTCGGTAATGTTTGCAGGGGTCGCGTGCAGCAGATCGAGCAAAAGTCGTGCCTGCTGATGACCAGGCCTTTACTGGGCAAGTTCCGCGATCGTCCTGGCGCGCAGCGCATCCGGCGCGAGATGAACGATGCGACGCGGGAAGCGGCGCGACAGGCGGCAGTCATGGCCGATCTCGAAATGCGTTCCGAGGCCGAGCGCCACAACGCTTTGATAGACGCAGCTTTCCAGCGTGAGCAGGACAGGCAGATACGGCAGCGCTGGAACGAAGACAGGACGCGCGCTGCGCAGCACGAGCAGACAAAGCGCGAGATCCTGCGCCGGGCTGAGTTCATCGAACTGGAATTGGATAATATCCCGCGACCGAAGCGGCAGCACACGGTCAATCCGTTTGGGTTCAGTCGCGAGCGTGCAGCCGAGTATGCCGCGGTGTTGCGTGGGATGGTGAGGGTGTGATGGCAGAGCGTAAGACAGCGTTGACATTCGAGGAAAAGATCACAGTGGCGTTCATGCACTACGTGCGCGACATCGATCAGCAGGATCTTGCGATGCTGTACGGCGTCAACGCGGGTCGCGTGAACGAAGCGTGTCTTGCGGTGAAGCATGCGCTGCAGCCGCGCCCGGTCGTTATCGAGAGGGACGTCAATGGCTGACGCGACCGCACCGGCCGGCGACGACATCCGCCACGACGACCTCGAGTTCAATCCGGCGCTCGAGCCGAAGAAGGCGACCGCCTGGCTCAACTTGCTCGAGGAGAGCGAGGACGCGTTCGAGGACTGGAACGACCATTGCGACAAGATCGACAAGCTCTACGCCAACCTGACGCGCCTTGCCTCCATGACGCGCGACAAGGAATTCGCCATGTTTTGGGCCAACATGGAGGTGATCAAGCCGTCGATCTACGCCAAGGCGCCGATCCCTGTCGTGGTGCCGAAGTTCAAGGATCGTAGGCCGGTCTACCAGGCCGCCAGCGAGGTGATGGAGCGCTGCACGACGGTGGCGTTCGATCTGGCGCACATCAACGACCTGATGATGGCGATCCGCGACGATGTGGTTCTGATCGGCCGCGGCGTGGCCTGGTGCCGCTACGAGAGCGGTAAGGGCGACAGCCACTATGACTACGAAAAGGTCTGCATCGACTACAAGGACCGGCGCGACTTTCTGCACAGCATCAGCCGCAACTGGGCCGAGGTAACGTGGGTTGCGGCGGCAAGCTACATGACGCGGGCCGAGGCGCGCGCGCGCTTCAGGAAGTACAGTGGTGATTGCTACCAGGACGCGGATTACACGGTGAACCGCGAGAACAAGGAAGTTGGTGGCGCCGACAACCGCGAGCGCGCCAAGTTTTGGGAAATCTGGGACAAGGACAGCGAACGTTGCGTTTGGGTCGCCAAGGGCTGCGAGGATATCCTCGACGAGGACGATCGGCACCTCGAACTGCAGGACTGCTTCCCCTGCCCCAAGCCGGCGTATGGCACGCTGCAGCGTGGCAGCCTGGTGCCGGTGCCGGACGTCATGCAATACCGCGACCAACTTGACGAGCTAAACACGCTCACCGGGCGTATCCATGCGCTGTCGGATGCGCTCGAGGTGAAGGGCTTTTATCCGGCCGGCGGCGCCGAGATCGCCGACGCGGTGCAGACCGCAATATCGATCAAGACGCCGGGTCGGGTGCTGGTGCCGATCAGCAATTGGGCGGCGTTCGGTGGCTCGAAAGAGGTGATCATCTGGTTGCCAATCGACATGATCGCGACCACGATCACGGCGCTGGTGGCGATCCGCAAGCAGGTGATCGAGGACATCTACCAGATCACCGGCCTATCCGACATCATGCGCGGCGCGTCCGACGCGCGAGAGACGCTCGGCGCACAGCAACTCAAGAGCCAGTTTGGTTCGAGCCGTATTCGCGACAAGCAGTACGAGTTGATCCGCATCGCGCGCGACCTGGTACGCATTACTGCCGAGATCATTACTGAAAAGTTCGACCCGGTGACGATCATCGAGATGAGCCAAACGCAGTTGCCGACCTCCAAGATGGTGCAGCAGCAGGTCGGCCAACTGATGCAGCAGGTTGGGCAGCAGCAGCAGGCGTTGCAGCTGATGCAGCAGCAGATCCAGCAGAACCCGCAGGCGCAGCAGAAGATCGCCGCCGACCCCGACATTCAGTCGAAGATGCAGCAGCTGATGCAGGTTGTGCAGTCGGGCCAGGACGCGATTAAGAAGATCCAGGAAAAGCCGACGATCGAGCAGGTGCTCTACCTGTTCAAGGACAGCCGCGCCAAGGCATTCGTGCTCGATATCGAGACTGACAGCACGATTATGGTTGACGAGCAAAAGGAGAAGGAACAGCGCGGCGAGTTTCTCGGCATGTTGGCGCAGTTGATACCGCAATTGACGGCACTGATTTCGGCTGAACCGGCCGCAGCAAGATGGTGTGGAGAGGTGCTGAAGTTTGCGATTGCGCCGTATCGCGCGGGGCGCAGCATGGACGGCGCGAACGATGAATTTGTTCAGTTGATGGAAAGCAAGGCCGAGCAGCCACGTGGCGAGGATCCGACGACCTTGCAGGCCAAGACTGCCAAGGAAATTGAGCAGATGAAGATCACGCACCTGAAGGAAAAGGATCAGCTCGACGTGCAGGTGAAGCAGGCCGAGATGCAAATGCGCGATCGGCACGAGGCGATGAAGATCCAGTCAAACGAGAAAATCAAGATGGCCGACATCATGGCGAAGAACCGTGATGACCAAGCCAAGACGCAGCGCGAGAACGCCAAGGCGATGATCGACCGCGAGCAGCACCAGATGAGTCTGGTGGAGACGGACGCCAAGATGCGGGCGGATGCGCAGAAGGCGCAACTGGCGATGCAGGCGCAGCAGGCGAAGATGGCTGACGCCGCGGCGCGCGCTGACGAGCGTAGGGCGATGCAGCAGTTCAAGCCGATCCAGGGGATGCCGCGCTGATGGCGTACCGCCTTGATCACACCGTCATTTATGCGCTGCTCGCGCTGGCGGTGGTGTGTGCGGTAATCCTGTTCGTGTTCAATCAGGGGGCGCACTGATGGGCGCGCGCGAGGCCATAACGAAGCTTTTGATGGGCAAGGTGGGCGGCCCGTGGGAAGGCGGCATTCGCGCGTACCACTCCAGCCCGCACGACTTCGACAGGTTCGACTGGTCAAAGCTGCGCACCGGCGAGGGCGCGAACACGTATGGCGCGGGGTTCTATGCCGCCGAGAACCCGGCGGTGTCAGGACAGGGCGGGCAGTATTGGGATCAGTTTCTGAATAGGTTCAGCGGTCCCGAGCGGGATATTGCCGAACGACTGAGGGCGGCTAATTTTGATCGCAAGGCGGCGGCAGGGAACATAGATGAGGAACGGGCGTGGCTTGAGTACAATGTAAAGCACGCAAATAGCCCAGAGGCTGCGGCAAAACACGCAAAGATGCTGGATGCGTTACGCGCGCTTGAAGGCGGCGCCCCGGTCGGCCCGCGCACCTACGAGGTGAACATCAACGCGCGGCCGGAACTGATGCTCGATTGGGACAAGCCGCTCACACAGCAATCTCAGTTGGTACAGGATTATCTGACCAAAGGACCGTTGCGGGGCGAAAGCCTTCCCACGGATACCGGGCAGAGGAGTTATCAGCGACTGACGGGACATGATCCCGAGATGAAGACCTATGCCTCCGAGGAACTGCGTGCAGCCGGCATCCCCGGCATCCGCTATCTCGACCAGGGATCGCGCATCAATCCGGAAAAGCGCGCATTGGAGATGCAGCTTCAAACAGTGAAATCCTTGCAGGCTCAGAGCAGCACGCCCGGCTATCTGGCAGATCGCGCCACGCGGCTGCAGGGCCAGATAGAGGCGTTCCCGCCGCCCTCCTACAACTACGTTGTGACCGACCCGAGCAAACTCGACATCCTGGCGAAGTACGGTGTGGTCGGCACGGCTGGCGGCGGCATGGGCGCGCTCGCCGCGCAGGATCAGTACGGGGCGCAACCATGAACTGGTTCACTGACAAGATTTATGATTTTGCCGCTTCGCCTCGAGCCGGCGAGGGGGCGTGGAGCGAGCTTGCCGCGCAGGATGCGATGTCGCCGGCGACGCGCGCGAGTTACTACGCCGGGTCGGAGATGCCGAAAGATCCACGCAACGCGGCTTGGCGTTCGCAGCCGCGCATGGGCGACGCCGCGGCGATGCCTGGTACGGCCGACTGGATGGCACCGCCAGAGGCATCAGAACGGCTCGGAGCGCCGGCGCAGGAGGTTGCGCGCCGCTTTGCGCCGCAGGGCGGCGAGATCTCGCAGGGCGATGCGTTCTGGATGGGCGGCGGGCGATCGTTGCCGCAGCGCAGCGAGGCCGATGCGTATCGCATGGGCGGTCTTGCGGCGATGGATCAGTACAAGCCGAACACGTTCCGCGACATCGGTCGGCAGGACATCGAGGACCGGTACGGCGGGGCGGATTTGCATGGCATCAAGCTCCCGCCGGTCTCGCGCGAGGAGCCGCGCGCCTGGTTCGACGCCGTGGTGCCGCAGTCGCCGCTGGATGTTGGGCTGATGGCGGCGGGGCCGGCCGGGCGCATTGCCGGCAGGGGTGCGGCGGCGTTGACTGGCGCGGCTGGCATGATGGGCGAGTTGGTTGATCCGGCGGAGGCCAAGCCGAAGGTTTCGGGCATTCTGTCGCGACTGGCGCCGACGGCCGAAGACATAGCCCGGATCAAGGAGGCGGCAGTTACGTTTGGTCGCAGAGGGTGGCCGACTGCCGAGCGCGAGGTGTTCTCCACTGATCCGGCGGCGTATGCCGAGACACTCAAGCTGGTGCCGCAGGTGTCGATCAAGGACCGCTTGCCGGGGCCGCTGCCGGGCGAGGCATTGCCGATCAAGGAGCGGGCTGCGCCGATTGTTGCCGGCACCGAGCCGATCGCCGAGCGCATTGCGCAGCGGCTCGAGCCGCTGGTGGAACAGCAAAGTCCGTTGCTGAAATTCTACCATACCGGCCCGGTTATCCGCGGTCTTGAGCGCCACGCCGAGATGAGTGTGCCCGAGGCGAATACGTTCATGCGCGATTGGGCGGGGCAGGGCGCGGCTACGTCGCCCCGCACGCAGACGCCACCCAATCTGCGCAACTCGAGCTATCTACTGTATGAGCGCGCCCGCGGCGACCCGTTGACGCCGGAACGCTATGCGCGCGAGGGCAACACGCCCGGCTTCCCCATGATGGGAATGCACGTCGATCTTGCCGACAAGTTCGCTCGCGGTGTCGAGAACCCGTGGAAGAACCCCAAGCCAACGACATTCCGTGAGGATTGGAGCGGCAATCTGCGCGATGTCACTGGGGATACGCACAACATTCGGTCGACGCTGTTCGAGCACGACCAGGTCTCGCCGGGGTCGTTGCCGCGGCCATGGTTTTCGTCGGACGAGGCATACGCCAAGTATCGCAAGGAAGGGTTTGGCGCGGTCAACCCAGGTGACATCGTCGACACGCTCGGCAGCAAGACGGTTAAAGGAGTCGATCGGCAGTCCGAATATTTGCCGATGACCGAGCCGTGGTATCGCGCTGCGCAGAAGCTGGGCATTCATCCGGCCGAAGCGCAGTCGGGTGGATGGTTTTCCTACGGTGACATCACCGGGCTGCAATCACCGCCCAAGACGATCGTCAACTTGCTCAACGATCAAGTTGATGCGACTGCCAAGGTGCTTGAGGTATCGCCCGGAAAGGTTGTCGACTGGTGGGCGCGCGGCAAGATCCCGCTCGCCGGCGTTGGCGGGGCCGGCATGATGGGCGGACTAGCAGACCAGAGTAAGTACAACAGAGGAGATTAGGCTATGGCGCAAAGCGCACTGACCGTCACGACACCGAACCCGACACCGCCAACCAACATGGCGTTCACCGGCGCGACATCGCCGAACCCGCCGAACTACACCAAGAACACCTACAACGACCCGAAGAACTGGTCGTCTGTGAACCCGAAAGATTTCCCGCCGCCCTACTTCGACGACGGCGCGGCGGGTCCGCTGCACACCTACGCCACTAACACGGCGGCGCTGGCGAGCGGCAGTGCGGCAACGGCCGGTGGCACCGAGGGAAGCTACGGCGCGATCGGCGTTGCCACCCCGGCCAGCACCAGCGTGGCGCACGAGGGTGCCGGAACCGAAACGCGCGTGCTCGCGCCGGGTAACATCAATTACACCTACGTGGTTGGTACGCTCGATATGTCGCAGTCGGTTTCGGATGGGCCGGTCGCGACGCAGGCCACGCGCGACGCCGGGCCGAATGCCACGCATGCCTCGACCATGTCGCCGACGACCAATCCGGCGCTAGCGAGCATATCGCCGACCACGCTGGCGTCTGCGTCGAGTGGAACGCAGGTCATCACCTGCACCGGCACAAACTTCGTGCCTGGCTGCCGGATTTGGCACGACAACGTCGAGCAGACCACGACGTTCGTGTCGGCCACATCGCTTACCGCGACGGTAAAAAAGCGTCCGAACCCCGGTGCGGTGCTGGTCGATGTGAAGCTTGGCGGCGTTGCCGTTCCGTCCAGTCGGACTTTCACCTGGACTTGAGCACAGAGGAACGACCATGACCACGACACGGACACCGGACGACGGCCGCAACGAGCGGCAGCGCCAGCAGCAGGAGCAGGACACCCGCCCGGAGCGGGTGCCCGACGACGGCCGCAACGAGCGGCAGCGATTGCTCGACGAGAAACCGCACGATTTCATCGAGCGGACCAAGCCGGAAGATCTAACGGGTCACGGCGGTCAGTTGACGCGCGACAACGTCAACCCGAACATACCGAGCAGCAAGCCGGGCGGACCTCCGGGTCCGGTGGTTGATCCGACCACGCTCGGGATGGAGCAGGGTGGTGTTGCGCCGGCCTACCCTGACCCGGAAGCGGCAGAACGGACGACGGCGCCGGCAGAGAACAACAGCATCAACGAGCCTCCGGGGAGCAGTCTTGGGGGACCGACAGAACCGCCGCCCGAACAGCTCGAGCCGTTGGTGCTGAGTGACGTCCGCCCTGACGCCATGGTGGTTGGCAGCGGCACGTTTCCGCTGACCGTCACGGGTTCCGGCTTTACCGAGGACGCCGTGGTCGTGTTCAACGATCTCGACGTGCCGACGACGTTTGTCAGCGCAACCG
>Ga0247664_1000229_pt1 | contig 14564 bp, 15 predicted proteins | sample CNK05_metaG_FD_182715 | JGI IMG/M metagenome (GOLD analysis project Ga0247664, IMG submission 182715) | Soil microbial communities from Purdue University Martell Research Forest, Indiana, United States - CNK05 | ecosystem: Environmental > Terrestrial > Soil > Temperate forest > Bulk soil...
GTTCCGAAAGGCTTCTATCTCCGTCGTATCGATGGCACTCTCTGGCTGCGAGGGTATCGCTCGGGGGGCGAGCACATCTGGAGCCCGGAAGATCGTCTACTACTCTGCCTCCCCCAGAATGCCGCCTAACTTCTATCGACCGGACAGTCCTCCGGCGTGCTTCGCACGCCTCCAGCCGCCGCTCATGTCAAACGTTAGGCCGCTTCACACGCCATGAGCATTGCACCCGAACCGATTCTCCGCGTCGGAATGGACACGGTCGGTTGGGCTTGCATCTTCATCCACAATCAGACGATTCGTGACGGAGCACCGACGAAGATGGTCAACGACGCGATGGAGGCGATTCACGCACTGCCGCAGATGTTGACCGATTGGCGGCCCGACGCTCTCCGAGACATTCGGATTCACTTCGGTTGTTTCCCGGCGTCGCGCTGGCCCGGCGCACCGGACTTGGTTGCTTTCTTTGAGCAGAGATTGAGAGACTATGGTTACGATGAAACCGCGGCCTAACAAGAAAGGGTGTATTGCTGCGGAGCGAAGCGGAGCCAGCAAATACGCCCATGGTTAAACCAGCCGACTGCACACGAACCCCGCGATTGCGTCTCGGTTGGTTCCGGGCATCACTGGCGCGGGGTCGGTGGGCCGGATCGTTCGATTGTGGAAAGGGTTCGACAGTGAGGCATCATCGTTCGGGATTGTTGAGAGTCCTGATATTCCTGATTGGGATCCTGCTGTGCGTGTTGGTCACGCGATTGATTTGGCCGGGTTTCACTGTGGGCGATCAGTTCCGCAGCTATCCGGTTACGGCTCCGTTGCTTGCGGTTGTTGCGAGCATCTGGTTAGTGATTCTCGGTCTTACATTTCTAGTTCTTCGAGCGATGCGCAAAGAATGAACGTGTCCGGCGAATCGAACAAGGCTGCTCCAGTGAACGCGCCGGTTGCACTCGGGTTTCAATTCGGGCACTCTTGGCGGCGCGTCACTGAAGCAGCGACGTTAGGCGGCAGCGCGCATTTGAAGTATTTGAGAGGCACATATCACTATGAACACAATCGAGAATCAGGTGAGAGATTCGGCCCATGGCGACAGCGAATCCACGGCACGGTCGCAGCGAGTCAGCGCGGTTGCCTGGCTTGCGGGTATCACTGCGGTTGTGGCGCTCGGGATTCTGAGCCAAGGCGCAACCATTGGCATGGGTCTCGGCGTCATTGGAGTTTCGGGCATGGTTGTCGCCGTCAGCTATTTCATTTTGAGAGATAGATGAGATTGCCGCCCAAGCAGCCGACTGCACCGAACCCTGCGATTGCCTCTCGGTTGGATTTCGGGCACCACTGGCGCGGGGTCGGTGAGCCGGATCGTTGAACTGAACTCGCCGCACACATGAACAAGCTGATGGCCATCCTTTTCTTGCTCGGTGCGATTGGCGGCTTCGGTTTGTCGCAGCGCGACAGTTATCAGACCACGAGCCGTAGCTATTTAGGCGCGCCAGTTGGCGAGCCGCGCACGGTTCAGATCACCCCTGGCGACCGCGCTGGATACATCGCAATTGGGGTTGCTTGTATGGTCGGATGTTTTTATTTCGTCGTTCGTATTCGTCGTGACGATTCACGGAGATGATTTGTGGGGGCAGAGATTTTGCCGTTCAACAAACCGGCTGCACCGGACCGGGCAGAGCCCCGCGGTTTGATGTCGGACGCCGCTGGCGCCGGGTCGGTGAGCCGGAACGTTAGTTGCGGCATTCGCATTTATGACGCCCTCGCAAAAAAAGCTCATTCTGTTTCTTGGCATTATTGTGGCGGCCATCGCAGCGCTGCAGCTCTACCTTTATTCCGAACTCCATGAGTATTCCTTTGGCGGTTTACTTGGTCCGCTCTTAATCAGCTTCACAGTTGGATGTCTAATTGGCGGATTGTCACGGCGGGCTAGTCGTAGATTTCTCGGCTGGCTCGTGGGCGCTTTGATGGTTGCCATTGTTTTCTCCAGCCCACAGGCCCTTTTGACTGGAACTGGAGAGGCTCATGGATTTGCTTTGATCGTCTTCATTTATTTGTTCCCATTGGGCCTTATGGCTTCAGGAGCAGGCACGTTGCTTGGTTATTCGTTACGTCGTTATCTCGCTGCCCCATGACGATTGACACCATGCCGCCTAACCCAGCCGGCTCCAGGCAACGCCGGTTTTACTCCGAGGGTTCAGATTGGACATCGTCGGCCCGGCGTGCCTGAGCCGGAGCGTTAGTTGCGGCTCGGGTAATCGAGGTTAAAGTGGGCAAACGTATGTCAACCCTTCGAAAATCAGCGGTGGTGGCATGGGCCGCTCTCGGCTGCCTTGCATCGCCCTTGAACGGCGCCGGCATCGAGCTGACTTACGTGTACGAATTTCTTTGCATGGGCACCAACTGCCCAGTTGGTTCTGTGGTGGCCAGCAACGGACTGCCCGGACGGTTTTTGGTTCCAACCGCAAGCAGTCGCGCTTTCTACTCTGTGCCTCCGTACTTCAGCGACGCCACGATGTCGTACTCGATGACTTCCTTCGTGAGCAGCGCCGAGATCAAGGTTGAAGGAATGAACGCGGTTGATGCCTCATTCGCTGCGCGAAAGGATCCGGAAGGAATAGACGAGGCCAATGGATATTCCCGTTGCGATCTGGTTTACTCGTTTGCCGTGACAAATCCTGTCCAGTATGAGTTGACGGCCACCGTGGACGCGCAGCCATGTTTTTATTTCGCGACGGACGATTTGTTCGTGCACCTTTGGCCCTCCGTTTACCTGGACTTCACTTCGCCGACCAATCGCACGGTTGTTTGGGTGGGAACTGACATAGGCTCAGCCGCCTGTTTGGAAAGTGCCTCCCAAATCCAATTACGGGGAATCCTGCCCGTTGGACAGTCCACCCTGAGCATGGTCAGCGAAGCGCTTGCGCTGCTTGATTGCCTGGATCAATGCTCGTATGCAGCCCCACGCAGCGTGTGCCATTATAACCTGTCTTTCCGTGCCTGGGATATTCTGGAGGCTCCCGTGGTCCATTTCGTCAGGCAAGGTGATGAACTTGCCCTCTCATGGCCCGTTTCAGCCACGAATTTTGTCCTGGAATCCACTGCGACCCTGGGAACCTCCGCTGGATGGTTGGCGGTCACCAACATACCAGTTATCGTCGGCGACCGTTTTCAGGTGATCAGCGGTACGACAAACTCCTCAACTTTTTATCGATTGAGACATGTCTTTTGAGTCGCCTAACAAGCCCGCTGCAGGGCAACGCCGGTCGAGCCTCTCGATTCGATTCGGTCACCATTGGCCCGGCGTGCCTGAGCGGGATCGTTAGCCGTCTTCGGCATGCGTCACTCTCTCAAAATTGGAGTAATCGCCTTGGCTGTCGTCGCAGTCAGCCTGGTGGCTTGGCGACCGTGGGAGTCGGCCCGGGAGCGTTGGCTGCGCGCTGCGACGCGACAATTGCGTCAGCTGCCGCCTCCACCGGCGAGTCTTGCTAGTTCGCTTGGCTCTGCGGAGTGGGCAGGTCAAGGCTACATGCTGTTCACCAATGGATGGGCGTGCTTCACAAGCCAGACTTTTCATTCATCCATGCAGGTTGGCGACATAGGTCTCTTGCGTTCTTCTGACGGCTCGTTCTATACCTGCCACTTTCATTTCTGCGTGGGAATGGAAGGAGAGTATGGGCAAGTGTCATGGGCTCCAGAAGTGAAGCGACCACGTCCGCGAGACATCAAGCATTTCATCGAGCTTTATGGAGAGACTCAAGGTTGGAAAAGAATACCCGATGGCTAACACCAAGCGGCTCCACCGAACTCCGCGAGATCGCTGCGGATTCAGGTCGGACACCAGTGAACGCGCCGATTGCGCCCTGGTTCCAATTCGGGCACCGTTGGCGGCGCGTCACTGAGCCGCAGCGTTAGATGTTTCTACGCCACACCACTATGAATGACGTACCGCTTAGGTTCGGACTCCCGGATACTTTACCTGCGCTCGGGCGTCGTGAGATTCGGGGCTGTCTTATCTTCGCAGCGATGGGGCTTTTTGTGCTTTTGATCGGGCTTTTCCCGGGCATTCGTCCGCCGCCTCAGATGGCATTGCCCCTGGCTCTGTGCTGGCTGGCTTTACCGGCATGGGGTTTGTACAGATTCTTTGCACGTCAGTGGCGCATCAAGATCAAGACACCGGCGGAACGCGCAAAGGGCACCACCACACAGGTCGGCGTTTACATGGTCGTCATGGTTGCCGCGGGGATTGGCTTTTTTCTGTGGGCGAGGCATCTGGGAGTTTCGTCGCCGATCATTTTCGGATCGCTCCTTGTCATTGAGGGTTTGGGCGGAGTGATTGTTTCGCTGACGGAGTGGTGGCGCCTCTCGCATATCGGCGTGTCTCTGGGATTGATGGCCGGCGGATTTTGGTTGCCGTTTGTGGACAGGGTCTCTGTGGCAGTTCCTGTGGGAGGAGCATTCTTGTTGGGTAGTTTACTCTCGGCAGGGATTCTCTGCTGGCAGTTGCATCATCATGCGGCTTCTCATGCAGACTGAAACGTCCAACAAGTCGGTGGAGACGAACCGCCGCCCCGCTTTTCCGTTCGACGCTGGGCGACAGTTCGAGGGTGCCTCGTGCGCTCCACCGTTCCGGTCGGCGGCGGTCGCTCACCTCTGTCGTTCGGCCTCCTATTCACATGACAACAAAACATCGAATTTATACGATGAACTTCGCGAGCGTCTATCCCCTCTATGTCGCCAAGGCAGAAGGAAAGGGGCGTAAAAAGTCAGAAGTCGATGCCGTTATTTGCTGGCTGACAGGCTACAATCAGCGGCAGTTGGAAGGACAATTGAAAAAGCAGAAAGACATTGAATCCTTCTTCAAGGAAGCTCCCAAGCTGAATCCTTCACGAACGTTGATCAAAGGTGTAATTTGCGGCGTCCGGGTTGAAGACATTCAAGAGCCGTTGATGCGGGAAGTACGCTATCTGGATAAACTGGTCGATGAATTGGCAAAGGGGAAGGCGATGGACAAGATTTTGAGGGCCTAAAACCCCGCGATTGCGTCTCGGTTGCGGCAGGCGGCCTGCACACGACGCCGACGGACTACGCGAAGTTGCTCATCGAAGTCATGGCGGGCGGTTCACGGACTTGCGCCTCCAGCCCGACTGAACGAGAGTCAGGTGGCAAACGTTCAAAACCATCAAACCAAGCAAAGGAAGCATGTTTGAGAAGCATCACCGAACCAGAAACCAACGCCTGGCCGCAAGTCCGCTTGCGTTCAGGGACGACACCACTGGCTTCACCGGTTGGCGGATTGGGTTGGAGCTGCAGCGCCCCGTGCCTACCCCCGCAATTGCTGGCGAACGCCTTTTCGTCGGTGGCGGATTTGGCAGTTACGACTTCTACGCCTTCGACGCCCGAAGCGGCGCGCAGGCGTGGCATCTGGGCACGACCGACGACGGTCCGACCGCCGCGGTGCTGGCAGAAGGATTGGCAGTTTTCAACACGGAGTGTTGCACGCTGGAAGTAGTCGAGGCTGCCACCGGGCGGGTGCTGTGGGAGAAGTGGCTCGGGGATCCACTGCTGGCGCAACCCGCGGTCATGGAGGGACGTGTCTTCATGGTATACCCACGCGACGGTCACCACTGGCTGGGAGCATTCACCCTCAAGGAAGGCCGCCCCCTGTGGACCACAAGGCTCGATCACGATGTCATCACCGCGCCGGTGGTGGCGGAAGGCAAGGTGTACCTGTCCACGTTTGACGGCACGGTGTGGTGCATCGACCCGGACACGGGCCGGGTGCAGTGGAGCCAGCAGATGCAAGCCACGTCGGCGCCCTGGGTCTATCAGGGCGATGTGTTCGTGGCGCATCGCGACGACGCGCCGCGCGGCGCCCGCCAGCCTGGCGATCCCGAACGCACGCGTCCGTCGGAGGCGATTGCTGCCGAGCCGCCACCACCGCGGGAACGGACAAGCCGGGTGGACGCCGCAGCCGGCACGCTCAGATCGAGCTACTCGTCTAAGCTGGCGGGTTATCTCTCGAAAGGATCCGGGCAGGCCCGCAAGCGCGCTTATCACGCGTCAGACAGCATGGTGGGCTTCGGTCACGCGCCGAGTTCGGCCAAACTGCACGTCGCCGAGGGCCTGATCGGTGAAGGCCTAGTGAGCCGCACGTGGCGTTTCCAGGGGTCGCGTCCGGTCGTGGTGAACGGAATTCTTTACGACATCACCGGGGATCGCCTGGAGGCAAGCGACGCTCGCACCGGCGACTTGCTGTGGTCCTGGCAAGACGCGCAGGCCGTCGAAGGGGAACGCCGTCTCACGCCGCCCGCAGTGGCTAACGGCCGTGTGTGGGCCGGGACCTGGGATGGGCGCATCCTCAGTTGGGACGCGTTGCTTGGCGACGTGCGCTGGCCGTGAAGGTCGGCGCGCCCTGCCACTGGCAGCCCGCGATTAGCGACGGCTGGGTCTACGCGGGTCTGGAGGATGGGAGCCTGGTCGGCTTTGCGACCGGCGACCCGCTGGACACGGACTGGCCGATGTGGGGCGGCGGCTGTGGGCACAATGGCAAACCAATTCCCGAGAGCCGACCGGAAACGGGAGCGCCCCTTGCCCCATCGCCATCCGACGTCATCCAGCCGAAAACCGAAAAGGAGGCGCCAGCGGGTCTTGGCTTGGCCCCCCTCGCTCGCTGATGGTGAAGTCGCGAGGATTCAGCAAGGAGCGGCATGCAGCGATCCCCGCGATCACGTCGCGGTTGCATGCCGGGCATCACTGGCCCGCAGCTCAGTGTTGGGTGCCGCACTGGGAATCAAGGTCCGTTCCGCGGCGCATATTGGGCATTGTCGTGGGAGGCCTAGAATTTGTTGATGGCGCCAGCTGCTGGACTCATGGATACGACAGCGACTGCGAACATTTTACAGAAATCAGCGATCTAAACGCTGGGTTCCACAGGCGAGCGATCATAAAACTCGCTGAGCTGGCGCACGCAGGCGAAGTAGGCCTGCTCGGTGGCGCGGAGTGATGGGCAGGAGTTTCAGGTCATCGGTGAACCAATTTAGGATGGCGTGCGGGGAACTTTTTTATATCCATGGTCTGCAATGTTACTGGTTGCTGGTTGATCGCGGAGCCGGTCCGATAGCGTTCAACCAGGTCACTGGAGCGAACGCGGGCGGGCCACGCTCGTTGCCAACGCGGACGCGCTGGGCCGCCCGCGTCGCTCAGTTCGTTAGGCGATACTACGCGCACACCGAGAATTTCCACGCAGTGAGCAACCCTCAAATTAGGAGAACAACATGAAAATCGTTGTCATCGGCGGCACTGGACTTATCGGAACCAAAGTCGTTAAGAACCTTCGCGCCAAGGGCCATGAGGTCGTGGCCGCCTCACCTTCGAAGGGAATCAACTCAGTCACCGGCGAGGGGCTTGCTGCAGCCCTCGTCGGCGCAGGGGTGGTTGTCGATGTCGCGAATGCACCCTCCTGGGAGGACAAGGCAGTCCTGGAGTTTTTCGAAACGTCGGGTCGAAACCTCTTGGCCGCGGAAGCCGCCGCGGGCGTCGGTCATCATGTGGCGTTGTCGGTTGTCGGCACCGACCGCCTGCTCGCGAGCGGTTACTTCCGCGCGAAGATGGCTCAGGAGAATCTGATCAAGGCTGCCCCGATTCCTTACACGATCGTCCGCGCCACCCAGTTCTTCGAGTTCGTGGGCGGCATCGCCCAATCAGCGACCCAGGGGCAGACGGTTTTGCTTCCACCGGTTTTGATGCAGCCCGTTGTGTCGGATGATGTCGCCGCCGTCGTGGCCGAAGCGGCCCTCGCGGAGCCATTGAACGGCACGGTCGATCTGGCCGGTCCTGAACCGATCCGTCAAGACGACCTCGTGCGGCAATTCCTGAACGCAACCGGGGACGCACGGAAGGTAATCACCGATCCCAAGGCGCTCTATTACGGCATAGCAGTGAACGACCAAAGCCTAATGCCTGGCGACAATCCACGCCTCGGTCCGACGCGTTTCGCGGATTGGCTCAGCCACAACGCTTAAGGCAGAGCCTACGGATAAGCTCCCGGGCCTATCTTTTTGATCCAATTGCTTAAACTCTTGATGTCGGAGCCTATCCGGTGGTTCCTGGGCGCTATTTCCGTCTGACCGCGCCTATTTAGCGGCCATCCAGGCTTGTCGTGGCATCGCGAGAAGCCGTGAGCCTCCGTGCTCTCCGTGGCCTCTGTGGTGATCCACGCGCCCCGGCCGGGCCAGACCGAGGAACTACTACGGAGGGCACAGGACACAGAGGTGCGCCGCCTGGACGAAGTTGGGACTGGCTAAAGCCAACCGAACCCCGAACGGTGAACCGTGAACCGTGAACCGTGAACCCCGAACCCCGAACCATTCACTCCTGGACTCTGATACGCCGGTATTCCATTTGCCCGCGATCTCCTTCCAGGCCGATGGGGCCGGTGAGCGGGACGGCCAGGGCCGCCTCGAGGACCTCGCCGTTGCACGTGCAATGGGCGGTGCCGCCTTTGACGGTCACGACGATTTCATTCCATTCCTGCGGTTTATATTTCGCCAATGTCTTGTAAGGACCCGCCAGCCAGTAATCGCGGCACTGGAGTTGTGGTTGTCGAATGAAGATCCCGCTGTCGGCGTTGGGGGTGGCGCGGAACTCAAGCTTAAGCACGAAATCTTTCCGGAACTGGCGCGTGGTCCAGAGCTGCTCAACCCGGCGGCCTTCGGGCGGCGTGGTCACGATGAGGCGCCCGTTCTTTGCCACATAACGGCCATCGTTGCTGGTTGTGCGGCCATCGAACTGATTGGTGCGAAAGCCCCACCCGGTCAAGTCGCGTCCATTGAAAAGACTCACAAAGCCGGGTTCCGGGCGGAAATCGTCGGGTTCATTTTCGATAAACCCGAGCGTGGCCAGGATGGGACGAAGCGCCGCGGCCCATTTGGTGTAGCCGACCTTGTTTGGGTGCAGCAAATCAGGAAACTCGTCGGGCTTGGCGTCACCTTGCTCATTGGCGAAGAGCGGCCAGGTCTCGATCAAGGTCACTTGTGAGTCGCCTTTGACGGCGGCGGCGTAAAGCTGGTTGATTTTCTTGATCGAATCAGCCGGCCTTTTTTTGGAGGCGGAGCTCGGGAAGACCTGACAAAGGACGATGGGCATGCTCGGGTCGGCCTGCTTGAGTTGGGCCAGGATCAGTTTGAGGTTGGCGGCGATGGTCTCCGGGTCGGCCTGTTCCTCGAGGTCGTTGGTGCCGATCAACAGCACCACTCCGCGAGGCTTCAGCGCCAGCACATCTTCCTGGAGCCGGATGAGCACGCCGCGGGTTGTATCGCCACTGATGCCGCGGTTGGCGACTTTTAGTTCGCCCCAGATGCCGCCCAGGTTTTCGCCCCAGCCTTGAGTGATGGAATCACCGAGAAACACCAGGCCGTGCTGGTCTTCGGCCAGCCGCTTGGCCCAGGTGCTGCGCCGTTGGGCCCAGAGGGTCTTGAACCAGTCATAACGCCGGATCGGGCCGGCTCCGGGTAATCCGTCGTCGGTGGTGGGGATTTGGAAATGCGGATCGGGCGCGGGGGTTGGAGTGTTGTCGGCTGCGCTGGATCGGCCTGGGATGACCAGTGCAATGGAGGCCAGCAGGCCCGCGCCTAAAACGGCTGCGGAATATTGGCGAGGTAAGAGCTTCATGCGGTTGAACGTGAGCGTTGGAGGGCGATGGTTAGCGGTCAGGCCGGTGGAGGCAAGTCCTGACTTCCCAATGCGGAGTGCGGAATGCGGGGTGCGGAATCGCAACGGCTCCTAGTCCTAGTTAAACTTCAGTAGAAGCATTTCCGCATTCCCCATTCCGCATTCCGCACTGGGAAGCGAGCCTCCTGACCCACCTGCGCCCTACGGGCTGCGGCGGGCAAGCATCGGCTGCTACAAAATCCGCATTCCGCATTCCGCATTCCGCATTGGGGGATTGATCTGCCATTCGACAGAGGCTAGAACCCGGTGCCCTTTGGCGTCATGGATCTTTCTGACCTACTGGCTTGGATTGTTGGGTTTTCGTGCCTGGGATTGATCGCGCAGTTTTTGTGGATCGACCGTGGGAGCGGTCGCGGTTGGTTTGGAGTTGGGGTGGGGGTGTTATTGCTGACGTTGGGCGGGGTTTGGTTGCGTTGGCGTTGGCTGACTTGGGTGGGGGAAGGGGCGTGGGTCTTGCTGGTGTTGGTTCCGGCGATTTTGTTCGTGATTTATCACCGCTGCCAGGCTCAACAACGTTTTGCCGCAGCGCGCCGGGTTGGTTTGGTGATTCGCGTCTTTCATCCGGCGGATGGCTGGCGGGAGGTTCCAGAGCTGATGCGAGCGATGGAACTGGCCCAATGCGGTGAGCAAACGGCAGCGTTGGGGATCTATCGCCGGGTCGAGGAGCGTGGCGGGATGGACGCCCTCTTGGCCGCGGCGCAAAGTTTTCGTATCACCAATCGTTGGGAAGAGTTCATGGAGTGGCGACGGGACAATTTAGGGGTAGACATGCTCCATCAACATCCGGCGCTGTTGCCCTTGGTTTTACGGGGATTCGGCGAGACCGGTGATCCCAATGGGATGGTTGCCTGGTTTGAACAATTTCAGGAGCGCATCGAGCGTTTGCCGATGGTGGCTCGCCACAGTTGCCGGTTGACGCTCTACGCCTTTTGCGGCCAGCGCGCGCAAGTCGAGCAGCTTTTGAACGAGGCCTTGGCCCATCTGCCGGAGGACTATCAACAGTACTGGAAAGCAACCGCAGCCCAAGCCGCGGGAGCCGACGAGGAGGCTCGGGAATGGCTGAGGCGCCTGGTTACTTCCCGCGATCATCTGGTGCGCGGGGCCGTCGGTTGGCGAACGGAGCATCCGTTGCCACTGGCGTCGGCGCTTTCGGATGCGGCGTGGTTGGTGTTACGCCGGGCGGAGCGGGTCCAGGTTGAGGAAGAACGCTTCAACCTTCGCAGTGGTCTTTGGACGCGCAGAGCGCGGGTGACGCAGGGCTTGATTCTGGCCAACCTCGTCATGTTTGGGGTGGAGATGGGAAGCGGCGGCAGCATGGATGAACCGACCTTGGCCCGCCTTGGAGCGCTGTTGATTCCGGAGGGGGCTCCGCCGGGATGGTGGTGGCGGCTGGGCAGCAGTTTATTTCTGCATTATGGGGCTGCGCATCTGAGCGTGAACATGCTGGCCCTGGCCTGGCTGGGGCCGCCCGTCGAGCGCGCGCTGGGCCGGGCCAGGTACTTGGCCTTGTATCTTCTGGCGGGGATTGGTTCGGGGGCGGTGGTCCTGTTATTGACTTCGAATCGTTCGTTGGTGGGCGCTTCCGGTTCCATTATGGCGCTGATCGGAGCGGGGGCCGCCATCACTTTGCGTGGGTGGGTTCGCGAGAAAGCGCGTTACGCTGCCCGACAATTTCTTCAGTTCATCATGGTGATCGCGGCCCAAACCCTCTTTGACATTTTCACGCCGCAGATCAGCTTCCTGGCCCACGCGTCTGGACTCCTGTTAGGGTTTCTGATTGCCAGCATCCTGCCTCATCGAGGCGCGCCCGCGCCAATCCATCATTCGTCGTCCTGACGGCGAAGCCGGCCGCTGCGGATATGCTCCTGGCGTGGCTCGACCGAGCTCGCCGAAGTTCTCGCCAACCGCCAAAATCCTTCGTCGGGCCGTCATTGTTTATTTCTGAGATGACTTCTAGGTTTAGGCGATGGGTGAATGGAACGACCTTCAATCGTGGGCGCAGGCTGAGGTAGCCGCCACCGTGGCGGCGTTGCCGTCGCCGCTGGCGGCGCATGCGCAGTTTCTGACGGTGAGCTACGAAGATCGCCCGGGCCGCGCCCTCGTCCGCGAAGGGTACGATCCGGACCTGCTCGGGTTATTCATCGGGCCGCCGATGGCCCACCCGGAGGAATCGCCGTTGCCGCCGCAGATCGTCCTGTTCCTGCGCAATCTTTGGGATTTCGCGGAGGGCGATCGGGAGATTTTTCGTGAAGAAGTGCGGACCACTTATCTTCATGAGCTCGGGCATTATCTGGGTCTGGACGAGATTGACCTCGCGGAACGCGGCCTGGACTGAATGAGCTACTCATCCTGCAAAGCGTCCAGCAACCGTCCGCGCAGGGCGAACAACGTGGCGAGCCAGGTCCAGATCAAACCGCTGGCAAATACCCCGATCAAAGTTGCGGCGAAAGCGCGCGTATGCATTTCAGCTCCGGGCGCCAACAACACCGGCAGGATGGCGGCCAAGGCGGCGATCAGACCTGCGCCCAATCCCAGCCAAAGCAACCCGCCGTGTTCGCTGAGCACTAACCATTGCAAGGAACGGCGGCGCCAACCGACTGCTTGCAGCAACCCGAACTCGGCGCGGCGCTCCAACACGTTACGCAATACCACCACGCCCAAACCCGCGCTGCCCAACAACAGACCAAGCCCGCCCAGCACTTGAAACGTGTTCAGGTACGTGTTCTGCACCGCATTAAAAGCAGCCAGCCGCCGCGTGGTCGGCGTCAGTTCCAGACCCACATCGCGCAACGCCCGGCCCAGCGTCGCCTCGATCTTGGCGGCCGCCGCCGGTTGGTTGGTGGACACATCAATCAAGAACATCCGATGCCCGCTCTCGCTGGGAAAGCGCTTCACGAATTCCGCTTCGTCAATGATCAGGCTCCCTTGCAAAATCGAATTGGCCACGCCAGCCACCAGACGCAGCTTGAAAGCCCGGCCCTGCTCATCGATGTAATCAATCGTGTCGCCCAGCTTCTTGCCCAACGCCCACTGAATCGAAGCCGCGTCGCCGATGGCCGGGATCTCGTCCGGACCCAGCGCTGTTTTGCCCGCAGCGACCGTCCGCTTCAGCAGGTTCCAGCCTTGAGCCCCGTCGCGGCCTCGCTCGACCTGAGCGAACGAAAACGCCCTGCGCTCCGCCAACAACTCAGGTTTCACGCCCAGGACTCGCGGCGCATGGGCCCGGTTCAGGTTCAGACAACTGGCATCATCACCCGCGCGCACCCGGAATGGCACGAGACGGACGCCCGCGAAGTCCGCCTCATTGAGGCCATAAAATTCGCGGCCCGCCGGCGTGTTGAGATCGCGCACGACCGGCAGGGCCGATTCACCGAGCAAAGCGAACCCGCCGGTGCCCGAAGAACGCGCGGTGGGTTGGCGATCCGCGTCGAGCCGATTGGCTCCGACGGCGACGATGAGAAAGCTGCCGCAAGCGAGCAGAGTGACGCAGGCCAGGCTGCGGGTACGGCGCCGCGTGCAGCCACGTAAGCCCAGACCGGCCAGAGTCAAATGACGAGTCTGGGTCGAGCGCTCCAGGGCCGTCAGCAGTACCGAAACGGTTGCAATCAATCCCACCAACAACAAGGAACCCGCCCCGAAGAATAACTGAGGCGAGGCGCCTTCTCCGCGCCACAAGGCACCCGCCACCATCACGATGGCGAGGCTGTTCGCACCGATGGCCACCCAACGCATGAACCTTCCGCGGGGTGCGCTGGCGCCGGTGGCTATGATTTCGGTTTCCTCCAGATCCCCCGGTGCCAGCAACACGCGGGCCGGTTGGCGAGCCTGTTTCCGCAAAACAATCCAGATGGTCAATCCACAAACTGCCACGCTGGAAAACAGGCCGATGACGACTGAGACCGGCGTGACGTGAAATTGCAGTGCGGAGGTGCCGATCGCATTGCGCCAAATCGTGGTCAGACCGCGGATCATCCCCTGGGCGTAGGCTACCCCGCCGAACACGCCCAACACTCCGCCGACGAAGGCTACCAACGTTCCCTCTCCCAACAGCAGCCAGCGCACGCGGCGTGGACGAAACCCCAGGGCCAAGAGCGTGCCGATTTCCTGGGCCCGTTGTTCCAGGCCGAATTGGAACAAAAGCGCCATCAGGATTAGGGCTGCGAGGATAAGGAAGAAACTGAATCCCAGAAAGAGCTGACCGAAATCCTGTGTGGGCGCGCTGGCGGCCAGGGCTTGTTCTCGCACCGGTTCCCAACGGAAGCCGAGGGCGCGCCGGTCGAAAAGGGGCTCGCCCGGGGCCTGGTTCCTCCTCACGGTGCCCTGCAACAATCCGCGCAGCCCTTGTTCGATCTGCGTCTGATGCAGATACCAGAACTGTTCCTGGCCTGCCCCCAGCGGAAAGCGGATGGCCGTGAGCTTCCCGAATCGGTTGCCCCAAAGCTGTTGGCCTGCCTTCAGAGTAATGAAGGCTTTGGGCGTGCCGCGGTATTCCCGCCAGTATTCGTCGTCCTTTTCCCGGATCTTGTGTTGGAGCGGAAAGCCGGTCTGCCATTCGCCCGGCTTCTCAGCGTCGGCGACTCCCGGGAAATCCGGCATGAGCGACCGGTCGAACGCGGGGTCGTTCATGCGCAGCACTGCTTTGATCCGAAATCGGTTGGTGACCTCGGTCATTTGCGAGGCTTGGTCCGGCTGGAAATAAACCAGCTCGATGGTTTCGCCGGGCCCGGCGCCTAAATCATCCGCCAACCATTGGCTGATGAGGATTTCGTTGTCCTGCAAATCCGCGGGCACCAGCGGGGGCGCGGCGGCTGTGACCATCGAGTAGGGGGTGGCGTGGTCTC
>Ga0247664_1000230_pt1 | contig 14551 bp, 16 predicted proteins | sample CNK05_metaG_FD_182715 | JGI IMG/M metagenome (GOLD analysis project Ga0247664, IMG submission 182715) | Soil microbial communities from Purdue University Martell Research Forest, Indiana, United States - CNK05 | ecosystem: Environmental > Terrestrial > Soil > Temperate forest > Bulk soil...
CTTGAAGGATGGGAGCCCCTTGCGGTCGATCCACCACGGTGCGTCACAGCCGTAGCAGACCTCCGCCCACGGCACACGATCCACCGTGGTCTTGATGACGAGAACGTGAATGCGATCTCTGAGAACACTGAGATCAACTTCCTTGATGCTGGGTCCCGAAGCTACGACCGCAGCGCACTCACCGCGCCAGTCTGGCCACCAGTCGAAGAGCTTAGGGCCGTCTTCTGCCGCTCGGTTCATGCCATTCCTAGAGCTACGCGATATTGTCGCAGCAGGTGCTGCATGCCTCCCGGCAAGATCTCTCCGGCGATGGTGCCGATCACCACGCTCTCGCGACTGGCGTAGAGAGTGCCAACCTGGAGGAGGATCGCGTTCTTAAGCGACGTAGGGATATTTGCCACCAAGTCGGGAGGAGAGTCTGTCGTAGGACTGTAGCCGGCGGTGAACCTGATCCTGACTGCGTTGATGCCGTCCCAGGTGGAGGGCCAACCACTGACTAGAGGAACGACCCACCCCGGCTGCGACACGGTGTCGACCTCAAAGTCGAGAGGAGACATGGATACCAGCGACCCTGCCGCGTCGTCGTAGTTGATGTCGACGATCGACTGGAGCGGCGGCAGCGGTATCATGATCTCGTTAGTGGGGAAGGCGTCGACGACCAGCTCCCAGGTCTGGGTCACGAAGGCACGAGCTGTGTACTTCTCGGCCATCTGTCGCGCGCCAACGATGTAGTTCGCGATGAGAAGATCGTCGTCGTCGTGATCAACCCGAAGATGAGACTTAGCCTCTTCGAGGCTCACAGGTTCCACCTCAGGAGGAGTGATTAGACGCAGTGCCATCTAGTTTCTCCTGCCGCCTACGGCCAAGTTGCTCCGCACCTCGCTCGAGGCGTTAGTCCTGGTCTCTGCGAACTCATCCCCAGGGATGACTCCACGACGCGTGTGCTTCGAGCGAGCTACGATACCGCCGACGATCAGCGTGAGGAGCGATCCTGCGCCGTTGAAGTTGGCTGCTGCTGCCATCTGCATCGTGGCGCGAACCGAGAGGCTCCCCGATCCGCTGTAGATCACAGCGGCATCTTTCACCACGACGGCGCTGACGCTGAGATTTCCCGACCCTGCGAACGTTGCTCGGATCGTCTTGATCACGGTGACGCTCAAGCTGCCTGCGCCGGCGAATGTCGCTGCGATTCTTCCTGCCACCTGAGCTCTGACAGATAGACTGCCAACTCCAGGGAGGGTCGCAGCAGCTACCAACTTCGACGCAGCATAGACGCTGAGGTTGCCTGCTCCGTTGAAGACTGCCGAGCTCGTCGCGGCTCCGGTCTTCTGAGCATCGACAGACAGCGTGCTCGAACCGCTGAACGTAGCCGCTGCGGCCTGAGCGAGCTGCGGCTGAACAGAGAGACTGCCGACACCGTTGAGGGTCGCTGCTGCGGTGAGACCCAAGGAGGCGAGAGCAGAGAGGCTACCGACACCGTTGAGGGTCGCGGCCGCCTGCATGTTCTGAAGGGTCGCGACGCTGAGGGTGCCGAGACCGCTGAAGGTCGCGTTGGCAGTCTGAGTGCCCTGCTTCGCGACGTCGATCGAGAAGGTGCTCGAGCCGCTGAAGGTGGCTGCTGCCGCGAGGCGGCCCGTGGCGAGGACCGAGAGGTTCCCGGCACCGGCCAGAGTAGCCGCCGCCGGGAGGCTAGCGACAGCCAGAACCGACAGGTTGCCGACCCCGTTGAGGGTTGCCGCGGCTACCAGCCGCCCTGTAGCCAGGACGGAAAGGCTGCCAGCCCCATTGAGGAGGGCGCTGGCTGCGGCGTTCCCGGTAGACAGTACTGACAGGCTGCCTGTCCCGGAGAACGTACCAGCGGCTGAGGCATTGCCTGTAGCCAGGACGGACAGAGAGCCCTGGCCGGGGAGGGTCGCGGCTGCTACGGCCCTGAGATCCGCGTCCGCGCTGAGAGCACCCTGACCGGGGAGGGTAGCCAGCGCCTGCATCCTCGAGTTGGCGAAGATGGAGAGACTGCCCTGACCGGGGAGGGTAGCCAGCGCCTGCATTCGCAGGTTGGCGTAGACGCTGAGAGCTCCTAGACCGTTGAACGTCGCCTGACCAGACCACGCCGTAGCCTGACCGGTGACGGTAGCGAAGACGCTGAGAGTTCCAGCGCCGCTGAACGTAGCCGCAGCCTGCTGATTCTGAAGAGTGGCTACGCTGAGAGTGCCGAGACCACTGAAGGTGGCCGCTGATGCCTGACCCAGGACGGCAAGAGCAGAGAGACTCCCTGCACCGCTGAACGTAGCTGATGCTGGTAGACCCTGAAAGGCGAGAACGCTGAGGTTGCCTGATCCACTGAAGGTGACCGCTGCCACCATCTGAGAGGTGGCAAGAGTCGAGAGACTTCCCGCACCGCTGAACGTAGCCGCTGCTGACGCATTGCCGGTGGCGAGAGCGCTGAGGCTGCCAGCGCCGTTGAAAGTAGCAGCTGACGACGCGTTACCTGTGGCGAGAGCAGAGAGACTCCCTGAACCGCTGAACGTAGCTGCCGCGACTGCTCGGAGGGTTGCGTCTGCACTGAGATTGCCAGACCCAGGGAGGGTCGCGGCCGCGCGGTTCGGGATTAGGTTCGCGTAGACGCTGAGACCACCCGCACCACTGAACGTAGCTGCAGCGGCATCACGACCAGTAGCGAGAGCAGAGAGAGCTCCCAGGCCGTTGAAGCTAGCAGCTGCTGCCTGACCCAGCGCTGCCAATACTGAGAGATTTCCGGCGCCGCTGAAGGTAGCAGCCGCTTGCTGAGTGACGGTACCCTTGGCAGCGTCGGCAGAGAGAATGCCTTCACCGCTGAACGTAGCCGCAGCAGCTTGATTGAGAGTGGCAAGAGAAGAGAGGCTGCCAGAGCCGCTGAACGTAGATGAAGCAGCAGATCTTCCTGTAGCGAGAACGCTGAAGGTGCTGTTGCCCTGGAACGTAGCGTCAGCGTCTTGCCTCAGGTTGGCGAGGGCACTGAGAGAGCTGTCTCCTGCGAAGGTAGCAGCAGCCGTCTTCGACTTCGACGTATCTACGCTGAGGTTGCCGGCGCCCTGGAACGTAGCGTCAGCGTCTTGCCTCAGGTTGGCGAGGGCACTGAGAGATCCTGCACCGGAGAACGTGACGTCGGCGTCATTCCTCAGGTTGGCTAGGGCGCTGAGGAATCCCTCACCAGAGAACGTAGCGTCGGCATCATTTCTCAAGGTAGCGAGGGCGCTGAGACCTCCCGCTCCGGAGAAAGTGGCCTGAAGAAATACCCCCTTGAACGCGTCGACGCTGAGAGTGCCGAGGCCGCTGAACGTGGCTGCAGCCTGCCAGTTCGTAGTGGTAGATGTATAGGAGGCTTGGAACGAACCCTGGCCAGAGAAGGTGGCCGCGATCATCTGCCTCTGGGTCGTACTGACGGACAGCGCACCGCTGCCGGGGAGGGTCGCCGCAGCTACGTTCTTCTGACCAGCCAGAGCAGAGAGGTTACCTGCACCAGCGAGAGTAGCGGCACCGCTCCAGTTGGTGGTACCGGTGACCTCCTCGAACGCCGCCATGGTTCCGGCGCCGTCGACAGACCTTCGCGTCGGAGTAGAGGCTGCGCTCGTGCTGCTGGTGATGAGATAGTCCATGGCAACAGCCATGTGTGCAGCCGCGCCACCAGAGCCGCCGGCGACCTCACCTAGAGTATTCGGTATGAAAGTATAACTGCCGTCAGGTCCGAACGCAGCATTGCTGTCTTCACTGGCCTGAGTGCGAACTCGAAGACAGGTCGCTCCTGTCGTCGTTACGTCAAGAGAAGGAGGAGCCGCGTTGTCGTTGACGCCGCCAACTGGTGTGCCGTTGAGCTGGGCCACCTTACCTGCAGCCATCGTGAAGTAGACAGCGGAGATGGCTGCAGCATCGCGCGAAGTTGCGTTGCTGAAGTTGACGGTGATCGTACCGCCAGAGGCGATCGTAGTAGTAACGTTGCAGTACCACAGCTCAGAGGTGGCACCGGCCTGAGCAGCGCCCTGGCCGTTGGTCTGTGCTTTCGCCTTGCTCCAAGTATTAGCAGTACCGCTGTTGGTGACGGACGTTACGGCAACTTCGTCACCGTCGGTAGTCTGGTTGTTGTCGACAGCGACAGAGAGAACGATCAGAGAGCCGGCAGGAGCAGCAACTAGAAGCGTACCAACCAACGACGCGTTGTTAGCTGCTGAACTAGGGGTAGCGAAGAGATCCTGAGTGCCATCTGCAACATATCCGAAGGCCATGACTAGTGACCTTCGCTGCCAGGAGAGTATCCCTCAGGGAGCTCGATCCAGTAGACCTCAGCTCCTTCAGGAGCATCGCTGACGTACGGGATGTTCCTATACGTCTTGGGCCGCTTGACAGTTCGAGCGTCAATGACGCCAGTCGTGTTGTTGACAGACACGACGCTGGCGTCCTGACGGCCGTAGTCTGGTGCGGTGTAGATCTTGACTCCGCGACCGACCTTTATGTCAGAAGGTCGCGATGACACTCCTACACGTCCTTCTTCATTACGTCGATGGCATCTGTGACCACGCTCTCGAACTGAGCCTGGTCTGTGAGCCAGTCGTGACGACCTCCAACCGGAGTGTTCTGATTGTGCTGCGCGCCAGTCGGGTTCTTATAGGACAAGAACATCTTCGGCGGAGAGTCAACGGGGTTGGAGTTGACGAACACGAAGCCAGGAACTGCCTCCACCGCCGCCTTGATGAAGTCTGTCTGAGCCTGAGTGAAAGCTGACACGTCTAGTACTCCTTCTGATTGTTGAAGATAGATAGCTCAGTTTGAGAAGACAGATCAGCTCAGGGTAGCGATGAGCGATCCTGCGGCTACCACCAGCGTGTCACCGGGGAGAACGGTTCTCGCAGTGAGCAGGGTACCGTACCACCAGATGTTGCCGGAGTTGATCGAGATGGTGTCATAGATCAGCAGACCCTGAATGGCGTTCGAGCTAGAGAAAGGTCCGAACACGATCGACGCAGTGTTGCTCGCCGACGCACCAACACCGCCGAGGTTCGAAGCCGCAGCGCCGAACAGTGCGGTCTGACGGATGTAGCCAGAGTTGCTGCCGACCTCCGACCCGGAGCGACTGGTAGGAGTACCCAAGGAGAGAGCCGCAAGTCGTGAGGAAGGTCGGGTAGGAGTCGCACCGCCGAGAACCCAGTCGAGCTGAGCGGCTGCGCCGAACTCACCGATGTTAGCCATTGGAAGTTCCTTTCGTATTCGCCCAGCACGCCAACCAGCAGCAAGGCATGGGCCGCTTCTCTACCGCCACCAGCACGGACATGATGGTTGGGTAGCTTCGCATGAACTGGAACTGGTCCAGGTCCGGCATCTTCGGGAGTATCAGCGTCACCCTGTGGGTGGCACTGAGACGATCTGAGATCCTGCACGAGAGATCTGACTTGATGAAGTCATGACACTCGACGATGATGTCCGAGTGGATCATCTCGGGGCACTTGTTGAGATCGATGAGATGGTCTTCTTCGCCCTCAACGTCGATGATGTAGAGGCGATGTCTCTTGTCGTCTGAGAACCTCAGCTCCTCAGGAGACTCGCACCCGTGTCTCAGCTCGAGACGGTCTCTGACGCCGTTGAGAGCAGCATACTCGTCACACAGAGATAGAGCCTCAGGCAGCACGTCGATTCCGATCACCTTGAGACCCGGGTGGCGACGCAGGAAGCCGACGGCGTAGTATCCCTCGGCACATCCGACGTTGACCAGGATCTCTGGCCTGCGCCACATCGCATGATCGAACGCGGCATGGAGCTCTTGCTCGTAGACGCCGAGAAGCTTGGTCCCAGAGTTGCCGTCGTCCCATGATGTCATCCTGCTCGGGATGGTCATGCCTGCGAAAGGACCGATAACGACTCGATTGCCGAGCTGACTGAACGACCTGGCGTTCACTCCTCGCATGAGACGCATGAGAAGCTCGTGCATCTCCTTGTCAGTAGGGTCAGAGTCAGGGAAGTTGAGCCAGAATGGCCTCTCCTCGAACTTGTCATCCAGCTTCGCATCCATCCTCAGGCCTCATGATGATCTTTGCAGCCAGCTCATCTTCCACCTGGCGAGCTATCTCCGGACACTTCTTGGAGAATCCCTCCCAGATGTATCGATTGCGGGTGGTAGCATAGCCAGACTTGACCATCATCCTGGCTCTCTCGAGGAGACGCGACTGATCGTTGTCGCAGCCGTAGTCGAAGTTGTACGCAGCGTGGAACCCGAAGTGGCGTGCCGACTTGTCAGGCCGTGTCGTCTCGAAGGCGAACCTCAGCGCCAGGTCGTCAGGCGACCACTCGAAGCCGGCACCCTGAATAGTGGGACGATACTTGCGACAGAACAGGTCGTCGTCGAGATCTGTGATGCAGGGAAACTGAGCCCTGTGCTTGCGGATGAATCGCATGAGTCGCGTAGACCTGAGACAGAAGCCGCCGTTGCCGACGTTCATGCCGTCCTTGTACCACCACGGAGCGCCGACGTAGTCATAGCGGAGGAACTCGTCGGTCCACATCTCAGGTGCCACCACCCAGCTGTCCCACTGAATGCATAGAGCGTGGGAGGTTCGCATATGGAGCGAGACCTCGAACCAGAAGCACTTCGACCATCCGATCTTCGTCGGCCAGTCTGGAACCTCTACGATCCTGCGACCCTCCTTCGCGAACTGCGAAGCTCTGTCGGTGAACACTATCGTGTCGCCGAACTTCGCGAGTCGCTCGCTGTCCTCGAGAGCCAGCTGAGCCAGGTCGTGCTCTCGAGTCTCGATGATGACTAGGGTTACGTCCTTGAGTCTCAGCATCTTCTGTCCCTGAAGAATAGCCATGCTTCGTAGTTATGACGACTCGCGATCCGCCTGGCTACCCTCTCGGTGCACCGCGTACTCACGTAGATCCCTTCTTCATCAACGACACGCCACATCCCAGACTCGGGGTCGAGGTTAACGACCCACTCCGAAGGCTCTCTCCGCGTGGATGACGTTTCCGTTCTTCCACTGTTCAGCAACCGTCTGAACAATCGTCTCAACGGATATGTCAGAGATACATGCTGCACCGTTCTTCTCCTTGTTCTGAACGCATGTGTCGATGTCGTCATGAAGGCGATGACACGGCCAGCAAGGAACACGATCCGGATCGGCATGAAGCGTAGTCGTGTTGATCCAGTGCTTGGTGATGTTGTCTACCGAGGCATGAGAGATCATCACGACCTTGGGCATCTTCTCGAACGCCACGGCCCAAGCCGTTCCTGTATCCGGGGTGACTACCAGTGAGGCTCCGTGAGCCAAGGCGAGGGAGGTGCGCAGCGGCCAGCTGGTCTCCTCAGAGACTACAGGAGTGACAGGCGACGACACCGCTCCTCCACCCGTAGGAACAGCTACGTAGATACCGTCTCGAGTCCCGTTGTGTCGCTCCACCTCGTTACGGATGGCCTCGGCCATCGACTGCTCCTTCTCGCTCGGTCCACCCAGGAGCATGATTGGAGCGCCAACCTCCTTGATGATCCTAGCGATTGCCGTAGGAGCTCGCGGGTAGACCTTGTCGACCCGAGTGCCGCAGAGGACCCAGCAGATGTAGCGATCACCCATCATCTTCGTGGTCTGACGCGCACCAGCCCGCTCTTCTTCAGTGGTGAAGTACAAGGGGCCGAACTCGTAGGGGACGCCGGCTATGTCGTGGATCGTCTCGAGGAACGATCCTGCGCAGATCTTGCGCCGCATCTCCGGCGGCCACCAGAAGTGGGTCATCGACTTGAACAGCGAGTGACGACCCTCTGCCGTGTGCGACGCGTGGACGAAAACGTCGTACTCGTTGGCACGCTGGTCCATCCACTTCTGCCAGGCCATCGGGTCGCCCTGCGGGAGATCGCGCTCGGTTCGCTTCACCGTCAGCTTGTCGATGTGAGGGTTGTGAAAGTACACGACGTGATTCGGCTCGCTCGTCAGCATCTCCGTCATGTAACCTTGACGCTTGAGACATGCCAGCGGCGACGCTGACATGATGTTGTCGCCGATGCCGCCGAATCGAGCTACGCAAGCCCACCTGTTGCTCATGGCGTGCCCTGACCTCCGACGCCGGTCAGCACCACCTCTCCATGATGAACGACCGGCTCGATCTTCTCGCCAGCAAGGTAGTCAAGCTCTCTCTTGTGTCGTACCAGAAGATCGGTCATAGCCTTGTTGTGGGCACGCTGAAGCTGAAGGAGCTGCTTCTCGTCCATCCCGGCACACTTAGATCCGAACTCGATCATCAGAGACTGGATCTCCGATCCGTACTTGTCGATAACGATCATGCTACTCGAATCCTCTCTTCATCGAGTCATCTACTACCACTTGGAGCCATCATGACCGAGCTGCGTGAGGTCACGCCCACGCGGACCCGCAGGACCTTGCTTCCCGGGTTCTCCGTTCTTGCCGTCACGTCCGTCACGACCGCGGTTCGTAGCGATGCACCAGTCGTTGCTGATTCCGGGTTTCTCTGTAGTGTTACGAAGCGCGCGGAATACGTTGCCGCCATGGGTCACCTCGTCACCGCGCTCGTACTGTTGCTCGATCCACTTTCCGCGATAGATCGGCACGGGAATGTGGAGAGAGAACCTCTTGACGTTCTCACCTGAGCCACAAGACAAGACGACGGTTCTCTCGTTGTCGTACTCTACAGACCACGTATCGAAGCCGGCACCGTCTTTGCCGTTGACGCCGTCTTTCCCGTCGAGGCCTTTCTCACCAGGAGGACCGGGCACGCCGGGGAGACCGTCACGACCGTCACGACCGTCTTCACCCTTGATGCTGATGCCGGGTTCGCCGCGCTCGCCCTTCTGGCCGCGCTCGCCTACTTCACCGGCCTCGCCGCGTTCTCCTGGATCGCCTTTCTCACCTTTGATGCTGATACCCGGCTCTCCACGTTCACCCTGCAAGCCGGGAACACCTTGCTCTCCAGTCTCTCCTTTTTGACCACGATCACCAGGATAGCCCTTCTCACCGCGTTCACCAGGAACACCAGGTTCACCACGCTCGCCCATCAGTCCGGGTTCACCCGAAATGCCCCTCTCGCCCTTCTCTCCAGGGTCACCCTTATCACCCTTGACGCTGATGCCTGTCTCACCGCGCTCTCCACGATCTCCCTTGTCGCCCTTCTCGCCCTTCTCTCCAGGGTCGCCCTTCTCGCCTTTCTCACCAGGGTCACCCTTAATGACGAGTCCCGTCTCTCCGCGCTCGCCTTGAAGGCCGCGCTCACCCATGTCGCCCTTCTCGCCACGATCACCAGGTAGACCCTGAGGACCGGTCTCGCCGTCCCTCCCGGGAGCACCGTCCTTGCCGTCGCGGAGACTAGCCATCTTGGAAGCGACAGCCTCAGATAGAGTGTCGATGGTCTCCCGTACCATCATCTTCATCTCAGCCTTGAATGCCTTGAACTCAGCGTCACGGATGGCGATGAGATTCTCGAACTCCTTCTGCTTCTCAGCTACGACGCTGCCAAGAACCTGAGCGAAGGCGTCAGAGACCAGCTGATCGGGACTGATAGCGGGAATAATGCTTGATCCGTTCTGCAAAAGTTGCTCTCGAGACATCGGCCTGTTCCTTCGTAGGAGGCGCATCGGGTGGAGATCCGTCTCCAGTACCAGGAGGTGAAGAGATTGAAGGTGTCTTACTGCTCGCGAACGGGTCGTCCTGACTGTCTCGCTTGGCCAGCGCCTCGAGGCTGTAGTTCTGCTGCTGCAAGAAGACGCTGTCACCACCCTCGACCGGCGGCATGTTGAATGCAGATCTCGCCTCATTCGGAGAGGCGATGCCGCCCTTCACGAGGTCGCTCCAGGTCCGCGACTTAGTCGCGGTGTCCATTCGCAGCAGCTCCTCGAGATCGAACTCCGTTCCGTAACCCAGAGGAGGGAGCGAGAGACCCTCATCCATGAGGATCTCGATCGTCTCGATGAGGTTCTGAAGACACTGAGAGTAGTACTGCTGGTTCAGCGCCTCGATGTTATTGTAGCTCGGAGGCGTTCCGATGCCGATCATGTAGGGAGGAACGCCAAAGGCAGTACACACGTTCTCCGCAGAGAGATTCAGCTGCTCGACGAGCTGAGAGTTGACGGCGTTCTCCGCCATCGGCTCGTACTTCAAGCCGTCTCCGAGGACCGCTACCTTACCAGCGTTAGCACCTGAGAAGTTGCTCTCCCAGTGGCTCTTGAGACGAGCGGCAGTTTCGTCCTCGATGTGCTCCGGAGCAGTCAGCACGCCTCCTGGTCGCGACTGGTTCTCGAAGAACCTACCCGAGTTGAGCTGAATGCTGAGACCCAGGGAGCCGGATAGAGCCGCAGCTAAGACAGGAGCGATGCCGCACAGCGGGTGATACAGCGGCTTGTAGCGATCATGAATGATCTCGGAGGCGGGAACTACCACCTGGCTGTCGTCGATCTGTGCCAGGTCGTCGGTCGACAGACCGTAGTAGACACTGCCATCAGGAGCCACCTGAGGAATACATCGCATCGGATTGAGAATGTAGAGTCTCACTACGATGCCGCGATTGTCCCTCTCCTTGAGGACGTACGTGTTGCCGTACATCAGCTTCGACCCGACCCACTCGTCGAAGAACTGGATGCGGTTCTGGTAGCGATTCGGCTTCTCGAGGACCTGCCAGTACGGAGAGTTGCGGTTGACCTCGGTCCGGATCTGATTCGCAGGGTCCTTCTGCTCCATCAGCCTGATCCGCATCTTGGAGATGTCCTGGCTGATGAGGACGATGCAGCGATAGATCGCGTAGAACACGATCATCTGGTTGATGGACATGTTGCGCTGCCAGGCGCCGGTGAACGGCTCCTGAACGATAGGAGGAGCGAGAGCACTGCTGCCCCAGAACGGGGCGCCGAACGTCGTGCTCCATCCCGACGGCACCGTGGTCGGCAGCACCGGAGACTTTATGCGACTGATCTCGAAGCCGAACAGCTTCACCGCTCGGACCTCATGTCGCGACGTCGGTAGATACGACGACTCTGAGACGGAGATGACAGAGGATTGTCCTCCGTCGTCATCGGACCCTGCTGCGTCGGAGAGGTCTCTGGAGGAGGCTCTTCCTTCAGATTCGCAGTATCCTTCGGAGGCTGTGGCTCCATCACCTTGGTCCGATACTTCGGAGCATCTTCAGTGATAGATCGAACCTTCTCGATCTTGCCGGTGACGAGGAGAATGTTGATGTCGACGTACTGACGATCGTCCATCTCGAAGACCTCACCAGGATAGCGGTCTTTGCCACCGTAGTAGATCTTCTCTATGGCTTTCACTTCCATCGCGATCCTCCTCGATGAAGAAAAAGGTGGCGAGCAAATAACGAGCTTCAACCTGCTCGCCAGTTGGGCGTCCTGGGGGAGGAGCGCTTAGGCGTACTTCGCGTTCTGGATGTACTGGACCGCAGCGGAACGCCGCTTGAGCCAGTTGATCCATCGCTCGGCACGGAGACCGGTCATGTTCATCTGCCACAGGCTGACCAGCGTGGTAGTTCCAGACGGCGGGCTGTCAGGCGCGCTGTCCATGTTGACGCTGGCCTGGTTCGAAGCGTCGATGACGACCTGACCGTCGTCCGCGAGCAGAATCTCTCGAGCCAGGGCGAAGATGATCGGGTAGCCGTCCGTCGGCGAGTTGCCGGTAGCCGGCACGTTCTCGCTGGCGATGACCGGGTAACCCAGGAGGGTGCCACCCTCCGGAGTGATGTCCGGGTAGAAGCGCTGGCCCAGAGCGTTGAGCATCAGGCTCAGCTTGAGCGCCTGCTGCTGCGTCATGATCCAGACGCCACCGGAGGTGGACAGGTTGTTGGTCAGGAGCGACGCCCACAGCGTGGTGACGTCGGCCTGGAACGCAGCCTGGTTTGTACCGGTAGCGGTAACTGCAGACACGCCGCTGGTGATCGAGGCCGGGCTCACGTTGGTAACCGCGGCGACGGTCGGGTCGACGAACTGCTTGTCGAGGAACTGCGCCATCGCGTCGATGAGATCAGCGCGGACGATAGCCTCGGCAGACGGGTTGCTGAACCGAACCAGCTCGTCGGTCAGCACCACAATGCCGGCGGCCTTGGCCCAACGGAGCTGAACGGTGTCGAATGCCATCGAGCTGACAGGCTTCGGAGCGTTCTCACCGACCCACCCCACCGTCGAACCGGTCGTGGTCCGCGGCATCTGGATGTTGAACGGCACTCTCCTGAGGCCAGGGATGCGGCCGATGATGGTCGCAGGCCGCAGCAGGTCGATGAACTCGCTCGCCATCACCTGGAACGCGATGAGCGGGCTAGCCCACGTCGCGTCGGTGGTGGTGCCGGCTCCGACCGCCGCCTTGAGGATGGACGGCAGGTCGACGCTGAGGGCCAGCTCGACCTCCGGCGTCTGGTCGCGCCACTGCTTGGCGATCTGCTGCGCCTCCCAGCGGTTTCCCTTCGCCGCGGCAGCTGCCATGCAGTACCGCACGAACGACGTCGCCGGCGGCACGTTCGCCTTCACGCTCACGCGCTGCGGCATGTTGGGCAGGATCAGCGACGTGCCGCCGTTACCGCCACGGGCCTCGGCGCCCTTATCAGCCGACGTCACGTCGGTGATGGGACGGGCCGCCTTGCGATTCGCGACCTCGAGGTCACCGAGTCGCTTGAGGTGAACGTCGATCTTCTTCACCTCGTCGGAGAGATCGTCGTACTCCGTGCTCTCGGCCTCGTCGAGGGTCTGCGCCTCGTCGGCTGCCTTGTTCATCAGTGCGTCCATGCGGGCGACGCTAGCCGCTCGCTTGGCCTCGAAAGCCGAGATCTGCTCGGCCACAGTCATCTGCTTCGTCATGATAGTCTTAGCCTTCTGCTTAGCGGCAGGAGCCGCAGTTGACACGTCTTTACTGGTAGCACCGGGTCTTGCAGCTCCCTCCTTCGCATCACGACCTGCGTCGGATCGCGAAGGGTCGACGTCGAACGCCTTCACCTGGTCGATCGTGGCCTCTGCGTTAGCAGGGATGGTCACGAGGCTCAGCTCCAGGATCTCAGTCTCGAGGAAGTGAATACCTCCGTCGTTCATGAAGCTCATCTCGATGGAGCGAAAGCCGATCGACGCGCCCTGAACCAGGCCCATCTTGATCGACTGCCATGCTTCGTCGAGACGATCCTTCAGTCTTCCAGGCTCGCTCATCTTGGGGATGTGAGCCTCGAACTTCACGCCGTCCTTGGTCGGCTTACCCAAGGTGGCAGTACCGATCGGCTCGCGACTGTTGTGCTGCCACAGCAGCGGAACCGGGTTCTTGAACTTCACACCGAGCGGCTCTACGACGTCGCCGCTGCGGTCTGGAGACGGCGTAGTCGCCACTCCAAGGACGATTCGCTTGTCCTCCTGAACCTCCTTGACCGTGAGAAGGGAGTAGGCGCGCTGTGACTTGAGAGCTTCCTTCATGCTCATCATTCCCATCCCAGGTCCGCTAGGCATGTCGCCCTCCATCGCATCGCAGCACTCCTGCCACATCATGGAGCAGACCGCTGCAGCCTGCGGAGTGTCAGTTGCCACTCCGCTGTCAATGACGTTCGGGATGCATCGCTGCATCCACTCGTAGATCGTCTCACCCATCGGCATGGGCTCGAGCTCGGCCTGCTTCGCGCTCTTCTTGGCATCATCCCAGATCGACGAGCAGATCGCCGTGGCCTGAGCTCCGTCTGCTGCCGTGCCGTCGCTGATGACCTGCGGGATGCACCGCTGCATGAAGTCGTCACGCGACTCGTTCTTGCCAGGTTTAGGCATATCACGTCACCCGTGAAGAGGGGCGCCGAAGACCTTCCACCCCAGGAGGAGAAGCAGGATGAACAGGAACAGCGCGTTGATCAGCGGACCGTGAGCTCCGACGTAGAGACCGAAGCCTGCCGAGGCGATGCCGAAAACGAACCAGATCAGCATCAAGATCCAGAAGCACAGAGCTAGAGTCATGAGAACCTCCTCAGAACAAGCTCGGTTTGCGGTACACGCAGTAGACTTGTGATCCGTTTGAACAGATGTGATCGTGATCGTCACGAGACCATCGCAGTCGCGGATCGCTGTACGGGATGGTCAAGGTATGCGTGTCGAGACGCACGCTGACACCAAATCCTAGCTGCTGCACGACACCGTCTGCGACTGGATGGCAGTGGACCTCGTTGCAACATGCCGGGTCGTACCACTCGTGGCCTGCGGCCGGAGCTGCAAGCATCATCAGCGCTACGAGAGCAGCGATGAAGAGCATCAGGCGACGGGGCGCTCGAAGATGAACCACTTCGCCGTGAGGATGGACTGGATCTCCTTGAGCTGCCAGCCTTGGCGCGCATAGTCGTTGAGACGCGACTCGAGAGCCTCCTTCGAGTCAAACATCCCGCCGTCGGCTACGTGGTACTCGAATCGCTGAGTTGTCTGTGCCATCGCTCATGCTCCTGTGCTAGACCAGGACTTGACGAAGTCCTCGACGGACTGCCCCACGATCTGGTTCACGTCGCAGTAGCCGCTGACTCCTGGAACGCGACTCTTGGTGATCTCCGAGCCGAACTGCCACAGCCAAGGCTCGTCCCA
>Ga0247664_1000231_pt1 | contig 14546 bp, 15 predicted proteins | sample CNK05_metaG_FD_182715 | JGI IMG/M metagenome (GOLD analysis project Ga0247664, IMG submission 182715) | Soil microbial communities from Purdue University Martell Research Forest, Indiana, United States - CNK05 | ecosystem: Environmental > Terrestrial > Soil > Temperate forest > Bulk soil...
TCGATTCGGCAAGAGCGGGACTGACAACCATGGTGGCCGCCAGGCCAAAGAGGCAGTGCGGACAAAAGCCTTCCGCTGATCCTTCAGGAATCACGGCATCACACTCCGCGCATCGGCGTTGCGAACTCATACCGTCAAGAGATACACGCCCGGATTCATCGGCTAGTGTGCTGTAACCGACCTGGCCAGCGCCGCCAGCAGATATCGCCGTTCCGCCTCGACGTCAGCAGGACTGTCGACCGTTCGCTGAATCTCCGAGACCAACCTCTCCCCGTATTCGCGTCGTAAACGGCTCACGGCCATCTTAACGGCATCTTCGCTGCGGTCGAGTTGGCGCGCGATCTCCGCATACGGTTGCGCGCTGCGTTCGCCAGGCAGAAATCCTTTCAACGCTTCGAACAATGTCTGCCGCCCTGAATCCAGATAATGTTGCCGCAGTGACTCGAGAGCCCGGTCCAGCAGGGTCAGCGCCCAACTCCGTTCATAAAGACGTTCCGGCGTGAGATCGTGGGCGGGTTCGGCCAGGTAGCGTCCCTCCGCATCCTTCAGATCCAGCGACACATGGGGCTGCGCGCCGCCGCGTTTGGCCGTCCGTTGCTTGTCCCGCTCATTTCGGACCAGATTCTGCAGACAGGTCAGAAGCCAGGAACGAAAACGGCCGGAGCCGGGATCCAGTCCATGCAGGACACGTTTGTTGATCACACGTGTGGCGAAGAACTCCTGGGTTAAATCCTCGGCCTCTTCCTGGCTGGAGCCGGCGCGGCGGAGGTACGCATAAAGTGGGTACCAATAACCGGCGCAGAGTTTTTCGAGCGCCAGCTGCGCTTCCGGAGAATCTGTGCGCGCGGCGGCCAGCACGACGCTCCAGTGAGTCGAGGCGAACCGATCCTCGGCGCTGGGCGGGTTGTGCTCAGACCCGGGAGCAGCCATGCGACATGCGCCTCAGCGAGGCAGTGCGGCTACTGGCCTGGCTCGGGTCCCCAGGCCGGCGTCGCTAGGATTTTGACTTCGCCGACCGCGGGACGATGCTGGCGCTGCGGCCCAGCTCGCGATGAATGCGGGCGACCCGTTCCACCTGGCCTTTGGCCGGGAATCGTTCATAAAAGCCCTCGTTGCGAAAGGCCCGGGACTGCTCGCTCCAGGGCGCCAGACGATCTTTCCAGCGGTTGATGCGCCCATCCTCGGGATCCGCGTCCTGCCCGGCCAGATCGGCACAAACCCGCAGCATGGCCTTTATGGTAACCGGTTTGGTCACCATGTAATTGTCCTGCCCCCAGGCCTCGCCCCAGACCTGCGCGGCGGCCTTAAGAAAGTCGCGGGCCATCGCGTAATAACGGGCCGCGGCGCGTTTGTCGGCGCCTTCGCCTTCAATTTTCTTCCAGGCTTGACGGACCCAGCGATAGACCTCGTTGTAAAGTTCCGCCTGTAAGATCCACTTCTCCTGCCGGCTGCGTCCGCCCAGACGGTTGATGCGATAACGCAACGGACTGTCGCCTTCGCTGTAAAGCATCTCCACGATGTGCGCCGAAAACCGCCGGTCGGGGGCCGCCCAGGAAACGCGTTCATACAAGTCCACCAGATGACTCTTGTTGATGCGCGTGGGCGTCGAGTTGATGATGACAAACATCTCGGTCGCGAAATCCTCGCTGCGCCCGTCGAAAACGACGCATGGCACCACGATGTTCCGGGCTTCGTCCCGGTGGGTCCGCTCGTAGAATTGCAGCGCCGCCAGCCGATGTTGCCCGTCGATGATCAGGAATCTGTCTTCGGGCTGCTGCAACCGGCCCACCGCGGAATCGGCATTCAACGGGTCGAACCGCAATTTCTGCGGCGTAAACAACAGGACCGTGCCCGGAATGGGCGGCTGGGTCAGCGCCGTTTCGTAAAAGTTCCGGATCGAACGCACCTTGGCCTTCGACAACAGGCGTTGGAACGCTTTTTCGCTTCGCTCGATCTTCGCGATGAATTGGGCCACTTCGTCGTCCTCCTCCACCTGCCCCGGCTTAATCATCGCCCCTTCCTCATCGTAAAACCGACTGATAAACCGGACCCGGCTCAGCAGATCTTCGGAAGGGTAAGCGACAAAATAAAAAATAGCGTCCTTCTGGCGTATTTGTGTGGCGATCATGGTGGCAACTTGTTGCGTGGGAGGCTCCCTTCTTCGAGGACCTCGACCGCCCCAAGCCAACCCTCGCCAACCGGGAAAAGCAAGCACCACCATAACCCGCTCGCCGAATTTCACCTACCCACCAAGACGCGGCGGCGGCAACGGTCCCTTGACCCCATCCGTCCAGTCCTTAAGCTCGCGCCATGGCACGGCCATCCGCGATCATGACCAAGACCATCATCAAACCCGCCCAGGCGGCCCCCGCCCTCGGCCCCTATAATCACGGCGTGCGCGCGGGCGACTTGCTGAAAACAAGCCGGCCGTGACCACCGCCGTTTTATCGATGCTCATCGGGCTCGCGGTGGGCGCAGGCCTCGGCGCGCTCATCGGCTGGCTGGCCGCCTGGCGCAAGGCTTCGCAGCGTCCACCCGATACTCGCATGGAAGAGGAACTGCGCCATCAAGCAGGCCAACGCGAGACTGAGATCCAGGAACTCACCCGGCAACTCAACCGCGTCACCGCCGCTCAGGCCACCGCGGAAGCCGGCCGCGGCGCCGCCGAGAAGTTGCTCGCCGAACAAAACCAACTGCACCGCGCCACCCTCCAGCAAAACCGCGAGGCCCAGACCAAAGCCCTGGCCGATCTGCGTGAGGCTTTTGCCGCCCTCAGCTCGGATGCCCTTCGGCAAACGCATCCCGAATTTCTCCGGCTCGCCAACGAGACGTTGGGCAGATTCCAGGAGACAGCCAAGGGCGAACTCGCGCAACGCCAGCAAGCCATTGCCACGCTCGTTAAACCCCTCGAGGAACAACTCAAACTCTACCAGCAGCGCCTGCAACAAACTGAATTCAACCAGTCCGCCGCCTTGGGCGAAGTGACGCGGCACCTCCAAACCCTCGCTTCCCAAAGCCAGTCGCTTTCTCAGGAAACAGGCAAACTCCGGCAGGTGTTGAGCTCCAATCAGGCCCGCGGCCGTTGGGGCGAAGAAACCTTGCGCCGCGTCGTGGAAGCCGCCGGCCTGAGTCCCCACTGCGACTTCACCGAGCAACCGCAAAGCGGCGAGAGCAAACCCGATCTCATCGTTCATTTGCCTGGGAACCGCGTGATTCTCATCGACGCCAAGGTGCCCGACCTCGGCTTCCTGGATGCCCCCGAAGCCACCCCGCCCGGACACTCCGCTCCGCCATCCGAGCTGAGCCCGCGCCAGGAGGTTCTGCGCGCGCACGCGACCAAACTCAGGGCCACCATCAAAGCTCTGGCCGACCGCGAGTATCCGCGAAACTTTCCCAATGCCCTCGATCACGTCATCCTGTTTCTTCCAGCCGAATCTCTCTTCAGCGCCGCTCTGGAAGGTGACCGCGATCTGATCGTCTGGGCCGCCGAACGACAAATCCTGCTGGCCACCCCCGCATCCCTCATCGCCTTGCTCCGGGCCGTCAGCGTCACCTGGCAACAACAGGCTCAGAGCGAAAATGCTCGCGCCATCTGCGAAGCCGCCCAGGAGTTGTTCACGCGCGTTTGCAAGTTCACCGAACACCTCGAGCGCGTCCGCTCCGGCTTGGAACGCGCCACCAACGCATTTAACGAAGCCGTCGGCAGCTACGACCGCATGATCCGGCCGGCCGGCGAAAAAATCAGCCAACTCGGCGGCGCGTCCACCGCACGCCAGCTTGCCAACCTCGATCCATTGCCTTCGCTGCCGCGCGCATTGCCGGAAGACGGAACCGACTCGGATCCTGCCGCTCTGCCATTGCCATTGCCGGAATCGCGCAACCCCTAACCTTCGTCGCCCCGAAAAAGCCTGCCGTGCACGCCTGACCATATCCCAGTGGCTCGACCCGGGCCTGACGGTCAAGACGCCCATTTTCATTGCGACGCGGGTGCGTCTCGCTGAGAAATTTCTGGAGAAAAAGCTTGTGCGCAGGCGGTGCTCCGGGCGTTAATGCGCTCGGAAGGTCGTTGTAGTTAACAAGGAGAAAACAACACCAAATAGCATGAAGAAACTACTCGTACTCTGCCTGCTCGCGGCTATTACCGCCTTGAGCAACGTTTCAACCCTCAGTGCCGCCGACAACCCGTCGGCTCCCGTCGATAAGACTGAAAAGAGCGACAAAAAACCACGCCACATCCCCTTCCACGGCAAGGTTGATACCTTGGACAAAGCGGCCGGCACCTTGAAGATCGGTGAACGCACGTTCCACGTCACTTCCGGCACCAAGATCACCAAGGACGGCAAGCCCGCCACCATCGGCGATGCCGTCGTGGGCGAGGAGGTGGGCGGCGCTTACCTGATGGGCGAAAGCGGCCGCCTGGAAGTCATGTCGCTTCGGATCGGTCCGAAACCAGCCAAGGATCCCAAGCCCGAAGACGCCAAACCGTAGGGCGCCTCCCTCGCGATTGATCCGCGATTCTTCGGGATCGCCGCAACCTCAAGGAAGGCAGGCCGTTCCTCGGCTTGCCTTCCTTCTCCCAACTTTGGCAGCTGAGTGCAGAAGGTGCCCTGCTGTGGCGGCGGTCTAGTACCTGTTTAGCGCGCGAGGGAGCGCGGCGTTTACGTCGCTTCAATGTCCGGCGGGTCGGCCGCGGTGGGAGTTGCAAGCGCTTGCTCCGATTCCCAACTTGAAGCGGGCTGAAGCCCGTGCTCCGGGGACGCTAACTAAACTAGAGCTTGTCCCGAAAAGGGCGATTTCGGCCTTTGTCGGAAACTTCGTCGGAAACTTTGTCGAGGACTTTGTGACCATGTTGGGATTTCGACAAAGTTTGCGACAAAGATTCCGACAAAGTTTGTCCCGAGAACGTTCCTGGGACAGGCCCGGGACAGGCCCTAACTAAACACGTCCGCGGTCTATGACCGCCGCGCTGCAAGAACCAGATGTGCGCAACGGTTGCGGAGCTAAACAGGCCATCTCAGACCGAGATGACTGCACTGTTCTTCCGGCAATGGCAAAGAAGCTCAAATCCACCGACCGTCTCACGTTGATCTTCCGGTGCGTTGTCGTGATCGACACCTTGGGACTGGCGATTCCGACCGGCTGGATGGGGTGGCCCGCTGACTTTCTGCTCGCCTTGGGGTTGCTGGGATTGACTGTTGGGCTGTGGTTTTGCCAGTGGTGCCTGGGCAGTGGCAGCCACCAGTAAACCGCGCCACTCGCGGGCCCCTGAAGGCTGCCCAGCAGGCGCAATAACGCAATTCCTGTTGCATGCAGAGTGCGCTCTACAGTTTCTAAGCCGCGTGAAATCGCTGACCGAACATGAACCAGTGCGCCGGCAGGTGGCTTGATCATCAAGGTGGGCACAGACACGCGACGAGTGATAACTCTAATTTGGGACTGGACCCGACCGCCGACCGCCGGCTGCACGCAAAGGTTGAAATTTTAGCCACAAAAACTCCGTAAGCTTTCCGTTTATCTCGCGTATTTGAATGTGTGCCCATTTAGGCCGCTGCCTTACCAACCAACACAGATCGAGACCAACGGAGAATCTTATGAGCTTACAAAACTCTCTCAACCAACCTGATCCAAAACTCGCCTCCACCGCTGTGCCCGCCAACGATCCCAGTGCTGTTCACGAGAACGTTGTTCTTCCTGTGCCCAGGATTGTGGACGCCACCGCGCTCGTGCTGGCGCACTGAACTCTCTCGAGCCGTTCTTGGCGGAGGTCGCGAGTTATTCATCCATCAATACGACAATGACCACACTGCCCTGTTACCGGCGTTCGGGAGAGTTTCGACTTTCCACGGTTGCGACATTTCTCGGCCTGGTCGTCGCCGGCGTCGCGGTTGCCTTGGCCTATCAGGCGGTGCAACGGCTGATCCCCGTCTTGCTTCTTCGCGGCCTTCTCGTTTGTGGGTTTGCCTTGGCACTCGGTTTCGCCGGAGCAAACGCGGTGAGGTTGGGCCACTGCCGAAATGTGATCCTGGCCTGGATTCTCGGTTTAGTTTTGGTCACCTCGTCGATCTTGGCTTCGTATTTCTGGGACTATCAACTGGGCCTCGTGCGGTTGGCGCGAGCAGTCCCGCAGTTCACATCAACAACTATTCGAAAGGAAATCAGCTTTCGTCGATGGTTCGAGTTAAGAATGAAGGCCGGCGTAAAGTTCGTTGAAGCACCTGGCAGGCCCAGTTCACGAGCGGTTGCCGCCGACCTCGAGGAAGGATGGGTTGTGGCCGGCTGGGCTTCTGAAGCGTTGATCATCCTGGTGATCGCTATGTGGCTGATAAACGCTGCGGTCAAACGTCCGTATTGTGAGGCATGCCGGTGCTGGACTACAGCCAAGGCGCTCCTTCTTCATGGACAAGGCCGCCAGGCCGCCAGTCCGTTGCTCGCGCAACGTGATCTGAATCGAGTGATCACGTTGCTCTCGGAACCGCGATCCAGGTCACCTTTCAGTCTCCTTTTGACCGGCCACCTTTGCGAATCCTGCACGCAGACAGGCTTCCTCTCCATCGATGAACTTCATGCGAGTATAGACAGGCGGCGAAGGCCAAAACAGCAAAAGAAGAACCTGGTCACCTTTGCTGTGATGAATCCGGAACAGTGCAATCGGTTTGCAGCCGAACTAGCACGCGCACGCAGCAATTTTGTTCCCGCCGTGGTTCAGAGGGCCCGATGAGGATGCTCGATACCTACCGGAGTGGCCAGCGCTGTGGCGAAGTGTTATTCGCCTCTCGGTGACGGTAAAATCTCCAGCCCGTATTTTTTCCGATCTCAATCACGCGCGGAATGTCCTGCTGCGGCGGCGGGCTTAGCGCGCCCATTTCTACAAAAACACTTCGCCGCTTGAATCTCCCTCGCGCAGCGCCGGCCAAGCGGACGGCCAGTAAATACCAGTTGCGTTAAGGGAGCGCTCTGCCGTCTCCTAAGCGCCGTGAAAGCTCTGACGGAACATCTGTGGTTCGAAGTCCCCGACCGGCGTGGTTTTGTGAACATCACCGACACTGTGGCCGGGCTCGTGCGAAAAAGCAGCGTCCAGGAAGGATTATGCCTCGTCAACGCCATGCATATCACGGCCTCTTGCTTCATAAACGACAACGAAAGCGGACTCCTGCATGACTACGAAGTGTGGCTCGAGAAATTGGCGCCGCACGAGCCGACGACGAATTACCATCACAACCGCACCGGCGAAGACAATGCTGACGCGCATCTCAAGCGGCAAGTGATGGGACGCGAAGTCGTTGTCGCTATTACGAAGGGCAAGCTCGACTTCGGACCGTGGGAGCAAATCTTTTACGGCGAGTTCGATGGGCGTAGGCGGAAACGGGTGTTGGTGAAGATCATTGGGGAATGAGTATCGGGTGCGCGGTGGACGGTGGACAGTGGGCGGTGGGGGCGAGCGAAAAGTGATGACGACTAGCCAACGCCTTGTCATCATTGAACACCTCATCAACGGACTCCTTCGTTCTCTGCAAGAGGTGCGGCATGCCCGACGAGATGAATGAACCCATAGCTTCTGATCTGCGACTGTCCACCGCCCACCGCCTACTGCCCACTGACCTGGCCATCACCAAAGGCAAACTCGACTTCGGGCCGTGGGAGCAGATTTTCTACGGCGAGTTCGATGGGCGGAGAAAGAAACGGGTGCTGGTTAAGATTATTGGGGAATGAGTATCGGGTGCGCGGTGGACGGTGGACAGTGGGCGGTGGGCGATGGCTGTGAAAAGTGATGACGTCGGACCACGCATTTGCACATCCACCCTGTGCAATGGGCCCCAACGGGGCCCTGTCTCAAAGCCCAAGGTTGCCGCGCAGCGGCTACCTTGGGTATAAGCACAGAAGCATTGGCAACCCCAACGGGGTTGCGGCAAAGGAGCCATCGTCATGCCACAATCGTTATCTGTCGTTTATCTGCATCTGGTCTTCTCCACGAAAGAACGCCGTCCGTTTCTGCGCGATAAATCGCAGCGCTTGTCGCTGCACGCCTATCTGGGCGGCATCTCCAAAACGCTGGACTGTCCGCCCATCATTGTCGGCGGAGTTGAAGACCATGTGCACCTGCTGGCACGATTCGGCCGCTCCTTGACCCAAGCCGACTGGGTCAAGGAACTCAAACGGATTTCGAACCTTTGGCTGAAACAACAATCAGCCGACTATGCCCTCTTCGAATGGCAGAAGGGATATGCCGACTTCTCCGTAAGCCATTCCAAATTGGAATCAGTGACGAACTACATAAAAAATCAGGAGCAACATCATCTCAAGATGAACTTCCAAGACGAACTGCGAGCGTTGCTGCACAAGCATGAGGCGAAATGGGACGAACGCTACCTGTGGGACTAACTTCGAACAGGACACCGCCCCAACCCCTTCGGGGTTGATGATTATATCGCGCCAGTTACCCAGGGTAGGCGCTACGCGCCAACCCTGGGCTTTGTCATGGAACGCCCTTGGCGTTCGCATCGGTAGTCATAGACGATGATGAGAGCGTGCTCCTCCACGACTACGAGGCGTGGATCGAGAAACTCGCACCTCATGAACCCACAGCCCAGCATCACCACAATCGCACCGGCGAAGACAACGGGGACGCGCATTTGAAACGCCAGGTGATGGGACGCGAGGTTGTCGTCGCGATTACCAAGGGGAAGCTCGACTTCGGCCCGTGGGAACAGATTTTCTACGGGGAATTCGATGGACGACGGAAGAAGCGGGTGTTGGTGAAGATCATTGGGGAATGAGTGAGCGGTGGGCAGTGAGCGGTGGGCGGTGGGCGGTGGGCCGCGGTGGGAGGTGGGCCGCGGTGGGAGGTGGGCCGCGGTGGGAGGCATGAGTGAAAAGTGGCTTGTGCCGGGAGGAGTTCCATTTGGGAGTCCTAAATCTTGCCCATCCACTCTGTCCAATGAGCCCCAACGGGGCCCCGCCTCAAAGCCCAAGGTTGCCGCGCAGCGGCTAACGCCGATGCACATCTCAAGCGGCAGGTGATGGGACGTGAGGTGGTGGTGGCCATTACGAAGGGGAAGTTGGACTTCGGCCCGTGGGAACAAATTTTCTACGGCGAGTTCGATGGACGAAGGAGAAAAAGGGTGCTGGTAAAGATTATCGGTGAATGATTTCTGCATCCGAGGACTGGCGACAGCACGGCCGAGACCAGCCGCGCGATACGCGCGACATGCCATCGAACTTGAGTGGCGCTACGGTGTGACGAGGCTGTGTCATCACGCACCGCGTGTTGACGACTTGGACGTGTTCGCAGAGCGAGAAGATGACCAATTGGAACACTTCGAGGAAGGATCTCCATGATTCAGCCCATTGTGGAAAGCCACGGCGAAGTGCCGGCGGTCCAGTGCTGGTCATAAAGTTGGCGGAGTTGATGGGCGTGCCATTCGTCCCGTTAGGCACTCCTTTCCGCTCCAATGAACTAAGAGTGATCACGCCTGGTCTACCCGCCAAATTCGGCAGTCTTTTTCGGTAGTGTCCTGGACACTACCTCTTTTTCCTTCCCATTACGCACGCACTCGTTATGGTCGAGCGCTAGGAGTAGTCATGGCCACAAACTCCAAAGACGCGATAGCCCGGCCCGCGGTGGGAAGTTGGAACACCGAATTTTACCAGGAGCTTCGGCAGATGGCGTCTGCTCAACTAGCGCGGCTGCCGCCGGGAAAAACTCTTCAGGCTACGGCCTTGGTGCATGAGGTCTGGCTGCGGCTTCGCGACCGGGAACAGCGATGGCAAAGCCGCGCCCACTTCTTTGGTGTCGCGGCTCAGGCCATGCGAGACATTTTGGTCGAACAGGCGCGGCGTAAAGCGGCGGCGAAACGTGGTGGCGGACAAGTGCGAGTCGAATTGACTGAAAGCAAATTGGTCGGTGGCGCGCCCGAGGACCAGTTGCTCGCACTCAACGAAGCGCTTGACCAACTGGCAGCACATGACCCGCCCAAGGCCGAGGTGGTCAAGCTCCGCTATTTTATCGGTTTGAATTTGAAAGAAACAGCGGATGCCCTGGAGCTGTCAGAGACGACCGTCAAGCGCCATTGGACCTATGCCAAGGCCTGGTTGCTTCGCGAATTGGAGCGGGGATGAGGAGCGCGATCGGCGGCAGACTCGGCCCAAGCCAAGAGCAACAGAAATAGATTTCCCTTCGATTAGTTGGTCCTTTTTGACACGGGATCACGGATGACGAAGTAGGCACATACGCAGTGGCCGCTTATGGCCAAGCGAACCCAGAAAGCCGACGAGATCTTCGCTACCGCATTGGAGATTCCCGCTCCCGCGGACCGCGCGGCTTATCTCCGTCTTGCGTGCGGGGACGACGAAGCGCTGCGCCTCGATGTTGAATCGCTGCTCGGCGTCCATGAAAGGTCCGCCACGTTCCTCGAACAACCGGCTCCAGACGCTGAGTTCACCGCGCCGACTTTGAATGGACCGGCGGACCAACCGCGTGCAGCCATTTTTTCAAACATGCTTGCCGAGAAAGAGGGCGACCGCATCGGACGCTTTAAGTTGCTGGAACAAATCGGTGAGGGTGGATTCGGTGTCGTCTGGATGGCGGAGCAGGAGGAACCGGTTCGTCGTCGAGTGGCTTTGAAAATCATCAAGCCAGGCATGGACACCAAACAGGCGCTCGCCCGGTTTGAAGCCGAGCGGCAGGCGTTGGCCCTGATGGACCACCCGAACATCGCCAAGGTTCACGATGGTGGCGCCACCGCGCACGGCCGCCCCTACTTCGTCATGGAACTGGTGCGCGGCATCAAGATAACCGACTACTGTGATCGCCATTGCCTCTCCACCGCGGAACGCCTTCACCTTTTCGTCCAGGTTTGCCACGCCATCCAACACGCGCATCAGAAGGGGATCATCCATCGTGACATCAAACCGTCGAACATTCTCGTCACGCTCCAGGACGGGGCGCCGGTGCCAAAAGTCATCGACTTTGGGATTGCCAAAGCCACCGACCAACCGCTCACCGACAAAACGGTCTTCACGCGTTTCATGCAGTTCATGGGCACTCCGGCCTACATGAGCCCGGAACAGGCCGATTTCAGCAGTTTGGACATCGACACGCGGAGCGACATCTACTCGCTGGGAGTGCTGCTCTACGAGCTACTCACCGGCGCCACCCCATTCGACAGCAAAGAACTGCTCGCTGCAGGTCTTGATGAAGTCCGTCGCGTGATCCGGGAAAAGGAAGCGCCGCGTCCTTCTACAAGGCTCAGTTGTCTGGAGCAGCACGACCTGACGACAGTCGCTCAGCGCCGACAGACTGAGCCGCTCATGCTGATCGCCACCGTTCGGGGCGACCTGGACTGGATCGTAATGAAATGTTTGGAGAAGGACCGGAGTCGACGCTACGAGACAGCCAATGCTTTGGCCACGGACCTGCAACGGTATTTGAATGAGGAATCAGTGGCGGCAAGACCTGCGAGCAGGTTTTATCGCTTTCAGAAACTGATTCGCCGCAACAAGACGGTGTTTATCGCTGCCGCCGCTTTTGCTGCGTCCTTAATTGCCGGTCTTTCAGTTTCGACCACTTTGTTCTTTCGTGAAGCCAAGGCGCGCAAACTGGCCACCCTGGAAGCGACCAAGAGCCGGCAAGTGGCGCAATTCCTGGAAGAGATGCTCAAGGGCGTGGGTCCCTCGGTCGCACGAGGCCGGGACACAGCGATGCTGCGCGAGATAGTTGACAAGACTACCAGTCGTATTGGCACGGATTTAAAAGATCAGCCGGAGGTTGAGGCGCAACTGCGTTTCACTCTAGCTGACACATATCTCGAGCTCGGGCAAATCCCCAGGGCCGAGGCGATGCACCGTGAGGGACTCGCAATGCGGAGGAAGCTATTTGGAGAGGAGCATCCTGCTATGGCCGAATCGCTCGATAGGCTTGCTTGGGTCCTGATGGAAGAAGGCAAACTGGTTGAGGCTGAGCTGCACGAGCGAGAGGCGTTGAAGATGCGGATCAAAATCTTCGGTGATATGGGTTTGGCAGTGGGGACTTCTCTAAACGGTTTGGGGACCATTTTCTTTGAGGAGGGGAAGCCAATCGAGGCGGAAGCTGCGTATCGCAAGGCACTGACCATCAAACGGCGATGTCTGGGCGATGAAAACCCATCCGTCGCCATGTTGCTCAACAACTTGGCCAACAGCCTCTCGCGCCAAGGCAGGCTGGTGGAAGCAGAAACCGTGCATCGCGAGGGGCTGGGCATGCAACGAAAACTTTTGGGCAACGACCATCCGGATGTCGCGCTTTCTTTACTTAACTTGGCCGATCTGTTCGCTCTGGAACGTAAACTGGGTGAAGCCGAGAGTTCCTATCGCGAGACCATTAGCATCGCACGTAAGGTATTTAGCGATTACCATCCACGGTTAGGGGCGGGGCTCCACAGCTTTGGCGATGTGCTATCTAAGCAACGCAAGTTTGCCGAGGCAGAGACTGCATATCGGGAAGCATTGGCCATCAATCGGAAGCGGGTTGGAAATGAAGACGCATCGAATATTGCTTCGCTCCACAATCTGGCCGATGTGCTCGTTCATGAAGGCAAGCTGGCTGAAGCCGAGAGCTCTTATAGCGAAGCCATTCTTATCACTCGTAAAGCGTTTGGAAATGAGCGTCCACAATTAGCAGCGTCTCTTCATAACTTTGGCGATCTGCTTTCCAAGGAGAACAAGCTGGACGAGGCTGCCCTTGCGTACGGAGAAGCACTGAAGATTAAGCGCAAGCTGCTCGGAACTGAAAGCCCCTCGACCGTCGCCTCAATTCACAATTTGGCGGACACGCTACGAAAGGCAGGAAAGCTGGCTGAGGCCGAAACTCTCTATGCAGAAGAACTGGCGATTGATCGAACTCGATACACAAACAATCCTGCCAAACTGGCAGTCCTCTGCGCCCGGCAAGGTCAATGGAAAGAGGCTGAGACCAACTTTGCCCGCGCTATCGAACTGGAACCCGGCCACCATCAACCTTATCCGTTCCTTGGACTCGTGCTGGTCCAGAACACCAATCTGGCGGCCTACCGCGAGCATTGCCGCAGGAGCGTGGAACGCTTCAAGACGACGGCCAACCCGGTCATCGCCGAGCGAATAGCCAAGCTCTGCCTCATCTTGCCTGGATCTGGAGCCGACCTTGAAACCGTGGCCAAACTGGCGGATACCGCAGCAAACGTGGGCACGAATCACGAGTGGATCGGCTGGTTCAATTTCAGCAAAGGCTTGGCCGAGTACCGCCAGGGCCATTTTGCCAATGCCATAGAGTGGGCGCAGAAAGCCTTGGCCAAGGCCGGAGAGGATTTATCACGCGACGTGGTTACCTATATCGTGCTGGCCATGGCGCAGCATCAATTGAAGCAAACGGATGAGTCTCGTGCTAACCTAGCGAAGGGTCTTCAATTAGCCGACGCGAAACTGCCCAAGCTCATCACTGGGGACCTTGGAGACGGCTGGGACGACGTGGTCCTTGCTTGGACTCTAATGCGCGAGGCGAAACTTCTCGTCGAGAGTGATCGCATTACAGGGAAACAGTAGAACCAACCCACTGCGCAGCCAAAGATTGCTGGCTTTGTGAACAAATCGAGAAAAGCGCAAGTTTTTGTGAACTTTTTCGCCTCCGAATTTCGGGTGAAGAGCTAGACGGTTCTGTGCTGAAACATTGCTCCATATCCTGAAAGGAAATTATGAAGATGCGCAGGTCCCTGTCCACCGAGGGCAGGCCTGCGTGGATCAGGACCTGAACCATGAAGCGTCAAGCACACCATACGTGGGGCACCCAAGACAGGAAGTTTTGCAGTCAACTAAAACACAAACCCCTCAGCGTCATCCGCTGAAAACGAAAGGTAGAAACCATGAGTCCAAAGACAAACATCAATCGAATTTTCAGCCCGCACGCGCTGAAACGAGCTTGGGCTGCGGCAACTTTGGCCCTGCTCGTTATGGCGTGGTCCGGCCAGGCCGCTCGAAGCGCCCCCAACCCAGGCGTCTTCCCGGTCGACTCCTCCCCCTACGGCAAGACATACGGTGAGTGGGGCGTGATCTGGTGGCAGGCGGCCTTCGCCCTACCCGTGGTGGGCGGGGACCATCCGCTGTTCTCCGGCGGGGCCTTCGGGGGAGACCACAACGTCGTGTTCCTTTCCGGCGTCCCCGGCCCGGTCACGAAGAACATCACCATCAGGCCCGGGACGGCAATCTTCTTCCCCGTCCTGAACACCGAGTGCTCCGTATTGGAGCCCGATCCATTCCACGGCGTCGACGCGGCTTCGCTCATCGCGTGCGCGAACCTGGTGATGGACAACACCGCGGGGATGTCCGCCTCCATCGATGGCGTGCCGGTCGCGAACCTCGGGGCGTATCGCGTCCAGTCGCTGCCCTTCGAGTACGGCCCGCTTCCCGCCAACAACCTCCTCGCAGTGGCCTACGGCGACCCGGTCACGTTCGCGGCCGGCGCGACCTCCCTCGCCGCAGACGCCGGTGTCTATCTGATGCTGGCCCCGCTGAGCGTCGGCCACCACACGATCCACTTGACT
>Ga0247664_1000232_pt1 | contig 14520 bp, 11 predicted proteins | sample CNK05_metaG_FD_182715 | JGI IMG/M metagenome (GOLD analysis project Ga0247664, IMG submission 182715) | Soil microbial communities from Purdue University Martell Research Forest, Indiana, United States - CNK05 | ecosystem: Environmental > Terrestrial > Soil > Temperate forest > Bulk soil...
GGCTCCATCTTCCTCCAGGGCGATCACGGCACCGTCTGGTTCCGCAATATCCGCGTCAAAGAACTGCGCAGTAGTTAAAGAGCTGCATGCATTTCGTGCCCCTGGTGGTGATCCTGCTTTTGTCTGCCGCGCTTTCGCTGCAGGCGGAGGATCCGCTGCCGAACGTCGAGCGCCTCCAATCCAGCCCTGTCCTGCGCCATTTAAGACCCAACCCGATGCCGCAAGCGCCGCGGACGGGTCCGGAACAGACCCTGGCGCAGATGTACGTGCCGGAAGGGTTCCGAGTGGATTTGGTGGCGGCCGAACCTGATTTGCAGCAGCCCATTGCGTTTGCCTTCGACGAGCGTGGCCGCATCTGGGTGGCCGAGGCCTACAGTTATCCCCAGAAACAACCGGCCGGCCAGGGCGGAGATAAACTGGTCATCTTCAGCGACAACGACGGCGATGGACGCTTTGAATCGCGGCGCGTTTTCGCGGAGGGCCTCAATTTAGTAAGCGGCTTTGAACTCGGTTACGGCGGCGTGTGGGTCGGTGCCGCCCCGGAGCTTCTCTTCATTCCCGATCGCAATCGCGACGATGTTCCCGACGGTCCGCCCCAAGTGCTGCTGACTGGCTTCGGCTACCAGGATACGCACGAATGTTTGAACAGCTTTCTCTGGGGTCCGGACGGCTGGCTCTACGGGATTCAGGGCGTGTTTAATTACGCACGCATTGGCAAACCCAACGCCTCCGATGACCAAAAACTTGAGTTGCGCGCCGGGGTTTGGCGGTATCACCCCACTCGTCATGAGTTCGAGATCTTCGCCCATGGCGGCAGTAACCCTTGGGGCCTGGACTACGATCAACGCGGGCAACTCTTCATGACCCATTGCCGCAGCTACTTTGGACGCGGCCTCACCACGCACGTCATCCAAGGCGGCCAGTTCTGGAACCAGGCCAACGCCAACTACGCGCCCTACATCATCGCCGAGCCGCCGCCGGAATATCCCGCGTTCCGGAATTATCTGCTGGCCAGTGCCCGCTACGATCATGGGGCGGGCGGGGCAGGCGCGCCGGGGACCGACGCCATCTATGGCGGGCACTCCCACGTGGGCACCATGATTTATCTGGGAGATAATTGGCCCGCCGAATATCGCGGCCACCTGTTCACCCACAACCTACACGGCCACCAAATCAACCAACAGGTGAATCGACGACTGGGTTCCGGCTTCGACACCGTGCATGCGGGACGTGACCTGTTTTTCTGCAGCGATCCCAAATACGTCGCGGTCGACCTGCAATGCGGTCCGGATGGGGCGGTGTATTCGATCGATTGGTACGATCAACAACATTGTCACAACCCGAACACCGAACGTTGGGACCGCAGCAATGGGCGTCTCTATCGCATGCAATGGCAAGCCGGCTATCACCCTGTGCGCGTCGATCTCTCCGCCAGCAACGACCTGCAGTTGGTCTCATTGCACCGGCATCCCAATGAATGGTTCGGGCGCACCGCCCGCCGATTACTCGCCGAACGGGCCCAAACGCGCCCGCTGGATCCGGACGCCCTTCGGCAACTGGAAAACTTTTCCAGCCAGGACCCTGATCCCGGCCGCCGTCTGAGCGGCCTTTGGAGTCTGCATAGCGCCAGGGCCCTTGCGGAAACGGCCAGGCTTCAAGCGTTGGCTGACCCCGACGAATATGTGCGGGCCTGGGCCATCCAACTCAGCGTCGAATCGCCCAAAGTGTCAGGCTCAACCGCCAAACGGTTGGCCGAACTGGCGCGCCTCGATCCCTCGCCGGTCGTCCGGCTTTATCTGGCCTCGGCCAGCCAACGGTTGCCGGACGAAACGGCCTGGCCCATCCTGGAAGCGCTCAGCCAGCATGGGGAGGATCGCGAAGATCGCAATTTGCCGCAGCTCCTTTGGCATAGCCTGGCGCCCCGGCTTCCGACAAACCTGGAACGTTCGCTGGCCTTGGCGGATCGAACTCTCCTCCCGCAGCTTACCGACTGGATTGTTTGGTACGCCGCCCGCCAGGACGGTGTGGGGTTGCAGAAGGCCCTGACGCGTCTGTCCGCCTTGCGCGGCGATGACCAAAGACGTTTGCTCACCGCCGTCACTCTGGCGGTGGAAAACATGCCGGCCTCTTCAGCGAATGCAGCCGGGACAAACGCCCCCAAGGCCACGGCCGAACGGCGCTCGGCCTGGGATCAGGTCGCCGCGGGCCTCTACGCCAGCAAAGATCTGCGTGTGGTCCGTCAAGCGGAGCGGCTGGCCGGTATCTTCGGGGACAACTCGATGTTCCCACGCCTGCGGGCGACGTTGGGAGATTCCAAAGCCGACCTGGACTCGCGTAAACATGCCTTCGGCGTGCTTAGCCGGGCTTTGGATCAAGAATCCCTGCCGGTGTTCCTCTCCCTGCTCGATCAAGCTGCCTTCCGTTCCATGGCGATTCGGTTGTTGGCCCGGTTCGACTCGGCAGAGGTTCCGCCAGCCTTACTGCGGCGCTACGAAAGCTTTCCGGGGGCCGATCGGGCGGGGGCGCTCAACACGCTCATGACCCGCGCTTCGTTTGCGTTGGCCCTGCTGGATGGCGTAGCGGCCGGCCAAGTCAAACGCGATCAGCTCACTGCGTTTCATGTCCGGCAACTCACGCAGTTGCATAATCCGGAAGTCGATCGCCGGGTGACGGCCACCTGGGGCAAATTTCAGCGCACGGCCGGCGAAAAACAGGCCCGGATCGATCGACTCGAAAAGATCTTTCAAGAAGCCCCACTCTGGGCATTCGACGGCGGCGGGGCCGGCCGCGCGCATTTCCAGAAACTGTGCGCCCAATGCCATCGTCTGCGCGACGATGGCGTGGTGCTCGGCCCCGAACTGACCGGTGCAGGCAAAAACGGAGTGCGCTATTTCCTCGAGAACATCATCGATCCCAACGCGGTCATCGGCACGGATTTCCAGATGACCACCGTCGAGACCCGCAAAGGCGACGTGATCTCCGGCATCGTCGTCAACGACGCCCCGACCGTCCTGACCTTGCGCACCACCGTGGAACAGGTCGCCATCCCCAAAGCCGACATTGCCCAGCGCACCACCAGCGAATCGTCCCTCATGCCCGAAGGGCTGCTGGAAAGCCTGAATGAACGGGAACAGATTGAGCTGCTAAAGTATCTGACCTCGAATTGAGCAGAGCCTCGTTACCTCGGCTCCTACTCCCAATCGGTAGCGAAGGCATTCCGCACTCCGCATTCCGCACTCCGCATTCGATCAGAAATGCGCCTCTACGTACGCGCAGACGAAAGAATTCGTTGGCAATCCCAGGCTTATCCCGGCAAAGTGACCCGTCCATGAACTCGCAAGAACCCATCGACGTTTCGCGCCGCGATTTTCTGCGTGGCGGTTCCATTGCCACTCTCATGACCATGCTGGGCGGAGTTGAACTGCGCGCGGCTGAACCGTTAAAGAACGCGGCGGGCAACGCCTTGGTCGGCCCCAAGGTCAAGTGTGGGGTCATTGGCTTGGGCGTCTGGGGCCGCGAAATCGTGGGCACGCTCCAGCGCCAAGCCGAAGCGGAAGTCGCAGGCCTTTGCGATACTTATCCCCTGATGATCAAGCGTGCGGCCAAGGATTCGCCGTCTGCCCTGGCCACGGAGGATTACCGAAAGATTCTCGAGGACAAAACGATCCAAGCCGTGTTCGTGGCTACGCCATCGCATCAGCACAAGGACATCGTCATCGAAGCTTTGCAGGCGGGGAAACATGTCTACTGCGAAGCGCCCCTGGCCACCACCCTCGACGATGCTCGCGCCATCGCCACAGCGGCCCAGGCCGCCGTGGGACAGGTTTTCCAACCGGGTCTGTCGCTCCGTGCGGATCCGCAGCGGCATTTCTTGTTACAGTTCATTCGGACTGGCGCGATCGGCAAACCCGTCATGGCCCGAGCGCAATGGCACAAGAAACAAAGCTGGCGTTTCGCTTCCTCGAATCCGGATCGGGAAAAAGCCGTGAATTGGCGTCTGGACAAGGACCTTTCCATCGGGCTGGCCGGCGAGATCGCGGTTCATCACATCGACAGCATGGTTTGGTTGCTCAAGGATCGGCCGCAAGCCGTCACTGGCTTCGGAGGGATCATGCGCTGGGATGACGGACGCGAGGTTTTTGACACGATCCAGGCGGTGCTGGAGTTCCCGGGCCATCTGCAGGGGGTCTATACGGCCAGTCTGGCCAACTCGTTCGATGGCGATTACGAGATGTTCTACGGCAGCGACGCCGCGGTCATGATGCGCGGCAGCAAAGCCTGGCTCTTTAAAGAAGTCGATTCGCCGCTTCTGGGGTGGGAAGTATATGCCAGCAAAGAAGTGTTCTACAAAGAAACCGGCATCGCCTTGGTTGCCAACGCCAGCAAAAGCACGGGCCAAAATGAGGGCAAGGAGGAAGTCCCGTTCACCAATACCCCTCTGGCTTTCGCCCTCGAAGCATTCCTTTCCAACGTCAATGAGGTCCGCGGGGCCGTGGAAGACTTCACCAGCACTTACAACACCACCGACAAAGTCGCCCTGGCCAAACACCTGGCTACCATCGAACTCCAGCATGCCGCCACTTGGCGCGAAGGCCTTGATGCCACCGTGCTCGCCATCAAAACCAACGAGGCCGTCGCCGGCCGCAAACGCGTCGAACTCCGCGACGAGTGGTTCCACGTGTAGGTTCGGGGTTCGGGGTTATGCGCCGATGTGCAACCCTGAAACCGTGAACCCCGAACCCCGAACCTTGAACCCCGAACCTTGAACCCTGAACCCCGAACCCTGAACCGTGAACCAGAAGACGCTTGACGGCTCCGCCGGGCTCGTCTGCAATGCTGGCATGTTCATGAAGTCATTTACCTCCCTCTCCGTTGGCCTGCTCGGATTGACCTGGGTGGCCACCGTCCCGTGTCAGGCCGAGACGGTTCACTATTTACCCGTGCCCAACAGCAGCAAAGTGCGCATGGACGGCGATTCCACCGTGCACAAGTGGCACGCGGAAACAGACGTCATCGGGGGATCCCTCGAACTGGAAGCGGATTTCCCGGGCAACGCGTCCAGCGCCGTGGTCACCCCCAAAGTGGACGTTAAAATCCCGGTCCGCTCGCTCAAATCCAGCGGCGGCAACCGCATGGACGCCGTCATGCAGGAGCACATGAAATTTACCGATCACAAAATCATCGAGTATCGCGTGCTGGAGCTGGCACCGAAAGCGGGCAGCGCGGGTCAATACGATGCCAAAGGCGCGCTCACCGTTGCCGGCGTCACCAAAACCAATACGATGGCCGTTACCATCGAAAAGGTGGAGGGAACCAAACTGAAGGTGACCGGCAAAACCGCGTTGAAGATGACCGATTTCGGCATCAGCCCACCCGCCCCGGACATCGGCCTGGGCTTGATCAAAACGAGTGATGATGTGCAACTGACGTTCAGTTGGATCACTGCGCCGAAGGCCCCATAGCCAAAAATCGATCCGCGCGCTGCGCCACGTTCCGGTGCGCGGACTTGACCTCTCGTCCCAATCCGCACCTGCCCCGCCAAGGTTGTTTTGCTGGTGATCGCGCTGTTCAGCGCCGGGCTCATTCACGCCGCTGAATCGGCTTCGGGGCCTGCGCAGATCCCCTTCCAACTGCATCGCGGACATGTCATGGTGCCCGCGCAGGTTACGAATTCCGTGCCGTTACTGTTGTTGCTCGACACAGGTTATTCCATGACCATGCTCCACCCGGAACATGTGACGGCTCTGGGACTGCCGCGCACCGGACGGCGGATCACCATTGTTGGAATCGCCGGCGAAGAACAAACCGACGTGTTCGAGGGACCGCTGTTCGCTTTCGGGGAGGCCACCTGGAAACCGCGCCGCGTCGCCGCCCTGCCCGGTTCCAGCCCAAGCCGGCGCCGGCGCGACGGCATTCTCGGATCGGGGTTCTTCCGTCGTTTTGTGGTGGAGATCGACTCGCAGAGCCAACAGCTCCGTTTACACGAGCCGGACGTCTTTGCCTATGCCGGAGGCGGAGAGATTCTGCCGCTACGTTTCTCGGGCGACACCCCCGTGGTGGAAGCGTCCGTGCGCCTGCCAGATCAGTCGGAAACAAAGGCCCGATTCGAGATCGACACCGGCTGCGACGGCAGCATCTGCATCGGGCGCCATTTCGTCGAAGCCAACCGGTTGGAACCGACCAACAACTTGCCCGGCGGCGGCCGCGGCAATCGTTATGGCGTCGGTGGCGCCGCCCGCACCCACGACAGTCATCTGCCCCAGCTGCGCCTGGGAAACGTTGTCATCGACCGGCCAGAAGCCAGTTTGTTTCTGGAAGGGTCTCCGGTGGACCCGCCTCTAGCTGGGCATCTAGGCTGGGATCTGCTCCGCAGATTCAAAGTCATCTTCGATTACAAACGCGCCCGGATGATTCTGGAGAAGTCGCCTGGCAAACCCGGCAATAGCGCCGTGAAAGAGCCTGATGTTTCCTCCCCATGAACCGCTGGAGGAAAAGCGGAAAGCGGAAAGCGGAAAGCGGAAAAGCAGATGGAGGCTCTCTCCATGAACCTGACCCTCACCCGGCCTGCGGCCACCCTCTCCCATCCGACCCTGGCTACGCCGGAGGCTTCGCCGAGGCGAGTGGGAGAGGGGCTGGGGGTGTGGGCTCTTTTTCAGTGGAAGTTCATGGCCCCAATGCGCGTGCACGTCATGTGCAGGTGGAAGCTACCCATGAACAGACCCTCACCCGGCCTTGCGGCCACCCTCTCCCATCCGATGGGAGAGGGGCTGGGGGTGAGGGCTCTTTTTCAGTGGAAGTTCATGGCCCCAATTCGCGTGCACATGACGTGCAGGTGAAAGCTACCCATGAACCTGACCTTCGGGAACTCGAAACTCTTGGCCTTCTCACCCCTCACCCCGGCCCTCTCCCCGTTGAGGGGAGAGGGAGCAGTTCATGGTCCCAATGCGCGTCCAAAATGTTGGAGGTCGGGGCTACCCATGAACCTTTCCTGTCTCGTAGCAGCCGACGTAAGGAGGCTCACTCTATCCCGGGGCGTTCGTCGGGAAAAAGATCAGAGCCTCGTGACCTCGGCTGCTACGTTAGATTTGGGTTCATGGCCCCAATGTGCGTCCGAAATTCGGAGGTCGAAGCTACCCATGAACCGACCCTCAGGTAGCAGCCGACGTCAGGAAGCCTGCCCTGAGCTTGTCGAAGGGGCTCACTCTACCCCAACGCGTTCTCCGGGAAAAAGATCAGAGCCCTTCGACAGGCTCAGGGTGTACCTCGTTACCTCGGCTGCTACCTGAGATTGGGTTGGGTTCATGGGTCCAATGTGCATCCGAAAATCGGAGGTCGAAGCTGCCCATGAACGGCACTGAAGAAACATTCGACGTTCAATGTTGGAAGTAGAAACTGGCCATACTATGCTTAAAAAAGTCATCCTGGTCGTTCTGCTGATCCCGATCGTGCTTGTGCTGGTTTCGTTGGCGCTGCCTTCCAGCTACAAGGTGGAACGGACGTTGGTCATCAAAGCCAAGCCGGAAGCGGTGTTCACACTGGTGAACACGCTAAAACAATGGCCGGAATGGTCCGCCTGGACGGTGGCTCGTTATCCCGACATGCAGATCACCTACTCCGGCCCCGAAGCGGGTGTCGGGGCGACTTACAGTTGGTCAGGCAAATCAAGCGGCGACGGCTCGCTCAAGATCGCGAGTTCAGATCCTCAAACGGGCATTACTTACGATCTGGATTTCGAGCATGGCAAATACGTTTCCAAAGGCGTCCTGTCGCTGCGGCCGGTCGAGGAGGCCGTCGAGGTCAAATGGACGAACCAAGGCGAGCTCGGCTGGAACCCGGTCTCGCGATATTTCGGCCTGCTCATGGATAGAATGATGGGCCCCGACATGGAGACAGGTCTGCGGAACCTGCAACGTCGCGTGGAAAAGGCCCCTGGGTCCTGACCGTCCATGCGCAAGGCGGAGAAATCTGCATCGAATCAATCATGCGCAATAACTCAAAGGTAGCGTTCGGCCGCGGTCGTCCTTATAGTGCGCCTATGCTCGTTGCGTGCGTCAAACGCTGGTTTGCGATCGGATTCGCGGTTGCGAGCGGCTTGGCGACCGCGTTCCTCCCGCCCAACCGGGCCCAGGCCGAGGATGCACCGCCGCGCCCCACCGTCATTATCGCGATTGGCGCTCCTGGCGAGGACGAGTTCGGGACCGGCTTTGCGCAATGGGCCACGCAATTGGATCGAGCTGCCCAACAAGGCAACGCCAGCTCGATCTTGATCGGGATCAAATCGAATGAACCCGTCCCCGCCCGCGAAAAATTGCAATTGGCTCTCGCCAACGAACCCAAAGAAGGTTCGGCAGAACTTTGGCTGGTGTTGATTGGCCATGGCACTTTTGATGGCAAAGAAGCCAAGTTCAATCTCCGCGGGTTGGATATCTCCGCCACCGAACTTCAAGGTTGGCTGCAGCCCTTTCACCGGCCGGTCGCCGTCATTAACACAACCGCCTCCAGCGCGCCGTTCATCAATAAACTCTCCGCCACCAACCGCGTCATTGTCACCGCCACCCGCTCCGGCGGCGAAATGAATTTCGCCCGGTTCGGCAAATACTTCTGCGAAGCGATCGGCGATTTGGACGCCGACCTCGACAAGGATGGGCAGACCTCGTTGCTCGAGGCGTTTCTGATGGCGGCCCGGCGCGTCAAAGAATTCTATGACGGCGAAGGGCGCCTGATGACTGAGCATCCGTTGCTGGACGATAACGGAGACGGCCTGGGCACGCCCCCGGACTGGTTCCGCGGCATCCGCGCCACGAAATCCGCCAAAGGTGGCGCCGCCCTGGACGGCTTGCGCGCCCACCAGTTCCATCTGATTCGCAGCGAGGCTGAACTTAAGCTTCCTCCGGAGATCCGAGCGCGGCGCGATCAGATCGAGCTCGCGATCGCCCGTCTGCGTGACAACAAACACGCCATGCTGGAGGACGAGTATTACCAGAAACTGGAAACACTGTTGCTGGAGATCGCGCGCCTCTACGAACAGGCCAAGTGAGCCGCGCCTCAAGGCAACTCTGGCGGCGGGCTTGCAGACGGGCGCATTCGGATACTGCCTTCTCGAAAAGTACTCTTGAAATTGTAACTGCGCCAAGGAAGGTTCCGGATAGGCTCGACGCCGTGACAACTGAACAGATCATCGGATTGATTCTCGCCCTCTTGATCATGGTGGTGGGAATCGCCGGCAGCATCCTTCCGGGATTGCCCAGCACGCCCCTGGTTTTGATCGGGGCCATCGCGCATAAACTCTATTTCGGCCCCACCGGCGTGGCCTGGTGGGTCATGACGATCCTCGCCGTCATCACCGTTTTATCCCTGATCATGGATTATGTGGCCAGTGTCTACGGAGCCAAACGCCTGGGTGCCACCTGGCGCGGAGCTCTGGGAGCGATCGTCGGCGGCTTGGTCGGACTCTTTTTTAATCTGCCCGGAATTCTCCTGGGCCCGTTCGTGGGAGCGGTACTTTTCGAGCTGGCCGGTGGACGCGAATGGAAGGCGGCTTCCCGGGCCGGAGTGGGTGCCACCTTGGGGTTGCTGGCCGGGGCGCTGGGTAAACTGGCCTGTTGCACGGCGATGATCGGCCTATTCACCTTCAACGTGATCGTGCGTTCTCTGCACTCTGTCTAACGGCTGGAGTCCGTCCGGCGCACGGTCGTGTATGGGCCGACCCAGCGGGTGTTGTATTTTCGAATCCAATTGTCGTTGGCAAAGACGGGACGTTCCTGGTGTCCGTAAGCCTGGTCGTCCATGCCTTGCCAGGGCAACGGCTCGACTTGCCAACCCAACTCACAATGGAAATCGGCGTCTTTATCCCACCCAACGGTGTAGAGGAAAAACTCCCGGGTGAGGCCGGCTGGTTTCGGTGGGAGCGTCGCGGCGGCAAATTCCAGAGTCAATTCATCGCCTCCATTCAAGAGCGCGAGCGCATTGTCCGCACCAGCGATTAATTCGTCCACGGCTCCGTAGCGGGTGCACCAACCTTGGGGCGTGATCGTCCAATGGGCCGTGGATGTCACGCTGGCGTAGTTGGGAGTGCGCGGCAGATCCGCGGGCCAAAGTTCGAACTCGCTATAGCCGCGCCAATGCAGGTCGCTTTTGGTCGGCGTCACGCGCGTGATCCGCGTTTCGGTGTTGTCCCGGCGCTCGAACAAGGCGATGCGATCCCAATGAACCTCGAAAGCGCTGCTCAAGCGCAGACGCCGTGTGCCTTCGGGTAGTTTGCCGGCAAGATCCACCAGGATGGTCTTGGTCTTGCCGGCCGGTGCCCCTACCGTCACCGGCACCGGTTTCCATTGGTTCGTCGCAATCTCCGCCTCGAGGACAGGGAACGGAAAGGGCAGATCGGGAGTATGAGCGGCCCCGACATTGGCCATCCCACCGCCGAACTGCAGCCATCCGGTCAAGGCCAGGACCAACGGGCGCCCAACGGCCAGCGTTCCGAAGTCGAGCGTCACCGCATGAGGCTCGGCCAAGCCTCGCAACTGCCGCACGCGCAGCTTGGCGGGCGAGACCATCTTTTGGTCGACTTCGAGCAGCTTGGATGTGACATCGACACCTTCGTGAGTGACCGCCTGGCGCAACGGCAGCCGATGATGCAGCGTCCAGAGTTCGTGAGGCAGGAAGGGTTTGCCGGGGAGAAGCTTGCCGGTGGTGTGCACCTCGGTGCCTGGCGGGTGATCGACCACCACGAGCTTCGCCTCATCGAGGTACAACACTTCGCGCAACTCCTCCGTGATTTGCACCACATGCTGGCCGTCCCTGGGCGGGAACTCCAACTCATTTCCAAGGCGCACGTACTCGGCAGGATCAGCGTCGACGAAGTGGGTATCCGTAACCCTTAAGCCCAACGGGGCTGCGCCCAGAAGGTCCGTCACGAACCGGAATCCGCGGCCGTTCCAAGCGTAGAGAAATGGACAGGAACCCGTGTCGCGGCCCAGTTCGTCCAGAACGGATACCTGGCAAGGCGTGGTCTTGAGGTCATCGTTGTTGAGGAACCCGTCCGACCAACGGACCGCTACCGAATCGACCTGGGCATAACGGCCCACCCCAACTTCAACGGGCAGTTCCCGGACCGTTCTCCACATCCGCAGTCCGCCGGCGCTCACTTCGTAGCGCACACCCAACGCGCTCGGATTGGAACGGTTCCCGACCAGACGAAGCTTCAGCAAGTGATTGACGCTCGCGCCGTCGTTGCGAAGCACACGCATTCCCGCTCCCTCGATGGTCAACGCCAGATCGATGTCGCAATCGCCGTCCAGGTCCGCGGCGATCAGCGACGTGATTCGGCCCTTGGGCAATTGGGTCAGCCCCAGTTCGGCGGTGGTCTCCCGGAAGCCGGCGTTGCCGAGGTTTCTCCAGGCGCGCAGGCCTTCACCCGCCACGAACAGATCCAGCCAGCCATCATTGTCGTAGTCCACCAGATAAATGGCGGCCGCAGAAGATTGGTTTCCCAGCGGGAGATGCGTGGCGGGTTTGCCGCCACCAAACACAATATCGATCTGGCCGGCGCCGGCGCACACGGCGTCCGGGATGGAGTCGTTGTTCAGGTCGCCGGCGGCCATCGCGGTGCACACAGGGAACGCGGCCCCGAGGTTCGTCGCGGTGAACGGCCCGCCGCGTTCCCGCGCAAACACGATGGGCTGCTGATTATCCCGCACGATGGCGATGTCCATCAATTCGTCGTTATTCCAGTCCTCCAACACCAGGCGCTGTCCGCCCGGCAACGATGCGGGTAGGCCGGAGGTCACGTTGTTCTCCGAAAAATACATGGCGAAGGGGCTGCTCAGATTGCGGAAGACCCGCACGCCTTTGCCGTCGGGTTGCAACAGGATCATACCCAATTTGCCCGTGTAATCGAAGTCGAGCAGCAGACCGTCAATGGCGGGGACGTTGCTGAAGGCGGCCGCGCGCGAGCTATCGGCCACGACGCCGTTGGTGGTGAACGTGAACACCTGGTTTCCCTTGTCACTGAGCAGAACGACATCTTCGGTTCGATCGCTTTGCAGATCGCCGACGAGCGCCCGGCGATAGTTGGCCCCGGTTATCGCCGGCAACGGCGCGCTTTGGGCTTCAAATTTGCCGCCGCGATTTTGCAGCAGGCGGAAGCCATCCTGCTCGCGCACAAAGAGGCTGTTGGTCCCGTCGTGGGCCACATCCAACGTGGCGAGCGGTCCGCCATAACGCGAGGCGTCAGGCAGGGCGGCCGCCGTCATGTCGGCAAAGGCCACCTGGACCCCCGTGGACGCAGGTTGTTCCATTTTAAAGGGCAACTTGGCTTGAGTGTGCTTGCAGCGTTCGAAGGTGCCGACATCGGCGGAGGTTTTGGGAGCCTTGGCCAGGAGGGCCTGGTGCTTTTTGAGCTCGGCATCGGCCTCGGTCTGATTGCCCAAACGCAGGAGCAATTGGCTGAGGCGATAATGCGCGGCCAGATGCTCCGGTTCATACTGGGTTACGAACTGGAGCTGCCGCACTGCTTCCTCGTTGTGACCAAGGCCTTCGTGAGCCAACGCTAACTGGAAGTTCAACGCCGTAACTTTCTCGTCCAACTTTTGGGATTGTTCCAACGCCTTGAGGGCTTCCTCGGCTTTTCCTAACCGCAAATACGCGCAACCCAGCACATAGTAGCCGGCGGCCGACGTGTGATCAGTGTCGACCACTTTCTGGGCGAGCTGAATGGCTTGATCATTGTGATTGGCGCGCAGATGAGCGTTGGCCAGGTTGAGCTGCGCCTCCAGCACGGTGGGATTCAAGTTCAAGGCCTGCGTGAAGTAATCAACAGCTTTGTTGGCATCCCCCGCTTCCAACTGACTCTTGCCCAAGTTCGTCAGACGGGTGAATTGGTCCCCGCCCTGGTCAGATGCACTTTCCGATTTCCTGCATCCGGAACTGCCCAGCAGGCAGATACACGCAAACAACGCCGGGATAAGGCTCACTCTGGACAGCGGACAGCGGAATGCGGACAGCGGAATGGCGATGTTTCCCGGTTGCAGGACCAACGGCGTCGAATGGCTCGGAGAGGCGTTCATGCGTCGCGCAGAGTCAATTAGCGCCAATTGACAACCTGGTGTCAACGGTAGCAATATGATCGGGTTCAGGGAGCACGTCGTGAAAGTCGGTTAATCCAGCCCCTGGTTCATGGAAGGAACTGAGGCCTATGAGCACTGAGACACGCAGGTTGCCCGCGAACAACGCGGTCAGGACGGTCAGCATCCCCACTGGCTCCGCGGCCTTGGATGGCGAACTGTGCATCCCCGCCAACGCCCAGGGGTTGGTCATCTTCGCCCATGGCAGCGGCAGCAGCCGGCTCAGCCCACGCAATCAATTTGTCGCTTCTTCACTCCGGGAGGCCGGCCTGGGCACCCTGCTTTTCGATCTGTTGACGGCCGAAGAAGAAACCAACGACCTGGAACGCGGCCACCTGACTTTTAACATCGGGCTCCTTACCCAACGGCTCGTCTGCGCTGCGCACTGGCTCGCCGAGGAAGACGATGCGCGTCATCTGCGTCTGGGATTTTTCGGCTCCAGCACGGGTGGCGGAGCCGCGTTGGTGGCAGCGGCGGATCTGGGCCGTATGATCGGGGCCGTCGTCTCACGAGGCGGCCGGCCTGATCTGGCCGGCAACGCTCTGCGCCGCGTCAAATGCCCAACGCTGCTCATGGTGGGAGAGCACGACGAACCTGTGCTCGAGCTGAACCAGGAGGCGTGCGATATGCTAGCCGGCCCAAAATCTCTGGCCATCGTTCCTGGGGCCACTCATCTCTTCGAAGAACCCGGGGCCCTGGAGGAGGTCTCCAGGCTGGCCGCCGATTGGTTCCTCGAACATCTTCGATCACCCGGTGGCACCAGGAGCGCCACCTTCTCCTAACCGGTCTTCGCGGATTCGCCGTAAGTCTCGACTGGCGTCCTTGAGCCGCTACGACCCGGTTAGCCACGACGAAAGTCCTTGCTCGTCCTCCCCTAATCCCAGCAACAATTGCGCAGCCAGTCGATGAAACATGAGATGTTCAAAGAATTCGTGTTGGACCAACTCCGAGAACTGCAACCCATCGATTGCCGGGCCATGTTCGGAGGCTATGGGCTTTATCTGAGCGGGGTATTCTTCGGAATCCTTCTGGAAGGCCGCCTCTACTTCAAAACTCACCCGGCGAGCGTCGGCCAGTACCAGGCCTACGGGATGGAACCATTTCAGCCGCCGCGCGGCTCACAGCTCTCGAAGTATTACGAAGTGCCCTCCGAGATCATCGAAAGCCCCGCCTTGCTCGCAGCCTGGGCCAGGCAAGCCGCCCAAGGCACCGAGGCCAAACCTTCGCGCGCCAAACGCCCCGCCCGATCATGACTTCGGCCCGTCACCCCTTCCTGACGGCGGAATGGCGGCATCTGGCCATGCTGAATTATCCGGTCGAGCGCCCCATCCTGGAACCCTGCGTGCCCGCCGGCACCGCCCTCGATACCTATAAAGGCGTGGCCTATGTCAGCCTGGTC
>Ga0247664_1000233_pt1 | contig 14477 bp, 9 predicted proteins | sample CNK05_metaG_FD_182715 | JGI IMG/M metagenome (GOLD analysis project Ga0247664, IMG submission 182715) | Soil microbial communities from Purdue University Martell Research Forest, Indiana, United States - CNK05 | ecosystem: Environmental > Terrestrial > Soil > Temperate forest > Bulk soil | place...
CAGATTCGGGCGCAAATAACGGTCTGCTATACTTGTAAGACTTAATGGAAGACGAGAAGCTTGTACAAGCGCCCGATAAGTCGGGCGAAAAGTACGCGACTATCCAAGAGGTCCAAGACTATCTAGCGAAGTTTTGGGCCAATGAGCGCGACCCACTGAAGTTCTGGGGCACGTGCCGCGACAAGGAAGAAGAGTACTTTGACGCCTGCGCGCGTCGAGGCCTCTTCAACGTCGCGAGACTCAGCTTCTCGACCTACTACGGTACGACTAACACCCAAGGGACTTATGGACAGTGGCAAACGCAGTCGGTCTCTTACGGGGGTGACAACCAGGAATTGCTTGAAGTCACCATCAACGAGTACCGCAGCTTTGTCGACCAGATCACGAACATGGCCTGTAAGAACAGGCCGGCGTTTCAAGCTCAGGTCGTCAACACTGACTATAAGTCGCTAGCCCAGGTCAACGCGTCTGACAACCTCGTCGCGTACTTTTACGAGGACGCGTACGGCGAGCGCAAAGAGCGCGAAGTCGTCAAGATTGAGGAGCTCTACGGCAAGGCGTACACGCACGTCGGCTGGGACCCGGACGACGGCGAGGTCATTCAGTACGAAGAGGACGAGTTCGACCCTGCCACCGGCATGAGTCACCCCGTCCAGAAGACGGGGCGCGCTGGCAAGCTGACGATCGATCGGATGTATTGGTGGGACGTCGCATGCGAGCCCTACCGGTCCGAGTTCGACGATCACCAATGGCGGCTGCTTATCCTACCCAAGCGGTCGAAGGTCGAGCTGCAAGCCCGCTACCCGCTTTACGCGAAGGAGATCGAGAGCTCGTCGCTCGTGCCGAACTTGTACGAGTACTCAGTGCCTGGCTGTGACCCGCTCCAGCAAGAGCCGCTCGACCTCTGCGCCGTTCGTGTCTTCTACTACCGCCGTTCGATGGCGATGCCGCTCGGGCGCAAAGTCATCTTCGTCAACGACGTGATGGTTGATGACAACCTCGCGCGCAATGAGCCGGTACCCACCGATGAGATCCCACTTATCCCGTTCATGACGTGCGAACTGCACGGAACGAGCATGGGCATCAGTGAGCTGTGGAATCTTATACCGTTAGATCAGCTGCAAAATCAGGTTATGTCAGATGTGGCCACTAACCTCGAGTCTTTCGGGAGGCCAAGTCTCGCGTTGGTGGAGGGTTCTGATGTCGACATCGATGCGCTCGCAAACGGTGCGAAGATTGTGTTTGTACCCCCAGGGAAGGATGCCCAGCCGCAGCCCATCAAATTCCCTGAAATGCCGCAGCTCAGCCTCAAGGCCATCGAGCTGTTCCGCCAGTTCAAGCAAAGCTTGTCCGGTCTCAACGCCATCGCGCGTGGTGACACAAGCACCAATATTACGTCAGGCGCGCATGCTGCACTTTATAGTCAGATCGCTATCGAGGCTCAGTCCGAGCGTTCCCTTGCACTTGATTTACATCGAGAACGTGTTGGCAATCTTATCATTCAGCTTTTGAAGCGATACGCGAAGCATCCACAGCTCGTGGCCGTCGCTGGCATCGATGAGCGCCCATATATGCAGTACTTCGAACAGAAGGACTGGGAGGGCATTCGGAGAGTCAAGATCAAGACCGCCAACCCCATGATGAAAACTCAGGCGGGGCGTATGCAACTGATCGACATGCTCAAGGATTTTCCGGGACTGCCGTTCAAGGACCCGCAGCAAATCGTCGAGTTCATTACAAGCGGCCAGTTCAAGCCGATGATTACGACGACGCGCACGAGCGAGTTGCGTATTCGGTTCGAGAACGAGGCGCTTTTTAAAGGCCCACAGGTGCAACAGGGGCAAGACCCCATGACGGGCCAACCGACCCAGTCTGTACCCGAAGTGCCGGTGCTCGCGACCGACAACGCAGCAAGTCACATCTTCGGGCACCTTGAAGTGCTCAACTCGCCCGCCGCGATGAACGACCCGAAGATTTCGGGCGCAGTTCTCGCGCATATAATGCAACACGTGCAAATCGCGCGTGGGGGTGACCCGTTCCTCGCACAGCTGCTCGGGAACCCACCCCCGCAAGGGATGATGCAGCCGCCCGACCAAGCACAGGCCGGCCCCGATAAACCTCAAAGTGACGCTGACCAAAAGCGTCTCGCACAGAACGCTACGTCGCCCCAGGCAGATACCGAGGACGACAGTACATCCAAATTGCCTAAACCCGCAGAACCACCCCAAGGCGCGGCAATCGCCTGAACTTAGTTAGTTACGATGCCTGATATCGCCCCGGCGACAAGCGCACCAGCGCCCGCCTCTACTCCCTCTTCAACTCCTTCATCCAGTGCAGGCGCCCAGTCGTCTGTGCCCACGCCATCGCCGGCTCGCAGTACTACCGCCGAGCTCAGCGACAAGCTTTTTAATAGCGCGCCAAGCGAGTCGAGCAGCGACCCAAGCGCTACCTCACAGCATCAAGAGTCAGGCGATTATGGCTGGCTCGATAACTACAAGGAGGGCATCCACGGGGTACCCGTGCAAGACCTTCTGCAGGCTATCAGCGAGGGCAAGCTCCCCGATGCGCTGCACGACAAGCTCATGCTCAACCTGAAAGACGGCGATCATGAGTGGGAAGGCTCGGTCGCGTCCATGCGCAATGGAGCGATGATGCGTGAGAAGTTCTCACAGCAAATGAACGCGCTCAAGCAGGAGCGGGACGGCTTCTACGGCGAACGCAATCAGTTCGTTGAAGACCTCCGCGGCATGAAGGAAAGCCCCGAGCAGTTTCTATACTCGATGCAATCGATGGGCATGCCGGTTTTGGAAGCCGCCAAGATGCTTGCGACGCAGTATGCGACCCGTGACTTCTTGAACAAACAGGCGGGCGTTCAAGACGGTCAGCGTGGCCCTGGTGACGAGTGGCTCGAGGGCAAGCAGGCTCGGATGGAGCTCGACAACCATCGGCGCCAGCAAGAGCGCCAGAGCCAGCAACAGCGCCAGGTTCAAGAGCAGCGTCAGTTTGAGCAGCGCTCAACAGCTGTGCAGACCGTTGCAATGGAAGCCTTCAAGGCTGCGAACATCGACCCTGTCAAGCACCCGCAGTACTGGGATCGAGCAGCTCAACACTTGCAGCGCATCTACGACAGCAAGCCCGAGCCCCGCGATGGCAGTGAGAAGCCCCTGACTCGCCGCGATGTGAACGAAGCCGTTCGTATCGTGAAGGAAGAGATCGACACCTTCTTGCGCGCGCACGGCCAACAGCCAGCGGCACAACCGGCACGTCCAGGAGCCGCGCCTCTCGATACTCGAGCGGGCAAGCAGGTCTCCGACCGCGCGCCCAAGCAGGCCGGCCCGAAGAAGACCACTGATGAGATCATGCGCGAGATGCGCGAGCGTCAGGGAGTGAGAATCAGGTAATTTCCTGACCCTGCTATACTAGTTTTGTAATGGTTCTTCGCGAGTACTCGCGAGGCCCTCGTTATGCTCAGTCAGTCTCGGCCCCGCAAGGACAAGCCGGCTAAAGGCGCCTCAGGATAACCTCGGCAGTCTCTAAGAAGACCTTAGTCTCGTTTCTTATAACACTAAAGGTTCTTAAAATAATTTATGGCTGCTGATTCCGCTAATACCGGGGCACTGCTGAAGCAGGTCTATGGCGACCTCGCTGATCCGCTTGCACCCGAAGACAGTTTTGCCCGAGACGTCAAGTTTATGACGGGCAAGAAAATCGGTCGAGAGTACTACTGGCCTGTGAGGCTTGGTCTCGAGCTCGGCGTGAGCTTCTCGCTCACCCACAATGCGTACGCCCTCGGTGAGGCCGTCGACGCAATCTACCAGGACGCGACCGTATCCGGGGCAGAGATGACTGTTCGCAGTCAGATTTCTTACGGTCAAATGTCGACCCTTTCCGAGTCAAAGGGTGACAGCGCCAAGGCTTACGATCAGGGCGTAGCGATCAAGATCTTGGGCATGACCCAGGGTCACGAGCTGTTTCGAGAGATGCAGCTGTGGTGGGGTCCTGGTAGCGCCTCCACTCCGACCAGCAATATCGGCGTGGTCTCGATTACTGGCGCGCTCAACACGCCCGCAGCTGGTCAGATCTATCTCACGATCACCCGCGCGAGCTTCGTTCCGGGGTTCTGGCAGAACTACCAGAACGGTCTCTTCGATCTCTACAACGGCGCGACTTTGCGCAACACGAACGCGGCTCTCCAGGTCGTGGGCGTGGACGTGCAGAAGTGCCGACTGACTGTTACGGGCAATCTCACTGACGTCACCGCGATCGCATCTGGCGGTGCGGGAGCTGTCGGTAACTCGATTGAGTTCCACGGCGCTGTCGGAAACAGCATGCTCGGTGTTGAGTCGATCGCCCTGACAAGCGGTTCGATCTTCGGCATCAGCAACGCGACCTACCCGCAGTGGAAGATGATCAACTTCGCCGTCAATGGCGTGTTGACCTTTGACAACGTCACGGGTGCTCTGTCTATCGCGGCAGACAACGGTCTGAAGCGCGGCGGAAAGCTCTACCTCTGCAATCGTACTTGGACTGACCTGTTGAACGACGAGGTTGCGCTGCGGCGTTACTTCGGCGACGCGATGGGCGGGAAGGCCTCGCCTGGTTTCAAGGAGTTGGAGTTCATCACCGCAAGCGGTGTTGTGACTATCAAGCCGTACCAGTACATGAAACAGGGCAATGCCGCATTCATCCCGATGGATGTTTGGCATCGAGTTGGGTCGAGCGATATTACCGCGACCTTGCCCGGCAACCCTGATGAGTTCTTCTTCTTGCAGCTGCCGTCTAACAACGGCGCGGAACTTCGTACTTACAGCGATCAGGCTCTGATTGCTGACTTCTTCTACACGTCGATCTGGTTCACGGGCATCGAGAATACCTTCGATAGTCTGCCTTCGCTTACCTAATCGCTAATTGTAGCTTTGCTTACCCCGAGCGTGCGCGTCGATCGTGCGCGCTCGGGGTTTTGTTTTTTAGACCGCTAATAGACTATGTTGCAATTACTGCCAATGATCACAGGCCTTCTGCAGAACCAGCAGAAGCAGGCCGAACAGAAGAAGCAAGACGAGATGGCCGCGTACATGGGCCAAAGCCCGCAGCCACACGGGGAATCTGGAGGTGGGCTTTTGAGTGGACTGGGCGGGATGCTCCAAGGGCTCGGAGGCGCGCAGAAGCGCCACACGCCAGGTGACGGGGGGCCGAATGCGGACGGTATTGCCGGACCTAACGGCGGCAAGCTCATGAGTGAGAATGAGGTTTACGGGCCAACGGCCGGGACTGGCTCATACGGCGGGCCTAGCGACAACGACGAAGACGATATTCTCCGATAAGGGGCCAAGCTGTGGACACATTCGATTTCGTAGAACAAGTACGGGACCTCAGTCAGGTTCCCGACAATGACGAGGATATTACTACGCAGTTCATTCTGACTCAGGGTCATCTGGGTTTGATGGAACGCTTCACTCAGCCCGTCGTTATGCTCCGAAACGGAACGTGGCTCCACAGCACAGACATCACGACGACGGCGGGCGTGAGCCGTTACCGATTGCCGGAACGTTCGATCGTGCAAGGGCTCGAGAAGATCGAGTGCTTCGTGAGTAACTCTGGCACGGGCGGAGGCATGTATCTTCTGAACGTGCTCACGAGCATTCAGGCGACAGACTACGAGGGTCTCAATAACGCTGGTCGACCCGCAGCCTTCACATACCAGGCGGACAACGTTGTCATCTTCCCGACGCCGACTAGTAATTGGACGTTGCGCATCTGGTACTATGTGCGCCCGAGCTTTCTTGCGGATTGGAATGATTGGGTCTCTGACATACAGAGTCGCATCATCTCGATCACCTCGCTTGGTGGCGACTCCTATGATCTCGAACTGGAGGGTGTCAATCAACAGAGCTACACAGACCCGACGCCCTTTGATTTGCAGTGGGGCTCGGGCAATCATGAGCTCGTAGCTGTTAGTGCCGTCGGAATGGCGACCGGACCAAGCAACCTTACGATTCAACTCACGCTCGACCAAGCGGCAATCATAGAAGCCGCGCCACTTGATGACGGCGCCAAGGACATATACGTCACAGCTCCAGATGTGACGGGCTACATTCAGTTGCCCGAGGAGTTGTGTAACGCGCTCGTGTCTTACGTGGGCGCGGTCGTGCTCGCCGAGAAGGGCGACTCTGAAAAAGCTCAGGTGTTCTCGCAGAAGGCGGAGCTGGCGATCAAGAACATTGTGGACATCGCGATGCCTCGTTCAAAGGGCCAGCCTCCCGTGTTCAAGACACGGAATACGTACTTGCGCCGTCGCATTGGGCGCTGGGGCTGGGGTGGCGGCTGGGGCAACTTCTAATGCCCAAGTCCAAGCTGACACAGATCCAGGTGACCGGCCTGGCCACGAACCCGAACCCGAACGGTCTCCCCGCTGGCTCGTGCGCAGTCGCTACCAACGTTGTCTCGAGACGTCCAGGCGTGCTCACGCCCTGTCCGACCTCGACGGCGCTGGCGACTATCGATTCGATCAACTTCACGACAGGCAAAGGCCTCTGGAGCGACGCAGACAATGCAGTCGTCGCCGTCCTTCCGCAGAACGTGGACGACAACGCGTGGGTGCCGGGTACTGACGAGACACAGATCGGCGAGCTGGTTTGCTACAGCGTCAATCAGAACGACGGCGCAACCGCGAAGTGGGAGCTGACGCAGATGCCTGTCGGCTTCAACAGCAGCACGGGCGTCGCGTCCTATCGCGCGACTGGATACATCCCTGGAATCACGCACTCTGCTTATAGCCATTTCCGTACACTCTTCAACGAGAAGTGGTCACAGGTGGTAAGCGATGGTACCGCGACGGGCATCGACCCGTCAGGATTTCGCTGGGCGGGTTTAATGCCGCCGCAGATGAGCGCGGCCGTCGTTTCGGATTCTGCGGGCTGGCTCATAGATGGTAACAGCGCCCAATATCGGGCGCATTACTCGATCGAGTCCACGAACACTGACAAACCGTTCGAGGTGATTGGTCCTGTCAGCACCATTACTCCCGTATACGGGGTTGCGGCGTTATCTGTTGTCAACATCGGAATCCTGATCTCAAATGGTGAGCCGCTCGTACTAAACGACGCCGCATATGATGTCTATGTTTCTGTCTATCGTTCGACGCAGGCTGAGGTGGAGACGCAGCAAGAGCTCCCCCAAGACTTTCGTCTCATCGCTAAGCGTCGTGTTACGATCGCCGAGATTACGTCTCAGACCCTGACACTACAGGATCGCGCAATCGATGCTGCTCGTGATGCTGGCATTCCGCTCTATACGAACGCGACTGAACAAGGTGAAAACGGTAACAGTTTCGCTCCGCCGACCGCTCGAGACATTGCTGTGTTTCGCGACACTATGTTCTACGCGAATCGAGCATCCTATCCCGCGCGTGCCATAACGATTCCGGGTGCCTATCTAAGCTACACAGCGTCCTCTCCACTATTCTCGGACGAAGACAAGACCCAGGGCATCGGTCGTCGCGTTGCGGGCACCAACAACACTGTTACTAACGGCTCCGCGGTCGTTGGAATCACAACGCCGAGTAACATGCTTGGTCTTGCTGTGGGCCAAACCGCGATCGTTACCGTGGGTGGTAACACTCTTACTTCCACGATTCTAACAGTAGGCGTTTCGTCCATTACGCTGGCCAACGTTTGGGCGTTCGCGAATAGTGCAGCTGCAACGGTTGTCACGCTCGATCAGTACAAAATGAAGATATATTTTGCTGACGGGACGACGCAAACGGTCACGGGCGATATCGTTGACCACCCTAACAGTGTATGGCGTGGATTCCGTATCTTTGGTGCGTGGAATAGCGCGTATCCACTGCCTGCCTACGGACATACGCTCATATTCGCAAACGTCTATGCAGCTCGGCAACGAGTGCTTTACTTCGAGCTCGCGCTGACGAACGGGCGGAACTACTCGCCCCAGTACACGGGCGATTACACGACCTTCACAGAGCCCCTTGTCTCGATAGTCGACACACGACCCAATCGTCTATTCTTCTCCAAGACAGGGCAACCCGAAGAAGTTCCGCTGCTAAACTACATTGACGTTGGTGCCGGTACACTTCTCAAGATGGCACCGACCCAATCCGCATTGTTGTGTTTGGCTACCGATGGACTCTGGCGCGTGACAGGCGAAGCCGCGCCTTGGCAAGTGAACCAAGTCGATCCCACGGTCACACTGCTTCACCCCGATTGCCTCAACACGCTCAACAATCAGATCTATGGCTGGGTTGAGGACGGCTTGAGTCTGATCGGTGAGGACGGCGCGCAGACAATCAGCACTGATGCTGTCGGCCCCGATATTCGCGAGTGGGCAACGACCATCAAGAACTGGGGCGCCCCGTATTTCTGGGGACCCAGCATCATGGGCGACCGGTTCTGGAACGAGATTTGGCTCAACATCTACCGTGCTCACTCGGCCGCTGCTGAATTCACGTCAGTGACGACGCTCGTGTACAACACCGACACGAAGAACTTCACGCGGCTACAGAGACCGTTCTTCTCGAGCCTCCAGTACTCCCCTGATGCGAACCGGATGATCTCACAGGTCTTCATCCCCGGTTCGCCCGCGAACCACATTGCATTGACGGTACAGTCGGACTTCTACGATCCCGCTGGCGACGGCTGGCTCCCCGTAACCGTCTGGTTCAACGCGCTTCAGACCGACGACAAGGGCAAGCTCAAGCAGTGGATGGACGTCAATTACTTCGTTGCGGACGTCGAGACGACTGTCGGCAGCGACACAAGTTATCTGCAAGCACTGTTTGATGCGCGCAATACGTCTACGGACACGTTGCCTTATCCGAACAACACACAGAGCATGGTCGCGCTGAGTCGTGACGTGCATTTCTGGGTGCCCCGGCGCACAGCCCTGTCGGATCAACAGCAGCTCGGGCTCATGTCGTTCGTCGTGGACGAGGACAACGAGCCAGACACGACGATCGGCTTCAATTTTCAACTCCAAGGCTTCACGGTTCGTTATCGCGTAGCTAGCGACACACTCAAGCGCTAATGCGGCTCGCTCCCACAGTTCCCGTGGGCTTGCAAGACAGCAAGCTCATCACCTTGCTCACAGCAATCGTGAAGTGTCTGAAAATCCAGCCAGATCATCAGTGCTATACTGTGACTGTAGTCTGGAAGGTGCCATTCGTGTTGCAGATACCCGAGGCGGGCAACACTCAGCCCCGCAATGTGAAGCCCAACATCATCAGGCTCGGTAATGCAGTGCTCACGAGCGCGCCCGAGACGGTCGTTGAATGGGGCGCAGCCACAAACTGGGTCTGGCAAGGAAATAGCGTCGTGAAGATTCTCAATCAAGCAGGGCTAGTAGAGGGCGTTAGATATACGCTCACTTTCGAGGTGGTTAGCTAATGGGTGCTCAAGACGAGTATGCGGATCTGCTCGGGCAACCGCTCCCCAAGCAGAGTGATTCACTGGAGGGGTCGATCGGCAAGTACGACCTCGGTGGGAATCTGCTGTTTGACTACGGGGGCGGAGCCCTCAACAACGCCATTGATCGACGCAACGCGAAGTTGCAGAAGATCAAGAGTCAGATTACTTCTGAGCAGTACAATCGGCTCAAGGCGGCGGTCTCGTCGAACAGTGCCGACTGGGATAAGCTCACCAAGAGCATTCTCGGCGCAGACGGCGAGAAGCTCAACGATTTCTACCAGGGCGTAGAAGCAAGCGACCAGTCGAACCTCGACGCGTACAAGGGCGCGATGGGGGACTACAGCAAGGTCGAGGACCTCTTCTCGAACCCGAACTTCTACGGCGATGTTGGCGACGTAAGTAACGCAGCGAAGCCAACAGACGCGACTGTCCAAGAACAGCGCGGCATGCTCGCGAAAATGAAGTCGCTCAGTGATCCCACTGAGACGGCCGCCGAACGGTTCCAGCGCTTGATGGCGCAGAAGACCGCGGACGCGAACATGAAGGGCGCGCGCGACTCGATCGCTGAGAACCTCAAGGCGCGCGGCGTATACGGCTCGGGCGCTGAGGTCGTGCAGAACATGATGAGTCAGGCGGACGAAGCGAATCGTCGTTACATGGCGAACCTCGCAGCGGACGCACAGGCACAACAGCGCGCGACACAGATGCTGGGCATGGGCTCGGACCTTGCGACCAAGATGCGTGGAGCTGAGACGCAGGAAGGTGCACTCGCGAACCAAGTCAACATGTTCAATAACCAGGTCAATCAGAATCTGATGAACACGCGTTCTGGTGCACAGATTCAAGGTCACGAGTTTGACACGGGCGAACAAGGTCGACGCGCGACGAGCACGTTGCAAGCCGAGACGGGTCTGAACACGAACTTGCGCGGCGACTTGGGCGCCAAGAACAGCGCAACGATTGGACTGACTCAGGGCGGAATTGCAAATCGCAACGCTGGTACTGGCATGCTCAACGACGCGGATAAGGTGTTTACGGATGACATTGACAAAGACATCGCTGGCAACATTGCTCGTAAGAGCACGGGCGGCCTCATTGCGAGCATGTAATGGCACGTAACGATACATGGCTCAATCGCACTGCGACCATTGTCGACCCGTATCGACGTGCAGCGGTCCCTGATGACAACTTGCTACATACCGCGGATTTCGAAGGCGTAGACCCATTGGGACGCGAGCCAAATCCTAACACGCAGTTGCCCACGGTCGGGCCTGAGCCTGATCTGTCTGCGCTCATTGCAGCCGACGAGAAGTTACCAACCCAAGCGCCAGCACCAGCTGTCGGACAGGGCACTGGTTCGTACGTCGAGGACGCCGCGAAGCCCGCGACACCCGCAGAGATACAAGAGATGTACGCGACCGGCTATCCGATGAAGGACGTGCAGGCGCACATCAAGCGAAGCGGCGAGCTCAGTCAGAAGATCATCGACGACGGCGGGGGTATGACTCCTTCACGTCTCGTCTCTGCCGCGCCCGATTGGTATAAGCAGGGCAAACCGCCCACGAGTCACGGCGGATGGGCGGACGCAGCAAACATGCTCGGTGGAGTACTCGCGGCTGGCCCGAACCAGGCGATGAAGGACCCGTTGCGTCCTATGGACTTGAAGGTACAAGACGCGAAAAAGGCTGCGATGGCTGGAGGCCTTAGCACCTTGTTGTCTAACCTCTTCACGCATGGCCAGACTGACTACAAGACGAACCAGGAGGCGGCGCTAAAGGAAGCGCAGATGATGAAGACGCTTCCTGGCGCAAAGACGCGTGCACAGCTCGAGTACGAAGCAAACAGCAAGTACATCGACCAAGCACAGCGCGCCAAGATGCAAGACAGCCTTGCTGGGCATCGCAACTTCCAAGAAGGCCAGGTCACCGCCGAACTCGACGAGAACGATCCGCAAGCTATTGCTTGGCGTGCCTCACTCGAGGCAGCGGGTGTGCCTCACGAAGAAGTCGCGCACTTGGGGCGCAAAGCACTGCAAGGAACAGCAGCAGCGCATAACATTACGTTGCAAGCGGGTCATACCGCTGGTCAGAAGGCGGCGGACGCTGCCAACACTGAGCGCGACATCATCCTCAAAGCTGACACCGAGCGCAATCTGCACCTCGACGACGAACTTCGCAAAGAGCAACAGCGACGCGGCGAAAGCGCTGTGCCTGAAGTTGAGTGGAACAATCAGACGCCACCCCCGCCGAAAGCTGTCGAAGAAACGCGCCAGCTCTACAAGGACAAGGCTGGTTTCACTGAGCGTATCGACCGGATGCGTAACATCCAAGAGCGACTTGTGCAGGTCGCGCACAAGTACGCAACAGATCATAAACTGCCAGGTGGAGTCGAACAGGCACTAACAATGCTCGGCCCGCTCAATCAGTGGACCAAGATCATGCCTGAAGCACATGACCTTGTGAACGAAGCGGCTGTGTTGCAGACCTCGATTCAGAACTTCATTCGAAGTGACAGCTATAGCAACCTCGGTGTGATGCAGAAGTGGGAGGATTTGAAGACAAAGCTCATGATTCCCATGGCTGGTTCGCCCACTGCGTTCCTGCGAGGCGATGCAACTTGGCGCGCTCTGCGCAATGACGTGGACAAGATGTGGGTTGATGGTGTGCGATCTTATGGCGGCCATCTCGCAGGGCAGCAAGACCCTGGTGCGGCACCTGGAGCGGCAACGCCCGAACAACGCATGGCAGATCGACCGGCGCGCGCTCTACCTCCTCGAACGCAATACAATCCGCGTACGCGACAAGTTGAACCCGCGCCCGAAGCACCCGCTGATCTAACTGCAGGGCCGGCGCCCGCACCTGTACCGGATGCAACACCCCCGAACGCAGCGGATCAAGCCAAGATCGACACTGCGAAGGGACGAGCCGCCGCACCAGCACCAGCACCAGCACCAGCACCAGCGACCATGCCCGCTGCTCAAGCTGCACCGCTCAAGGAGGGTGAGAAGCTGTTCAAGGTCACACGTAAGAACGGCAAGATTGAACAAAAGGCGATGGATCCAAAGGTCGCGGCGGCGCTCGTGAAAGATCATCCCGAGCTCATTGCTAGCGTTGAAGAGATGTAATGCCCCCTGACGACGATCTCGATTCTCTGATTGCTCAGTCCAAGCAGAAGCTTGAAGAGGGCGCTGGTGCGGCCGGCGATGATCTCGATTCCCTGATCGCGACGTCGAAAGCCAAGCTCGCGTCGGCTGTGCCCAACGTCCAAGAACCGTCTTGGTACGAAGCGCTTGCACATCCAATCGACACGATTAAGCACGCGTTCACGCCGCTTAGCGATGAAGAGTGGAAAGCCAAGGTTGAAGCAACGAAGCAACCAGGCGCGGATATGCGCGCAGAAGTTGAGCGCATCCAAAGCTCGCCGTGGGAACTCGCAAAGTTTGCTGGCCGCAGTGCACTTGGGCTTGGCGGCCAGTACGCAGCCGGTGCACTCGGATTTTCGCCAGCAGCAGCAACGGCCTCACCGCTCGCGCGCACTGGTATCGGTGCTGCGGCTGGCGGTATTCAGGGCGGCACAGACGCGCTAGCACACGGAGCTAGCATCCCGGAAGCAGCAGGTGATGCAGTAGGCGGTGCACTCTTTGGCGGCGGACTAGACGCAGCACATGCTGTTGCTAGTGGCCTCGGCGGTGCCGCAAAAGGCTCAGCCAACCGCAAGCTCGCCGAACGCGCACTGTCCCCCGCCGAGCTTACAGATGTACGCGCCGAAGGCGGCAGTGCTGGTGTACAGCAAGCCGGGCAAGAGATACGCGACTTGGGTGTGACGAAACCCCGCGGCATTCTCGACTTTTTCCGCGGTAATACTCCCGAGCGCATGAGCGAAAATTCGCTCGGCATTCTCAACAACGCTCGTACCGAACTCGACCGCTCGACAAAGGCGATCACGGGCGCACCAGCACGCGACACGTTCCAGCTGAGCAACGACGCTGAGCCTGTCACTGTTGGACAAGCACCCGTTGACGTAAGTCCGATCAACGCGAAACTTCACGGTCAGGCCAACGCGCTTGATTACGCGAAGAACCCCGACAAGGCGAAAGTTTACAGAGACCTCGCATCAGAGCTGACGACGCCTGCACCAGTACGAGAGCCCGCGCCCATCACGTCGGAAGTACCGACTGCTAACGAGTCGGGGCGAGCTGAGCCGTTCTCACTCGCGCAAGAGCCACAACAAATCCCACGCGAGCCTGGCTTGCCTGAGACGCCCGACCCGGCTGTGTTGTCGAGCGAGCCTACCGGTCCGATCGAGCCCAACGCACCACCGATGAGCTCACAGCTTCTCGACGATGGCAATCTACTCGATGTTCCGCCGCCGACTGGTCCGGGTGAGATCGACACTACCTCACATCTCGCGAAGCCCTACCAAGCAAGCACGCCTGAAGTAAGCAGCCAGCCGATTCTCGATCTCGAGCCCGGTGGCCGGCTCCGCAATCCAGCGATGGAAGCTGGCGCGGGTGACGCGAACATGTCGCCGAGCCCGTACGAAGATTTGATGTCTGGCATGCCTGAGCTGCAAATGCGTCGGCCCGAAGCACTGCCTGTGCCCGCGAACGAAGATCTGCTCAACCAGGTTGGCAGTCAGCTTCGCGACGTGCCTGTGACGCCTGGCGGTGAAACTGTGCCGTTGGGTGGCCATCACCAGCGACGAATGGATCGGCTTCAGTCCGGTGTGCCGGACATGAGCGCCAACGCGCCTGGTGTGTCAACCGACTTGAATTTGCTCAGTGGGCTGGGCGAGCAAATGGATATGCTCCCGTCGCAGAAGTGGGGAGCGGGCAAGCCTGTCTCTATCCATGACGCGCCCGAGACGTTCCCACAGGGGCAAGCACCAGTAGACACGAGCTACTGGCCAGCCCCTTACGAGATGTCGCGCAATGAGCCTGTCTTGCCGCCGCAAGAGCCTGGGCTGGCACCTGCGAAACAAACCGTGCTGGAGCCTACGCCGCGGTTCAAGGGCGACTCGGCGGCACCTGGACTCGAGCTCGACCAGCCTCGACAA
>Ga0247664_1000234_pt1 | contig 14475 bp, 19 predicted proteins | sample CNK05_metaG_FD_182715 | JGI IMG/M metagenome (GOLD analysis project Ga0247664, IMG submission 182715) | Soil microbial communities from Purdue University Martell Research Forest, Indiana, United States - CNK05 | ecosystem: Environmental > Terrestrial > Soil > Temperate forest > Bulk soil...
GGTTTCCACTCGCTGCCCTCAATCGGATAGGCGAGGGGGAAAACTACGCGCCATTTTGGTGCCTCCGGGGTGTGGGAATGGGTCGTGTAGGCGATATATCGGTAGGGCTTAAATGGGTCGCCGTTGGGTTTGCCGCCGTCTAGATCGAGCACCAGCGCGCAAACCAGATCGACGCCAGATAGTTTCCGCTTGGACCCAACGAAGTATCTGACGGGCGAGAAAAGGGGGCCGTCTTTGTCTTGGCGTTTCTCGTGTGTCGCCAGTAGCGATTCGATTTCGGAAAGGCTTACATCTCGGTGTTTTGGGATGTTGTCGTGCTTGCCTTCAAAGGTGCAAATTGTGAAAATTTCAGGGCCAAGATGCCCCTGTTCTGTCAGTTGTTGGTTCATTTTGGTTCGTTGTTCCCTCGGAGAAGAGGGGGAGGGGCCTTCAGCCAAAGTCTCCAGCGCCGAACCCGCGCCATCAGCCTCCAGCCCATCCTCATTCTATCGCATGTTTCCCAACCAGTATGCGCCCTTCCCATCCCCCGCGCAACCCCCAATTTTCTCTTTCGCGGGGCGGGGGAGGTGTGGCATGATTGAAATGCCACTCAGCCAACACCGGGATGCCCGGAGGCGCAACGAACTAAGGAGGTTCGCCAATGCACGAGAAACGAAAACCGAAGGAGAAGTCCCCCAAGACGAGCGGGGCGATTCAAGGGGTCAGGCATACGCTTCAATGCGCATCCCTGCTATTGGAATATCGCGCCTCGGGGCTGACAGCGATCCGCCCTGGCGCGCCGCTTGAGGTGTCCGCATGACCCGCGACAACTCCGCTCCCCTCCCTCAAATCCCCCGCGAAATCGCCCGAGAGCTTCCTGCCTACCAGCAGGCCCATCAAAACACGATGATGCTGGCGACGATCAGAAAGCAGTGCCTCGGAGCGGGAACGCCCGGACGGAACGCGAAGCGGCATGCGCAAGCGCCGGTTGTGCCGTATGCGGAAGTTGGGTGGATAGGGTGATCCCCCCCCTCGCGCGCCAAATCGTGCTACAATCCTCTTGTAATCGGAAAATCGCCTGGAGTGTTGAAACTCACCTTCCCTTGGCCCCGGCGTCGTCTTCGGGGCCTCCTCATGTAAGATGAGAGCGTGAGCATGTCAGACGAACTGCCGGGGACCGAGCCCGGCGCGCCGCCAGCCGCGCCCCGCGAAGAAATCGAGCCCGAGGATGCCCAAGACCTTTATGCGAGGGCCTTCGCGCTACTCGATTCCATCCTGACGGCGGCTGAGGAATACGATCCGATCTGCCTCTACACGGACGATGCGAGGATCAAGCCTCTTCGCGAGATGCCGGAACTCGTGCGCCGCTTCTTCATCCAGACGATGGACATTGAGGCGACCCGCAACCGCAACCCTAACAACCCGGAAGATACGACGATCATCCACAGCACCGCGAAAATCAAGACGTGGGACGTGGACAAATTCGCGAAGGCCCTTCGACGCGATCTTGTCGCGCTGGAATCCCTGCGGCCCAAGGATGAGCGAACGAAGGTGCATTCGAGCGAGGAGACGGCGGCGCAGCTTGTGGAACTGGCGGAACGTGCCGGGTTTGATCTTGTGCCACGGATTAAAACGGCATGATTATCGAATCCAGCGATGCCCCGCGCGTCACAACCGCCGAAATCGCGGCTTCAATCGAGTCGCTTGCCCTACGCGAGCAGCGCCGCCTCACCCGCGATATCTGGTCGATCTGCGGTTGGCAAGACTTCCTGAAGCGGTATTTCCCGGAAGCCATTTCTAAGCCGCTTGCGCCGAGGCATATCAGGTTTTGGAACTGGGTCGAAGGAATCGTTCTTGGCGAGCCATACGAAGACCTCATAGAAGCATGGTCGAGAGGCGGGGGGAAGTGCTATGCTAAAGGTGTGAAGATATTGATGGCTGATGGCTTGGTTGTTCCTATAGAATCACTGGCTATTGGGGATCGAATCTTGTCGTACAACGAGGAGAGTGGACGAGTGGAGCCAGATACCATTGCGAAGGTATGGTCCACCTCAACAAAAGAGTGCCTAACCCTCACTACGGCGTCGGGCAAGACCTTGACTGTTTCTGAAGACCACAGGATATTGACTTTCGATGGGTGGAAGAAGGCGAAGGATATAACTCTCGCAGATCGCATTGCTTCGCCAAGGATCGCTCACATTGAGGCGTCGGAGATACCAAGGAGCGATGCGGAGGTGCGATTTGTTGCCTATCTTATTTGCGATGGCGCATTAACCTGCATGAATCGTCTCTATACGAAATTCAACCCAACCCTGGTCGAAGATTTCTCAAAATGCGGCGAAACGCTGGGATTTATTGTAAGACCCAGGGGCCGCAAGGGGGCCTACTATGTGGGAAATGGTGTTCGTCGCTTCGTGCCGTGGGCCGAAGAGAATGGGTTGTGGGGCCACAAATCCACAAGCAAGCGTGTTCCTAAGTGGGTTTTCGGCCTTAATGAGCGTCAGAAATGGATGTTTCTGGCTACGCTAATTGATTCAGACGGTTGGGTCGAAACAGGCCGATCCCGTGTTGGTATAGCATTCTCAAATCAGGAACTTATCCAAGATGTTGTGACCCTATTCTTGCATGTCGGAGTCACGTCGTCCGTTACCACAAAAAAGACCACAGCATCTGACGCGTGGACGCTAATGGTCGATCAGGAGTCGCTGCAACGCTGCAACGAGCGAATGCCGCTGATTGCTAAGGCGGACAAGTTGTCGGGTGCCGCAGAAAGGCCAGGAATCTACAGTCTCATCGACACGTACCCGGAGTCTGTCGTGCGATCCCTTCCGCCCGGTGTCAACCGGATGCTGCGAAATAAGCATGGGATCGCCCCCACATCTAAGGCCGACGTAACGCGAGTGAAGTTGCGCAAAATGATGGCGGTGTTCGAGTACGAACCGTGGATAAGGCTTGAGGATTCAGAGGTCTTTTGGGACCGCGTGGAATCCACCATGGCGGCAGGGCCGCGAGAGACTTTCGATGTTGAGGTTTCCAAGAACCATAACTTGATCGCAAATCATCTTGTGGCCCACAACTCCACCATGACAGAAATAGCGATATGCTATATCTGTTTCAAAGGCTCTCGGCAGTTCGTGCTTCTGGTCGGCGACACCCAGCAGCAGGCGAACAAACATCTTAACGACATCAAGCGGCATTTGGTGAGGATCGGCGTCAAGCCAGAAATTAACGAGCGCGGCAACACGACTCACTGGAATCAGGCGATTATCGAGACGAATACCGGATTCGTTGTCGGCGCGTGCGGGCTCGACACGGCAGTTCGCGGAATTAAGGTTCAAGAGAAGCGGCCCGACCTGATTGTGGGAGACGACATCGACTCCAAGCGCGACTCAGAACTTGAGGTTGACAACAAGATCGAAGCCCTAACAACGTCGGTTATGCCTGCGGGGTCGCCCGATTCGATATTTTTGTTCGTTCAGAACCTCGTCCACGAAAACTCCATCATGTCGCGGCTCCACAACGGGACGGCAGATTTCCTTGCGACCGCAACGATGCCGCCGTTCGAACCTGCAATCGTCGGCCTTGAGACGGAACTCAGATACAGCAAGGCGGCGCGAAAGAATATCCCGATTATCGTAGGCGGGACCCCGACATGGGAAGGGCAGGACATCGAAACCTGCCAGCGCCAGATGAACAAGTGGGGCTACGCGGCGTTCATGAAGGAAGCCCAGCACCGGGTCGCGCAATCGGCGGGCGTTTTCTTCGATACGAAGTGGTGGGCGAAAGAAGACGGATCGGAGGGACCGAACATCATTGCGGAGATTCCGGGCGCGAGGCGCATGTATCGCAGCTTTCACGCCTGTCTTGCCTGGGACCTTGGCGCGACCGAGGGTGGCGGCGACTATACGGTTGCAGTCCTTATGCTGACCAACGGGGCGCGGTTTTACATCGTAAGCGTGATGATCGGTCAGTGGTCGGCAGAGAAGGTTCGCAGGCGAATTAAGCTCGGTGGCCTCTACATGAAGCATCGCTACGCGAACTACTGTATCCGGCTTCCGCAGGACCCGGCGCAGGCAGGTAAGGCCCAAAAGGGAGATTTCCTGCGGATGCTCGAAGGCCATGACGTGAGGTTCGCCTACGCGTCGCAGAACAAGGCGCTTCGGGCCGAAGGGTTCGCGGAGGCGGTGAACCTTGGCAACGTGTTTCTGGTTCGCGGCGATTGGAACGCGCCGTTCATCCGGGAGCTAGCTAGGTTTAAGGCGAATGTGAGGCGGCAGGTTGACAACGCGGTCGATGCCTCGTCCGATGCATTTTCTGAGCTATCCAAGGGCGACGCGTCGGTCCATACCTCGGTCCATGTCAACCCCGAGTTCATTAAGGCCGAGCGCGAAACCTATGGCGTTTCGCGGCGAGAGGATAGGGAGGACGACGATGGCGAGTGGGGCGATTCCAAGAAACCGAGGGCGGCGAAGGTGCTGAATCTATCGAGGCTTGCGGGATGATCTGGCGCGGCCTCTTGGCTAAATTTATTGCGACTTGCGGGATAATTGCAGCGAAGGTGTTAATATGAGAACGATATCAACGAGCCCCGCCTTATCGCGGGTAGGACTAGGAACCAAAAACGAAATGAAGAAAGCCCCGCAGGTTAAGGCGAGCAAGAAGGAAGGCGTCAAGATGTTCGGCAAGGCATGGATGCCGAAGGAAGTCAAGGACGACGAGCAGGTCAAGACTGTTTCGATGGGCGGCTCTGCGAAGTCAAAGGGCGGACACGTCAAGGGGGCGGGCGGCATAAAATCCAAGCTCGTTACCAAGAAGAGTGGTGCTAAGTCGAAGCTCGTCCACAAGGGCGCGAAGGCCAAGGGCAAGGGCGCTGAGGCCAAGGGCAAGGGCGCTGAGGCCAACAAGTATTGATGAATCCGACCATCACCGAAACCACGCGAGGCAACGTAACTCGCTTCACAGCGATGGCGAGCGGCGTCAAGTACGGCATCGGAGTGGTCGGGAGAGTCACGGACAGGATTCGCGCTAAGTGTCACGAGGCGATTAGGCGAGCAATCGAGGCGGCATCTCAGGGCGCGGCGGGAGCCTAATGGCTACCGGCCCGCATCGCAAAGGCCCGTTCGTCGTCGTCAATCCCGGCGCGTCGGGCGGAACCGGCGCTGGCTTTAAGCGAACGACGACTAAGGGCAAGCACGCCCAAAAAGTGCATCAGCATAAGGGGCGCATGAGCGGCGGACCCCGGAAAGGCAAATCTCATATGTCAACAACCCATCACAAGCAAGAAGAAAGAACAATGCCAGCGGCATACGAATTCGAAACTGAAATCGCAATGCATCCGGCCCTCGGTATCGGGATGAAGGCCAAGATGGGGCTCGACTCCCTTGGATTCCGTCTCGGCGATAAGGTGCGGGTGCGAATCGAGATTATCCAGGGCGAAGCGGCGACTCCCGAGGATTGGGTGGATGACGCCGACAACGAGGCTGATGCCGACGATGCGGGCGCGGACGATGCCGAGAGTGGGGCCGATGCTGGCGATGACGACGAGATTACGCCGACGCCCGACCTTGAGGGAGACGCTGAGGTTGGGCCGATTGATGTTACGGATGATGTTGAAGACGACGCGGCGTCTAGTGACGCAGTTGTGTTGGACGACACCGAATCTGACTCTTTGATTGCCGCGTTAACGGAAGTCGAACACGTCGCAGACGTAGTAACGGCGGTCGCTCCGCTTCCGCCCGTTGCCACCAACCCGGAGCCACTCACTTTCGGTCAAATGCTCGACGCCACCGGTCTTGATATGCGGACCCTCGCCGAAAGGCTCGACGTGAAGCCGTCGTCGCTCAAGATTTACAGGAGTTCGAATAAGCCGAGTGCGAGCGTTCGTGCGGCGGTTCAGGCGATCTTGGACAAGAAGGCGGCGCAGTAGTGCCCGAAGTCTCCGCTAAGCGCCATTGGGAAGACCGGCTAATCGTGCCGGAATCGTTCGATTGCGAGCCGTTCCCGGTGCCACTGAAGCCGGGGCCGGGGAAGGCTTGGGTTGCGATGTGCAAGACGCCCGACGAGGTTGGCGAAGGATTCAACTGGCAAGGCAAGGATATGAAACTGATTTTGCCATCCGGCGCGTGGTCGGACGACGAGTATGGGGTTCGGCAGGGCGACATCACGGCGAAATACTACATGCCGGATTTTGGAAGGTTGGTCCGCTTTGAGCCCAAGCTTAACTCGAAAGGCGAAGTCCCGGCCTTTTACCGCAGCTTGCGTGCTGGAATGATCGTAGCAGTAAAGCCGTTTACCGGGATGTGGCTAACGAACGCCGATTTCCCGTGGATACCGCAGGGTCGAATCCTGAAGCTGGTCGGAACAGTGAACGACTTGTCCGACGATATTCTGGCCTACGTTGAGCAAGACGAGGAAGCCGCATGAACGAAAACCAAGGCGGCGACGATTTGGAATGGATGAGCGAAGACGAGGACGAGCGATTCGCCTCACGCCCTCCGATGCATTGGCTAAGGCTTCTTGTGGAGGATGCTGAAAAGTGAAATTCGAGCAAGCCTGGGATGAATTCTGCAAGGTGTACGCGAAGGAGTGCGACAGCGAAATCCTGGCGACCGGCATTCACGCCGCGCTAGAACGATCCCCATCCGTGGTCGCGCTCCGCGAATCCGAGCGGATTGCTAAGGCTCGACTCACTGGCATCAGCGCCGTTGTCAATGGGCGCATTTATGCAACCAAGGGGCGAAGAGTCTAAGCATGGCAGGTGCAACCCTAGCGGTCCAGCCTGGCCCCGCCGCAATCGCGGAAGCCAAGCGCAAAGCCAAAGAGCCGGAAGTTCCGCAGTATTCCGACAAGCGGGTGGGGCCGACTAAGGCGAATCCCCTCGGGCTCTCGGAGATGGAGCTTCGGGAACTTGGCATCACGATTTGCTCAGAAATCGACGCGTCCCAAACCGGGCAGGGCTCGCTCCCCAAACGGTGGCGTCGCAACAAGGACCTCTACGACCTTGACCCGAACGCGACGAACCAGGTGATGATCGAGGGGCGAGAGTCGTACACGCTCCCCTTGTGGAAACCGAAGGCCGACAAGCTGATTGAGACGGTGCTCGGAACGCTTACGGCAGGCAACAGCTACGTCCAAATCAGCCCGCGATCCGAGAAGTTAGAAGACAAGGAGAAAACCGACCGGCTCGAAAAGGCGCTGCAAACCCTTGCGACTACCGACGTAGGCGTGTATGGGTTCGATAGCGCGTTTCGGGGCGCTCTCAAGATCGCGGTCAATACCTGCATCGCGTTCCTGTACGTGTACGTCACGGAAGACGGCGAGAACAAGGGCGAAATCAAGTTTGAGTACATCGACCCGAACGACTTTTGCGTCTATCGCCACGAACTCGGCGACCTTTCGCGGGCTACGACGATTGGGCATAAATTCCCGCTCTGCAAGTGGGAAGTTACTGAGCGATTTCTTGCGGACCGCTACATCACGGACGATGTTGTCGGCGAGGACGACTTCACCGAGCGGGGATCGCAGAATGCAACATTTGCTGGAACCAGCCCGACTCCTCCGTACAGGCCGCTCGACAATCTTTTGGAGTGCTGGCAGATCGTTCGCAAGTGCGATCTTGGCAAATTCGATATTCCGCGCGACGACGACTCGGGGATAACGGACCACTACGAGGGGATGCGCGATTACGTGTTCGTCGTCGCCAAGCAGTCGCAAAGGGTGCTTCGGGTCGAACCGCTGATCTACAAGAAGTCTCGCCGGTACTTCGCCATTCAGTTCGACCGCGACTACGGTTCAATCTGGCCCGCCAATTCGCCTGGTCAGGAGATGCAGGCCCTTCAGGTCATTCACTCGGACTCGATTAACGCGCTTCTCCAGGGAAGCTGGCTGAACGCGCTCGGGGCGGTCCTCTTATCCGGCATGACGCCGAAAGACAAGGTGACTCAGATTCTCCCCGGCATGGTGATCGACACCCCGAACGAGAACGCCAAGGCTCAGCCGCTCATGATGCCGTTCAACGGACAGTGGCTCCTTGAACTCTTGCCGGTTATCAATCAGATGGCTGACGTTCAAAGCCGGGTGTCGCCAATCGGTCAGGGGGTGCCGCCGCCGTCCCATACGACCGCTACCGCCGCCGCTGGGATGCTTCGCGCTCAAGAGCAAGGGCAAGGCGCGTATGCCAGATTCATCGCCCCCGCCGTCGCTCAAGTGTGGCAGTTCCTTGCCGAACTGCTTGAACTCCACTACCGGGACATCCTTGATTTTTACGGGGACCTCGGGCTGAAGGATGCGACGGACCTGACCGTAAAGGCCAAGTACGTGACGACGGGGCAGGGCGCGGGGACCAACCCGCAGGCAAGGCAGCAGGCACTCGCGATGCTCCTAACGATGGCGCTTCAGCCCAAGTCGCGGCTCGATTACCAGAAGTGCGAGAAGCAGGCGGTAGAAAACGCCGAACTCGGATTCGATACGGTCGGGCTATTCCAGCCTCCGGGCGTGACCCTTCAGGACCTTGTGATGGTCGGCGAGGGGCTTATCGCAGGCAAGGTGTCGCCGCAGGAGTTCGAGAAAATCCTGCAAGAAGCCGCCCAAGAGCTCGGCCTTCCGCCACCGACCCCGCCCGACACAGAAGGACGAAACCACGGACAACCACCCGATGCCGAACAAGAACAATCTTCCCAAGCAGGCGGAGCTACAGCGTCTCCTCTCGCGGGGCTCCCCGGCCCTTTCGCTAATGGAGCTTTGGCTGGAGCAGCTTCGCAGTGAGCAACTAAAGAGTCTGTCTGGGTGCTCCACGTTCGACAGCTATCTGCGCAAAGACGGGGGCTTGCAAATGCTCGACAGGCTGCTAGGCGGCATGCGTGAGGGGCTAAAGGACACTTGGAAGGATGCGACCGGGCAGAACCCGGAAGGGCCGTAAGCCCCGTCTCGTGGCGGCAATGCCCCTTAACCGCCAGCAGAACCCAGGCCGCATAGTACGGCGCAACGGCCCTATCCACCTCATAAAATTAGGCGTGAATTGAGCAATCGCCGATAAACATTTGCAAAAGTTAGGCGTGGTGTTATATAGTGCATCCGTGGCACTCTTTGGGAAGAAGAAAGAAGATGTGGATGTCGATGATGAGATTATCGACGCCGCAGACGCCGAAATCGAGGCTGAAGACGACGTAGACGACGATCTAGCCGATGGCCCGACCGACGAAGAGATCGCAGCGAAAGCCGAAGAGGAGCGCGAGGACCGAATCGTCGCCAAACTCGCGAGTAAACTCCAAGAAGCCGAACAATCGAAGGCAGACGAGGGGCGTCTAGCCAAAGAAGCCGAAGAAAAGAAGGCCGCTGAAGCTAAGGCCGCTCAGGAAGTTTCGCAAGAAGCCGACCCAACCAAGAAGATCGCCGCTTTAACCGCAAGGCGCGCCGAGCTTAGGCGCAAGGCGATCATTGATGTCGATGAGGAAGCCGGGATTGAGGCTGACGAGATATCAGACCAAATCGCGGTGCTCAGGGCCGAGGCGATTGTCCAGCAACAGGTAGCCCCGGTCGCATCGCAGTCACGATCCGCAATCGGCGAACGTGCGCTTGCCGAAGTAGACGCGCTGTGCGACGACACCGAAAAGCAAGAGGTCCGGGCCTACCTTCAGGAAATGAAGTGGGACGCCTCGGAACTCGCCAACCCGCAGGTTCGCGAAGTCGTTATGTCGGTCGCCGGTGTGCGCGCCGCCAACAAGAGCGGCAAGAAGAACGCTCGCCGGATTCCCGGCGCGGAAAGCGCAACCGCAACGTCGGCAACCGAAATCGCCCCCCACCTTCAAGGCGAGATGGCGAAGATCAAGAGGGCCGTGGAATCGGTCGGCGGGAAGTTTGATCCGAACCGGATCATGAAGAAGATCGAGAGGGCTTAAAACCACCAATGCCAATTTTTGAACAACCAAGAGCCTTGGACGCGGAGACGATGCTTGCTTCCGTGGGCATCAAATTAGGACCGGGCGAAGCGGCGGTTATCCTTGAGAAAACCGACTCTCCATCGGACCTCATGCGCCAACGCAATCTCTACTGGCAAGAGGGCTACGAGAACCACAAGGAAACCGAACTCGGACTCGTAATGAAGACATCTCGCGAGCAGGTCATCGCCAACGAGAAGCGTTACCAACAGAAAGCCGCCGACCGCATGAAGCAGCCGGTTGCGGCGGGTCTACCTGAGAAGTACAAGGAGACGGCGGGTGTCATGGAGCGGCAAGAGTCGCAGACCCTCGGAGAGTTTTTCGAGTACGCCGAAAAGGACGCACCGGACGAGGACGACGATTAGCGGTTAGCTCGGGTTAGCCCAATCGACAACAACGATTTTCGACAGAACGAACGCATCAGGAACAAGAAACAATGCCAACGACAATGGATTCGGTAAAGCTCTGGTACACCTCGGACGGTAAGCCCGAACAGGTCGGCTATTACCCGGAAGCCGCATCGCAGACGTTCAAGCGCGGCGACTGGGTGTACCTGGTCGCGGGTGCGGTGACTGTCGCCGCCGCCGTTGGCGCGAACATCGGCAACATCAAGGTTCTTGGGATCGCGTTAAAGGACGCTACCGGAACGACTGGCGTAATTACCCCGGTCGCGCTTTTCACCGCAAACTTCCGCGTCGTCCTTCCAATCAGCAACGCGGGAGCAACCGCGAACGCATCGGACGCCGACATGGGCGTCAAGTACGAAGTTCGCCACCAGGCCGCAGGCAAGTGGTGCATCGACAACAGCGCGACCTCCAACGCGTTTGCGATCCCGGTCAAGCAGCATCCGCAATACGGAGTCATCAACAATGTCGGCGCGTCGGCGGGCTTGCGAACAGGCGTCGGCTCGACGGAAGCGTTCGGCTGGTACGAATGCACGGTCAACCAGGCGCTTGTGGACATCGCCGTCTAGCCTTAAAGTCAAGAACCAACGAGCAAATCAGTTTCGCAGTTAAACAAAAGCCTCCAATCTCTAATCAGGAACAACTATGGCAGCAAGAGTAATCGCAGACAGCCCAGCCCTCGCAAGGGTCGGCCTTGAGGATATCTGGGGGCAATACAACGATGAAGAGACAACGATCTGGAAAGATATCTGCCCAGCGTCGTTTTCAACCTTGCAGTCGTTTATCGAGATGCAGCAGGACGGCGACTTCGGCATGGCCCCTGCGGTCGATGAGGCGAACCCGATTGGCGACGACGACTTTTTTGTCGGCAACGATTTCAAGGTCACGCCGTTCAAGCGCGGCCTCGGCTTCTCGATTGGATCGGAAGCGCACGAGTCTGACATGTACGGACAGTTCGCCAAGGTCGTTCCGAAGCTCAAGCGCGCGTTTGCTCAGACCCGCGAGCAGGCGGGAGCGGACCAGATCAACTACGCGACTTCCGCGAGCGGCGTTCACGCGAACCCGGACGGTCTTGCCCTCGCATCGACCGCTCACACCTACGATGGCGGTACGACTTCCAACCTCATGACTCAGGCGTTCGGTCCGACCGCCCTTGAGAACATGGCGCAAAATCTGATGAACCAGATTTCGCATCGCGGACTGCCTGCCTCGGAAATGGGGCCGTATGACCTGATGCTGAATATCTCGCAAGCGTTCCTTGCCGAGCGGACGCTGTTCTCCGAGGGCCAAGCCAATACCGCCAATAACGACGTGAACCGGATCGGAAAGCGGATGCGCAAGCTCATCACGAGCCCCTACTTCACGAACACGACGTTCTTCGCCCTCAATTCTGCCAACACGAAGCGCCAACCGCTGTGCGTTTGCGAGCGGCGCGGCATTCGGGTCAAGTATAAGGAAGATATCGACATCGACGTTTACAAGTGGCGTGTGACTGAGATGTACTGCATGTTCGCCCGCGGCTTCCGTGGCCTGTACTATTCTACTGGAGCCGGATAAGTACGAGAATCCTTAGCCTTGCATCCCATTTGAGAGCCAACAGGAATAGTCAAGCAATCCTCATGAGACCAACCAGAATTGAATCGCATAGCAAGCGTGCCCCGGCTGCGAACGACGCAACGCGGGTCGGCAAGCCAGTGTTTCAGGCTCTTGGTTTCCCCGAAGGCTGTGAGCCTATAAGTCACAGAAGTGTTGTTCATGTTGGCCTCGTGTGTAATCCATCTACAATTGTCGGGAGAGTAGCCGAGCGAATTATCGCGGCGGTCAATTTCGAGCGAGTCGTCGTACCCGTGCGACAGCGCCCATTCTGCAAAAACCTGAAAGTCTTCCCACTCGGCGCATACTGTAATTTGCAAATAGTTGCGATGCTTGCCAGCGCGACTTCGCATGCTGCGCCAACAACAGTAGAGCCGCGTTTTAGTGAATCCGTGACGCGGTGTTCCTTGCTCAAGGAGCGAGCAGTCTTGGCACATGCGCGAGCGAATCTCGGGGCGTTTGTTGATCTCGCTCGACGGTCGGTCTCGCTCGTGGCCGCATTTGCATCGGCATGTGTACCACCACTTTCCTTCATGCGGATACGGCTCACTCACGACTGTCCAGTCGTCAAATTTACTGCCAACCGGAATGACATTATGCCTAAGTTTACTCACAACTACATGATAGCGGGGGTTGCGGCCTAGTGTCAAGTCTAACATCACTAGTCGTCGGCGGCGTTCCGATCTTCAGCGGGGGATCGCCCGTAAACCTGCCCGTCCGCTCCCCGCAGATCGGTGGGCTGGTTATCTACGTCGGCGCGACCGCCAGCCAGATCGTAGGCGACGGGGTGGCGTATTGCAACACGCTATTCGGCACGACCGGCGCGCTCGCTAAGCTTCAGGGCCGAACGAATCGCGGCGACATCATCTACCTGCTTCCAGGCTACAGCGAGTCGATTACCGGCGCTGACTTTGGCGTCGATACCGGCGCGGCTAGCGGCTTTTCGGTCATTGGCCTCGGAACCGGCACGGATCGCCCGACCCTCAACTGGACGGCGGCGGCATCGACATGGCTACTCGACACGTCCGGTGTTGAGATTGCCAACTGCATCCTGAATTTCGCGGTTACGGCGGCTACCATTGTAGTCACCCCGATCACCGTGTCTGCGGCGAATTGCAGGCTGATCGGTAACTACATCAACTGGGGCGCGTCCACGACAATCGGATGTGGCTCGACGTTGGGCGCGATTGCGGTTACGACGGCTGCCGACTATTTCGAGTTCTCGTACAACTACTGCAACAACCTCGACACGGCGGGAACCAACGCGATCACGCTGTTGTCGCTAAACGGGGCCGACTTCTTTAAGATGATCGGCAATAAGGTTTTCGGGTCCACGACCGCGACGACGGTTGGCCCGGTCCACTTCTTAACCACGCTTTCGAGCGATGTTGAGATTGCGTGGAACTACATTGAGAATTTGATTGGATCGTCAACGATTGCGCTGTCGTCTGCCATCTCTGGCGTTACAGGCGTGGTCAACTACAACACGTTCCGCGTGAACTCAGGCATTCAGCCCGTGACCGTATCGGCTAACATGAGCGTCACTCTATCGCAAAACTTTTGCAACAACACCGTCAACAAGCAGGCCGCTGCGGTCCTGGGGGCGGGAACCTCGGCGTAGTCTATGGAAGCCATCTCACTCGTCCAGCACGTCAAGCAAGAGCAGCAGCTTGAGGTTGAGCAGATTTGGCGGCTTGCGGTCATTAGCGATAACGGCGCGGCGCAACCCCTCATCGTGGAGCTTCGCGACGCCAATTCGCGCAATGTGCCGTTTACGATTTCGAGCGGCGGCACGAAGGTCGGCGCGGCGAGTGTCCAGGTGTCAAGCGCAGCGTCGATCCTCAACCTGCTAAAAGGCGCGGGCTACAACACGGACACGAACGGCATCCCGCCGAATGTGGTCGGCGACGGCCCTCCGGTATGCATAAGGGTGAGGCTGGCGGAAAGCGCGACCGGCACGGTGTCGTACAACCTATCGGGCGATCCCACGGGCGGCTCTGCGGCTACGGCTGGCATCTCGACCAGATACGGCGCGCCGGTTCAGAACGGCTGCTCGTTCCTCAAGCCCGGAGAGTGGATTCAGGTCGGGATGGGGTGGGGCGCGTAGATGCTGGTCAAGGGCAACATCACCCAAGACGAATCGCTTAGCGCGGACGACCTCGCGCAACTCAGCACGCAGGATTTGCAGGTTCAGTCCATCTTGCTTCTACAAGATATTCGCGGCATTCTCATCAACATGCGCGAGAACCAAGAGAAGGCGTTGAACGGCGACGGGTTCGCCGCAGAATCGACGCTCGACGCTAGCGACTACGAGACGCCTTATATTGAGCCATAATAACGGCCTAACGCCTAATAAAGTTTTGTCATTTGTATCCGAGCCGATAAATGCTTAAAGGCCGGAGACGACCGGACCTCTCAAGGAGGCTCAATGGGTAACTTCACAAATTTCCTGACCTCGTTCACAGCAAAGCCTCGAAAGGTCCCAGATGGGGACGCCCCGGCGCTTCGCGGAGACGGGTATGGCAACCAGTACGCGAAGATTCTGGTTGGCAACAAGCAAGCCT
>Ga0247664_1000235_pt1 | contig 14447 bp, 30 predicted proteins | sample CNK05_metaG_FD_182715 | JGI IMG/M metagenome (GOLD analysis project Ga0247664, IMG submission 182715) | Soil microbial communities from Purdue University Martell Research Forest, Indiana, United States - CNK05 | ecosystem: Environmental > Terrestrial > Soil > Temperate forest > Bulk soil...
GAGCTCGGCGAACTTGGCTTCTGAGATCTTCATCTCTCTCCTCTCGGTGTGTGCTGCGGGATGATTCCCGACTGGCCGGCGTGAGCCGGCTAGCCCTTCTTCACGGCGTAGACGATCACGCCGATGAAGAAGATCCAGACTGCGATCGCTCCGAGCGCGTACAGCGTCCAGAAGATCGTTGTGATCCAGAGCTCGGTCATGGCTGCCTCACCAAGACCGGGCTGTTGACCCGGCGGCTCAACGTCAGCGGGCCCGAGTAGATCATCACTCGGAGCCCCCAGCGCTCCTCGCCGTCGACCTCGACCTCCTTGCCGCCGAGGCTGACCACGTCACCGATGCGGACGTACTGCGCCTTCGTCCACCCCCAGCCGCCGTGTGCGCAGCCGGGGCAGATGCTGTTGTCCTCGGCGTAGAGGTGCATCGTCTGCCCGCAGACCATGCACTCGGTGACCTCGCCGTCCTCGATGCGCCCGTTATCCATTGCGCACCGCCTCGGACGCCTCGGTGGCGATCCTGCGGGCATCGGCGTAGCTCGTACCGACGCCGACCTCGACCCAGTGCGTCCCGTTCCACTTCTGGACGGGCCAGACGACGATGCCGTCGACACTGTCCGGGCGAGTGCGGTGGCCGACGCTGTAGCGCCAGCCGTCCGCGTTGTACGTTCTGCTGAAACTCTCCATGTTGCTCTCCTTGTGTCGGTGGGATGATTCCCCAAGGAGCTCAGGCGAGGGGCCCGAGCTCTTCCGCGCATGTCTCACAGACGCAGCGATCGGATGTCGTCGCGCTTGCGTAGTGCAGCCAGACGCCGCGCTTCAGCGTCTGGCAGATCGAGCACCAGCCGGTGGCACCGTGGCACCAGAGCCAGCCGGTCATGCCTTCTCGCTGTAGAGCTCGACCTCGCGGCCGAGCAGGATGTCGATCGCGTTGCTCATGGCCTCGACGCGGCCGGTGTGGTAGCTCTCGGCAGCGTCAGTCTCCGCCGAGTAGGCCACCTCGCTGTCCACGTCGAGCTCGGCTGCGAGCTCCGCGGCCTTGCTCTGGTGGTAGGCCAGGTCGGCCTTGAGGCGGGCCAGGATGGACTCGAAGTCTGCAGCGACGCGCAGTCCCTCGTCGCTGCAGTTGTTCACGTCGAACATCAGACCCACTCCTTCCACTCGCCGTCGTACTCGCCGCCGACGATCGTGGCGGTGTAGCAAGCGGACATGTGCTCGCCGCTGCCGTCGCCGGTCAGGGGCCAGACGTGCTCCTCGAACCAGTCGATGATGTCCTCGTCCGAGCTCGGGGCCAGAGGGGCCTCGATGTCAACGACGCGCTCGGAGTGCGAGCCGTCGCTGTAGTCGTTCTCGATCTTGACCTGGGTGGTCATAGCTCTCCTTGTGTCAGGGCGGGATTGCCCGAGAGTGTCTGCTGCCACATTGTAGCAGACACTCTCCCGTGGTCAGACGGAGCGCGTGTCCTCCGTTTCCCACCAGTGGAAGCCGACGCGCTTCTGTCGGGCCTCCATCGCCTCTTCGACCAGGCGCTCGAACACGTTGTAGATCGTGCCGTACTCGGGCTCCACGGCCTCGGGCTCCTCGCCCGTCGCATGGACGCGGAACCAGCCGGTGTGGAGCTCCTGGCTGCTGGTGCCGTTCTCGTTGTCGACCTCCCAGCCGTAGACCACGTCGACCCGAGCGACGTTGACGCCGCTGCGATCGCCGAGGGTGCCGAGGAAGGTGTCGATGTCGCTCATTGATGCTCTCCTTGTGTCGGTGGTTCTGGGCGGGAATGCCCGACCGGGTTGCCCCGGCCCTCATCTCCTTGCTGCTACCGCGATGAGCGCGGTGCCGATCAGTGCCGCGGCCACGAATGACCAGGCGGCGAGCTCGAACCACTGCCAGGAGCTCACGGTCGCGCCGGCAAGCCGATGTAGCTGTCTTGCCGGCCCGAGCTCGCGACGATGATCCGAGCCTCGCGCTCGCCGATCTCCTCGCAGCCCATCAGGCCGCTGCCGAGCCTCGGCGCGACGTAGCCGTCCAGCGTCCAGCCAGCGTTGTCGTAGCCGCCGATGACGAAGAACGCCCTGCCGCCTTCCATGCCCTCGCCGATCACCGCGAATCCTCGCGGCATGTAGGCGGAGACTTCCTCGCGGCGGCGAGCTCCGAACACCTTCGCGAACCTGGGGCCCGGAAGCCACTCGCCCTCGACGTGCGCGGGCGTGGTCGAGAAGTCATTGCGGGAGTCGCTGTCCTGCCAGGTGCCGTGCTTGTCGTATCCCATCTCGTTGCTCTCCTTGTGTCGTCTGGGGCCCGGGATGGGCTGCCCTTGGAGCCCCGTCGCTGCGGGGCTCTCCGGTGCTACAGGCCGATCTTCTCGGCGGCGGTGCGGAGCACTGCGTCGCCGTGCTTGCTCTTGGCGGTCACGGTGACCGTGTCGTCGTCGTTGTGCGTGACGGTGGCATGCTCGTACTGCTCGATGCCGCCCTCGTTGAGGTTGGGGACGCCGAACATGTTCGCGTCGAGCTCGTTGGAGGCGTGAATCAGATTCAGCCAGGGGAGCTCGCCGTTGATGTTGCCGGGCGTGGTGACCGAGTACATGCTCTGCTCGGTCGACCGCTCGATGCAGTGCGGGCGTAGCGCCAGCACCTGCTCGATCAGCATCATCTGGAGCTCGCGTGTCGCGTTCTCCAGATCGCGGAAGGCGTCGACCTTGGTGCTGTACTCGAACGCCTCGCCGTTGAACGTGTAGCCGATCTTGATGATGTTGCTAGGCATGGTTCTCCTTGTGTCGATGGGGGGCGCGGGATGCGCCCAGCCCTAGCTCGGGAGGGGATGCTCATTGGAGTCGTTCGAGCCCGGGGTGGCATAGCCCCGGTAGGGTTTCACTAGTAACCCCGCGCCGTGTCGTCTCGGTGCCGTATCCGTACCCGCAGCCTCCAATCTGAGTGCCCAGCGGCCTCTGCCGCCAACGTGTCTCCAAGCTGCGTGAGGGGCCGCTACATGCGTCCCGAACGCTCCAATCAGCATCCCTCTCCCGTGTGCCGGTCCCGAGGAGCTCTACGCTCCTCCCTCCTGCGTTGTCGGTGCTTTCAGTGCGTAGCTCTTGTAGGGTCGGCGCTCGCTGCGCCCGGGCAGTGGATCGTGGGAGCGGGTGATCATCTCGATCGACCAGTCTTCCGCGAGCTCCCAGTCGGGGTTGGTGGCGAACTGCTCTGCCGCCATGTAGCCGTACATCTGGCGGGCGGCGCGGCGGGACGGCTTGCCGATGTCGCGCTTCTCGGCGATCGAGCTCGCGTGGAACAGCCGGTTGACGAAGTGCTCGTCGGTGATGATGCCGGTGTAGCGAATCATGACCCACTCGGTGCCGTGACCGACCGTCTTGGTGATGTCGTAGACGCCCGGGCCGACCTCGATCTCGTAGTAGTTGCAGGCCGTCTGCTCGGACGTGCGCACCTTGAAAGCCTCGCGGACGGTGACCTGTCCGATCAGGATCTCGATGCCCTTCTGCCCGTTGCCGATGTCGACGGTGTTGGTGATGCTCTGCATGTTGACTCTCCTGTGTCGGTGGGGGCTCGGGATGAGCCAGCCCGACTCCGAGTCGCTGCTCGGAGCCCCTCGTCTTATCGACCGAGGATGTAGTCGGTTGCCTTGCCTGCGCCTGCGGCGGCGCTGACGACGAACTTCTTGTCGCCCTTGAGCACCTTCAGCCAGGACGCGATGTACGCGGCTGACTGGTCGATCCGGGGCTCGATGCCCGCCTCGGCGCAGAGGAACGCTGCGCCCATCTCGGCGATGAGCTCCTCTTTCGAGTAGCTCTCCGAACCGAATCCGGCGAACGCCTCGATGCCTTGCCGGCCGACCCTGGACTCATGACCCGTCGCGTGGACGAGCTCATGAAACAGGGTGCTGTAGTAGCTCTCGGTCGACTCGAACGAGGCCGTCGGAGGCATCTGGACGTAGTCGAGCAGGGGCGAGTAGAACGCCCGGTTGCCGCCGTGCTTGACCTCGGGGCGAAGGGGCATGCCCTTCACGATCCGATCGGCCTTGGCGACGGGCTCGACGTAGTCCGCGTCGATCGGCTCGGGGTTGGTCGGCATCTTGCCGAACCAGCCGCCCTTCTTGGAGTCGCAGCCCTGCGTCCACTCAGCCTGCTCTGCGTTGAACACGCGGAACAGGCGAAGCATCAGGAAGGACTGCTCCTTGCCATCGACCTCCTTCTTGAAGGGCTTCCAGAGCACCACCTCGGTGCTCTTCTCGCCCTTCCGGATCTGACCGCCGAGCTCTGCGATCTGGCGGTAGGTGCCCCAGTAGATCGAGGAGTAACCCGCCGCCATCGACTGCATCGAGAGCATCAGGGTGTTAATGCCCCGGTACTCCTTGCCAGTCGAGAGCGATGTCGGCCCGAATCCTTCGACACTGCGCCAGGGCTTGCGCCACGGTACGGTGCCGTTCTCGAGCTCGGCGACGATCTTGTCGGTGATGATCTGGTAACCATCAACCTTGGTCTTGCTCTTGGTCTTGCTTGCCATGCTGATCACTCTCCTGTGTCGGGTGCTGCCGGGAGGATTCCCAAGGCCTGATGTCGCTCAGGCGGGCGGCGTCGCGTCGCGGCGAGCTCGCTGGGGGTCGGTTCAGAGGGGGTACTTGACCACCTCGAACGTCTCCCACGGGTTGTCGGTGCCGAGGCGGCGAAGCTGGAAAGAGCTCCAGTCGGCCTCGATCGGGAGGGCCTCGATGTTGCCGCGGCCGACCGCGATGATGGCGGCTGCCTTGGTGGCTGCCTCCTCCATCGACGGTGCCTCGATGTCGACGCTGCCGCCGGTGTGCACGTTCGTGACGATCCAATCCATGTCGTTTCTCCTTGTGTCGGTAGAGCGGGCGGGAATGCCCAAGGACCGATGTCGCTCGGTCGGGCGGACAGCGTCGCGGCTGACTCGCATGGGGGCGATCTAGCGCTGCATCTGCAGATCGCTGGTGCCGCAGGCGTCGGCGGAGACATGCTCCACGAACACCTGCACCAGGCGACCGTCGTAGTGGTTCGCAGTGAACCACTCGCCAGCGACCACGCGGTCGTAGGCCCAGCCGCCGTCACCGGCATCTTGCTCCTGCCCCAGATCGTGCAGGCAGGCATTCAGAAACACAACAGGATCGGTGTACAAAGTGCGCTCCTTGTGTCGGGAGGTGGGTAGCTCGGACGAGCTCCCGGGACGAGGTGGCCACTGCTCGGCGCTTGCTACAGCGCCTGACCCCCCGCTTTCGATCATGTTCCCAGCCTTGATCCACGCCCATAATCAGCCCTTGCGGGCTCCGACAAGCTGTCGGTCATCAGCGCTCTTGCGAGCGGCCTGGGTTCTAGCCAGGACGGGTGAAACGTGGAGGCTTGAGAGCTCCGAAGAGCTCTCGGTGACACACAGAGAGAGTTGCTAGTGCGTCGCACCGGGGAAGTCTTTCTCAGCAGGCCTCGCGGCGACTGCCCCCGGCAAGAGATTCTCGCGGCCTTCGATCCGCGCTCCTGACGCCGTTCACGCTGAGGTTGCTCTGGTATGCGTTCGGCCCAGGCCCTCACTCGCTATCGACATTTGGAGTTGTACCGGCAACTCTCGACCCCGTGGGGTACAAGCGGCAACTTCTTACAAACAGCTTACAAGTCGCAACCCTGGCCGGGAGCTCGAATGGCGCTGGAACGGCTTGTCTAGTAGGATTGAGGGATGTCCGCCGATCCAGTCCGCCCGATCGACCGAGAGCACGGGAACGCGGCCCGAGCTCGCAGGCAGGCCGCTCGGGCGGAGGAGCCCCGGACGATCGAGGCGGACGACGGCTCGGTGCACCGGCTCACGTCGACATCCCTTGTGGTGCCCGAGGAGAAGCGGTGCACCGCGACGACGGTGAGGGGGACGCGGTGCAAGGTCGGGAGGATGCGCGGGCTGGCGGTCTGCGTGTTCCACTCCCACCTCGCCCTCACCGACGACGCCCTTGCAGACCTCGCCGACGGGACGAAACCGCGTCTATCCCCCCGAGAAGCGTTGAAAGCCGTGGTGGCGCTACGGGCAGATGATCTGGCGCAGGCGGCGGTGGGCGGCGCGCTCGAAGCGGACGGCGTCGCAGCCACCCGGGCCGTGCTCGCCCTGGTCGACGCGGTCGACCCTCTCGCCTCCGAGCAGGCGACGCTGACGCTGACGAGGGAAGGCATGGAGACGGCGACGCTGTCCCAGCTTCGCCAGGTGTTCGGCACCCTGGCACCCTCCCCAGCCGCCTAGCCATGCGGGATGCAGGGCCGCGAGGGGGCATTCGAGCTCGAGCTCGATCGCGGGAAGGGAAGGGAGGAACGCGCACGTCATGCGGGGACAGAGAGACGCGCATGCGCGAGGGGCCGGCCTTCCCCCGATTCGCGGCGGCGGCGCGGGTCCTCCTTACGAGCCTCCCCTCCCGCACCAGCCACGGCCCCCCATTCTCGTAGTGCACCACATAGCCCTGGGGCCTCCTCCCCCCTGTGGTGTACTACTCCAGGGGCCTCTCCGTGGTGTACCAAGAGCGGATGGCGGGGCTCGAACCCGCAGCCTCGACGTTGGCAACGTCGCGCTCTCCCGTTGAGCTACATCCGCTTGTAGGGGCCCTGGTGTCGGGAGAGGCTCACGTCCGCGACCGACCACCAGTAGTACTTGCACTGGGGCCTCTCGCAGCGGTTCTTCGTGATGTCGACCCAGGCTCCGTCTTTTAGCCGCTGTTTGTGATCGGTGTGGACGGCCCAGCGGTGGATCCCGAGCCGGCAGCGCCAGTCCATGCTTACTCGTCCGGAGACAGGGGTACGCTCGGAGGATGAACCTGACCTTCCAAGACGTGATGCTGGCTCTGATCGCTGCCGCGCTGATCCTGATCTTCTGCTTCGGCACGAACACGGTCGGTTAGAGCGTCTCCGACGATCTGCTGCGTGACGAGGGTCTGCCCCGGTAGGCGCTGGATCTCGAGCAGTGCGTTCCGGTAGCGATCGATCGAGGGGTGCTGATCGTGGTCGACAAGGTCGGGCGACCAGCAGACCTCATTCGAGTAGTTCCTGAACCGCCTCAGGACGTGAAGCCCTTCCTCACCGCCCTCCTTGTCCTTGACGTACCCGTCCGTGAATCCCTCCAGCAGGACGATGAAGTCTTCCTTCACCGCCTCGTAGACGATCGGCCAGGCGGCGAAGAGGACTTCTCTGACGATGCAGGTGTCGCAGTTGCAGAACGGCGCTGACGCCGGCGACTCCTTCTGCTCCGGTTCGTCGGGGTCGGGCTCCTCCCAGTCCCAGAACGCTTCCTGGCAGGCAGCGAGATGAGCCTCTGCTGCCTTCTGTGCTTCTAGCCCGTAGTCCACGGGGCCCTCGGGTCTGTCACTTCCCATAGCTGGAAGACATGATCCTGCTCGGGCAGGTTGACGTACAGGTGCGGAGGTGGGAGCAGCAAGGCGAAGGTGAGCTCGAGCGGCAAGAGCCTGTAGCGCGCCACCTTGATCTCGTCCCAGGTCGGGTGCCTCGAGGGGCAGGAGATCGTCAGATGCCACAGAGGCTCTCCGCCTTTCGCCGCCGGCTCCCTCGCGGTCATGATGTTGCAGGGGCCGAACGTGAAGATCTTCAGCCCGATCGCCTCCACGTCTATGCGTTGGGCCCGGAACGCTTCTCTGACTCTGAAGGGGACGGGCACCTCGGTGATCTCCCTGTCCTTGTAGCCGGGCTCGATCGTGCCGGGGATGTCCTCGATCTCTCGGACTCTGTCCTTCTTCCTCACTGCTCCCTGGCTCATGAAGGTGGTATACCATCTCCGCATGGCCGAGAAGAGACGAGGTGGAAAGAGGGTCGTCGTCTACCTGCGGGTCGATGACGAGAAGAAGCTCGAGGCGAAGGGCAAGGATCCTGCCGCCTGGGTCAAGGGCCTTGTCCGTCACGCCCTCGATCGCCTGTGAGCGAGTTCGACTCCCTCATCGACGGCTTCGACGGGGTGGCTCGGAATGATTCCGAGCAATCCGAGCAAGGTGTCGCTGACACTCCCGGGGCCCCTAGCTCAGTACAGGGAGAGCACCGCCCTGACGTGGCGGAGGTCGCTGGTTCGATCCCAGCGGGGCCCACTGTCGAAAACCCTCCGGAGGTTGTTGACACTCAGGAAGAACCTCCGTTCGAGCCCGACGACTGGCCCGAGCCCGAGCCCGAGATCCCCGTCTTCACCGTCACCGACGACCTCCGCGTTCTCCGCTCCGACCAGCGTCCGATCGTCGGGGCCCACTACGTCGTCTTCGGCGGCAAGCCTGTTCCTGTTCACCGCGCCTTCTCGCAGACGGAGGACGAGTTCGTCCGCTCGCAGATGGACCCGTCGGACACCCTCAAGGACCACGATGGTCAACGGCGGGTCCGGGCGGACAGGACGCTGCGCCAGCGCTACCGCGGCTACGTCAGCGGGGAGATGCGTTCGCTCTGAAACGGGGCATGATGCTCTTCGACATCGAAGGAGGTGACAAGACATGACGGAAGACCTGACGAACGAGGAGCTCCTCGCACAGCAGGAGGAGGATCCTGAGGCCTACGTCGAGCGGGTGCAGGAAGCTCGAGACGAGGAGACGGAGCGGGCCGAAGGCGAGGAGGACATCGCTCGAGCTCGATCGGGCCGGCCCTCCCTCGAGGAGGAGCGCAAGGAGCAGGAGGCCGCGGCGAAGGTTGCGGAGGACGCCTCCAAGAAGCAGGAGGCAGCGTCCAAGAAGGCCGAGTAGTAGGCGTGAGGGGAGCCGGCGCTCCCCTCTCCGCAACCATGACGGAGGTATCCGATGGAGGATCTGTTCACGAATCGCCCCCCCACGATCGAGCAAGCCGAGATGCTGGACGAGATCACGCGGCAGATGTTGAACGTCAACGACTGCCTCCATCTCCTGCCGCCCTCGCGCTTCCGCTCGCTGGCGCTGACGAAGCTGGAGGAGACATCGATGTGGGCGAAGAAGGCCACCGTGTTCACGCTCGGTGTCGACCACGGGGCTGTCGGGGTGGATGTGACGGCTGCTACCGCTCCAACCACGGCGTCTGGCGCAGGCTCCCCTGACTGAGAAGGAGCTCACCGCGAACGTGATCCAGATGGCCCGTCTGTTCGGCTGGCGGGTCGCACACTTCAGGTCGGTCGAGACGAAGAGGCAGGGCTGGCAGACGCCCGTCCAGGGAGACGGCAAGGGCTACCCGGACCTCTGCCTCGTCCGCGAGCGGATCATCTTCATCGAACTGAAGGTGGGTCGCAACAAGCTCACCTTTGAGCAGGAGGAGTGGCGTGACAGGATCCTCGCGGCGGGAGGGGAGTGGCATCTCCTCACCGACAAGGGTTGGGCCGAGGGCCTCGCGGAGACGATCCTCCAGCTTCCACACACATCCGTGCGTTCCGTCACACTGGGGGACGATGCGCTATGAGCAACTCAACTGCCGAACACCTGAGCCAGACGCTCGACGCCGACGTACTTCTCGAGGCGTGGGTCCGAGCCGTCCTGAAGGAGGCCGACGATGGGCGTAGAGACGACGACGACGATCACGGTGACGTGCGACAACCCGGCCTGTCCGGGCAACTCACTCGACCCGGCAAGCTACGAGGGCTGGATCCAGATCATGGCCTCGGTGACGCCGCCAGCGCCTGAGGGGCAGTTCGCCTTCCCGGTCACCTCACCGACCCAGTACTTCTGCTCCCCGTCCTGCGCGGCCTCGGTCGAGCAGAAGCTGATCGAGGAGCAGGAGGCGCGTGAGGCCGCGGCCAACCAGCCCGAGATCGACAACAGCCTTCCTGTCTGATGGCGACGATCTCCAAGACCGACTTCCCCTACACGGGCCCCTACTCGGTCGACGGCAACGGCAAGCAGAAGGGCAACACCGCCCTCGCCCTGAAGCGAGCGATGGCCCGGCTCGGCAAGATCCCCTGGGAGCCTGAGGTCTGGGACAACCTCTTCAACAAGAAGCTGGAAGCCGCCCTGGACGAATGGGATCCCGGCAAGAACGGATACGCGGAGGGGCGCTACGACAAGATCCGCAGCGCCGTGATTCCGAAGAGCCTCGCCCACGCAGGCGAGCAGGCCCTGGACGGGACCTGCATCAATCAGGTGCAGACGGAATATGCATCTATGCAGGGCCAGAAGGTGCCCGACCTCGGCCCGGTCGAGAAGGGCGGAGCCTCGCTCTTGGACTTCGCTCTCTCCCACGCCACCACGGGGATCCCGCTCTACCCCGCCACCGACTCTGTCTGGACGCCGGGGACGATGGTGATCGCGCCCGAGAAGATCGAGATCATCCGCGCCTCGAGCTCCAGCCCCGGTGACGCCTGCTACGCCTTCGGGATCGTCTCCGAGATCGAGTACTGGTTCGGCCACCTCGTCTCCGCGCCGTCTGTCGGCAAGATCCTCGCCAAGGGGGCAGGGATCGGCAAGGTGGGCCAGTTCTCGGGCTACACGCCTCACTGTCACATCGGCGTCAACGTCGAGAACCTGTGGGGCAACGGCAAGGAGTTGAAGCACGGAAACAACTACTCGGTCTCGGGGATCCCGACGATCCGCAAGCAGTTCCAAGATCACTAGGATCTCAGCAGCGAGAGCCTGCGGATCGGGAGTAGCTCCTCCTCGGAGGTAAGGCGCGACAGGGTCGAGGCTCTCGCTAAGGCTCCGGGCCGGATGCGTCGGGTTATCTCTGTTAAAGAACCCCCGTCGCCACTGACATGACCGGAGCCTTCGCCATGCTGGAGAGATGCGACAGCGTGGCACCGAGTGGGTGGCGATCATCATCGCCGTGGGCTTCGTCCTGGGGTTCAACCTCTTCTGCTTCGCCGTCCTCTACACGGCGATCCAGAACGACGCGCCCCTGTCCGAGAACGCCACTCAGGTGCTGACGGGATGGGGCGGCGGGATGGTTGGTCTGCTCGGCGGATTCGTCGGCGGCGGCTCCATCGGCTACCGGGTGGGCCGCAACCGTGATGTCCGATCCTCAGGCGATCATCCTGTGGACAACCAGGAGGACTGATGCCACCACTGACCGGACAGAAGGAAGCGAGCCTGATCACCCGGCTACCGGCAGGCCGGCGCACCGAGGCGCTGAACAGGATCAGCGCCAACGCGAACGCGCCCGGTGGCTCGAAGGAGCAGCGCGGTCGCGCTGTGCAGCCGGCGCTCCAGCGCCTCGCCGGCACGATGGGGATCTACGCGATCGAGACAGACCGGACGGGAGCTCTCGCCTACAACGTCGGCGGAGCGGTGCCGGCCACGATCACGGTCGAGTCAGGGACGCCGGCATCGACGGTGATCGCCGCGAACGAGCAAGACCCGGTGACCTGGGCAGCGCCCGGGACGTACAACCTGACGGTGCAGGCCGGCAACTACCTGGCCGGCAACGCGAAGATCGGAGTGACATGAGCCCTTGCCCGGTCTGTGTCGAGCGCCAGGCCAACCTCGGCGATCCCTCCGAGTCCCGCTGGATCGGTCCTGACGGCGGGGAGTACTGCTCGCTCCACTTCATCCAGCGCTTCGGTCACGCCGAGCCGCTGGTGCGGATCGAGGGCTACCAGGCTCCGACGAAGCGAAAGGCACCAGCCCCGAAGAAGCCCGCCGCAACGCCGGCGAAGCCGAAGGCGGTCACCGAGGTCAAGTCCTGATGCCCTGCGTCGCTCTGGCGCGGGGGATGAGGCAGGCGGCACCGCACACCGGTGTCCCCTTCAACGACGTGACCGACAACAACCCCTGCGGCCGGAAGATCGTCCAGACCGTGAACGGGGTCAGCGTGGCGGCGGAGAACCTCTGCGCCTTCCACTGGCAGTTCCTGCACGGCCAGCGGGACTTCGTCCTGCCCGTCGCCATGGAGCCGTAGGTGCCGCTCTTCTCGGTCCTCAACCCGACCAACGCGGCGGTCGGCGCCTACCCCGCCTTCTCACGGCGCGACGGGGTCAACCTCAACAACAACCAGGCCGGGGCGCTCGTCGCCGACGGCCTCGTCGTGATGCCGAACGGAGGCAGCGGAGCGAAGGCGGCATTCGCTCTCCTCGCCGCCCTCACCCCCGGGCTCGCCACTCCAGCGGAGCGGGAGCAGTACCGCCTTAAGGCTGGTCTTCAGGAGTGGCAGGCGCTTCTGCGCCTTCTCCGCTCGGTGGACTGACCTCTTCGTGGGTCGCCCGGAAGACCTCGTCCTTGCACGGGTAGAACCTGCCGACCACATCCCTGACGACCCAGTCGCCGGGATAGACCATCGCCTGCGAGGGCTCGTCGTCGGTTGCCGTCTCGATCAGCAGATGCTCCTCGTCGGCATGGAGAATGGCGAGCCCCGCGAAGGCGCGGATCTCCTCCTCGTTCTCGCCCGTCCACTGCACGGCTTCGATCAAGATCGGCTTCTTGACGTACTCGGTCATCGATCCTCCTAGAGACACCAGTGGCACCCGTCGAGGCCAACGTACCGCATGTACCCCGCGGTGATCGCCTGACCCATCGGGTGCGTCCATGAGTTGGCCGACTCGGGGATGATGAAGCCGCGTCGTCTCGCATCGGCGAAGGCTCGATCGTTGTAGGCGTAGTAGGTGGAGCTCATGAACTGCATCCAGCCTCCGGCACCCGAGCCCTGTGAGTTCATGACGAACCGCCCCCAACCGCCTTCACGGTGACTGATGAAGAGGAGCCAGTCCTGGGTGCCGGGGTAGATCCGCTGCACCAGCTTCACGGCTGTGGGCCAGTCCCAGTTGGCGGGGATCGTGCGCTGAGACAGCGTCCGCTCGCACGTCCTCTGGAGCTTCTCCCAGCGACCGACGACCCAGCGGCGGTAGGCGACCGACTGGGGCAGCGAGCCGGCGTCGACCGCCGCCTTCGTCCTCGGCAGGCTCAACTGCCCCTGGCATTTCCATGTGGAAACGCGAGCCTCCGTGACGTGTCGGGCCAGGGCTCGTAGCTCCGACTGCTGCGAGCGCTCGCTCGCCAGCGGCCTCGTTGCTTCAGCCGTTGAAGTAAGGACGACCGCTATTACGGTCGCAAGTAGAATCATCCGCACGGGTTACCTCCGTGATGTCGGACGAGGGCCGGGGCGAAGCTATAGAGGCACCAGTGGCGTAGCGGCGACGGGCGACTCAACATCGCCCCGGCTCACGTCTGTGTGGTTTCGCAGTAGCCTAACAGCGTGTCCACGCTCGAGATGACTCCGGAGCAACGGGAAGTCTTCGAGTTCGGCCAGCAGCGCTACCAGATGCTGGAAGCGGAGCTCGCGGCCGCGATCAAGGATCCCCGCTTCTTCCTCCGCCACTGCTCCGCCACCGACTCGCGCACGGGCGAGGAGTTCCGCTTCGACTTCGGTCCCGAGTCGGGATGGAAGTGGCAGGGCGATGTCCTGCAGGACTTCATGGACAACCAGATCACGCTGGCGCTGAAGGCCCGCCAGCTTGGGATCTCCTGGGTGGCGATCGGCTACGCGCTCTGGAAGGTCTTGTCGACGCCGGGCACGAAAGCGCTCGCGGTCAGCATCAACGAGACGGAGGCGTCAGTCCTGATCGGCCGCGCCTGGGATCTCTTCGAGTCGCTCCCCGAGCATCTGCGGATGGGCGTAACGGTACTTCGACCGACGAAGGGGAGGCCATCGACCCAGATCGTGCTCGAGTTCCCCGACGGCAAGATCTCCTCCCTCGTCGCCATGCCCTCGACTCCCAAGGCCGGCCACGGACAGGTCGCCACCCTCGTCATCCTCGATGAGCATGCCCGACACGCCTACGCCGAAGAAGGATGGAAAGCCTTCATCCCCGTCGTCGCCGACGGCGGGCAGATCATCATCGTCTCGACCGCCAACGGCATCGGCGGGACATTCTACGAGCTCTGGATGAATGCGGAAGACCGGGGTGTGCACACGATCTTCCTACCCTGGAATTACCACCCCGGACGCGACGAGAAGTGGTACGCCCGGGTGGCGAAGGCTCTCCCCGAGGCCGATCGAGCAGAGCAGTATCCGCTGACGCCGGCGGACGCCTTCCTCGGCACGGCCGGCTGCTGGTTCGACACCGAGGCGCTCTCCTGGTACGGCGAGAACCTGCGCAAGCCCGAGTACCGCTTCCAGTTCATGGTCGCCTCGGACGGCTCCAAGGCGACGGTCGCCAAGAAGAAGGACGGCTGGATCCGGCTCTACGCACACCCGGTCGAGAAGCGCGACTACGCGATCGGAGCGGACATCGCGACGGGCCGCGGCACCGACTACTCCTGCGCCTACGTCATCGACCTGACCAACGGCGACCTCGTCGCGGAGATCCACTGCAAGATCGACCCTGACCTCTTCGCAGAGCAGCTTCACTTCCTGGGCCGGATGTTCAACACCGCCCGGATCGCGCCCGAGATGGGCGGCGGCTACGGCGAGCCGGTCGTCCTCTCCCTCCGCGACGGGCGCAAGGGAAGGCCTCCCTATCCGAAGCTCTACCGCCACCGGATCGAGGACAGGCCGGACTTCAAGCAGCACATCACCTACGGCTTCCCGATCAC
>Ga0247664_1000236_pt1 | contig 14381 bp, 9 predicted proteins | sample CNK05_metaG_FD_182715 | JGI IMG/M metagenome (GOLD analysis project Ga0247664, IMG submission 182715) | Soil microbial communities from Purdue University Martell Research Forest, Indiana, United States - CNK05 | ecosystem: Environmental > Terrestrial > Soil > Temperate forest > Bulk soil | place...
CCATTGGTACGAACGAAACCGTTTACTTCCGCGTCGATGCGCCCATCACCGCCAGTTCGGCCACCAATTTCATCACGGCCAGCGATGACATCGATTTTCTCTTTAATCAGGCCGGTGAACCGGTCGGTTTCTCGCCGCCGGACACGTTTTTCCTGCAACGGGAACCGGGCGGGACCGGCGTCATCGGAATTGACGGGTGGAGCAGCTACGATGCGCAGGGGGCATTGTATGATGGCGGGGCCACGCCCACACTCCAACCCGGCAAACGTTATTACCTCGCTGTGCGCAATCGCGCTCCAGTCGACAACAGCATCTGCGTCACGGCCACCTTCGATGAAACGTCTCCCAATCTCATCGGAGTCGTGCCGTTGACCGACTGCTACAACTACGCCAGTGCAGCAGCAACCAACGCCGGCGCGATCAACTACTATTCATTTGACGTCTCGAGCAACGCCTTGGGTGTCCGTTTCTGGGTCACCAACATCTCGAATCCCGACGTGGACCTGGTCATTCGCCGGGGCCTGCCGTTGCCGACGGTGGCCTCCCATTCCTACATCAGTTCCAATGCGCCGCCGCTCGGGGAGTTCATCGAGTTGGACGATTTCTTCGCCACGAACCTGCCCGGCCGCTGGTATCTGGGGGCAGTCAATCGGCAGGGCGACCCCATCGCTTACACGATCTGCGCAGAGGAACGTCCGGGCAGGATTACCTCCATCCTCACCAACCAGTTCTACCAGGCCTTCAGCATCACCAATAGCGTGCAGTACTTTAAGGTGGACATCTCGACCAACGCGTTCCTGGCCGACTTCATCGTGACCAACCGCGGCGGCGGACCGCAGCCCATCGTGGACCTGTATTTGTCGACGAATACGATGACGCCGTTGTTTGCAACGCCCACTAACTCGCTTTACGCCGGCACCACGCCGGGAGCGGCGGCCGAAGCCATTCGAGTCTCAGCCTTGTCGCTCACGAATCCACTCACGCCAGGCGTTTGGTTCCTGGCAGTGGTGAGCCGTGACACCAACCTGATCGCCACGCCCTACGACCTGATCGTCAGCGAGATCACCACCAACCTGCCTTACATCACGCTGACCAATGGCATTGCCTACGCGGATTTCGTTGAACCCAACGACCCGGTCGGGCTTTATCGTTTTACGGTGGCGCCCAATGCGCTGCAGGTGGTGTTCGAAGTTTACGACATGGACGATGACGTGGATCTTTACGTGCGCTTCGCTCAACCGTTGCCGCCGCCAAGCAGCAATTCCTTCACCTTCGCCAGCACGCACCTCCTGGTGACGAACGAATTTATCGTGTTGCTCCGCAGTAATGTGTTCCTGCTCCGGCCCGGCACTTATTATATGAGTGTGCGCGCGAAGGATGGCGCGATCGGTAGTAACTTCAAGATCCGCGCCACGCAGATCCGGGCCAGCGACGTCGTGGCCCTTCAGAATGGTGTGGAAGTCTGCCGCACGGTGCCGCCGATCGATCCGGACGAACTTTACACCGGCGTGCACTTCTTCGCCCTTGATGTGCCTCGCGCTCCCATCCAGGCCACGTTCGAATTGGTGCCGCTCAATACCAATGTCGACATGTACATTCAAAAAGGGCTGCCTTTGACCAATTTCTCCAGCTACGTCAGCGGCGGAGAACCTTATCCCTATCCGCATGAACTGCTGGGCACCAGCAACGAATTCCGTTGTCTGAGTACGAACAGCGGCCCGGTCGGGTTAAGCCAGGGCACCTGGTACATCTCGGTGGTGAATCGCGCCGCTACCAACGCAGACTACTGTTTCCGCGGGTCGTGGCTCGCCCCCGCCAATGTGACCCGGCTGCGCAACGGCCGCATCGAGTCCAGTCTGCTCGATCCGTCCGATGGCGGGCCGATCGTCGGCATCGACTATTATATGTTTAACGTGGCCAGCAACGCCGTCCAGGCCACCTTCGAAACCTTCGCTGCCGATGGCAATGTGGATCTGTATTTGAGCCGCACGCTCTGTCTCACCAACTTCGTCAATTGGAATTCGGCTTTGGCGCTTTACCCGTATGCCAGCACCAATCTGAGCACCAACAACGAGTTCATTTGTGTGGCCAGCAATTCGGCGCCCGTGCCGCTGGCTGCCGGTGACTGGTATCTGGCCGTGGTGAACCGGGAGGTGACCAATTCGGTGATCTATTCCGTGCGCGCCACCCAATACTCGGTTCCGACCATCGTGTGTGTGACCAACGATCAAGCCGTCTGCAAACTCTTGCAGGCGGCCAACGCGACGCCCGGGTCGGGCATCGATTATTATCAGGTGACGAACTCGCCGGGAGTCGTTCTGGCACTGTTTGAAACGTTCGGCAGTTCCGGAAACGTCGATCTGTATGTCAGCAAAGATTCGAGTCTGACCAATTTCCCGGCGTTGTTGCCGTTGCCGCCGGATTATCCGTATGCCAGCACCAACCTGGGCACCACGCCGGAATGCGTCACGCTCGGCACCAACAGTGTGCCGGTGCCGTTGACCAACGGCGTTTGGTATGTGGCGGTGGTGAATCGGGATCCGGTGCCGGTCAATTACTGTTTCAAGGCCACGGCGTATACGCAGTTGCCTTATGTGCCTTTGACCAACGCCTGCGGCTACACCGTGGCGCCCACCAACTCCACCGGCGGCATCGGTGTGAACTATTATTCCTACACGGTTTCGAGCAACTCCTTGCAATTGCGGCTTGAGCTGTTCGGGTCCGGGTCTGGGAATGTGGATATTTATTTGCAAAAAGGCTTCTGCTTCGCCAACCGCGACACTTTCCCAACCAACGCGGTCAATGCCGTTTATTCCAGCGTCAGTCCTAACGCCGCTGAACTGATCTGCGTCAATCGCGATTCCCAGCCGGTTCCGCTAAGCCCGGGCGAATGGTTCCTGGCTGTCGTCAACCGCGAGGCGCATAATGTTGATTATTGTCTGGTCGCCACCCAGGTGCTCGACACTATCCAGTCGCTGACCAATCGGGTGCCGTACACGCCGCCCGCCGTGCCTGCCCTGGGGGTCAACCGTTTCCGTTATCACGCCTCGCCTCAGGCTGTGCAAGTGAACTTCGAAATCCTGCAGCCCAACGGCAATGTCGATCTTTACGTCGACGCCGGATTCTGTGCCGAGGACCCGAGCGAGATCTCCTACGTGAGCGCCAACGGCGGCACCACCAATGAGTTGATTCGCGTGTCGACCAACTCGGTGCCGCGTCCATTGCACGGCGGTGATTGGGTGCTTTGGGTGGTGAACCAGGACTTGGCCGCGGTGAGTTATACCGTCCGGGTCACGGAGATTGTTGCATCCCAGATCATTCGCCTGACCAACGGGGTGCCTTACACCAACACGGTGGTTGAGATCGGTTCGGTGAGCGACTTCCCAGTGCAATACTACGTCTACGCGGTCAGCCCCACTGCGGCGCGAGCCCAGTTCGAGATCCTCGCCACGACCGGCGACGTGAATCTGTTGGCCCGTTATGGGGCCTTGCCGGGTGATGCGCGGGACAGCTTGTCCAGCGCCAACCAGGGGACCAGCAGCGAATTGATCTCGGTGCTCGACATCTCCGCGCCGGTGCCGCTGGCCCCGGGCGATTGGTTCCTCGCCGTGGAAAATAACACCAGCACCCCGGCCACTTACGCCGTGCAGGCCCGGGAATTCTCCAAGAACGGCACCGATCTGGACATCGGCCGCGCTTTCCTGGTCGGCAGCCAGCTTTGCATCACCTGGACCAACACCTTGCCTGGCGTGAATTATTATGTAGTGGCCAAAGCCAATTTCATCGCGGAAGCCTGGCTGCCCGTGTCGGGCACCCTCCAAACCCTGACCAACTATCTGACTTGGTGCATCCAGTTGCCGACGCCATTCGGCTTCTTTGACTTGCGCGAAGGCTTGTCGCCGCTGTCGCTGCAGAATTCGGTGACCTTCACCAACCAGGTGTTCGCCACCAACGCTTTCACTCTCTGTTGGGGCGCGCCCACCAACTATGTCTTCGGCGTATATTACTCCGATAGCCTCTCCCCGCTGATCTGGAAACCGTATCCGGACAGGATCACATCCACCAACGGAACCTTCAAGTTCATCGATGACGGCTCGCAGACCGGTGGGGTGAACGTGAACCGCTTCTATCGCGTGATCCAGTTGTCACCGTAAACCGATCGCGGTAGCGGCGGTTGCGACATCTGCGACCGCCGCTGAAAGGATCGGGAACTTAACCCAAAAAGTGCTCCGCGGTGGCAGGATTCTCCTAACCGATCAATCCACACGGCATCACATCCTAGTACTAGGACTAGGGGTAGTATCCGAATGCGCCCTCCGGAGCATTCCTGGCTTATTTCCGCTTGCCAGTCCGGCCCGCGGACGAAATAAAGGGGCGTTCCAATTCTCCGGTGCTCCTGGGCGTGCCTATAAACCAGAAACATGGAACTGAATTGCCATGATGAACCATCACCGCCTGTTGACCCGCCGTCATTTTCTTAAATCATCCGCCTTGGCGACCGGCGCACTGACGTTATCGGCGGCCTCCTACGCTTCGGTGCTGGGGGCCAATGATCGCGTCCGTTTCGCGGTCATCGGTTGTGGCGGCATGGGCACCGGGCATTTGGGCAGCCTGGTGAAACGCAGCGAAGCCGACAACATCAGCGTCGTGGCCGTTTCGGATGTATATCAGCGGCGGCTGACGCGAGCGATGGGCATTTGCAAAGGGCCGGGAACATTGGATTACCGGCGGGTATTGGAGCGGGCGGATATCGACGCGGTGTTAATCGCGACGCCGGATCATTGGCATGCCAAGATCTCCATCGAAGCGTTGGAATCGGGCAAACATGTCTATGTGGAGAAGCCGATGACCCACACGGTGGAGCAGGCGCTGGCGTTGCGGGAAGCGGTCAAACGCACCGGCCGGATCCTGCAAGTAGGCCCGAACGGGACGGCCAACGACTCCTATTGGGTGGCGCACGAGGCCATCCGCGCCGGGCGCATCGGCAAAGTCACCTGGGTGCAGGGCAGTTACAATCGCAACGAGCGCATCTGCCTCTTTAACGAGCATCAGAAAATCGATCCCACCGCCGGACCGCATAAGAGCGGCGAGGATTATGTCGACTGGGATATGTGGTTGGGTTGGAAATGGGGCTTGGCCCCCAAGATCCCGTGGAATCCCGAACACTTCTTCCGCTTCCGCAAATATTGGCCGTATAATGGCGGCGTTGCCACCGATCTCCTCTATCATAAGCTGGCCCCGTTGCTGATCGCCGTGTCCGGCGCCAACGGCGAATATCCGCGGCGCGTCAATGCCGCCGGCGGGTTGTACGTGGAAAAAGACGGCCGCGATATCCCCGATACGTTTCTGCTGACCGCCGATTATCCCAGTGAATGGGCTTTGTTCCTGGTCAGCACTCTGACCAACGACACCGGCCTGCCGGATCGCATTTACGGCAAACACGGCACCCTCGATGTGGGCGGTGAACCCTTCTTGAAGGTGAATGGCCCCTTCGCCGAGGAATTCAAAGCCCGCAATGATGGCAAGGAGGAAGTGCGCCTGCCCATCCAACCGCGCCGCGACCTGGAAGGTAACTTCATCGATGTGCTGCGCGGACGCGACCGCCTGGCCTGCAACGTCGATCTGGGTTGCTCCACCATGGTCGCCATCAAAATGGCCGTCGAATCCTACCGCCAACAACGCACCCTGCTCTGGGACGCCGCCAAGGAGAAGGTGAGGAAAGCATAAGAAGAAAAGCGGAAAGCGGAAAGCGGAAAGCGGAATCTGGAAAACGGGATCTGGAACGAGAAATGTGAAACGCGAAAATGACAAGGCGCAAAGCGGCCTGCCCGGCGTAGCCCGCAGGGCGAAGGCGGGAAAGCGGAAACGGGGCCCGACTCCCTCTCCCCTTAACGGGGAGAGGGCCGGGGTGAGGGGTGAGAACGCCACCTGGCGCGCGTTCGCAAGAGGTCGATCTTCGCATGCGACAGTGCTGCTGCTGCTGCTATTCCTCTGCCGCGGCGCCCTGCTTGCCGCCGACAACGAATTGACGGAGTTGGAGCACAAACAAGGTTGGCTCCTGCTCTTTGACGGGCAGACCACCAACGGCTGGATGACCAGCGATCGGAAGCCATGCCGCACACCGGTGGAACAGGGGAGCCTCAACCCGCACAAAAGCGGCCATTACATGCTGGTGCATACGCAGCAGTGGACGCAATTCCTGCTCGCGCTCGATTTCAAGATCAGCCCCAACTGCAATAGCGGCGTGTTTGTGCGCACGGCTTCGCTCACGCCGCGTCCGGGCAAGGACGTCGGGTTTAACGGTATTGAGATCGCCATCGACGACACCAAAACCGCCGGCTACCACGATACCGGGGCCATTTACGATCTGGTCAAGCCTTCGCGCAATGCCATGAAGCCGGTGGGGGAATGGAATCATCTGGAAGTGTCCTGCCTCGGCAACCGCATTGAGGTGGTGCTGAACGGAGATGCAGTGACCCGCGCGGATCTGGATCTGTTCGTTGAACCCTATAAACGTCCGGACGGTTCCGCCCATAAATTTGACATTGCTTACAAAGATCACCCGCTGACGGGCTATATCGGGCTGCAGGACCACGGGGCTCCTTGTTGGTTCAAGAACATCAAACTCAAACCGATCACGCCCTAGTGATGTGTCCCCTAAATAAACCGCCGCTGTGCGCGAAACGGACGGGAAGCCGGTGAGACGCGCTAAACACGCACGGCGGTCATAGATCGCCGTTACAGTCGAGCGTCGGATCGCGGAACTTATGAGTGACAAAAAACTGAATGGAAAAACGGCCGTGATTACCGGCGCGAGCAAAGGTTTAGGCAAGGCCATGGCTCTGGCCCTGGCCAACGCCGGGGCGCGCCTAGCGTTGCTCTCCAGAAATCGAGAGCAACTGCAGACGGTCGCCAAGGAAATCAAGCAGCTGGGCGCTGAGACCGAAGTGTTCGTCGTTGATGTCACGGACGAAGCGCAGGTCCATCGCGTGGAGGGCGAAGTCACGAGCCGCTTCGGTCCCGTCCAGATCCTGATCAACAATGCCGGAATCAACATCCGCAAAGCCGTGACGGACTTTACCCTGGCGGAATGGCGGACCGTGCTCGACACCAATCTGACCAGCGTATTTCTCATGTGCCGCGCCTTTGTGCCGCGGCTGAAGGGACAGGGTTATGGGCGCATCATTAATCTGACGTCGATCATGAGCCATGTGGCCCTGCCCCAACGCAGCGCCTACTGCGCCAGCAAAAGTGGCTTGCTCGGCTTCACCCGCGCTTTGGCCATGGAGTTGGCCGGCGAAAAAATCACCGTCAACGGCATCAGTCCCGGGCCTTTCGCAACCGAGATGAATACTCCCATCCTGCAAAACCCTGAAGCCAACGCACAGTTTGTCTCCAGAATTCCCCTCGGCCGCTGGGGGGATGTCCGCGAGGTCGGCCAATTGGCCGTTTATCTGTGTTCCGAAGAGGCCGGGTTCATCACCGGTGCCGACATTCTAATCGATGGCGGCTGGACCGCGCAGTGAGCCTGCCAGGAATGCCCGCCGCCGCCGATCTGAAGATATGAGTCCCGCGCTCGCCGAATGCATCGGGACCGCTCTGCTTGTCCTCTTGGGCGACGGAGTGGTTGCCAACGTTGTGCTGAACAAATCCAAAGCCCAGAACGCCGGCTGGATGGTGGTGGCCACCGGATGGGGCTTGGCTGTAACGCTGGCGGTTTATTGCGTGGGCCGCATCAGCGGCGGTCACCTCAACCCGGCTGTCACCATCGCCATGGCGGTGATTGGCCAATTTGATCCCGGTCAGGTGCCGATTTATGTCGGAGCGCAAATGGCGGGGGCGATGTTGGGAGCCGCGCTGGTGTGGTTGGCCTACTGGCCGCATTGGCGTGAGACGGCTGATCCCGCCGCCAAACGCGGCGTGTTTTGCACCGCGCCGGCCTTGCGGCAGCTGGGCGCAAATCTGGTCACTGAGATCATCGGGACCTTCGTGTTGGTCTTGGGCGTGTTGGCCATTCTTTCTCCGAAGAACCTTAAACCGGAGCATGGCTTCGACACGGGCCTCGGGCCGGTTTTGGTCGGCCTGCTGGTTTTGGGCATCGGCGTGTCGCTGGGAGGGCCGACCGGTTATGCCATCAATCCGGCCCGCGATTTGGGTCCGCGGATCGCTCATGCGTTGCTGCCGATTCCCGGCAAAGGCGACAGCGACTGGAGTTACGCCTGGGTGCCGGTCGTCGGGCCCGTGCTCGGAGGAATTCTGGGCGCGCTTTTTTATCGAGCCTTGTGGCCCTGAACGCCGCTCATGCGCGAACGAATTCTCATCACCGGCCCCGGCGGCCGGGTCGGCCGCGAAATCGTGCCGCTGCTGCGCAAGCATTACGCGCTGCGCTTGTTGGATTTGGCGCCGGCCCCTTTTCGCCTCGAACGCGATGACGAGTTTTGTCAGGCCGACATCCGCGACACCGAGGCCCTGCGCCGGGCCTGCGACGGCGTTCGCGCGATGGTGCATCTGGCCGCGATCCCGGACGAAGACGATTTCCGGACACGGCTCTTACCGATGAACGTGGACGGCGTTTACAGCGCCTTCGAAGCCGCCCGGCAGGCGGCGCTCCGAAAAATGATCTTCGTGAGCACCTGCCAGACGATTTTGAATTATGCCAAGGGCGAATGGGTCACACCCGACCTGCCGCCGCGGCCCTCGTCGGTCTACGCCTGCACAAAATTGTTCGGGGAAGCATTGGCCCGTCATTATTCGGAGAAGCACGGCCTGCCGGTCGTTGTCATTCGCCTGGGCTTCTTCCAGGCCTATCATAGCCCGCTGCTGCGCGAGCCGGGCGATATCCAACGCGAATGGTGCAGCCCGCGTGATCTCACTCAGCTCCTGGTCAAATCGCTGCGCGCGCCGCTGTCCTTCGCCATCTTCTTTGGCGTCTCCAACAATACCGGCCGGTTCTGGGACATCAGCAACGCCCGGAAATTGGTGGGATACAAGCCCGTCGACAATGCCGCCAAAATAAAAGCGGCGAAGGAAAAGCGGCGAAGGAAAAGCGGAAAGCGGAAAGTGGAAAGCGGAAAGCGGCCTGCCACGCCGCCTGCCACGCCGTAGCCAAAGGCGAAGGCGGGTAGCCAAAGGCGAAGGCGGGAAAGCGGAAACGGGGAGAACGGGCAGAAAAACGGCGGGCAGAACGATGAAAAGACAAGGGCAGAAAAATGGAGGGCAGAAAAATAAGGCCAGGGAGATGGGGGCAAACCGGAAGGCGGAAAGCGGAAACCAGTGACCAAAACCAGCAACCAGCAACGACAGCGACCAGAACCCGCTTGCCAGCATTGGTGGCAGTCGTTACTCAATCCGAAGCATGGCAACCTACGTTTACGAGACGATCCCCAAGGATCCCAAACAGAAGCCACGCCGGTTCGAAGTGCAACAAAAGATGAGCGACGCGCCGCTGACCGTCGATCCGGAAACGGGTGAGCCAGTGCGCCGCGTGATTATCGGCGGCAGCGGCTGGGTTACCCACGGAGCCAGCATCTTGTCGATGAAAGTGCCCCGCCGGAAGAAATAGTTGCTGGTTCTTCGTTGCTGATTGCTGGTTGTTGGTTGAGACAGGGCAGGAAAATGGCCGGCAGAAAAATCACGCCTTGCAGGGACTGATCCCTCAGCCGCTCGCCACCCTATGCTTGCTATGAGCGGGCATCTTCCTGCCCTTATCTTTCCGCTTTTCCTTTTCCGCTTTTCCTTTTCCGCTTTTCCCCCAAGTGTTTCCCATTGTGAAGGCGAGTTGCGTTTGGTATAGTGGGGCTTCTCATGAAGCCAATTGCCGTTCTGTGCGTACTCTTTGGTTCTGTCCTGGCCGGCTCGTTGTCTGCGCAGCCGACCGAAGTGCAGCTGAATCGGGCGGGGTTGGACCCGGCGCGCCTCACGGTGCTGGGCGAACCCGGCTATGATTATCGCTTGGAATCCGCGCCGAATTTGGGCGCACCGGAGGGGTGGGAGTTCCTGGCCACGTTCTCCTTGAATGGCGCGCCGGAAAGCTGGCTGGACGCCCGATCGTTATCTGAGCCGCAACGTTTTTATCGTTCGATTAAGCTGCCCGTGCCGGACTCGGAGATCGCGCAGGATTTTCGGCTCATTGATCAAACTGGCCGTTCGCGTTGGTTGTTCTATTACTTCGGATTGCCAAGTGTGCGCGCGGTGACACTGCTGTTCACAGGGGCGGGTTGTGGCAAGCTGGCGGAGATGACCCCGACTCTCAAAGCGTTGACCAACCGCTTCGGTTCCCAGGGCGTGCTCTTCTGGTTGATCGACTCGAATACGGGCGACAATCGCTCGAACATTCTGGCGGAAGCCACCGCGTTGGGCATGAGCAATGGCCCACCCATCTTGCATGACTCCGCTCAGGTGGTGGCGCGCAGTTATCGGGCGTCGGGCATCCCTGAAGCGGTTTTGATCAATATGGCCAACTTTCAGGTGACGTATCGGGGAGCGATTGACGATCGCCTTGGCAGCAACGCCGGGCCCACCACGCAGCATTATTTGTCCAATGCCTTGGTCCGCGTGCTGGCCGGCGACACGGTTAATCCCAAGCAAACACGCCTGGACGGCTGTAGTCTGAATCTGAAGCCGACCTATCCGAACCTCGCGTACGCCACCGACATCGCGCCCATTCTCCAGGACAAATGTGTGAGATGCCATAGTCCGGGCAATATCGGTTCGTTTGTGATGAGCAATTATAACGTGGTTCAAAGCATCGCCGGCACCATCCGCGAGCAAGTGATCACCGGCCACATGCCCCCCTGGCATGCCGACCCGTTCTATAGCCAGTTCAGCAATGACGCCTCCTTGAGCCCGGACCAACTGGCCAAGTTGATCCAATGGATTGATGACGGGGCGCCGCGAGGTTTGGGTTCTGATCCGCTGGCGAATCCGTTGCCCACCACCAATTTTCCGGCGGCGTGGCCCGCGAGTTTGGGGCAGCCTGACGCCATCCTGCGCATCCCGGTGCAGTCGGTTCCAGCCAGCGGAACGATTGCGTATCGATACATCACGGTCGTCAACGATGCGTTCGGAAGTGATGTCTGGCTGCGCGCGGCTGTCTGCCGTCCGGGGGATGCGCGCGTGGTGCATCATTGTTTGGTTTTTGAAGGCGACTCGAGTTCGTCGTTGGGAGGTCTGGCTGGTTTCTATGCCGGTTATGTTCCCGGTCAGGATCCCGCTCCCTTCCCGGCGGGCACCGGCAAACTCCTCAAGCGCGGTCAATCGCTGACTTTCCAGATGCATTACACTGCCATCGGAGAAGCGAGCACCGATCAAACGGAGCTGGGACTGTACCTCGCGGCGGCTCCCCCGACCTATCCCCTGCAGACCAAGGCCGCTTACAGCATCACTTTTAATGTCCCTGCCAACGCCGCCGATTATCAAGCCACGGCTCAGTATCCGAGCGGTGGGAATCTCAGTACGAACATCCTTATCTACGAGATGAGCCCGCACATGCATCTGCGCGGCTCTCGGTTCCGCTACGAAGTCATTTATCCAAGCGGCGCGCGCGAAACCATCTTGAACGTCCCCAACTACATCTTCCACTGGCAATCGCTCTATCGGTTCGCTCAGCCCAAATATCTTCCACGCGGCTCGCGCATCATCTGCACCGCCGGATGGGATAACAGCACGCAGAACCACGAACTCCACGCGGCTTACGACGGCAGCGATAACGCGCTCTATCTGCCCGACCGGAACGTCGGCTTTGGTGAACAATCCTGGGATGAAATGTTCATCGGTTACATGAATTACGCCGAAGTTCCAGGCCCGCAGTAGTTGCGTCGCGGGCTCTCCTCTGGCGACAAAGACTGACGACAAGAGGACCGACCGAAAGGAGGCTGGACTCTTTACCAGCGCTTTACCTAAACCCGCTCGCCCTCCCGGCCCGGGGCAATAGGGTTGAGACCGTGAAAAGAGTCATTCAAATCCTCACGGTCGCCTTCGGGCTCAGCATGCTCACGGCGTATGTCGTCTATTCCCAACTGCAACAGAATCCGCGGCCGGCGGTGCGCACCGGAGAGATTCGCGTAACTGGGCCTGGCGTCAAGGCGAGCCAAGCTGAACGCGGGGCGCCGGCCATGATCGCGCCGGGGTCCAAATCGGCACCCGTTATTGCTTCACGCGCCGTCCCGGCCATGGTGGCGCCTGGCTCCAAGTCCGCAGCGGTCCTCACCCCGCCGACGGTGCCTGCCATGATTGCGCCCGGATCGAAATCGAAACTGATCCTCCATCCAGAAAGCGCTCCTTTTCAGCTTGGGCCCGAGCGGGAACCGCAGACTCCGGTCGGACGAGTCATCCCCCCAACCGCTCAGGTTCTCCCCGAATCGACCAAGCCGGCGCCACGCGCGGGGGCGGTCAAATCGCTGGCCGACCCATCTGTGCAACAGCAGCAGAGTAACCCGCCCCGTGCGAGCTCGAGGTGAGCGGATTTCTTTGAGTTGAATCGAGGTTGGTTTGTCTTATGAAAATTTACCTCTTGTTCTGGAGTGCGGGGCTGAGCCTGGTTTTTTTGGCGGTGTTGTTCTGGCCATTGGAACGGTTGTTTCCGGCGGCGAAAGGTCAATCCATATTTCGTCCACATTGGGGCACGGATCTGGCCTTCTTTCTTGGCCAATACTTGCTTTGGGGCGGTTGTGTGCTGGCGATCCTCCAGGGGCTTCGCCATTGGCTCGATGGGGTTGTGCCGGCGGGATTTCGCGCGGCGGTGGCGGCGCAGCCCTGGTGGTTGCAAGCCATCGAAGTGTTGTGGTTGAGTGATCTGCTGGTCTATTGGGGCCATCGGTTGCAGCATCGGATTGGGTTCCTTTGGCGGTTCCATTCCATTCATCACAGCGCGGAGCATCTGGACTGGCTGGCGGCGCATCGGGAGCACCCCCTCGACACGGTCTATACGATGGGGCTGATCAACCTGCCGGCGTTTGTCATGGGGTTTCCCTTGGAAACCATCGCCGGGCTGCTCGCTTTCCGTGGGCTTTGGGCCATTTACATCCACTCCAACGTGCGCCTGCCGATTGGGCCGCTGCGGATGCTGATCGGCGCTCCGGAGCTGCATCATTGGCATCATGCCCGGGAACGTGCGGCGGGCAATTACGCCAATATCTCGCCGTTGATGGATCTGTTGTTCGGCACCTACCGTTGTCCTCCACAGGAGCCAGGGGAATTGGGCGTGAACGAACCGATGCCGAAAGGCTACTGGGGCCAGTTGTGGTATCCGTTCCGGAAGTGATTTGAGCGTTGACGCCGTCCGTCCGGCGTTCAATAAGGGAGAGGAACAACATCAAATTTCATCCTCAAAACAACCGTAACGCGATCATGAACTTCCTTTCCAAATGGGTTTTGGCCCTGGCTGCTGGCCTGGGGTTAAGCACGGCGGCAGGCACGGCGGCGGAGGCGCTAAAAGCGGGCGACCCAGCCCCGGATTTCAGCCTGGCCGGCAGCGACGGCAAAACGCACAAACTGTCCGATTACAAAGGCAAACAGGCGGTCGTGATCGCCTGGTTCCCCAAGGCGTTCACTGGGGGTTGCACCGCCGAATGCAAATCGATGCGGGCCAGCGGCGCCGAGATCCGGAAGTTTGACGTGGCCTACTTCACCGCCAGCTGCGACGACGCTGAAACCAACAAGAAATTCGCTGAATCGCTCGGGCTCGACTTCCCGATTCTAAGCGACCCGACGCGGGCCACGGCCCAGGCTTACGGCGTGGTGACCGGCGACGCCAAAAACGCCAAACGCTGGACGTTTTACGTCGGCAAGGACGGCAAGATCCTGTATGTCGATCAGGCAGTGAAAACGGCCGCGCACGGCACTGATATCGCCGCCAAACTGAAGGAACTGGGCGTCGCAACGAAGTAACGAACCGCTGGCCCTTCGTCTCCTTGATGAACTCGCCTCGACCAAGTTCGGCCAGTTGTCCGGGCATTACCCGTCGTTCTTTTCTGGTGGACACGGGGATGGGTTTCACTGGCCTGGCATTGGGAGCCATGCTGTTCCAGGACCGCGCCAACGCAACGTCGGATAACCCCGGTGTCTGGCGACCGCCGGACGGGCGTGCGCATTTTGCGCCCCGCGCGAGGTCTGTGATCTGGATCTTCCTGTGCGGCGGCGTGAGTCACGTGGAAAGTTTCGATGTCAAACCGGAGTTAAACCGTTACGCCGGCAAGAGCATCGCTGATACCCCTTACGCGAAGGTATTGGAGTCCGAGGGGAAAAATATCGTGGGCGGCAATCCTGCTCACGGGAATCGGAAGCTGATCATGCCGCTGCAAACCGGGTATCGTGCCTATGGCCAATCCGGATTGGTGGCAGGGGATTGGTTCAGCCACATTGGCGCCTGTGCGGATGATCTG
>Ga0247664_1000237_pt1 | contig 14362 bp, 9 predicted proteins | sample CNK05_metaG_FD_182715 | JGI IMG/M metagenome (GOLD analysis project Ga0247664, IMG submission 182715) | Soil microbial communities from Purdue University Martell Research Forest, Indiana, United States - CNK05 | ecosystem: Environmental > Terrestrial > Soil > Temperate forest > Bulk soil | place...
ACTTTAGCCAACCGCGCCGGAGAAGCAAGCCAGTGAGCAGCCCGGTAGTGTCCCAATTTGAAGCCCCGCTACAGCAGAATGCGCTTCCTCACCCACGGTCTTTTGCTAGACCGCCGGGACCTTTCTCACCCCTCACCCCGGCCCTCTCCCCGTTGAGGGGAGAGGGAGTCGCGCCTGTGTATCTTCTCCTGAGCGCGTGTGGGCGCATGATTGGCTAAACAAGTAATGACCGCCGTCTTTCCGATTCCTTTTCGCGCACCCGCGGCGGTCGCAGACCGCCGCTACAGCGAAATTAGGACGGTACCGACATCGCGAAAAGATTCACTCGCCCCGGCCGCGGGCAGAGAGTAATACTGCCCTCGTTCCAGCTCCATCATTTCATTCCTCGCCATGAAGACAAAGTTGCTCCGGCTGCTGCTCCTGTCGTTGCTGGCCGCTTTAAGCCTAAGAGCGTCCGATTTCCCCGCTCCCTACAATTCCGAAACGGACCCCTCGCAAGCGCTGCCCGCCGCGCAGGCCGCCGCCGGGTTGACGCTGCCGCCGGGATTCAAAGCCACCGTGTTCGCCGCGGAACCGGACGTGCAAAACCCCATCGCGATGGCTTGGGATGCGCGTGGATGTCTGTGGGTGGCGGAAAATTACACTTACGCGGAGGGCGCAAAAAGATTTGAGCTGAACCTGCGCGATCGTATCCTCATTTTTGAAGACAAGGATAACGATGGCCACTTCGATTCGCGCAAGGTCTTCACCGACGAATTGCAGATGCTGACCAGCATCGAAGTGGGACACGGCGGGGTGTGGGCGATGTGCCCGCCCCAATTGTTGTTCATCCCTGACCGCGATCGGGACGGCGTGCCGGATGGCGTGCCGGAAGTTGTGCTGGATGGTTTTGCGCTCTCCACAGAAAATCATCATACCTTCGCCAACGGCCTGCGCTTTGGTCCGGACGGCTGGCTGTACGGCCGTTGCGGCGCCTCGAGTCCGGCGGAAGTGGGGCCCCCCGGCTCCACCGCGGCTCAACGCGTCCCGGTGCGCGGCACGATCTGGCGCTACCATCCGCAGCGCAAAACTGTCGAGGCACTCAGCGCCGGATGCACCAATCCGTGGGGCCACGATTGGAACGAGCACGGTGAACTTTTCTTCATCAATACGGTCAATGGCCATCTCTGGCATGGCATTACCGGCGCGCACTTCGTGCGGCCGCACACCATCGATCCGAATCCGCGCACTTACGCGTTGATCGACCAGCACGCGGACCATTGGCACTTCGACACCGCCGCCGGCTGGTCGCAGTCTCGCGCCGGCCAGGCCGACACCTTGGGCGGCGGTCATGCCCACATTGGATTGATGTGTTATCTCGGAGACAACTGGCCGGCCGAATATCGCGGTCACCTGTTCACCGCGAACTTGCATGGCCGAAGGGTCAACCAGGAGATCCTCGAACGCCGCGGGTCCGGCTACGTCGGCCATCACGGCCAGGATCTATTTGTTTCGCCCGACCCCTGGTTCCGCGGCATGGAAGTGGCCTACGGGCCGGACGGAGCGGTGTTCGTGCTGGACTGGAGCGACACGGGAGAATGTCACGAAAGCACCGGCGTGCACCGCACCAGCGGGCGCATTTACAAAATCGCGTACGGCGAACCCAAACGCAGCGGGATTGGCGACGTCGCTCGACTGAACACCACAGGACTGGTGCAACTGCACACTCACGCCAATGAATGGTTCAGCCGCCAGGCCCGGCTCGAGCTGGCGACGCGAGCCGAAGCCGGCCGCGATTCGGATGCCGCCAGGCAACAATTGCGCAGCTTGTTCGATCGCCACGACGACATCGTGGTAAAACTTCGCGCGCTCTGGACCCTCTCCCTCATTGGCGGAACGGACGACGGCTTTCTCCGCGCTCAACTGCGGCATCCCAATGAACACGTCCGGACCTGGGCAGTTCGTTTGCTCACGGACACCTGGCCGCTCGACACCACCCTAAGCGGGCGACCGGCCCAGCCGACCCAGTCCGAATCTCACGAGGCTCTCGTGAATTCGGCTGCCGCGGCGGCCACGCTCAAAGACCTTATCCGGCTGGCCGGGGTTGACCCGTCGGGTCTCGTTCGGCTGGCCCTGGCCTCCACGCTGCAGCGTCTGCCCGTGGCCCAACGCGCCGAACTAGCGGCGCCCCTGCTCCGCCACCAGGCCGACGCTCAGGATCACAATCTTCCCCTGCTCCTCTGGTATAGTTTGATTCCACTGGCCGAGGCGGACCCGGCGGCGCTCGCCGCGCTGGCCGGCCAGACCCAACTGCCTCTCACCCGCACGCTGATCGCCCGCCGCCTCTCTGAAGACCTGGAAAGAAATCCCGCTCCCTTGAATTCCTTGCTCGAGTTAGCCGCCCGCAAACCCGTTTCGTTCCAAGCCGACATCATCAATGGGATGGCGGACGGCCTGGCCGGCTGGCGTAAAGCGAACCCGCCCGCAACTTGGGCCAGGTTTTCGAGGCAGCTCGCCAAGACACTGGAGCCAACCGTGCGCCAGCAGGTGCGCGATCTCAACGTGCTCTTCGCGGACGGACGCGCCCTCGACGAAGTCAAACGACTCGCGCTCGATAAGGACGCGGATCTAAACAGCCGCAAGGCGGCCTTGCAAACCCTCATCGCCAGCCGCGCCCCGGAGGTCAAATCCATTTGCGACCAATTGCTCAACGAACAATTCATCAACTCGATCGCGGCCCGGGGTCTGGCGGCTTTCGATGAGCCGGCGGTTGCCACCAACCTGGTCAAAGCCTACCGGCGCTTTCATCCGTCCGAACGCGGGCAGTTGCTCTCGGCGCTGGTCTCGCGGGTGACGTTCGCCCAGGCGCTCCTCGACGCGGTCGCGGAGGGGAAGATCCCGCGCACCGAGTTGACGGCGTTTCATCTCCGGCAGATCCGCAGTTTGAACGACGCGGGTTTGAACCAGAAACTCACGCGAGCCTGGGGCGAATTTCGGGAGACATCGGCGGACAAGCAGCAATTGATCGCCGCCTGGAAAACTCAACTGACGGCCGCGACGTTGGCCCGCGCCAATCCCAGCCAGGGCCGCCAGGTCTTCAATGCCACCTGCGCCGCCTGCCATACTCTCTACGGCGAAGGAGGCAAAGTCGGACCCGACCTGACCGGCGGCGGCCGCAATAACCTCGATTATCTCCTCGAGAATATCCTCGACCCGAGCGCGGCCGTCACCGCGGATTTTCGGATGTCTGTGGTTGAGTTGAAGGACGGGCGGGCCTGGAACGGGCTGATCACCGCAAAAACCGAGCGCACGCTGATGCTGCGCACCATGACGGAAGCCATCACGGTCGAACGGAACGAAGTGGCGACCATGCGGGATTCAAACTTGTCCTTGATGCCGGACGGGTTGCTGGAGGCGCTGCCGCCGGAGCAAGCGCGCGATCTCATCGCGTACCTGATGCACATGACTCAGGTGCCGCTACCGGTGGCCACGGCGTCGGGCAGTAATTAACCTCAGCACCGATGCACACCCCGGTGGCAACGCGCGAGGCGGCTAACGCCCGCGCGCAACCGGCCACCTCCACATGCAGGGCACGGACGATGTTCCTGACCCTGCTGCCGATCCTGCTGGGTTCGGCCGGCCATCTTCTGGCGGAACCCCTCCGGCTGCATCCGGACAATCCGCACTACTTTCTCTATCGCGGCCAACCGTTGTTGCTCATCACCTCCGGAGAACATTATGGAGCCGTGTTGAATCTGGATTTCGATTATTTGACTTTGATCGGCTGCGTTCACTTCGGCGCCCCGATCGGGCCGAGACGATTTCGGCCCACGGCCAACTCGTCGATCCAAAGCGTTTGTTTGTGCGGCAACAATCCCGGACCAAAATAAGGAGCCAACCGGAACTCATTGAACTGCATCTTGGGAGAATCGGCGGAGCGCAGGACGACATTGGTTCGATCGATCACCAGCCGGCCGTCGACCCAGCCTCGCATGATGCCGTCGGCCTTGGGCTTTTGCGTCTTCGCGTCCAGGCTATTCAACTGGAACATTGCTTCAAGGCAGTGCCAATCGTCGTCTTTAAACAGAACATCTTTGCTGTCGTGGAACACTCCGTTGAAACCACCCAGCAATGGGCCTTGAGTCAGGCCGTGCGGCCGGTCGCGGTTCTGAATGTCTTGCGCCGCCAGCCGGAGTTTCCCATTCCATGGCTCGATGTAAACGGTGAGGTGACTGGCCGCCGGCCCGTCGAATTTCCCGTTCTCGGTGGTCATGAAAAGCATCAAATGCGGATCATAGGCGCGGCCGCTCCAGCCCCAGCCCTTGGCCAGACGGAGGTAACAGCGCAATGCCACCGTGTCGGTCGCCTCGAACAAATGTCGGGTCCCGGACGAATTGGCCGGCGTGGTACCGCCGCGTTTCCACGTGTATTCGAGGCAGCCTTTGCCAGCGAAGGCTTCGGCTTTCGAAATGGTGAAGCGGGTGCCGTCATACCAGCCCCGCTCCCGCAAGCGTTTATTCTCGAAACTCTCGTTGAAAAGAAGCGTGGCTTCACCTGCCCTAACCGTGCTCCAACCCGGCCAGAGGCTGAGCTGACAGCACAGGCCCAAGGCAACGCGCAAAGTCCTGGACCAGGCGTACGGCCTGTGGCCAGGTCCAGCGACCCGTGCTTCACCGCTCAAGTTCACATCGGTTTGTGGCATGGCGACGTCATCGTTACCACCGCAAATCCTGGCGCGATGTCGCAACCGGAGTCGAGGGTTTTTGCGCAACGCTTCCCCAATGCGCACGCAAATCAATCTCTGGCTTGGATCCGAGATGGAGCTAAGTTGAGGAGCGCATGGATACCGATATTCATAATCTCGATTATGCGGAGCAGATGCTGGCCGCGTTCCAACGCGACCCGGCATCGATCCCGGCCGAATGGCGCCGCCGATTTGAAAAAGGGAACGACGCCGAGGCCGGCGGCGAAGGGCAACAAACACTTGAACGGACCCGATGGCGACCAGGGCCGTCCTTTGCGCCGCGCAACGTGTTCAACGGAGGCGACGGCCAGAGGGACACGCCAAGACCGCCGCCTCCGGCGCTGGATCCGTTGACGGCCAGCTTGCATGAGCGCGTCAACGAACTTATTCGCAACTATCGCGTGCGCGGCCACAAGATCGCGGCCATCGATCCGCTCGGCGCGCTCCGCCCCACGCCAGCGGAGCTGCAATTGGACTATTACGGCTTTACCGAACGCGAACTGGAACTGTTCACCGTCGCGTCGACGCTGCCCTACGACACGCCGCTGAGGATTCGGGAGATTATTGAACGTTTGCGCAACACTTATTGCCGTTCGATCGGCGCGCAGTTCATGCACATTGATGCCTTGCCGGTGCGAGCCTGGCTGCAGCGGCGCATGGAATCCGCTCAAAACCGGCTGGCGCTCCCCCGCGCGCTGCAGTTGCGCATTCTCACGCGCCTGACCGACGCGGTGATGTTCGAGGAGTTCATGCGCAAGCAATTCGTCGGAGCCAAGACTTTTTCGCTGGAAGGCAGCGAGACGTTGATCCCGCTGCTCGATCTGGCCTTGGAACAAGCCGGAGCGCAGGGCGTGCGCGAGGTCATCTTTGGCATGGCCCATCGCGGACGCCTGAATGTCCTGGTCAACATTATCGGGCAGAATCCATGCGAAATCTTCCAGGGCTTCACCGACCCCGCGCCGGAAACCTGGCTGGGACGCGGCGACGTGAAGCATCACCTCGGGCACAGCGGCGAGTGGCAGACCGCGGATGGGCGGCGGTTGCATCTGTCGCTTTGCTTCAACCCGAGTCACCTCGAATTTGTCGATCCGGTCGTGCTCGGACGCGTGCGCGCGCGGCAGGATCGGTTGGACGACCGGGAGCGTCGGCAGGTTCTGGGCGTTCTCATCCACGGCGACGCGGCCTTCGCTGCGGAAGGGATCGTTCAGGAATCTTTGAACCTCAGCCAATTGCCTGGCTACCGCACGGGCGGCACGTTGCACATCGTGGTCAACAATCAGATCGGATTCACCACCAGCGCGAAAGAAGGGCGCTCGACCGATTACGCCACCGACGTGGCGCGGATGTTGCAGGCGCCCGTCTTTCATGTCAACGGGGAGGACCCCGAAGCGGTGGCTCAAGTCGTGCGGTTGGCGCTTGAATTTCGGCGGGAATTTCAACAGGACGTGTTCATTGACCTCTACGGATACCGGCGCTGGGGTCATAATGAAACCGATGAACCGTCCTTCACCCAGCCGGTGATGTATCGCGCCATCGCCAGGCGTCCGAGCGTGCGCGATTCATATCTCAATCATCTGCTGGAACACCAGGGTGTCACGCGCGATGAGGCGGAAGAGATTGCCCTGGCCCGCCGCGCCGAACTGGAGAAAGCCCTGGCCAATGCGCATACCGAAACCTGCGCGGACGACTCGGTTCCATCGCCGCTTTGGCGCCCTTACACCGGAGGCCCGGAGCGAACGGAGGACGAACCGGCCACCGGCGCAGCGTCTTCGGATCTGGCGGCTTGGTTGAGGCAAGTTTCCTCGGTGCCGGCCGGCTTTCGGCTGCACCCGAAGTTGCAGCGAGTTTTCGCCGCGCGCCTCGAGATGGCCGAAGGCAAGAAGCCACTTGACTGGGGCGCCGCGGAGGCGCTGGCCCTGGCCAGCCTGGCCGCCGCGGGCGTCCGCATCCGTTTGACCGGTCAGGACACGGCCCGCGGCACATTCAGCCACCGGCACGCTGTTCTCTACGATTATGAAGAGGGTTACCCTTGCGTGCCGTTGCAAACGGTTGCCGCAGGCCAGGCGCCAGTCGAGATCCATAACAGCCCGCTGTGCGAAGCGGGCACGCTTGGGTTCGAATACGGGTACAGTCTGGATTGCCCGGATGGCTTGGTGCTGTGGGAAGCGCAATTCGGCGACTTCGTCAACGCCGCCCAGGTGGTCCTCGACCAATTTCTGGCCAGCGGCGAGGACAAGTGGTGCCGGCTTTCGGGTTTGGTGTTGTTGTTGCCGCACGGGTTCGAAGGCATGGGGCCGGAACATTCCAGCGCGCGGCTCGAGCGTTTCCTGCAACTCGCCGCGGAAGACAATTTTCAGCTCGCCCAGCCGAGCACCCCCGCGCAATTGTTTCATCTGCTGCGCCGGCAAGCGTTGCGGAAGTGGCGCAAGCCTCTGGTCGTGCTGACCCCGAAAAGTCTGCTGCGCCACCCGAGATGTGTCTCCTCATTGCACGAATGCGCCGGCGGCCATTTCGAACGCCTGCTCCCGGATGCCTTGCCGCCGGGAGAGGCGAAGTGCGTGCTGCTGTGCAGCGGCAAGATTTATTACGACCTCGCGGCTTATCGTGAGGAACGGGGCCATTCAGACACGGCTTTGCTTCGCTTCGAACAACTCTATCCGTTGAACCTGGCCTGGTTGGAGGCGGCCTTAAAACCCTATGCCGACAATACGCCGGTGTTTTGGGTGCAGGAAGAGCCCGCCAACATGGGCGCCTGGCGTTATTGGCACGAACGATTGCGCCGAAGAATGTTTGACCGATTCCCCTTTGAATTGGTCAGCCGCCCTGAATCCGCCAGCCCGGCGACCGGTTCCGCCCAGGCCCATAAACTCGAACAAGCACGCTTGCTCGCACGCGCTTTCCATGAACCTACCCTCCTGAGATCGCATGGCCATCGAACTGAAAATCCCTGAGGTCGGTGAATCGATCACCGAAGTCCAGATCGCCCAATGGCTGAAAGCGGAAGGAGAATCCGTCCAGAAAGGCGAATCTCTCGTCGTGGTTGATTCCGAAAAGACAACCTTCGAACTACCCGCGCCGGACCACGGGCGGTTGACTAGAATTTTGCATCAAGCCGGGGACACCGTGCCGGTGGGTGCAGTGGTTGGGCATCTCGAGGTGCGCAACGCCGAACCCAAGCCGGCCGCGGGGATCGCCGAAAAAGCCGCCGCCCAATCGGCCACCGGCACCGAGGCCAAGCCTCGAACCACTCCTCCACCGGCGGTCGAGTCCAGACCCGGATCGTCCGTCAGCCCGGCGCCCATTATTTCTGAGGACCAAGTCGAACCCGGCGTAGTCCGCGAAAAAGAACCGGCCCGTGAAACCGAGCGGCGCAACGAGATGTCATCCGCCGTGCGCGCCAAACCAGAAGCGCACGCTCCATCGCGCAAAACCGATACCGCGGCCCCGCCTGATGCTGCGTCGAAAGCAGATCACGCAAGGAAATCCCAGGACATCGATAAACCGGTGGGCTCGGCACGAACTTCCGGGCCTGACGGTGAGGGAGAAGTCGAGGTTGTGCCCATGAGCATGCTGCGGCGCACGGTAGCCCGCCGGTTGGTCGAGGCCAAACAACAGATGGCCATGCTCACGACCTTCAATGAAGTGGACATGTCCGCCGTGCAAACGCTGCGCCGCGAGCACCAGGCCGTGTTCGAGCAGCGCCACCAAATCAAGCTGGGCCTGATGTCGTTCTTCGTGAAAGCCGCCGTCGACGCTCTCAAGCAATTTCCTCAGCTCAACGCCGAAGTACGCGGTCAGGACATCGTCTATCACAACTATTTCAATCTCGGCGTGGCCATGGCCACGGAACGCGGCTTGGTGGTGCCGGTGTTGAGACAGGCCGATCAGATGAGTTTCGCCGAGGCGGAAAAAGCGATCAGCGAATTCGCGGCCCGAGCCAAAGAGGCGAAACTCAAACCTGAAGAACTGGAAGGAGCAACGTTTACCATCACCAACGGCGGCGTCTTCGGCTCTTTGCTTTCGACCCCCATCATCAATCCGCCCCAAACGGGCATCCTTGGTTTGCACACGATCCAGGAACGCCCAATCGCTGTTCAGGGCCAGGTCGTGATCCGGCCCATGATGTACGTCGCCCTTACGTATGACCATCGGATCGTCGATGGCCGCGAGGCCGTGCTGTTCCTGCGGCGCATCAAAGAAACCATCGAATCCCCGGCCCGCCTGCTGTTGGAAGTGTGAGTGGTGTTGTCCCTGTTACCGCCTGATCTTCCACGTTTTGTTTTTAACAGGAAGCAAACGGAGCAACGGAGTTGTGTCTACTGAAGCGGAGGTTTAAACAGAAGGCCGCCAACAGTGCGAAGCCTTGTTCAGCAAGTCCTCCGTTACCTGATACGGTTAACCCAGCTGCACGCGACCGGTCCCAAATTCCCTTGCCCGTTGGAGTCCGAGTGAGTTCGGGGATTCGAGTCAAACAAATGACCGCAAAGGTCCTTGCCACTCCGTAGCCGGCAGGGCGAAGGCGGGCCGCAAGTTCAGGAATCCCGCGCCAACTGCGACCCAAGCACTCAACCAACCCGGTTGGGCAAGGGAATTGAGGGCAAGGGAATTAATTGGACCACGGATTACGGGAAGACGTTGAAAAAATCATCTGTCGCCATGGGCCTTTGGCTGTAACCTTGCTGTCGCCATGCGCTCCCAATTTCTCGCGCTGTTAGTTCTTGTTTTTGGGATCGAGTCAGACGGCGCGTCAGCGGACAAGGTAGATCAAAGCGACATCTTCTTTACCAACGCCACATTACAGCATTAGCTTCGACTCGTTTTCCATTGCTTGAAGCCATCGCTCCCAATGCCTGCGATCACTTTTGGGCCTGCGTTCGTCCCGGCTAAAACTAATCATATGATGCAGGGTTTTCTTTGCCGCACCTCGACAAATTGGTTCCGGATGGCTCAAATAAGTCGCCAATCGTCTGATGGCTTCGCGGCTAACCGCGTTATCGACGAGTTCCCGCTTTACGCGCCGGTTGATGCGCGTGCGGGTTGCAATGATATCCCACAAAACGTCCTCCTTGGGTGCGCATGAGGCTCCGATCCCCAGGCTACTCTAGCTCTAGCCTAGCTTCGGCCCTCGCCCAGTTCAGGGGACGCCGGAAGAACCGTGGTCTTGCGCGGTATCACCAACACTTTGTCCACGCGATGATGATCCATATCGAGCACTTCGAAGACATAACCCTGCGCTTCGATCGTTTCCCCCTCCTTCGGCACGTGACCAAGAGTTTTTACGACGAAACCAGCCAGGGTCTGGTATTCGGTGTAGGCGTCGTTGCCGAATTTGAACCCGGGCAAAGCGCGCTCGACTGCATCTAAATCGAGCAGCGCATCGATCAGCCATGATCCATCGTCACGTTTCTTTGCTCCCGGCTTGGCACGTTCGTCCGGCGAAGGCCACTCGCCGACGATCGCTTCCATCACGTCATTGAGCGTGACCAACCCGACTATGCTGCCAAACTCATCCGTGACCAGCGCGATATGTTTACCGCTTTGTGTGAACGTCTCGACCAACTGCAGCACCGTCTGCGTCTCCGGCACCACCAGTGGCGAAATCATGAGGTCTTTCAGGCGCACACCCACCCCGGCGGCCAGGTTCGCATAAATCGCTTTCACGGACACGATGCCGACCGTGTTGTCGCGATGCCCGTCATAGACGGGAAAATGCGAATGCCCGCTCACCACGATCTTGTGCCAAACCTGCTCATGCCCATCGTCCTTGTTTAACCACATCACTTTCGGGCGGGGCGTCATGATTTCGCGGACCGGCAACTGATCGAGTTCAAGCGCGCTATGGACGATTTGGCTTTCCACTTTGTTGAAGGCGCCGGCACGGACGCCCTCCTGCATCATCACGCGCACCTCCTCTTCGGAGACGGTCGTTTCCTTTCCTGGTTTGAAGCCGAAAAGGCGCAACAATAGTTCGGTGGAACCGCTGAGAAAGTTCACGAGCGGCCCGGCCACTCCCGCGAGCCAATTCATGGGCCGGGCCAGGGCCATGGCGACGCGCTCCGGATTGCTTAACCCAATTCGCTTCGGGACCAACTCGCCCGCTACGAGCGACAGGTAGGTGATGACCGCAACCACCATGCCCAAAGCCAGCTTGTCGGCGTAGGTCGCCAGAAACGGGACCTGAGCAATGGGCACCGCCAGTTTGCTGGCCAGGGTCGCCCCGCCGAAGGCGCCGGCGAGAATGCCGACCAGGGTGATCCCTACCTGGACGGTGGAAAAAAAGCGGTTCGGTGCCTCCGCCAGTTCAAGAGCGACCTGCGCCGCGCCGCTGCCCTGCTCGGCCAAACGTCGCAGCCGGCTTTTTTTGGCGGAGACCACCGCGATCTCCGCCATCGCGAACACGCCATTGGCCACCACCAGCAGAAGAATAAAAGCGACTTCGAGTGTGACTTGACTCATAGCTTGTGATGCGGCCTGAAGGCCGCGCCCCCGGGGGGACAGCGGGCGTGCCGGCGCCGACCTAACCGGCGCTCGGCTCTCCGCAAGGCAAGACCTGCCCTTTAACTCGCCAGCCAAAGGCAGACGCCGGTCAGCGCCAAGCATGCGCCCGCATAACGCAACACGATCGCCTTGTCGTTGCGCCCAACCAGCCAGCCGACTCCGCTTCCCGTCAACTGAAACAGCAGCGTGGTCGCGAGCAGACCCGCGCCGTAGGCGAACAGCGACGATCCAGGGACAACCGCCGTCGCGTGCGCGTATCCGTGAAACAATGCGAAGCAGCCCACCAGCGCGACGCTCGCCCGCCATGGCCAACGCGCCGCGGACGCCACCAAAAGGCCAAGCACAATCCCGGACACCCAGATCCAGCTTGCACCAAAGGCAAGACCACCCCAATCCAGTGCAGCACCGCGCCCAAAAACATTCCGCCCGCGAATGTCAACGACATCCCCCCAATGGCTCGGCCGCCCAACTGCCCCGCCCAGAGGCCAACCGCCAGCATCGCGATGATGTGGTCCAGCCCGCCGAGCGGATGGGCCAATCCTTCGGCGAGCCCGTGCGGCCCTGGATGTCCTGGATGCGCATGAGCTTGGAATCCGAAGAGAGCCACGCAAAAGAGGGCGGGCAACAGCCGGCGCATCGTGCGAATGAGGCCTTGGCTTTGGAGCACGGTTGAATAAGCCGGCTCAGGTCGGCTTGGGGAGACGCGGCTTTGGATCATGGGAACATCGCTTTTTCGTGGTTTGATGGAGCTTCTTTTAGAAATCGCTAGCGGGACGGGCAAGACAATTATCACCGAGCCAAAAACATTTGTTTTGAACCCCGATGCAATGTCCAACAGCCAGGTTGCAGTGTACGGAGCACCTTCGGCAGTGCGCGGAGGGTCGATGGCATTTCTCCAGAGCCTCAAAACTTTTTTGGGGGAGTCCGTTGCCATGTCCAACCGCCCGTTGACAGCGGACGCAGGGCCCTTGGCAGTGCGCGGAGGGCTGGTTGCATTTCTCCGGGGACCCCAAAACATTTTTTGGAGCTCATGGCAATGTCCAACGGGTCGGTGACAGTGTACGGGGCACCTTTGGCAGTGCGCGGAAGGTCGATTGCATTTCACTGGAGCCTCAAAACATTTTTTGAAGCCCGATGCAATGGCCAAAGGCCCGTTCGCAATGTGCCGAGGGGTTTTGGCAGTGCACGGAACGCCGATCACAGTTCTCCGAAGCCCGTTGACACGGTTTCGGAGCTCGACCCCCCTCTGCCGACGGCCGATTGGTAGCTCCGAGAACCGATAGTCGTCCTGGGAGACCCGCTCCTGGCTGGCGGAAGGTGCATGATGAGCTGTGACTCCAGCCTGGGTGATGGGACAGAGCCAGAAATCCCCTTCCTCCCAAAGGAAGAAGGGGATGTTCTGTCGTTGTTTGGTTTCTCTCTTCACGCCGCTTTGGTTTCAAGCTCGGCGACCGCGGCAGAAGCCGGCCCGGTCGGAACGGCCGGCGCAGGCGCCGGGACGGCCGGCCCGGTTGGAGCCGCCTCCACTTCCTTGGTCACGCGCACCCGGGATGGGTTGAGGCGTTCTGCCAACGCCTGCAAGCCGGGGGTCGGCTTGGTTTTAGCCACCGCCCGGGTGATCGCCCTCAGTTGCTGCGTAATGCGATCCGCTTCGGACCCGACCAGCGATAAGGTGTCCTGCAGATCGGCACACAGCTCCTGCATCTTGGTCAGCAGCATGTAAAGGCCTCGCGAAGCGCGGACATCGTTCTCGTAGCTGGCCAGATCGATGCTGGCCAGAAGGATGCCCGGATTTTCCCGCACGCCTTCCAACGCGGTTTCCATGAGGTCCAACCGGCCAGGCGTAAGCCGCGGCACGGCTGCACGCTCTTTGGGAGTCAGCGCGGTGAGGAACGTCATCCCGTCGCAGAGGGATTTGAGGGAGTTCATCGCCCCTTCGATCTCCGCGGCGGAGACAGGTTGAGTTTGTTTTTTCATATGGTTTTGGTTTTTTGTTTTTGTTTTTTGTTTTGGTTAGTTGACTCGTGGCCGTCCTTGGCCCGCTCGGCGGCCGTCCTTGGCCGCGGCGGGAATCAACCACAGGAAACCAAAAGTGCTGCATTGATAATTTTTCCCTTTATTCCCTGGAGGAATAGTAGGATCCAGCGGCCATGCCCTTAGCTGCTTTTCCCAAGTGTTTCCTGGACGAGCTCTGCGTTCACCGCTCCATGACCGTCGATCGATGGATTGAATTGGCATCGCGATTCGACATCGATGGACTGGAATTTTACTGGGGCTTCATCCCCGAAGCCGATCCAAAGGAATGGGAACGGCTGCGTCGAAAAGTCGACCAACAGCAACGCTCCATCCCAATGCTTTGTTACTCCTCCGACTTCACCAAACCATCCCTGGCGGAGCGGAAGGCAGAAATCGAAAAGCAGCAGCGCGCCATCATCGCCGCAGCCGGTTTGGGTGCGAAGTATTGTCGCGTGCTGTCGGGCCAGCGGCGTCCGGGCGTCACACGTCCGCAAGGGCTGAAATGGGTTCAGGAATGCATCCTCGCGCTGATCCCCTTTGCGGAGAGCAACGGCGTGATCCTGATTCTGGAGAACCATTACAAGGACAGCTTCTGGGAATATCCTGAGTTCGCGCAGCAGATGGACGTGTTCCTGGAGTTGCTCGAGGGCATTCCTGGCGGTCCGTCGTTCGGCGTAAACTACGACCCATCCAACGCCGTCATCGCCGGGGAGGATCCGATTCGGCTCCTGGAGGCCGTAAAGTTCCGCGTGAAGACCATGCACGCCAGCGATCGCTACTTCGAAGGCGGCACCTGGGAAGACCTTCGGCGTTTGGAAGCTCATCCCCATACCGGCTACGCCTCCATTCTCAAGCACGGCGTGATCGGGCGCGGCCTCAACGATTACGATCGCATCTTCTCCATCCTCAAGAACGTCGGGTTCAACGGCTGGATCTCCATCGAAGACGGACCCGACCCCAAAACCGGCATCGAGGACATCGCACAGTCCGCGGTGTTTCTGCGAAGGAAGATGCGCGAATACGGATTGAGCTAGTGCACTGTATCAGAAATAGCTAGACATATCCTAATTTCCCGTGCAGGGTCCGATTCATGCCGAAGATCCCATTGCCGGTGACGCTCACCGA
>Ga0247664_1000239_pt1 | contig 14353 bp, 13 predicted proteins | sample CNK05_metaG_FD_182715 | JGI IMG/M metagenome (GOLD analysis project Ga0247664, IMG submission 182715) | Soil microbial communities from Purdue University Martell Research Forest, Indiana, United States - CNK05 | ecosystem: Environmental > Terrestrial > Soil > Temperate forest > Bulk soil...
CGAGCTTTCCCTGGGCACCGGCGAATTGCTTGGTCAATGCAAGCCGGGTCCATCGGGTATGCGTTTCGAGATCAAGACTCCGTTGGGCCTCGCGCAGGTGTTGCATGGCCAGTTCCGCATTCAAAGCCGTGGTTATCTGGTTTTGCTCGATGGCAAAATGTTATTTGCCCATGTGCCGCCGGGAGGCCAGCCGGCTGCGCATACACTCAACGCCCCGCCGGCTTGCTATTTCACTCCGCTGGTGGGCGTGCAGCCGGCCCCGCGCGAATTGGTTCGTGAAGTGAAGAACCAGCTGAAAGCGAAGCTGGGCAAGTAATCGTGGGGGAAAAGCGGAAAGCGGAAAGCGGAAGCGCAAGCACGTAAGTTTACGCCAACGCCCAGCCCGGTTCGATCTCGGCATCGAGTGACGTTGGCGGGTCCCCTTTTAACAGCCTCCGCTCGGCCAGGATCCCGATCATCGCGGCGTTGTCGGTGCAAAATTGTTGAGGCGCCAGCCGCAATTCCAATCCGTGCCGCTGGCAAGCCGCGGCGAGGTCCCGGCGCAGGGCGCGATTGCAGGTGACTCCGCCGGATGCCGTCACGCAATCGACCTTGGTTTGCAGAGCTGCTTGCAGCGTTTTGCCCACCAACGTTTCCACGATCGCTGCCTGCACGCTGGCACACAGATCACGGATCCGGGCGCAGTCTTCGACCAGGGCAGGGTGACGCTGCAGGAAGTAGCGCACAGACGTTTTTAATCCAGCAAAGCTGAAGTCCAGGGTGGATTCCTTGAGCAGCGGCCGCGGGAAATCGAAGGCGCGCGGGTTGCCGGCTGCGGCGAGTCGATCCATCTCCGGCCCTCCCGGATAAGGCAGACCCAGGAGCTTGGCGGTCTTGTCGAAGCATTCCCCGGCGGCGTCATCGAGCGTGGAGCCAAGCAGAACGTGATCAAATTCACGACGCACGTGGACCAGCATGGTGTGCCCGCCGCTGACGATCAGGGAAACATTCGGACGAAAGCCCGCGAAATCGGCGCGGGGCGGTTCCGTGGCAATCCAGGGGGAATACAGATGCGCTTCGTGATGATGCACACCGACAAATGGTTTGCGCAGGGCGAAGGCGATGGATTGCCCCGCGCGACAACCAATCATGAGGGCATTGGGAAGGCCGGGACCGCGCGTGGCCGCCACGGCATCCAACTCCGCGCCAGTGAGCTTGGCTTCGCGCAGGGCCGTCTGGGCCACCGTCATCCAGTTCCGCAGATGTTCCCTGGTCGCAAGTTCCGGGACCACGCCGCCGTACTCGGTGTGCAGACGGATTTGGGAAGAAACAACGTTGGCAAGCACCGCGCCGTCGCGGACAACGGCGGCGCTCGTTTCGTCACAGGACGTTTCGAGAGCCAGCAGGGTCATCCCAGTGCGGAGTGCGGAGTGCGGAGTGCAGAGTGCGGAGTGCGGAGCCTCACTGTCGCTTCCGCTTTATTCCGCTTTGCTGGTTTGTTTGGAAGCGACTTTTTCGGGCCTGGTCGGAGTGCGTTTTTCGCGTTCGGTCGCCACCTGGCGTTTGGCGTAGAGGGAGTAGCCTTTGAGGAAATCCATGGCGCGTTCGAGTTGCGGGTCGCGTGCGTTGCGGGCGCGTTCCTGTTCCTTTTCGGGGAGCGATTCGATGCCGCCGGGGGTGCGCCGGAGGAGGATATCGCGCATTTCTTCGTCGCTCATGGGCACGAGGATGTCCGGGGTGATGCCATGCTCATGAATGACCTTATGACTTGGGGTGTAGTACTTGGCGGTGGTCAGGCGCAGGGCAGAACCGTCCTGGAGCGGCAGGATGCTTTGGACGGATCCTTTGCCGAACGTTTGTTCGCCGATCACCAGAGCTCTACAGGCGCCGCTGGCGGTGCAGTCCTGGAGACAACCAGCCACGATCTCTGAAGCGCTGGCACTGCCATTATTGACGAGCACGACCAACGGCCAGGCCGGATGCTTGCCGTGTCCTTTGCCGTGGTAGGTCGACTTCGTCTTGGCGTCACGTCCTTCGGTGGAAACAATCAATTGGCCGGCGGGCAGAAATTTCTCGCAAACCTGCACCGCCTGCTCGAGGAGCCCGCCGGGATTATCGCGCAGGTCAAGAATCAGCGATTCGGCGCCTCTGGATTCGAGTTTGCGGAGCGCATCGCTGAGGTCGGAGGAGGTGGCTTCGCCGAACTGCAGCAGGCGGATGTAGCCCACCTTGTTCTCGGAGAGCGGGAACTCACGTTTGCCGTCGATGTCGCGGACAGTATCGACCTTGATCTTGGCTCGGGTCAGGGTGTGATCCTTAAACTGGCCGGTGGAAGGGCGGTAGGTGGTAATGGTGACTTCGGTATCGGGCAGGCCGCGCAAGCGTTTGACGGCTTCGGGGAGGCTCATCTTTTCGGTGCCTTTGCCGTCGATCTTGACGATGCGATCGCCAGTCAGGATGCCGGCTCGGAATCCAGGGGTGTCTTCCATCGGGGCCACTACCGTCAGTTGATTGTCCTTGGTGGAGACCACGATGCCCACTCCGCCGAATTCGCCCTGTGTATCCTTCTTAAGATCCTCGTATTTGATGGGCTCCATGAATTCGCTGTGCGGGTCGAGCGTGCTCAGCATGCCTTTGAGGGCCCCGTGGATCAGGTCCTGATAACTGAGCTTATCGCCGTCAACGTATTCCTGCCGGACGCGGTCGAGGACCGTGGAGAAGAGCCTGAAGTTGGGCAGGGCGTCGTCCTTCTCGGCGGCCTGCACATTATTGAAGTAGGCGAAGGCGCCGAAGACCAGGTTGACAGCAAGCGCCCCGAACAACATCCCCAGAAGAACACGACGTTTCATATCAGGCCGAAATCTTTAATTTTCGCGCACACTAGACCTGCCCCTAACGGTTGGCAAGGAGAGGCTTGGTAGCCCATCCGGGACATCCGGGCGGGTTACCCCTCTGGCACCTTCGAACCGCCTCGTCGTTTTTGGGTCGGTATCTGCAGCCCCCGGGGAGCAGGACTCCTTTTCCCACAGCAACAACTGGTCCATTCTACAGGTATTTCTCCAACAAAGGCCGCAGTTCTTTTACGGTTTTAGCCGGCCAAAACTTGCGATCCGTCATGATAGCGTTCTTGAGCGCCGAATGACACGGCCAGCCAGGGGTCTTCGGGATGGCAGGCAGGACCTCGGCAATAATGGCCTTGGCTTGGGCCGCGTTCTTATGGAGGTTATCGATAATCATCTCCACCGTGACGTGTTCTTCGTCCCCTTTCCAGCAATCGTAATCGGTCACCATCGCCATGGTGGCGTACGCGATCTCGGCTTCCCGCGCACAACGAGCCTCCCCAAGGTTGGTCATCCCAATCACGTCGAAGCCCGCCTTGTGATTGACGATGGATTCCGCGCGGGTGCTGAACGCGGGCCCTTCCATGTTCAGATAAATCCCCCCGTTATGCACGCGACACTTCAGTTCGCTGGCCGCTTCCAGCAACAGGACCCGCAGTTCTTCACAAATTGGGTCCGCAAAGGCGATGTGCGCCACGATACCGCGCCCGAAAAATGTGTGTTCCAAACCGCGCTTGGTGCGGTCCAGAAATTGGTCCGGCAAGACAATGTCGCACGGCCGATACCGGGTCTGTAACGAGCCGACCGCGCTGACGCTCATCACCCAGGCGACCCCCAGCTTTTTCATGGCCCAAAGGTTGGCACGGTGATTCAGTTCGCTGGGCAAAAGTCTGTGACCTCGACTATGCCGCGGCAAAAACACCACCTCACGGCCCCGCAAACGCCCGGTCAGAAAGGCATCGGACGGCGGACCAAACGGCGTGCGGACCGAGACCCATTTCTGGTCCGTAAACCCGTCGATATGATACAGTCCGCTTCCGCCAATGATGCCAACCCGGTAACTCGCCATAGGTCGGGCTGTTGTAGTTGAAACAGAGGAGCGGGAAAAGCGGAAAGCGGGGGAAGGAAAAGCGGCCCGCCCGCCGTAGCTCGCAGAGCGAAGGCGGGAAAGCGGACTGCCGCGCCGCCTGCCACGCCGCCTGCCACGGCGTAGCCCGCAGGGCGAAGCCGGGCAACCTGGAACCTGGAACCTGGAACCCGGAACCTGGAATGACCCAACCTACTCGCTGAGGCCTTCGTCCTGGGCTTTTTTGGCGCGTTGTTCGGCAAAGAAGATCTGCAATAACGAGCGGCACTCGGGTTCACGCACACCTTTGGTGATGATGCAGCGATGGTTGAACCCGGGGAAATCGAGCAGGTTCAAAGCGCTTCCCGCTGCTCCAGCTTTGGGGTCGGCGGCGCCATAGACCACCCGGGCCAATCGCGTATGGACGATGGCGCCCGCGCACATCGGACAGGGTTCCTTGGTGACATAAAGCGTGCAGTCCGTCAGGCGCCAATCGCCCAACACCCCCTCGGCTTGCGTCAACGCCACCATCTCGGCGTGAGCCGTGGCGTCCTTGAGCAGTTCGATTTGATTATGGGCGCGTCCGATGATTTTTCCGGCCCGGACCACGACGGCGCCGACCGGCACTTCCTCGGCCGCATACGCTTTGGCCGCCTGACGCAATGCTTCGCCCATGAAATAATGATCACTTTCCAGGTCGATGATGGGTGGTTCGTCCATTCCTAGTTGCTGGTTCCTGGTTGCTGGTTGCTCGTTCTTGGTTGCCCGGCTTCGCCCTGCGGGCTACGCCGTGGCAGGCTGGTTGCCCGCCTTCGCTCTACGAGCTACGGCGGGCGGCCGCTTTTCCGCCCGATGCTTTCTTCGAGAGTCCAGCTGTTGCGTCCGTCGGGATGGCAATGGCAATGGGCGGCGAAGAATCCTCCGCGATGCTGCCAGAACAAAGGCCAGATCTGTTCCCGATCGGTTTCGGGCAAGGCCAGGCCGGCGAGTTGTCCCCGCGCAAAAAACGCCAAGCGCCCTTCCCGATGATCGGGTGGGAGCTGGCTCAGGCGCGTTTTCACCTCGAACAGGAACATCAACCAATGGGCCTGGCCGGCATAACCGTACTCGCTCACCAGGCCGGTGAGATGCAAATCCACCGGGCCAATTGTCAGCCCAAGCTCCTCGGCCGCTTCGCGACACGCGCACGCGTAGGGCGATTCACCGTCGTCCGTGTGCACCTTGCCGCCGGATGGACTCCACAATCCGCGATTCGGTTCCTGAGCGCGCTCGAGCAGCAGCACTTCATCCCGGTCATTAAAGCAATAGAGCAATGTCGCGATCCGATACGGCAGCGGCATGCGCTATACAACGGAATAAAATCCCGGCGTGCAAAGCATAAAGTGGGCGAGTGAGCCAATGAGCCTCGAGCTTGGACAGTTGTCAAAGCCCTGGGCCATATCTAACCTGCCGCCATGAAAGCGCGGAGGTTTGAGCAATTCGTAGGCGGTGGAGAGCTTGAAACCCGGCATGGTTGCCTGGGCGATTGAATATATCGAGGCTCGACGGCCGGGCTTCGACGAAACACTTGGGCTCGATAGGCATCTTCAGAGCCGCGCCCACAAGCAAAGGAAGCAGGTTGTTGGGTTAGAAACTCGGCGAATCAGACCAACGAACACGGACCAGTGAGGGCAAAATCGTGGGCAGCGGCGACCAACGACTACGACAACTAAACTGCGAGAATGGGAATTCCCAATTTATCGGGCTTTCTTTCCTTTCTGAATCCGTGCCATCCGTGCCAGCGCCCGATGTGCGTAATGTCGGACCTTGTCTGAGTTGTTTTTCGTCAAAAGGTGTAGCGCCGGAATAAGCGGAGTTCCGTCCTTCTCCAGTGCCTCGGCAGCGTAGGCCGCCTGCCAGATTTCCTCAACACCCCCTGCTGGGTTTAGACACCCATCCAGCGTCGGGATTACCTTACTGTGCAGGGGCTCTTGGTATTCGTGTGAAATGTCAATAAGGGCGGTGCATGCCCGAACACGGATTAGGGTGTCTTTATCATCTAAAGCCAGAGCGATTAGGGGCGTCGTGTTGGTGTGGAATCTCAGTTCATCTAGGGCATGGATGGCGCACGCTCGCACTGCCCAATCCGCATCAGATAGCGCCGGGATGACCTTCCACGGAATAGGGAATTCAGGAGATGGGCTGTTCGGCTTGTGAATTGGTCCATTGATGACCACAGCGTTCGGATTTCGGTATCGGTCCCCAATGAATATCGCTGCACAATGACGAACGGTTGAGTCTTTGTCCTCCAAAAGGAGCAACAGTTCTGGAATGGTTTTGTCAGAAAAATTGTGAGCAGGCTGCACTGCCAACGAAACCCAAGGGAGAATCGCACAGATAAACAATAGTGAATGCTTTAGCGAAACAGCGTTGCCCGCAGTGACGGTGGCAGAAAGTAATCATCGGCTCATAGAGTTTGTCTGGCCATCAACTTCGTAAACCAAATTGTGCTCATCCACATGAACAATCCGGAACTCCTTTTTTCCACCAATTGATGTGCCGGGCGGGCCATCGGGGTAAACCATCAAAACCTTGTCGCTAGCCCTAAAAACTTGCGTTCCTTTGAGAACGTTCGTGTGCGTCGGGCTTGACCGCGCCGCTGAGAATGTTCCATTCGGGGATATGGTCATCGTGCCAGAGCCGTTCGTCCAAGTGCCATCAATCTGTTGGATGAATCTATCAACACGGTCCTCTTCTTCAATTTCCGGAATTGAGCGTTTCATTTCAATCGTGTCCTGAAACCAATGCCAGAATCCCATTTCCCATTCTTTGTCTATAATGGCCTTGCACTCCACGATATAAAGGCGGGCCTGTTCGTTAGTTTTGGCAGCATCTTCGCAATATGACGTTTCAAATGGCTGGGTGGCAAATTGCCCTTGAATTACGGCGGACCATCGTATTCTCCCATTGTTGGCATAGCGGTCAACGAGACGGCGTGAACCAGAAAGCACCGTTTCATTTGGCCGTGCCTGGTATCCCTCAATTGAATCTGTTTTGAACATATCAGGCACTGGTCGTGACAGAAATGTTTTCGCCCGATTTTGCAGTGCGTGGGCTTTCGCCCGAATCCAAAAATCCAACATCATGGGGCTTACGATAAAGAGCCCGAGGAAGACCGTAATCAGGGTTTTGGCTCGCCGTGAGAGTGGCAAACGTCGCTTCAAAATCAGGAACAGCCCTGCGACAATCAGCCCAGCAGTGAAAGCGGCAGGGATGAATTTGAACCAAAGAACCCCCGCCCCAAAGGAAACCCACGAAACCGGCACTAAGAAAAGTGCTATGACCATACAGGTCAGCCCGGCAATAACTTTCACGGTGCTCATTTAGATTTCAGCCGCTAGACTCCAATTCTGTGTCAATGATGTCCGCGGGAATCTTCAGTCGTCATTAGACCGCCATCACAGGAATTAAACACAATTTTCTGTTCTGGTGCAAAGCAAACCGAAACGGATTCATGGCGCTATTGTAATTTGGCACATTGCCGCCGCCATGTTATCCAAAAGGCCGGCCGGTTCGTTCAGAAACGGGCACGGTCCGATTGAGCAGTCAGACCGCCCAAACTGATTAACGATGTTGACCGCCGAACCGTCTCGCAATCGGGCGGAAATGTTAGAAGGTGGTCTGGTCGTGGGGGAGGGTGTGGTTCTGTGGCTACAACGGTCTGAAATCCTCGAAAACGAACAGGGACGCCGTAGTTTGTCAGTATATCCAAATGACCGTCGCGATCCGATACGGCAGCGGCATGCGCTATACAACGGAATAAAATCCCGGCGTGCAAAGCAGAAAGTGGCGGAATTGGCCTTAAGAGCAGGAGCATTGTCAATTCAGCCTGGGGCCCCTAACCTCGACGAATGAAACGCCAGAGGGTAAAAGGGTTCCACTTGCTTTTACTTGTTCCGGTCCTTCTTCCCCCTCTGCTGGCTCAGCAACCCTCCACCAATGGCCAGAGACATCAGCCAATGTGGAAGGTGGCTGGTGAGCGAGCCACCGTTTACCTGCTCGGCTCGGTCCACCTGCTCAAGAAAGAACATTATCCGCTGGCTGCGCCGATCGAAGCGGCTTTCGAGAAAGCCAAGGTAGCCGTATTCGAGATCGATTTTGAAGAAGCCGAAAATCCGACAACGCGAACCAATCTGTTGGCAAAAACCAAACTCGGCACAGGCGAAACGCTGCGGGACCTGCTATCAAAGAGATCGTACGAACGCCTTACCAATTACCTGGAATCGATTGAGCTCCCGCTCCAAACCGTCGAGAACTTGAAGGTCGGCGTGATCGCAATGTCTATCCTATACCTGGAAGCTCAACGTCTAGGCTTTGAAGAAAAGCTCGGAGTGGACCGGCATCTTCAGGAACGCGCCCGCAAGGACGGAAAAAAGATACTCGCATTAGACACCCCGGAATCCCAGATGGACGTTTTCACTGGGCTGTCAAAACAGGACGGGGAAACGCTTTTGAACGATACAATTGATCTTCTGGACATGATGGACCGGAAACTGGAGCAAGCGATCAGCGCATGGAAGACCGGTGACATTGCGACCGCGGCTGTTTATCTCAATGACTGGGTGACGAAACATCCTGAACTCTATCAACGGTTCGCTGTCGAACGAAACCGGCGATGGATCCCAAAGATCGAAAAGCTGGTGCATGGCAACCAGGATGCCATCGTCGTCGTTGGGGCCCTCCATCTCGCCGGGAAGCAAAACCTTCTTGAAATGCTTGAGCAGAAGGGAGTGAAAGTGACTCAGGAGTAGCTCAATCGCGCAACCCCGACGGAGCAGCGCACTCGCTTCGGGTCTGCTGGCGCGGCTGGTTCCTGCTTCCTACTTTTTGCCCACGCAAAAGAGCGTCTTCGAAGTACGGATGAAGAGTTGGCTGTGGCTGGGCACGACGGAGGCCCGTAATTTGTCTTCGCCCGGTTCGCCCATGTCGGCGGTGTGCAGCAGCTTGAATTCGTCGCCGCCGGCTTGGGCTACGAACACTTCGCCGGCGAAATTCATCGCATAGATCTTTCCATCGGCGACGGTGGGAGAGCTTTGGAAGATGGCTTTGCCTTTGAGGTCTCCAGACCAAACCACTTTCCCCGCGGGCTCGACGCACAGGAGCTTTTTCTTATCTCCGTTCAGCACATAGAATCGACCTTCATAAAAGGCCGGCGACGGAACGTCACTCGACACGTCGCGATTCTCCAAAGAACGCGCGGCTTTGGTCGAGTCTTCGGAGGATTGGACAAAGCTTTGCCAGGCCACATCGCTGGCCGTCGACAGCGTACCTTTCAGGCCCAGTTTGACCGCATAGATCGGGGCATTTTTGGGGGCGCAAAGCAGCGCTACTCCGCCGCCGGCCGTGGCGGAGGGCACGAGTCGCCAGTGACCAATGTGGGTGGGGTTCCAGGTGCCCCAGCGCCAACGTTCCTTGCCGGTCGCTAAATCGTGGCCGGTCAGGCAATCGCCCCCCGCCACGATGAGCTCCGCCTGGCTGCCGTGACCGGATGGAGTCGGAGTGTTGAAAGCTTCCAGAGATTCCTCCCGCGCGTCCGCCGCCCGGACCACTTTCCAGAGTTCTTTGCCGGTGGCCGGATCCAACGCCACTAGATAGGAGTCGTTTGGACCATCGGCGCGGCCTCGCCCCTGCACCGCGACATTGCGCTGGAGCACCTGCAAATACAACCGTCCGTCATACAGCACTGGGCTCGTGCTGAAGGTCCATTGAAAGGCGAATTGCCCGTAATCGGTTTCCACGTTGCGCCGCCATATTTCCTTGCCGGCCACATCGAAACAGGCCAGGTCGCCTGTCCCATAGAAAAACCAAACTCGCTTGCCGTCCGTAACCGGCGACGCATTGGCGAACGTGCTCATCCGATCTTTGGCGTCTCGGTCTGCGACTTTCTTGCGCCAAAGTTCGCGTCCTGTTTTCCGGTCGAAAGCCAGGGCCACACACGTCTTGGTGGCCTCATCCGTCGAGGATACAAAGACGTAATCACCCCACACGACCGGCGTGGACCCGCTCGGCCCCGGCATGGGGCTAGCCCAGACGGTCCCTTCGGTCTTGCTGAATGTCGCAGGCAGGTTCTTTTCGGTGGTGGCCCCGTTGAATTCGGGCCCGCGCCACTGCGGCCAATCTGCCGCGACCGCCACGCCATAACGCGGGACTGCTGGGAGAAGGCACGTGATGACAAGGCCGAGGACGACAGCGAAGGAACGGCAAGTTGGGATCATGATTATCTCTGGCTATGGTTGCCCAAGGGCAGGCACTCGGTTTCATCGCTTTTAAACCGGGATCGGCCTGATGGCAAGACGCTTTGGGGGAAAAGCGGGGGGGGAAAAGCGGAAAGCGGAAAGCGGAAAGCGGAAGCGGAAAGCGGAAACGGGGAAACGGGGAAGGGGAAGCGGGGACGGGAAAAAGCGGCATGCCACGCCTGCCCGCCGTAGCCCGCAGGGCGAAGGCGGGCAACTAGGAACCAGGAACCAGGAACCAGGAACCGGAATGATCCTGTAAGATTTCAGGGGCGCCTTCCGTATATATATATAGATAGATAGGTGCTCCGATGGCCGGGTGGCCGGGAGACTGAGATTGCCGGGGAGACCCGGCGGAACAGCCACTGGACGGAAGCAGGTCGAGGATACAGATTAAAGGCGCATTGGCGGGAACCAGGAACCATTTCCAGTGCGGAATGCGGAATTATGCGGAAATAGCCAATATAGCCAATATAGCCAATAGCCAATAGCCAGCCAGGAACCAGCAACTGGCAACCAGGAACCAGGAACCAGGAACTTGTAAGAAACTTTAAGCGGCTTGCCGCATTTTAGAAAGTAGCTACGGAGATATGTAAACGGCAAACGGAATGCTCAGGAGATCGTGTTATGAAAAGCGCAGTTCTAGCCCGGCCTAATTTGAAGTTCTTTGTGATCAGCGCGCTGTTCATGATCGTCCTGCAACACATGGTGACCAACGGGTTGTTTCAAGGGCAGGCGTCGGCGGGGTTGATGACCGCCTATGGCCGGGAAGCGACCGACGCCGAACTCCAGACCTTGCTCCAACGGGCACGCGAGACTCCCGACCCGGCCGTTTACCTCCAGATCAGCCGCGTCTATGAACAACGCGGCGATTACAAACGCGCTTTGCAGTATCTCCGCCGAGCCGAGAAATTGGGACTAAGCGAGGACGGGGCGGAGTAGTTGCTACTGTAGTTGCTGGTTGCCGGTTTCTGGTTGCCGGTTTCTGGTTGCTAACCGGGTCGTAGCAGCTCAAATACGCCAGTCAAGGACTTACGGCGAATCTGCGAAGACCGGTTAGAGGCGCTTCCGTTTTCGCTTTCCCTTTTCCGCTTTCCGCTTTCCGCTTTCCGCTTTTCCCCCGCCCGTCCAGCCGGGCCCGCGCACGACGCGGCCGGGTTTGGCTCCGGTGTGCTGGCCATCTTGAAGAACAAAAACGCCATTGACCAGGACATGTTTCATGCCGGTCGCATATTGATGCGGCTGTTCGAAGGTGGCGTGGTCCTGGATGGTGGCCGCGTCGAAGACGGCCAGGTCCGCAAAGAAACCCGGCTTAAGCAGGCCGCGCCGGTCCAACTTGAGGGTTTGCGCAGGCAACGACGTGAGACGCCGCACCGCTTCCTCCAAGGTGATGACCTTTTCGTCCCGGACATATTTCCCCAGGAGCCGCGCGAAGTTGCCGTAAGCGCGCGGGTGCGGATTGGACTTCAGGAAGGGTCCCTCCGGGGCCAACGACGGCGCATCGGAATCAAAACTGACCCAAGGCAAGCGGATTTGTTTGCGGACATTTTCTTCGGACATCATGAAATAAACGGTGCCGACGCGACTGCCGTCTTCGATGACGAGGCTGATGGCGGTGTCTTCTGGGGATTGACCGCGCTGTTGGGCGACCTGGGCCAGGGTCTGGCCGGTAAACGCCTTCAGCTTGGGATTACGGAACTGGAACAGGAGAACTTTTTCGGGAGACCCCGCCGCGAGATAGAGACTTTCCCATTGGTCGGTCGGGGTGGTCATCTCTTGTTTAACTCGTGCGCGGATGGCGGGGTTCTGGAGGCGTTTGGCCCATTCGGCGTAACCACCTTCCTGGACCCAGGGCGGCATGGCGGCGTCCAGACCGGTGGCGCCGGCCGTGTAGGTGTACATATCGGCGGTGATATGCAGGCCGGCAGCCCGGGCTTCTTCGACTCGGCGAATGGCCGCGTCGAGTTTGCCCCAATTCTTTTCCCCCGCGGCTTTGAGGTGATAGACCTGCGCGGGGATTTTGGCTTCGCGCGCGATGGTGATGAGTTCTTCGAGCGCCTCGAGGAATTGGTTCCCTTCGCTGCGCAGATGCGAGATGTAAATCCCTCCGTGGCTTGCCGCCACCTTGCAGAGGGCGATGAGTTCATCGGTTTTGGCGTAAAACGCCGGGGCGTAGATGAGAGATGAACCGACCCCGAGGGCGCCTTCTTCCATGGCCACCCGGACCAAGTCCTTCATTCGTTCCAGTTCGGCTGGGGTGGGTGCGCGATTGGCATAGCCGATTTCATGGATGCGCACCGTGGTGGCGCCGACGAACGAGGCCACGTTGCAGGAGATCCCGCGGGCAACCACGTAATCCAGATAACCGCCGAGCGTGGTCCACTTAACGCGATACTTCAGATCGCCCTGTTGCCGCTTTAAGTCGGATTTCATGCGCTCATTGAGCGGCCCGGCCGATTCGCCTTCGCCCATGACTTCAAGGGTGACGCCCTGGCGGATGTCACTTTGGGAGCGGCCGTCAACGAGCAGGGATTCATTGGCCCAACTAAGCATGTTGATGAACCCCGGCGCGATGGCGAGTCCGGTGGCATCGAGCTCAATGCGCGCGGGGGCGGGGTCGACGCGCCCGAGGGCTACAATGGCGTCGCCGCGGATGGCCACATCCCCGCGGATGGGCGGTTGACCGCTGCCGTCGTAGATCGTGCCATTGCGGAGCAGAACATCGTAAGTCATGGGAGACGCGGGCGCGCTTGGAGCCGTCGCGGGCGCCCGGCAACCCGTCACGGCGAGGCTAAAGAAACCGGCCAGGACCAGGGCTGAACCGGACAATGGTGGGCGTCGGCGATGGATGGTTGAGGCGGGCTGCATCCGCGGGGGTTACTGGCGAAAATCCGCGGCGAATGCGTTGGGGTTCAAGGCTTCGCCGGTGGCGAATTCAGTCAATTCATTCCAAGGGAGCGTGCGGCCTGGGGCGAACACGCGGCGTTTGAGGAATTCGCCGACGGCCGGGTTGCCGACGTAGAGGCCGCGGTTGGGGGGCATTTTGAGCACTTCCCGGGCGATGGCGTGATGCAATTGCGAGGCAAAGAGCTGGCCGAGCATGTAGTTATGGTAGTAGGCGGGCGAAGTAACGATGTGGATTTTACTGGCGTAATCGGGGGCGGCGCGGTCTTCGGGACGTTTGATCATCTGATAATTCTCCACGAGGTCCCACCAAAGCTTATTGAGATCCTGGCGCGGATCGCGGTAGAGCTCGCGTTCGAAGCGCAGCATGACCTGGCACCATCGGGAAAAGATGAGCAGCTCGAGGCGTTTCTTTTCGGCGCCGGCTTCGTTGAAGGCGGTGGGGTTGGGCACGGACACGCCCATGGCCTTCAGCCAATCGGCGTTGGCGGCCGGTCTTTCGAACATCATGGCCACGCCTTCGGTGGCCAGGATATGGGCTTCGGTCCGGAGCACGTACGGAACACTGGGCGGAATGTTTTTGCTGCTGTAGACGGCATGTCCCAGCTCATGCAGCATGGTGCTCATCCAATACAGGTTGGGCACGACATTGGCCAGCACGCGCACGTCGCCGTTGCGATCGAGGTCAGTGCAAAAGGCATGGGGGCTCTTGCCCGGTTTTTCCAGGAGATCGCTGCGGGCCAGGACATCGTCGATGGGCAATCCGATGCCGGCATAGTAATTCGCGCAGATCTTGACGATATCGGCGTTGGTATAAGCCGTGTCGAGATCCAGGGTGGAGATCGCGGGCGCTTCCTGGAAAAACGGGTCGTGATAATGCCATGGGCGCAGTTGTTCCACGCGGATCCCGCATTGCGCAGCCAGGCGGCGATCGAGCGCCGCTTTCGCCTGCTGGAACGGTTCGCGCGTGAGCCGATCCAATTGATCAAATAACTTGAGCACCTTGTCCTGGTCTTGCTCATTTAACTGCAGTTGCAGCACATGATAATCGCGGTAACCCAGGTGACGCGCCGCTTCGTTGCGCAGCCCAACCAGCTCGAGTAAATCCTTTTCCACGACCGCCCCCACCGCCTTGCTGGCTTCCCAGATCTCGCGCCGGCGGGCGGAGTCTTTGGATTCCTTGAGTTCGCGGCGCACCTGGCTGTCGGTGAACTCCTGGTCGCCGATCTTGGCGCGAAAGACATTAAACGCTTTTTCGATGGCGTTGGCCTTGGCGGTGATGCGCTGCAATA
>Ga0247664_1000240_pt1 | contig 14343 bp, 7 predicted proteins | sample CNK05_metaG_FD_182715 | JGI IMG/M metagenome (GOLD analysis project Ga0247664, IMG submission 182715) | Soil microbial communities from Purdue University Martell Research Forest, Indiana, United States - CNK05 | ecosystem: Environmental > Terrestrial > Soil > Temperate forest > Bulk soil | place...
GATGGACAGTTCGCCCGTGAGATACTTGGCGGTCAGGGAGCGGGGGTTCTGTAACACTTCGGTCAAAGTGCCGGCGGCCACCAACTCGCCGCCGCGCACGCCCGCCCCGGGCCCCAGGTCCAGCACGTAATCGGCCGCTCGCATCGTGTCCTCGTCATGTTCCACCACCAGCACGGAATTGCCGATGTCCCGCAGGTGTCGAAGGGTTTGCAGCAGCCGTTGGTTGTCGCGTTGATGCAACCCGATACTAGGTTCGTCCAGGATATACAAAACGCCGACGAGGCCGGCGCCGATCTGCGTGGCCAACCGGATGCGCTGGGCTTCGCCGCCGCTCAGGGTGCCGCTTTCGCGGTTCAAGGTGAGGTAGCCCAGGCCCACATCGTGCAGAAAGGACAGGCGTGCGCGGATTTCCTTGAGCGGTTCCGCGGCGATCTTTTGTTGGAACTCGGTCAGTTGCAGTCCGGCGAAGAATTCCTGAGCGTGATCGACCGAAAGGGAACAGACATCAATGATCGACAAACCGGGAATAGGCACGCGGCGAGAGCGTTTTCCCGGTTTGGCCGGGGCCGGCTCCTGAGAACTGCGCAGCGTGACGGCCAACACTTCGGGCTTGAGCCGCTGTCCCTGGCAGGCATCGCAAAACTGCGGATTCATGAACGCCTTCAGGCGGTTGCGGGTAAATTCGCTTTCGCTCTCCTGGTAGAGACGGTCGAGATTGGGCAACACGCCTTCAAACGGCCGTTGCACGGTGCTCATCTTGCCGGCCCGCCAAAAGTGAAATTCCACTTCGGTTTCACCCGAGCCGTGCATGAGCATTTTGCGAAAGGCTTCGGGCAATTGGGCGTAGGGTGTCTCGAGGCTGGCATTGCCATGCGCCGCCACGGCCCGCAGCATGGCTTTGTAGTAAACGACCATCCGCTTGCCTCCGCGGCGCCACGGCAGGATGGCGCCGGCTTCCAGGGACTTCGTTTCGTCCGGCACCACCAAGGCTTCATCGAAAACCATTTTCTGTCCCAGCCCATGACACACCGGGCACGCCCCGGCCGGCGCGTTGAACGAAAAATGTTTGGGCGTGAGGTTATCGAAACTTTTGCCGGTGGCCGGGCTGTAGTTTCGGTTTGAATGCAAGGTCTCGGTCCAGTTGGTGTCCGGTTTGCGCGCGTCGGTGGCCGGGGCTTGATGCAGCAAGAGCAGCCGGCCTGCGCCCCATTTCAGGGACGTTTCCACGGAGTCGCTCAAGCGCACCCGGATCTTGTCGTCGATCACCAACCGGTCCACGATCACGTCGATGTCATGCCGACTTTTGGGATCGAGTTTGACGCGCACGTTGGCCTCAAGCTCCACAAATTCCCCGTCGATGCGCGCGCGCACGAACCCTTCCCGGGCCAGTCGTTCAATGACATCGCGGAATTCGCCTTTTTGTTCGCGAACGACCGGCGCCAACAGCATCACGCGGGTCTTGGGCGGCAACGCCAGGATCTTGTCCACGATATCGCTGGTGGTTTGGGGAATTATGGGCACGCCGGTTTCCGGACAATGCGGCTGACCCACATGCGCGTAGAGCAGACGCAGGTAATCGTAGATCTCGGTCGTGGTCGCGACCGTTGAACGCGGGTTCACTCCGGAGCTGCGCTGTTCGATGGCGATGGCCGGCGACAGGCCTTCGATATAATCGACCTCCGGCTTCTGCATCTGGTCGAGAAACTGCCGGGCGTAAGCCGACAGGCTCTCGACGTACTTGCGTTGGCCCTCCGCATAGATCGTATCGAAGGCCAGGGAGGACTTCCCCGAGCCGCTTAACCCCGTGATTACCACCAGCTTGTCCCGTGGGATGGCCAGCGTGAGATTCTTCAGATTATGCTCACGGGCGCCACCGATCCTAATGAATTCCTTTCCCATGATCCGCGATTCGTTCACTCAATCTCTCTCTCGCCTCCCAAATCCTGGGAGCAATACATCCCGTAAGTTTAAAGCGAAAAGCGGAAAGCGGAAAGCGGAAACGCTGCCTGCCCCCAAACCGGCAGCGATTCACGGTCGGACCATTGCGAACGCGTTGCGAAATCAAGCGGTTCTGAGGGAAATAAGCCTTGGCGCTCCCGATAAATACGTGTAGGTAACAATTCGATCTCCGCCTGAACATTGATCTCGCATGAATTCTGTGAAAGCACCGACGGCCGGGAGTTTGGCGGGTTCCACGCCTTGGTGGCGCGAACTGACCGGCTATCACTGGTTTGTCCTGGCGATGGCTTGTCTGTCGTGGCTGTTCGATTGCCTGGACCAACAGCTTTTCCTGCTGGCGCGTCGTTCGGCCATGAAAGCGTTGCTACCCGCCGGCGCGGACTTAAACCTGTATGGCGGTTATGCCACGGCGGTCTTCATTCTCGGCTGGGCGACGGGAGGGTTGATCTTCGGGGCGGTCGGCGATCGGGTGGGGCGGGCGCGCACGCTCACGTTCTGCGTGCTCTTATATTCCCTCTGCACGGGGCTATCGGCCTTCTCCAAGGGCTGGATCGATTTCGCCCTCTACAGGTTTATCACGGGTCTGGGAGTGGGAGGAGTGTTTGGCTTGGCTGTGGCCCTGGTGGCGGACACCTTGCCGGAGCGCACTCGGCCGGCGGCACTCGGCACGTTGCAGGCCTTGTCGGCGGTGGGGAACATCACCGCGGGGATCGTCAGCATGAGCCTGGGCCAATTGGAAGGATCCGTGTTCAAGGCGGGAGATGCGTGGAAGTACATGTTTCTGGTGGGGGCTCTCCCTGCTTTTCTGTGTGTGTTCCTGCAGCTTCGGCTGAAGGAACCGGAAAAATGGGTCAAGGCCCGCGCGGCCGGGAAGCAAACGGGGGCGCAGTTCGGCTCGTATGCCTCGCTCTTGGGAGCAGGGCGTTGGCGTCAGTCGGCCTTGGTGGGGATGCTGCTTTGTGTGGCCGGCGTGGTTGGGCTGTGGGGGATCGGGTTCTTCAGTCCCGAACTGGTCGGGGATGTCATCGAACGCTCGTTGCGTGCCGAGGGCGTGGACCCCAAGGCCATTCCCGGCCTGAAGACAACCTGGGTCGGGTGGAACATGATCGTGCAGAACCTGGGTGCGTTCTTCGGCATGATCGTCTTTACCCGAGCCGCCCAAAAATTCGGGCGTAAAACTGCATTTGCGGTGGCGTTCCTTTGTGCGTTTGTGGCCACGGTGGGTTTCTTCCGGTTCTTCAACAGCCGCGATCACATCTGGTGGATGACGTTCCTTTTGGGTTTCTGTCAGCTGGCGTTGTTCGCCGGATTCGCGATCTATTTGCCCGAACTATTCCCGCTGCGCTTGCGCAGCACCGGAACGAGCTTTTGCTACAACGTGGGGAGATTCATCGCCGCGAGCGGGCCGTTTACCTTGGGGAAGTTGCAAGCCTGGCTCGCCCGTGATGCCACCACTCCTGAAGCCAAGCTGGAGGCATTTCGGCATGCTTGCATGTACCTCAGCGTCGTTTTCCTGTTGGGTCTGATCGCTCTGATCTTCCTGCCTGAGACCAAGGGAAAGCCCATGCCGGAAGACTGAATCAACCGATTCGCCCCGTGCTTTGCCTGAACCTGCCCTCCATGAACCTGACCCTCTCAGGTAGCAGCCGACGTAAGGAGGCTCACTCTATCCCAACGCGTTCTCCGGGAAAAAGATCAGAGCCCTTCGACAGGCTCAGGGTGTACCTCGTGACCTCGGCTGCTACGTGAGGTGGGTGGGTTCATGGGTCCAATGCGCGTCCACAAGTTAGAGGTGTTTGCTTTGCCTGAACTGTGAACGCTTCCGATGAATCGGTCTTCAGCGGCGTCCGGCTTTGGGTGGTTGGCAACGTTAACCGCGACATCAAAACCTCCCCGGTGTCGGCAGGGGATTATCTGTTTCGCGATGGCGAGACATCATTGGCCGGCTTGACCGAGACAGTAGGTGGCGGCGGGGCCAACAGCGCGGCGATCGCTGCCGGCCTGGGGGCAGCGCCGACCTTTATTGGTCAAGTGGGAGCGGACGCGCTCGGGCAGCAGCTGCAAAGGACATTCCTGAATCATGGGGTGGCCTGTCGACTGCATCGGGCAGCTGACGCCATCACGGGCACGACAGTGAATTTGGTGTTCGAGGATGGCCAGCGGCATTTCCTCAGTTGCCTGCCGAACAATGCCTCGCTTCGTTTGGAATCGCTTGATCTGGAGGGCTTGGAGGAGGCGGATCATTTGTTGCGGGCGGACATCTGGTTCTCCGAAGCCATGCTAAATGGCGGCAACCAGCGGCTCTTTCAGATGGCGCGCGAAGCCGGGGTGGCCACTTCCATCGATTTGAACTGGGACCCGCAATGGGGCCGCGCGCCGGCTCAAGAAATACAGCGCCGGAAAGACGCTGTGCGCCAGGTGCTGCCGCTGGTTGATGTCGCTCATGGCAACATCCGCGAACTGACCGAATTTGCGGACGCCCCGGATCTTCCCGGCGCGGTGGCGCGTCTCTTGGAATGGGGGGCCGGTGGCGTCGCGGTGCACATGGGCGCACAAGGAGCCGGTTGGTTTAGTCCTTCAGAGTATGTCGCACAACCGGCGGTGCTCGTTGAAAAACCGGTGGTGGCCACAGGCACCGGGGACGTCTTGAGCGTTTGTTTGATGCTGTTGCATCATCGTCATGACATTGCCATGGCCGACAAGCTGCGTCTCGCGAACCGGATCGTGGCGGAGTTTATGGAAGGGAAACGGCCGTTGATCCCGAAGCTGGGGTGAGGCAAGCCTTTGTACCTTATGGCGAAAAACACGGTCCCCTCTCCCCTCAACGTGGAGAGGGTAGGGTGAGGGGTGAGAAGGGCCGTTGCTCGTCAACCGCGACGCACTCGAGCAGGAACTGATGTGAAGCAGGTAAAGGAAATCATAATCCGCGACTCAGAACTTTTGTGGTGATCCTCTGAGGAAAAGCGCAGCGTCTGTGAGCATACGCGAAGCGGCCGCCCCCAGCCCTCTCCCCGTTGAGGGGAGAGGGAGAAGCAAGGCGCGACTTTTCAGCGTCAGCCCACCAATTTTCCGACCACTTCGCCGGCCACATCGGTGAGCCGGAAGTCGCGGCCTTGAAAGCGATACGTCAGCTTCTCGTGAGCGACTCCGAGGCAATCGAGGACGGTGGCTTGAAAATCATTCACGGTGATGGGCTCTTCCACGACATTGTATCCGAGTTCATCGGTTTGGCCGATGGTCAGCCCGGGCCGGATCCCGCCGCCCGCCATCCAGATCGTGAACGCCTTCATGTGATGGTCGCGTCCGTAATTGCCCTTGGCCATGTCACCCTGGTTCATCGGCGTGCGCCCGAATTCGCCGCCCCAAATCACGAGGGTATCATCGAGCAACCCGCGTTGCTTTAGATCATGGATGAGCGCAGCGGAGGGGCGATCGACGTTCTGACAGGTTTTGGTGATGTCCGCGGGCAGGTTGCCATGATGATCCCAGCCGCGATGATAGAGCTGGACGAAACGCACGCCGCGCTCCACCAAGCGGCGGGCCAGCAGACAGTTGTTCGCGAACGAGGCCTGGCCGGGTTGCGCGCCGTAAAGTTCGAGGATGTGCGCCGGTTCACCTTTGAGATCCATCAATTCGGGCACGCTGGTCTGCATGCGATACGCCATTTCAAAAGCTTGAATGCGCGTTTGGATCTCCGGATCGCCCACCGCCTCGAGCTTCAGCTCGTTCAGCTCGCGAACGCTGTCGAGCAGCCGCCGGCGGACCGGGTCGTTCATGCCTTTGGGATTGGACACGAATAGGATCGGTTCGCCTTGGGCGCGGAACTCGACGCCCTGATGGTTGCTAGGGAGAAAGCCGCTGCCCCAATACCGGGTCAGGAGCGGTTGATCGCTGCCATGGCCGGAGGTCAGGACCACAAGGGCCGGCAACTGATCGTTTTCACTGCCCAACCCGTAGGAAAGCCAGGAGCCCATCGAGGGACGGCCGGTTTGGGTCGTGCCGGTCTGCATCATCGTCACGCCCGGGTCATGGTTAATGGCTTCGGTATGCAAGGAACGCACGATGGCGATGTCATCGGCGATCGTGCCGATATGCGGCAGCAACTCGGATAACTCCGCGCCGGATTGGCCGTGGCGCCGGAACTTAAACTTGGTGCCCACACAGGTGAGTTTCTGGCCGGCGAGCTGAGCGATCCGTTGGCCTTTGGTGTAACTCTCCGGCATGGGCTGGCCGTTCAAGTCGATCAACTTCGCTTTGTAATCGTAGAGATCAAGTTGCGACGGTGCGCCCGATTGGAACAGGTAAATGACCCGTTTGGCGCGCGGCACGAACTGGCGGAAGTCCGGTGTGTCGGCGGCCAGGGCCGCGGAGCGGGTGGCGCCGGCTTTTTTGGCGGGGCGGGGCGGCCCGGCGAAGATCGACGGGTTCAGCAGGGAAGCCAGCGCGAGGGTGCCGAGGCCGCGCGAGGATCGACTGAAGAAATGCCGGCGGTTGATGCGGTTCAGAAATTCTTCAGGCGTGGGCATGGATCACTCCTTGGTGATGGTTTCGTCAAGATTCAATAAGACATTGGCCACGGCGGTCCAGGCGACCAGCTCGAGTTCATTGACGTCCTGAGGGCGCTTGGATTCGCCCACGCTCAGGAGGTCAAGGGCGGCCTTGAGATCTTTCTGGTACGCGGCGCTCATGTCCCGATGCACGCCGGTCAGGATGCGTTTTTCGCGTTCGGAAGGCGGGCGGGCCAGAACGGTTCGGCACGCAAAGGACAGCCGTTGTTCGGTGGTGGCTCCTCCTTCCCGCAGAATGCGGCCGGCCAACATGCGGGCGGCTTCGACGAAGGTTTTTTCGTTTAGGGTGACGAGGGCTTGCAAGGGCGTGCAGGTCAGGCTTCGTTGCTCCGTGCAAATCGCGCGATCCGGCGCGTCGAACGTCATCAGCGTGGGGTTGAGCACCGTGCGTTTCCATAAGGTATAAAGGCTGCGCCGGTAGAGATCCGCACCTTTGCTTTCCTCGTATTTGTTGCCGCCGAACATTTTCTCTTCCCAAAGTCCGGCCGGCTGATAGGGCTTCACGCTCGGACCGCCCAAGGGCCGCTTCCGATCGAGCAACCCGGCGTAATCCAGGGCGCAGTCCCGCACCATCTCCGCCGACAGACGCAAGCGCGGCCCACGCGCCAGCAGCCGGTTGTTCGGGTCGCGGGCCAGCAACTCAGGGTTGGTATGGGAAGACTGCCGATAGGTGGCGGACGTGACGATGGTGCGCAGCAAGCCTTTGATGTTCCAGCCCGTGTCGATCAGCTGGCGCGCCAGCCAGTCGAGCAGTTCCGGATGCGACGGCAACTCGCCTTGGGTCCCGAATTCGTTGCCGGTCTTGACCAGCCCGGTGCCGAAGCAAAGCGCCCAGAGCCGGTTCACCGTCACGCGACTGAGCAACGGATGTTGCGGATCGACCAGCCAGCGGGCCAGCGCGAGGCGGTTCGTGCGTTCACCGGCGGGCAGCGGCGGCAAGGGCGGTAAAACATGCGGCACGCCCGCGGTGACCGTGTCCCCGCGGTGCCGGTAATCGCCGCGCACCCGAATCTGAGTCGAGCGCGGTTCCCTCATCTCTTCCATCACGCGAATGGTGGGGATTTGATTGTAGAGATCCTTCTGCGCCTTGCGGGCGGCGGCCAGTTGTGGGTTCAGTTCCTTGAGTTCGGGATCGAACTGATCCCGGTAATACTCCTTAAGCTCGATGCGCTGCGTCGAGGTGAGTCCGCCGGGTGATTGGAAGAAGGCGGTCTGGATGGCCTGCGGCAGGCCGGCGAAGGTCTCGTAGGCGGCCGGCTGATCGCGCAGGGCCAGACGGAACCGCCCGAGCGCCTGGCTGTCCTGCCCGTTGGTGGCGGCCTGGAATTGCAACCGCACTTTCAATTCGATGCCCCCTTCAAACTGGACGGGTTGGCGCGGAACAAACACCACTTGATGCAACGCCCGCAGCCTGGCTTCCTCGGTGCCCGGCATCCAGCCGCTGTCCGCTTTGTTGTCGAGGGCGGCTTTGGCGGGGTGATCCTTGTCCTGTTGATCGGTGAGCGCGCGGGTGAAAAGGACCTGGTAATTGGTGAGCGGATGCTCGGGACGCGCCGCCAGGAAACCTTTGGCGCCGCTGCCGTGGTGAACCTTGAGCAGCAGCCGGTTCTCGCCTTGGCGCACGCGCAACAGGACCGGATCAGGTTGCGCCGCCGTGCCGCGGAAGGTCTTGCCGTCCTCCACCTTGGTGTCATTGAGCCAGAGTTGCATGCCTCCATCGCTCCCGACCTGAACCACAATATCGCGTTGATCCGGAGAGGTGAACGTGCGGTGAAAATAGGTGATGGACCCTTCGCCCCACAGAGGGAGCGGCGTGCCTTCCGTCCAGGCCGGTGGTTCGGTCCATTTTATTTTGCCATCCTCGTACGTTTTGGACAGGTCGACATTGGTCTCGGTGATGAAGGATTTGCCCAGGCCTTCCTGACCGGAGGCGGCTTTGAAAGGGCCCAGCAGCGACCATGGTTTCCAGCGCAAATCGGTCGGCGCAGGTTGGCGGGACGGTTGCAGGCTGCGAGCCTCGACTTCGAACCCGGTCAGAACGAATTGGCCGTTGCTGCCGCGGCTGGCGCTCTGGCGAGGCAGGAGGGAATGAGGAATGGCTTCCAGACGCAGAGCGGTGAGAGTCGATTGGTCCGTGCGCAGAGTGACTTCGTAGGAGTCGCGAGCGTTGTTGGTCCCGGCACGGGAGTTCTCGGAGGAACCCCCCACCAAAAGCGAACGATCACCCAGCATGGTGAAAGAGGCGCCGCTGCGGGCGGACATGGTGCGGGGCAAAGGCACTTCCCATCCGGACAACACGCTGCGCCGCTGATCTTCCTCCCAATGGCTCTGGCCGTGATCGCGATCGGGGTCCGAACGCTCCAGGACATGGCGGCGTTTGGATTCCAGTTCCGCGATTTCATTGGTCTGTTTGGCGAGCGTGGCGGTTTGTTCCAGGGTGGGGACCTTGAGGAAGGGCGGTGCCGGATCGCTGTCGAGTCCTTTTTCAGGGATGCGATTGAAGAAATCGTAGAGTTGATAATACTCGCGTTGAGTGAAGGGATCGTATTTGTGGTCGTGACATTCGGTGCAGGCGATGGACGAGCCGAGGAAGACGGTGCCGAACGTGTTCACGCGGTCGGTCACGTACTTGTTCAAGTACTCCTCCGGATCGGCGCCGCCCTCCGTGCTGCTCATGCCGTTGCGGTTGAAAGCCGTGGCGATGCGCTGCTCGATCGTGGCATTGGGCAAGAGATCACCCGCCAGTTGCTCCACGGTGAATTGATCGAACGGTTTGTTCGTGTTGAAGGAGCCAATGACGTAATCGCGGTACTGCCACATCGACCGCGGGATGTCGGCGTGGTAACCGTCCGAATCCGCATACCGCGCCAGATCCAGCCACCATTGCGCCATCCGTTCCCCAAAGGCTGGGCCGTCCAACAGGCGATCCACAACCTTTCCGTAAGCGTCCGCGCGTTTATCGGCCAGGAAGGCTTCCAACTCCGGCAGCGTTGGCGGCAGACCAGTCAGATCAAATGTGACCCGCCGGAGCAGCGTGGCCTTGTCCGCTTCAGGCGAAGGCCGCAGATGTTCCTTCTCCAGACGCGCCAGAATGAAAGAATCCAATGGACTGCGCGGCCAGGAGGTTTGCCGGACCAGCGGCGTGGCTGGTCGCTCCGGACTCAGGTAAGCCCAATGTTCCTTCCAGACGGCTCCCTGTGCGATCCATTCCCGCAATAACCCCACTTGCCCCGGCGTCAGGCGCTTCCCGGTTTTGGGCGGGGGCATGCGGTCCTCAGGATTTTCGGTGACCACGACGCGCAAGAGTTTGCTGGCAGCCACATCGCCAGGAACGATCGCGCAATCCCCCGAATCGAGTCGGGCCGTGGCCTCCTCCCGCCGGTCCAGGCGAAGTCCCGCTTTGCGTTTATGCTTGTCCGGACCGTGACAGGCGAAGCAGTTGTCCGCCAGGATGGGCCGGATATCCCGATTAAAATCCAACGGCGGCGGAGCATGAGTTTTGCCGGCCTGCAGGGTTATGGGAGAGCCGGACAACAAGCCAAACCCGAGCCCAAGCGTCAGGACTACGCCTGCCAAGCCGGTAGACCAGCGCGCTCTGGAAAAGGGGCAGCTCAATTTTATGCCGCGTTGGGCTGCGGCCAAACCACAACACCACCGGGGAGACGCGCGGATTATGCAGATGAGACTGGCCCCGGTCGAGGGGAAATCGGCATCGGAATTGGGGGGATGAGAACGAGCCCGAGACTCGGGAACGCGAGAGGGCCGGGAAAGGAGGACCACGGATAAACGCGGATTTCACGGATAACGAGTTTTTATCCCCGCCTCGCTTGTGCATCGGCCGCCGATCGGATATAAACGAGTCCCATGAATCCCCGCCCTATCTGGCGGCTGATCCCCCTTGGCCGGGCGGCTGGTCTGTGGTCGGGCCTGATTGGTATTCTGGCGCCGCCCGGGGCGCTGCTCCAGGCCCAGGACTTTGGCGGGCTCCGAATCTCGGAGATTCACTACAATCCGCCAGGGACCAACGGCGTCGACGGCGAAGCGTTCGAGTTCATCGAACTGGAAAATACGGGGGGCTCAGAGCTCGAGTTGGGCGGCGTTTCCTTCACGGGCATCAGCGCGACGTTCCTTTATCCGACGGTGCTCGGTGCGGGACAGTTCCTGGTGTTGGCGCGCGATCCCGCTCGCTTTACGGAGCTCTACCCGGGCGTGGTTCCGGACGGTTCGTATCTAGGCAAACTCGATAATGCCGGTGAGACCATCAGGCTGCTGGATCCAGCGGGCAGCGTGATTACTTCCGTGACTTACAACGATGATTCGCCGTGGCCAACGCGGGCCGATGGGGGCGGCCTGTCCTTGCAGCGGGTGAACTATGCGCTGGACCCCAATCACGCCGCCAACTGGATCGCCGCTGATCCGACTCCCGGACGACCGTTGCCGGCCGAACTTTTCGATACCGACGCTGATCGGATGCCGGATTGGTGGGAGTTGGCGCACGGATTGAACATCGATGAGCCATCCGATGCCAACGCCGACCCGGATGGCGATGGACTGACCAACCTGGCAGAGTTCATCGCGGGGACCGATCCGTTCGACCCGGCGGACTGTTTGCGGTTCACTTCCGTGCGCTTTGAACAGACGCAGCGTTACCGGGAAATCGTGCTGACCTTCCAGGCCGCCGCCAACCGCAGCTATTCGCTGTTCGAGCAGGTCCACGGGAACGACTGTTGGGTCGCGGCTTCTCAGTTCGAGGCTCGCCCCACCAACCGCGTGGAAACCGTCCGCTCCGCCATTCTGTCCGGAGCCGGAGCTGTCTTCTTCCATTTGGTGACGCCAGCGCAGCCGCCGCCACCCTGCGACGGGGGCGGCGACTGATTGAGGAGGGCCGACCGGAAGATGGCTTGTGTTAGCGGAAGACGGTCAGGCCCAGGACCAACACGAGCGTGGCGAAGCCGAGCCGGATCCCGTTGACCACTCGCGTGCGGCTCTCGCTCGCAGTGGCCCATTGAATCAGATCCCGTAGACGCCAGGGAGAGATCGTCAACCACATCCCGGCGAAAACCCATACATACGCCCAGGTCACGATCACCAGGCGCCAGTCGGTGTCCACCACCCGAGCGGTGTCCACCATGAGCTTGGCCGCCAATAACAGCAGGATGGCCAGCCCGCGGACCGGCAGATAGTCGCGCACATAAACGCAGGTCCCAATGCCGACGCCTCCAAAGAGCAGGTACAGGAAAGGTTTCATGGGCTTGAAGTCCTGGACCGTCTCCAAACTTACCCAATAAAGGAACCAGACCGTCGCGATCAGGGTTAACACCCAGCCCACCGGGGTATAACGGGGAAACTGCCGAGCCAGGCGAGCGAAGGCCGCAGGTTGGAGCACGCCGTAAAGGGCGGGCAATGCAAAAATCAGGCCGAGTCCAATAGCCAACGTGGAGAGGTTCATGAGAGTGTGAGCTGGAAAGCACGCCAAGCGGCGCGAGCGTGGCACCGCATGCAACGCGCCTCATCCCGTGACGATCGCGCAGTGCGTCTGAACAATGGTAAAGGGCGGATGGCCGCGAGAAATCGGTTCACAAAGATCGGTTCACAAATCAGTCCAGGTTCACGATTGCCGGGTCCCCGTAGAGGGTGAAGTTGCCCGCCCGCGTGACGCGTAGATCCAGGAGCTGACCGTGATGCCGCTGGGATCCGTTAAAAACGACAATTTTGTTGGAGCGTGTCCGGCCGGTGAGGCGGTCCGGGTTTTTGCGGCTGGGTCCTTCGACCAGGATCTGCACTTGCCGGCCCACGCAACGGGCATACTCCTGGGCGGCGATTCCATTGATCAGTTCCAGCAAGCGCTGGTGCCGTTCCTCTTGGACGGGCGGCGGCACCTGGTCGGGCAGGGTGGCGGCGGGGGTATCCTTGCGGGGCGAATATCGAAAGATGAAGGCCTGATGGAAACGCGCTTGCCGGCATAAGGACAGCGTGTCTGCGAAGTCTTCTTCCGTTTCGCCTGGGAACCCCACGATCAAGTCGGTGCTGAGACCGATCTCCGGCTGAATGCCGCGGAGTTTGCTGAGGATTTCGAGAAACCGGGCGCGGGTATAACCGCGGTGCATGGCTTTGAGGATCCGGTCGCTTCCACTTTGCACTGGGATATGCGCGCTCTCCACCAATTTGGGCAACCGCCCATAAGCCTCCACCAAGTCGTCCCCATAACCCTTGGGGTGAGGTGAGGTAAAGCGGATGCGTTCCAGGCCTTCGATCTCGTGCAGCGCGTCGAGCAATTGGACAAAGCCACTTCGGCCCTGCCGCGCGGGGAGGTCGCGCCGCCCGTAACTGGTCACGATCTGGCCCAGCAACGTGATCTCTTTCACCCCACGCTGCACCAGGTCCCGGCTCTCCTCCACGACATCCGGAATCGTCCGGCTCCGCTCCTCTCCGCGAGTGAAGGGAACGATGCAAAACGTACAGCGTTGGTTGCATCCCTGCATGATGCTGACGAAGGCCGTCACCGCCTTGGCGCCCGGCGCCGCCAGCAGATGCTCGCGGATCCTCGATTCGCTGGCCGGTTCCGCCTCGATATCCACGACTTGCTGGCGACGGCCGGACAGCAAATCATCCACGTACTCGGCGGTGCGATGGAACTTTTGGGTGCCCAACACCAGGTCAACGTCGGGTAGCCGGTCGAGCAGCTCACGTCCGCGGCTTTGCGCCATGCAGCCCATGAATCCGAACCGCTGGCCGGACCGTTCCTTGCGCGCCTGGCCGATCAAGGCGGCCATCTTGCCCAGGGCCTTTTGTTCCGCCGAATCTCGCACGCTGCAGGTGTTGAGCAGCACTACGTCCGCGCCACGCTCGGAAGCCGCCAGGGTATAACCTTTGGCCACGAGTTGCGCCGCCACCGCTTCGCTGTCGCGCTCGTTCATCTGGCATCCGAAGGTCTTGATAAATACGCTCGGCATGAAACGAAAGTGGCGCAAACGCTACGCGAGCCGGCCTGCGGAGTCCAGGATTCGTTGCGGGGCCTGCGGGGCCTTAACCGAGGGGGCGTTGAACAGTCCATGGCCCCCGAGCCGACGGACACTGAAGCAGCGTAAACGCCGCGCTCCCTCGCGCGCTAAACAGGTTCTGCAATTGCGCCCAGCTGCGTCAGTGCCGGAGACGGAAAAAGGAGTTCGCGCTGCCTCGGGGCAGAGTGACGGTGTAGCGGTTGTTAACCACGACCCGGGCGGCGGTGACGGTGCTCCACGAGGCCGCTCTGCCAAGAGCCGGGCTGGTCTCGAGCTTCCAGCCGTTTGCGAAGCCGACTGGCCAGGAAAGCACCGCCTCCCGCGTGGCGCCTGTGCCGCGCACGACAATATCCAAAACCGGCTCGTTGACCGAGTTGACCGTGACGACGATTTGTCGGGTCGTGATGTTGTTGGACGCGCCGCCATCATTGGCCGTCAAAGTAAGAGTGGCGACGCCGCTCGCGTTGGCGACTGGGGTAAACTGCAAGACGCCGACCGTGGACGGCTTGGTGTAATTCACGGTTGGATTGGGGATCAACTGAGGGTTACTGGATATCACTGAGAAGGTCACCGCCTGCATTTCATTGCTGGGCCCCGCCGTGATATTGGTCAGCGTCACCGTCTGTAGTCCCGCGTTCTCGTTGATGGTCAGCGCGGTGGGCGCCCCGACCGTTGGGGGATCATTCACAGGATTGACGGTGAGCAGGAACGTGTCGATGCCGCTGTGGCCGTCGGAGTCCCTCACGGCAATGGTGATGGTGCCGCTGCCAAATTGGTTTGGCGCGGGCACAATGGTCACGGTGCGGTTGGAGCCG
>Ga0247664_1000241_pt1 | contig 14220 bp, 5 predicted proteins | sample CNK05_metaG_FD_182715 | JGI IMG/M metagenome (GOLD analysis project Ga0247664, IMG submission 182715) | Soil microbial communities from Purdue University Martell Research Forest, Indiana, United States - CNK05 | ecosystem: Environmental > Terrestrial > Soil > Temperate forest > Bulk soil | place...
CTTCCCAGGCGCCTGGCTGGGCCGAAGACGACTTCGCCGGAAGCCAAGTTTGCGTGAATAGGCCAGGCGAACAGGCCGCGCGCCTCTGTAACGTAGAGGGTTTCGCCGTCGGGACTGAAGCAGACGGAAGCAGCGCCCGTCGCTGGAAGCTTGACGAGCAGTGCGGTCGATTCCGAGTTCAGCAAATAGACCGCCTCGGGCACCGCGCACGCGAGCCATCGGGCATCCGGGCTGAACGCGACGTCGCCGATGAAATTAGGTCCGGGCAATCGAATAGACTGTGCTGCGCGACCAAGAGCAAGTTCGCACAAACTAAGGTGGCTCAGTCCCCATGTGATAAGGCCAACCCGCTGGTCATCGGCAGAAACGCCTATGGTGCCGAGGTAGGCCTCCAGTTCCACCAGGCGTTCACCGGTCTCCGCATCCCACAACAGCAGTCCGGCCCAATGCGAGGACAACAAAATGCCGCCCCGATGCGTATAGGCGATATTGGCCAACTCGCCTCGGTTCCCGTTCATGGGGGGTCGGAAGAGCCCACCCGTAGCAGCGTCCCAGACCCGAAGCAGCCCGTCCTTGCCTGCTGTGGCGAGCCGCTCGCCGCTCGGATGCCACGCCACTTCACCGACGCCTGCTGGATGCAGCAAGGATAGCTGCACTGCGCCCGAATCCGCATCCAGCACGACGACCTCACGGCGGTTGCTGGCGGCGATGGCGATCCTTTTCCCGCTGGGATCAAAGCGGACGCAGTGCGCCAGGTAAGGAATAGGGAAAGATTTTAATTCCGCGCCATCCGCCAGACTGTAGATCGGCAGATTGGTTGAGGGTTGTGCGACAGTGACGCGGCGGCCATCGGGATGAAAGTCGATGCTAACAGTGCTAAGGATATTGGGTACACTGAACAGCGGTTCGGCTCGGGCCAAATTCCACAGCTTCAGTCCGCCATCGCTGTAGAGCACCGGCAGCCACGCGCCATCCGGGCTGAAGGGGTAGGCGCAGGCCGCAGCACTGCCAATGTCAGGCAGTCGCGCAAGTTCGCCATCGTCGCTGGCACGGCGCAGCACGATGTCCTTGCCCGGCGTGGCAATGGCGTATCGTTCCATCGCGGCGTCCCAAGCCGGGAGTTCTCGTTTCGGATCAGGGTTGCGCCGGGTCTTGATGACGCGAATGTCCACCAGAGCCAAGGCGGCGATGGCCTCGTTGCGCAACTCGAGGGAAGGTTGAATTTCCGCCGCTTTGGTGATCGCTTCCAAACTCTTGAACCGGCGACCTGCCCGCCCACTCCAACGAGCCGCGCGCGCCTGGTCGAGATAGGAAGCCCACAGTTTTTCCCTGGCCCGCTGCTCTGCCTCCCGCGCTTGTTTGCTGGAGCGTTCGAGGCGATAGGCGGCCAGGATCGAACCTGCGGTCACGGTCACGAGCAGCACCAGCACCGCCGCGAGCAGTGCCGCGATGGTTGGCTTGCGTTTGCACCAGCGCCAAAGTTTCTCTGCAGCACTGACCGGCCGGGCGAGAATCGGTTCGCCATTGCGCCAGCGACACAAATCGTCGGCCAGCATTTCCGCCGATCCGTAGCGCGATTGCGGATTTTTGTTGAGGCACTTCAGGCAGATGGTTTCAAGGTCCTTGTCGATTTCTGATTTGCGAGGTGCGAGGTGCGACTTCGAGGACACAGCCGCCTCACCATGTCGCCTCCAAACCAACGAGGGCGGAATTGGCTCTTCCTCGACGACCTTGCGCATGATTTCCAGCGGCGTTTCCGCGACAAAGGGCGGCTGAGCGGCGAGCAATTCGTAGAGGATGGCACCCAAGCTGTAAATATCCGTCGCCGTTGTGAGTTCTTTAACATGGCCGGCAGCTTGTTCGGGTGCCATGTAGCTGGGCGTGCCCATGACGGCCGCGCTGTGGGTCAGACCAGCGTCGCTCTCGATCAATTTGGCCAAGCCAAAATCCGTCACGTGCGGCTCACCCTGGCCGTCGATGAGAATGTTGGTGGGCTTCAAGTCACGGTGCAGAATGCCGCGCTGATGGGCGTAGTGGACCGCGCGGGCAACCTTGGAAATGACGAAGGCCGAATGTCGAACATCGAAGGTCGGAACGGAACGCTCACCCTCGCCCCGGCCCTCGCCCATCGGATGGGAGAGAGTGTCCGCAGGACGGGTGAGGGGTTGCTTCGCAATCCGCTCGGCCAAGGTTCCCCCGTCAATCAGCTTCATGCTGAAGTAATGCTGTCTGTCGTGTTCGCCGATTTCGTAAATGGGAACGATGTGCGGATGGTCGAGCCGCGCGGCCGATTCGGCCTCGGTTTGGAAGCGCTGCATTGAAGCGGGCGTGGCCAATCGCCCTGCGAGAATCATTTTGAGCGCGACGGGACGATTGAGGCTCACCTGCCGCGCCCGGTACACCACCCCCATGCCGCCACGGGCAATCTCTTCGAGCAATTCGTAGTCGCCGAAATACCGAATGGTCCGAGACCCGCCTTCGGTTTTCGGACTTGGGGTTTCATCTGAATCGACAACTTCAGTTCCATGGGCCCCCATCCCGACGGCCAGAGCCATCAGGCAAGCGGGGCACCTTCCGTATGGTCCGTCGTCGGAAAGCTTGGCCCCGCACTGAGGGCATTGTTTTGCGTCTGGCATGACACGGCCATTAAACTTGCTGTCGACGGTTACTGCTCAAGATTGAGCGAAAGGTTACACTCAATCTCGTCACACGTAGCTGACGTGAGGAAGCGGATTCGATACTGGCCACGCTGTCCGCCTTCTCGCGTCGGGACTACATTCATCAACGTTCATTCGCGGAGCAGTGAGAAAAGGTACCGCAACTCCTCGTCAATGCCTTCCGGCGTGGCCACGGTCTGTGCGATCTCGGCCCGAACGAGTTCCCCGTAACGCTGGCGCAACCGGTGCACCGCCACTTTGAGCGCGCCTTCGCTCATGTTTAAAGACGCTGCTATTTCAGCACACGAGCCCTCTGGGGCATTGGCGGTCAAAAATACTTCCAACTTCGCGAAACGAGCTCCTTTATTGTCAGCCTCGTAACCCTTGCGTAATCGGGCCATGGCTTGTTCCAGGAGCGTCGTGGCCCAGCGCCGATCGAAGATCTTTTCGGGCGTCAGTTCATGAGCAGCATCCAGAAGATAGCGATTTTCAGCAGCGACCTCGTCCAGGGAAAAGAGCGTTTGCCCACCACCGCGTTTCTGCGCATGAGCCTTGGTCCATTCGCGAGCGAGAAAATGTTCCAATGAACCGAGCAGGAATGACCGGAACTTGCCCTTGTTGCGGTCGGCCACGCTCAAATATTTTCTCGCCACCAGTCGCGAGAAAAACTCCTGCGTCAAATCCTGGGCATCAGGGGCATCATACCCCTTTCTGCGCACGTAAGCGTAAAGGGGATACCAATACGTCCGGCACAACTCGGCCATCGCCTCTGAGACTCTGGTCGAATCGTCCTGTCCTGCCTTCAGCACCACGCTCCAGTGCGTTGTCGCAAAAATAGCGCGCGCGTGAGTGAGGTTCGAATCGGGGCTCATTTGGCGTCTGGCTGCCAAATCCAGATACTGACCTGAGGTATCGGATTATCAAGATTGCTTTTGCCTATTGGCCCGGCTGGGGTGTCGGAAATTCGTGGTTCAGATTGTTCAGATTTCGGACTTCCCTCGGATCTCAGCCTTCAGGATTCGGATTCTAGTCTCGCCGAGGAGCCTGGGATTGCCCTGTTTGTCAAACCCTGGCATCGTAGGCGATCATTGTGCTTAAGCGGCGAATAAGTCTTAACAACTATTGCTTCACAGTACGATGTCAGTGGAATTGAGTTACCTGCAACATTGGATATCCGACATGGGCCGAATCGCTAACATCGGCCACAACGAGCCTTGTCACTGCGGCAGCAGCAAGAAATACAAGAACTGCTGTCTTGCCAAAGACGAAGCGGCGGCGCGAGCCAAGGCCATGGCCGACGCCCGCGCGGCGGAAACCGCCCGCCAGGCGGCGCGGCCTCTCGACGACGTGGCGCCCGAGTCGGAGGAACCGCGTGAGCCTGGCTTGGCGCCGCTTCCCCCAAACGAACACCGGTTGGTGAACGATTGGTGGGAAGAGGTCGGGCCGGTATACACCGGCAAGGGCGGCAAGGACAAATGCGGCTGGTTGCTGGAACGGGGATGGAACGACGACGAGAAAAAGAAGCTGTCCGGCCCCTTCGGCCTCAACGAGAAGCGACTGGACCGTTACCTGGCTCAACGCTGCCGGATTTTCTTCTACTTGAAAGGCGTGCGGGCGGTCTCCACGGTGCAGGCTTTTCACTACTTCACGCAGTACCTCGTCGCCCACGATTACTTCAGCGCCGCAGAGGCAGGCCGATTACAGTCTGCGGCCAAGGGGCTTTTCGAAACCATCCGAGGCGCGGTGGACATCTGTGATCCCGCGTATCGTTTGTGCCCAACCTATGCAGCGCTCATTGCTGGGGCGGAGGCGGCTCCCACCCTTCCTCCCGTTGCGCTCGCGACCATGTCAAAGGCGGACTAGCGGGCCTCGCCTCATGGGACACACCTGTCGCATCTGCGGGCGTGTTTGATTCAAAGCCATGAAAACCTCAAATCGTGCCTTCCTGACGACCGCCGCCGGTGCGAGTGCCAATTTCGATGAACAACAAACTACTACTCACCCTAAGCCTGGCGACTTTGGTGTTCAACGGCCGGTTATTCGGCCAGAGCGCAGGTTCAACGACCGCGGAACACATCGATCTTAGAATCAAGCGAGTGCTCAATGGGCTACTTCCTGAGACCGGCTTCCTGGATCGTTACGGTCCCAACGCGGCGCTCGAGCAGCGGATGGCGTTCTATCATACGCCCGGCGTCAGCATCGCCGTTGTGAACAACAACAAGGTCGAATGGGCACGGGGATTCGGCGTGAAAGAGTGCGGGAAACGAGCGCCGGTTACCGAGACGACTTTGTTTCAGGCCGGGTCGATCAGCAAGCCCATCTTCGCGCTCGCCGTGATGCGACTGGTTCAAGAAGGGCGTTTGAGCCTCGACGAGGACGTGAACCGCTATCTAACTTCGTGGAAACTTCCGCCCAATGGAGCTTGGCAACCCAGGGTGACGCTCCGGCAGTTACTGAGTCATTCCGGAGGCTTAACCGTGCACGGCTTCCCCGGCTACCTCCGGAGCGAGAAGCGGCCAACCGTGGTTGAGATCCTGGAGGGACGGCCTCCTTCAAATACGCCGCGTATCGAAGTGAATATCTTGCCGGGCACCCAACTGCGCTATTCCGGAGGGGGCACCACCATCGCCCAACAACTAGTGGTTGATGTGCTCGGGCAACCCTTCCCGAAAACGATGCACGATCTGGTCCTGGATCCCTTGGGGCTGACGCACAGCACCTACGAACAGCCACTCCCCAAGCGCCGGGAGGGATTGGCTGCCACGGCCCACCCGTGGAAGAACCAGCCAGTGGCCGGCAAGTGGCATGTCTATCCGGAGATGGCCGCCGCCGGCCTTTGGACCACCCCTTCCGATCTGGCTAAGGCGGGCGTTGAACTCCAGTTGGCAGTGAAGGGCGAATCGGCGCGCCTTCTCTCCGCTGAGACGGTCGCTCAAATGTTTAAGCCCGGGATCGATGAGGCCATCGGCATCGGCTTTTTCTTGTCGGGGAAAGAGAGAAGCGTGCGCTTCTCACACGGCGGATGGGACGAAGGATTCGTGGCCCAGATGACCATGTATAAGCACCTAGGCCTAGGAGCGGTGATCATGCTCAACTCCAACGAAGGAGCACCCCTGCTCAATGAGATTGAGCGTGCCATCGCGCGGGAATACGAATGGCCCGACTACTTCCCGAAGGAGAGAACCACGGTCGACGTGCCGGCTGACCGGTTGCAGGCGTTCGTCGGAGAATACGCGGGCAAGTCCGGGTTCAAGTGTGCCGTTACATCAGCGAACGGGAAGCTCCTGTTGGCGGCCGCAGAGCAACCGCCCGTCGAGTTAAATGCCGCGTCCGAAACAAACTTCTTCATGACCATCCTGAACGGCGACATCACGTTCGACCGAACGGCGAAGGGTGAAGTCATCGGTTTGACCTTGCAGCAGGGAGGAAACCAGATCTCTGCCAAAAAGAATCCCTAACGCCAATACGAGTGGGCACGCTACATGCGCGGTGATCTGCCTTTGAAGGGATGACACAGCCATCACGGACGCCGACGTGCGCACCAAAAAACCTGATTCTCTTTGGGCTGTGATCAAGATCACGGGCGGCGCCGAGACGTGGCAAGCGCCCGGAGTCGCGTTTCCGGAAGAAGTCGTGCTGGACGGGTTCTTCGACGAAGCGTGGGAGCAGTAGGTCTTCGGGAGTGAGGACCGAGGCCCCCCCCGGCAACACCGTCCTCGTCCGGCCCACACCCTCAGCGCCGCCCGTCAGTTTCCGGCTGCATCCGCGGCCCGAATCTGTCAGTCTGGCCGGGTGGATTCGGAGCAAGACAACGCGTCGAAGCTTGCTGCGGCCGCGCAGCAATTCGCCACGACGCATTGGAGTGTGGTGCTGGCGGCGAGAGGGGACGATCCAGCCAAGGCCGACGATGCACTCGCTCAACTTTGTCGCACCTACTGGTATCCGCTCTATGCCCACGTCCGCCGCCGGGGTCACGACCATCACGCCGCGCAGGATCTCACTCAGGAATTCTTCACCCGTTTGCTGGAAAAGAAATGGATGAAGTCCGTCGCGCCGGAGAAGGGCCGCTTCCGCACCTTCTTGCTCGCGGCGATTGATCATTTCCTGGCCAACGACTGCCGTGATGCACGTGCGGCGAAGCGAGGTGGCGGACAAACAATCGTTCCGCTGGAAGAAACGAAGGCGGGCGAGGAGCGCTTTGCACGAGAACCAGCGTTTGACGGCGCACCCGAGCGGGCCTTCGACAAACGTTGGGCGACGGCTGTTCTGGACCAGGCGCTGTTGCGGTTGCAGCAGGAATTCTCCGCACGCGGTAAGGCTGTTCACTTCGAGGACTGGAAAATCTTCCTCACCCGGGAAGCGACGGCACAGGACTGCGAGTCCTCCGGTCAGCGGCTTGACATGAGCATCGGCGCCGTGACGGTGGCGGTGCATCGATTGCGCCAACACTTTGGCGACCTGCTGCGCGAGGCTGTGGCGCACACCGTTTCCGACGCGGGTGACGTGGACGAAGAACTGCGCTATCTGTTCGCGCTGCTGAACGAGTGAAAGAAATTGATTTTCAACCCGAACAGCCAACAGGATTGCGTCCTCCGTGTCCCGAGGATGCCACTCCCCCTTTGGGGTTGCACCCCTCGCGGGACGGTTTCCCAAGGTAGCTCGTTCCTCTCAACCCTGGCTGGAAAACTCGATGCCTTTGGGATTGTAATGTGCGCGGAGCTTGCTCCCGCATTCGGGCGATTCAACGAAACTTTGTAAGTGGCGGAAGGGAATCGTTCTGAATATCAGTGAGTGCGACTAAACAGACCACCGTGAGCACGACGAGCCAGTGTACGCAGTGTGGCGCGGCCCTGCCGGAGGGCATTCTCCAGGGACTGTGCCCACGGTGTCTGGCGCGTGGGGCGGAGTATATCCTCGCCACCCGGAGAAGCGGACGGCCTGCGTCATCCGATTCCCTCGCCGCTTGGAGGGGAGAGGGCCAGGGTGAGGGGAAATCCTCGTCCTCATCCCGCATCCGCTACTTCGGCGATTACGAACTGCTCGAAGAGATCGCCCGCGGCGGCATGGGCGTCGTGTGGAAGGCACGGCAAGTCTCGCTCAATCGCACCGTCGCCGTGAAGGTGCTACTGGCCGGCAAGTTCTCCAGCCCGGAGTTCGTCCAACGCTTCCGCACTGAAGCTGAGGCCGCAGCCAATCTTCAGCACCCGGGCATCGTGGCCATCCACGAAGTGGGCGAACACGAGGGGCAGCTGTATTTCTCGATGGATTACGTGGACGGGCCGAACTTGGCGCAACTGGCGCGCGACCAGCCTCTACCTGCTCGCCGGGCGGCGGCGCTCCTCAAGACCATCGCCGAAGCGGTTCATTACGCTCACCAGCGCAGCCTCATCCACCGCGACCTCAAACCTTCCAACGTGCTTCTCGACTCCAGCGGCCGGCCCCACGTGACCGACTTTGGACTTGCCAAGTTCGTAGCAGCCGACGCACGGAGCCTCACCTCTCAGGAAGAGAAAGTGGGAAAGCGCGAAAGCGGAAAAGCAAGCGCGACGTGCGATTCTCTCTGTCCTGGGGGAGAGGGGCGTGAGGGCGGTCGTTTCTCTGAGTTCCAATCCAAGACTAATCAGAGCCTCGTGACCTCCGCTGCTACGGATCTTACGATGACAGGCCAAGTCCTTGGCACACCCTCTTTCATGCCTCCGGAACAGGCGGGCGGACGGCGTGGCGCGGTAACCGCAGTCAGTGATGTCTATTCTCTGGGCGCGTTGATTTACTTCCTCCTCACGGGGCGCGCCCCTTTCGTAGCCGATACGCTGGAGGAGACGCTTCGGCAGGTGCATGAAATCGAGCCGGTGTCCCCGCGCCTGCTCAATCCCGCCGTGCCGCGCGACCTGGAAACCATTTGCCTCAAGTGCCTGGAGAAGGAACCGCGCAAGCGATACGCCACTGCGCAGGCACTGGCCGAGGAATTGGGCCGCTACCTCGATGGCGAGCCAATTCACGCGCGTCCCGTGCCGCCAGCCGAGAAACTGTGGCGCTGGTGCCGTCGAAAGCCCGCCCTGGCCGCGTCGCTGGCAACGGTTTTCCTGCTCCTGCTCGCCATCGGTCTCGGCGCGTCGGCGATGGCATTGCGCATCAGCCGCGCCAAGGCCGATCTGGCCCGGGCGCAACGCGAGACGACCGCAAACCTCTGGCGCTCGTACCTCGACCAGGCTCGCGCAAATCGTCTCAGCGGCCGGCCCGGCCGCCGGTTCGACTCACTCGCCGCGCTGGCCAAGGCCGCCGCCATCCGCCCCGCGCCCGAGTTGCGTGACGAAGCCATCGCTGCGCTGGCGCTCATGGACGTGCGGTTGACCAACAATTGGACGTGGCGCCAGGACGTCAGGGACATTGGCCACATCTACAGCCCGAACCTCGACCTGTACGTCGTTAACGGCACGAGCGGCGAAGGGCGCATCCACCGCACCAGTGACAATGCCGAAATCGGGCGCCTGCCTTCGGTTGGACACTCGGTGTCAGGCGCTGGTGCGTTCAGCCCGGATGGCCGGTGGCTGGCGTCGGTGGGGAGTTGGGGAAAGTTGCATGTTTGGGATGTGCCGGCGCGAAGGCTGGCGATTACCAATTTGCCAGACGTGGCGTGGGCGTTCACGCCGGACAGCCGCCAGTTGCTGCTATCCGGGGAGGATCGTCGCGTCTCCCTTTACGATCTCGAATCGGGCGCGCTCGCGCGGCTCTACCCAACCCAAACCGTGGTGCGCACCTGTGCCGCCATGGATCCACTAGGCCGCTGGTTTGCCGGGCGCGCGGCACAGCGGCAGACCGTGACCTTGTTCGACTTCGCCACAGGTGAATCAATCCGGTCGTTCACCAACCGAGCGCCAGTGACCTGCCTGGCCTTAAGCCCCGACGGCCAGCTTCTCGCAGTCGGCGGCGTGGAAGGAATGGTAGAGGTGTGGAACACGCAGACCGGTGTGCAACAGGCGAAGCTGGAGGGACACGAGGGCGACTTGGTCGTGGTGGGGTTCAACCGCGCCGGCACCATACTGGTCACGGCCGGATGGGACAATACCTGGCGGATGTGGAACGCCCAAACCTGGGGGGTGTCGTTAGTGCTGCCGAGCACGAGCCAGCAAGTGCAGTTCAGCGCTGATGACCGTGCAGCCAGCTACATCTTCCATGGAGGACAAATAAGCCTGTTGGACGTTGCGAGCAGCGCGTGCTTTCGACAGATGCACCCCACACGCAAATTCATCCAGAGGGTTAACAGCCTCGACATTAGCAGGGATGGACGCCTGGCCGTGGCGGCGCACGATAACGGTTTCGATTTGTGGGACTTGGCGGCGGGAAGGAAACTGGCCGCCGTACCGGCAGGTAGCTGCGCCTCAGCCCTCTTCACGCCCGACGGAGCGAGCATTCTCACCTCCAGCCTTGATGGTGTGGGCCGGTGGCCTCTTCGCAGGGATTCCCGCGTGGGACATGAGGAGATCCACATTGGCGTCTGCCAGATCATCGCGGGGGGAATTCGCCGGTTCGCCGCCTTGAGTGCCGATGGACGCTGGGCCGCGGCCGCCTATGACGAATCCGATCAAGTCGTCGTGTTCGCCCCGGATGACCCGGCCCGTTCCGTGGTGCTGGGCCGGCATCCGGCCGCGTCGGGCGTAGCCATGAGTTCCGACGCGCGGTGGCTGGCCACCGGCACCTGGCAGGGACGCAGCGTGAAGGTGTGGAACATCCCGGAGCGCCTGCTGGAGCACGAGTTCCCCGAACTGGGGACGGCAACAGTGGAGTTCAGCCCGGATGGACGCTGGCTGGCGACCGGCAGCCGCCAGTTCCAAGTGTGGGACACCCGCTCCTGGAGCGAAGTCTATCACGTGGAACGACCGGACCCCGACACGGTGTGGAATTGGATGACGTTCAGCCCGGACAGCCGCCTGCTGGCCTTCGTCCTGGACAACCGCGACATCCGTCTGCTGGAAGCGGCGACCGGCCGGGTGCTGGCGAATCTGGAGGCGCCGGATCGCCCGCGATTGGCACGCCTGCGTTTCAGTCCTGACAACACAAAACTGGTAGCGCTCCAGAACAACCTTGGCCTCCAGGTTTGGGACCTGGGCCGCCTCCGCACCGAACTGTCAGCCATGAACCTGGACTGGGACATGCCGGCCTATCCTCCCGCGACCGCCAATGAGGCCGGACCGCCGGTACCGCTCGAAGCCGTGACCGACCCGGCTCAAGATCGCTCGCAAAAGCCCACACGCTGAGTGCTCACGGCAGAGACCGGCTTGCCCGCATCGTGGCGGGAATCTTTCACCAACGAGAAATCTTGGTTCCCGCTGTAAGTAGAGGCCGAAAACCGTTCTGAAAGGAGTGAAGGCGGAATTGGCCCTTGGGCTGCCGGATGACCCTTCATTTACCGACTCCCAAACTCAACCGCAAGCGAACCATGCAAAAACATGAACAAGAATCGAACCTCTCTTTCGACCAGACGCGCGCTCATTTCGGCGGTTGGTCTGTTTTCAGTTGTGTCCTTGCTCCCGCTTTGCAGCCTGGCCGCCACCCGCGTCGTGGTTTGGGGCTGCACTAATAATTGTACTGGCTTTACTGACATAACCCACGTGCCCGCGAGCGCGACGAACCTGGTCGCAGTCACCGTCGGCGTCGCTCACGCATTGGGGCTGAGATCCAACGGGACCGTCGTCGCCTGGGGGGATAATTCCAATGGTGCGACGACGGTGCCAAGCGGTGCCACCAATGTAGTGGGGATCGCCGCCGGTTCTGGTGTTAGCTTCGCGGTAAAACCCGATGGGCTGGTTGTCCCCTGGGGCGGCAACACCTCACTGACCAACGTGCCCGCCCGCGCAACCAATCTCGTCGCCATCGACGCCTTGTTCTACGGCCTAGGGCTGAGAGTGGATGGCACAGCAGTGAGTTGGGGAGATTTTTTCTATAGCGAACCGGTGCCATTCGTGGACGACATCGTGGCCGTTGCGCAAGGCGGTTCGCACTCGCTGGCCTTGAAGGGGGACGGAACCGTAATCGGCTGGGTCAATAACTTTAACTCTTCCGGCCCGGCAACGCCTCCACCCGGTCTGACCAACGTTGTTGCCATCGCGGCCAGTTATCACAGCTTGGCGTTGAAGGCGGACGGGCATGTGGTCGCTTGGGGTTCCAGCGGCTCGGCTGAGACTACGGTCCCGGCTGCTGCGACCAACATCGTGGCCATCGCGGCGAGCCAAGGTCTCAGCCTCGCGCTGAGAGCGGATGGGACAGTGATGGCCTGGGGGGACGGGATCGGAGGGAGTGCGACACTGCCGCCGAGTCTGACCAATGTCGTCGCGATTTCGTCGAAACTTGGTTACAGCGTCGCTTTGGTGGGCGATGGTTCTCTTCGGTTTTCCCACCTTCACGTACCGGACCGGATCGCGTTCGCCGGGCGCGACACCCGGTTCATCGTCACGGCCTTCGGTGCTGGGCCGCTTTCATATCAGTGGCGGCACAACGGCGTGGACATTACGGGAGCTACGAACGCACTCCTGTCGTTGAGCCAACTTCAGACAACGGACGCGGGGACTTACTCCGTGCTCGTGAGTGATGGCCTGGCGTCGGCTTCCACGAACGTGGCCAACCTGTTTGTGCGGACAGATGTGGTGGTAGTGACTCAGCCGGAGAGTTGGGCGTTGCCCGAAGGTTTTCCGGCCACCTTCCGCGTGACGACAGGCGGAGCCGGCCCGTTCCGCTATCAATGGCGCCACGGCGGTTCGGACATTGCCAACGCGACTAACGCCACATTGTTTCTCGCCCACATCGGCATCAGTGACGCGGGAAATTACGACGTCGTCGTGAGCAACCCCTACACGAACGCCACAAGCCAGCCCGCGACCTTGACGGTGCTGCCGGCTGGCCCCACCTCAGTCGGTCAGTTCAGTTCGGATTTTGAATCCGGCCTGCCGCTTGGAACCAGTCTGTTCGGGAGCGCTTCAGTTGCCGCCGGAAGCGGAGCGGATGGGAACCGAGTGCTGAAACTCATGGCGAGCGGTCAAGGGTCGTTTGGCGATCTTGTCATCGACGAGTTCAGTGGCGGCGCACCCGTGACGGCGTTCTTTGCCAGCTTCGATTTGTTACTGGGCGGCGGCGCCGATAGGCCGGCCGACGGCTTTAGCTTCAACTTCACGACCAACTTTCCTGCCCCGCCCGCGTATGGGAATCCAAGCGAAGAAGGACTGACCAACGGCCTAAGCCTCTGCTTCGACACCTTTGACAACTTTCTGGTGGACCATGGTCCGGTGACTGGCACCGACGACACAGCTCCGGCGATTGATGTCAAAGTCAATGGTCGTCCGCTCGCCTTTCAATCCATGGCGGGGTTGCGAGTGGAACGTACTCCGGGCGGTTCGGCTCCGGCGGGACCGCTGCTGATCGATCCACAGACTGGCCAGCCACTCGCTCTGGAAACCGAACCGCCCGCCGCGGACGGGCCGACGATGACACACTTCGCGCCCGTGACCATCGAACTCAAAGTGGATGGCACGCTCTGGGTCACGTACAAGGGCGTTCTCGTCTTGAGCAATGTGCAGACGCACCTGCCTCCGCTCTCTGGCGCAAAATTCGCCTTCGGCGGACGCACGGGCAGTCTCTTTGAAAATGTGTGGATCGACAATCTGGCCATTCAAACCTACAGCGCGCCCCGGCCCCTCGTGTTCGCGACGGATGGCCCGACAAACCAGTGGGTCTTCGAAGGGCAGCGGGCGACGTTCCGCGCCGATCTCTTCGGCTCCGAGCCTATCTTCATCCAATGGTTCAGCAACAATGTGTCAATTCTTGGAGCAACCAATTCGGCCCACAGGACCCCGCCGGCGACCCTGGCCAACAGCGGCGACATCTATCGCATCGAAGCAAGCAACGCGCTCAATGCCATCTCGCGCAGCGCGATGCTGGGGATTCAACCCGTGGTCTTCCTGACGGCGGGACCGACCAACCAGGCGGTACGCACCAACCAAACCGCGACCTTTGGCGCCGATCTCTACGGCTCACCGCCCATCCGCATCCAGTGGTTCAGCAACAACGTGCCCATCCTGAACGCCACCAACTCCACCCAAACCGCACCGCCCGCCACTGCGGCCAACGATGGCGACGTGTACCGCGTCGAGGCGAGCAACTCGTTCAGTTCCACCAACCGGAGCGCCACGCTGACGGTCCTGCTTCAGCCTGTGATTGTTCAACCCCCGCAGAGCCAGACCAACATCGCCGGAGACGACGTCACCTTCACGGTTGTTGTGACAAACAACGCCACCCTGCCCATCACCTATTCCTGGCGCAAAGTCTCGACGATTCTCACCAACATCGTGCTCAACTCCAGGACGTGCTCCTTCACCCTCTACAACGTGGCCACCAACGTCACGCCTACGAATGGCCCCGGCAGTTACCGCGTCCTAGTCAGGAACGCGGCCAATACGAACGGGCTGGCCCCCGGCCTCGTGACATTGACGGTTCTTCCCGCGACCGCGCCCACCGCGACGACGCTCGGGGCCAGTGACCTCGGCCCGACCAGCGCCCTGTTCAACGCGACCGT
>Ga0247664_1000242_pt1 | contig 14212 bp, 13 predicted proteins | sample CNK05_metaG_FD_182715 | JGI IMG/M metagenome (GOLD analysis project Ga0247664, IMG submission 182715) | Soil microbial communities from Purdue University Martell Research Forest, Indiana, United States - CNK05 | ecosystem: Environmental > Terrestrial > Soil > Temperate forest > Bulk soil...
TTCACGGTTCAGGGTTCGGGGTTCACGGTTCAGGGTTCGGGGTTCACGGTTCAGGGTTCAGGGTTCACGGTTCAGGGTTCAGGGTTCAGGGTTCAGGGTTCAGGGTTCAGGGTTCAGGGTTCAGGGTTCACGGTTCGGGGTTCAGGGTTCAGGGTTCAGGGTTCACGGTTCGGGGTTCACGGTTCAGGGTTGTTAGTCACTCATTGCTGGTCGAAATCATTTGCCAGGAGCACTGCCGGTTGCGCGCTGCTCACGCGCCCCGGCACTGGGCACTGCCCTATTGGCTCTCGACCGCGACATGGGTGCCGTTGGCGCCCCAACGGAACACGCGCACGTTGTCGATCCAATCGGCCGGAACCTCAGAAGTGCGCCGGTGAGCGTAACCTTCCACGACAGATTCCAAGTCGGGAATGCGGAAGCGGGTGCCGTCGATGACCACCTCGGCATGGAACTCGGGGGGTTCCTGGCTAACCCGGCCGACGACGATATGGAGGCCTGGCCGATGGCGTTCGTCCTTTTCGTCCATATAACTGCTGTAGGCTGCTTCGTCGGCGTGGGAATGCATATCGCCGATCCACCGCCAGCCGGCGGGCAGCGCCGGCATCTCATAGTCCACGGAGAGCGGGTAGTATTGGCCGCCCCAGCCGGAGCTGACGAGACTTCGCTGAGGAGGGACGAGGATCTCGATTTGGGGTTGGGCCGGGTTCCAAGCCAGGAGCACGGCCGCTTCCGCTCCGAACGATTCGCCGATCAAACTGAAGAACCCGACAATTTGTTCGAATGTTCGTTGGGGCAGCCGCGGGTAGCGCAGGCGGAGAAAAGCACGATGGCCGGCCAGCTCCTGGGGGAATTGGTCGGTGGAGACGCTGCTGACGAAGAACTCGTGATTCCGGCAGAGGTAGAGGCCGTCGGCGGTGACGAGGTGAAAGACGCTTTGATCCTCCGGCCACGGCATGTCTTCGGCGGTTTTGAGGAGGATCGGTGTGAGGAGAGGAGTGGCTTTCATGTTTTTTTGCCGTTGCCCGCGTTGGTCGCGGGTTTGTAGTTGAAGACATGCCGGGCGAGCGCGGCGGAGCTGACCGGGGCGGCCTGGAGCGCGCCGAGATTGCGGAAGATTCGTTCCACGATCTGGGCCAGGGAATGGTCCGTCTTCAGCCAAGGCACCTCGAGGGTGAAGAGCGGATCCTTGGTGGTGGCTTCCTGCCAGGCGTCGATGGTGGCGACGCGCGGGTCCACCCGGCAGGATTCGCCAAACCAGCTCGCGCCCTCATGATTCTCGCTGCTGTAATTGAAGCCGGTCTCGAGCAAACAATGCATCAACGCGCGAAAACCGGCGCGCAAGCGGCGTCCGGGCGACGGCTCCTTGAGCAACGCGGCGTAGTGCAGGTGTTGCGTGCAAATCCAGGACAACGGTCTGCCATCCGGGGGCGTGAACTTGGAACAGTTCAACAAAGCGGGGAAAAGCAGTTCATCATCCCAGCTTTCCAAGGGGGCATTGCGAAAGAAGCACTCGTTGTACTCCGAGAGCATCAGTCCTTGGGCGGCCGCACCGTTGCGAAACACCAGCAGGGTCACCAGGTACGGCAGGGCGATGCGCACGCTCCGATATTTGGTTCCGCCGCCGAAGGGGGCGGGTGAGTTCTGGGCGATCCATTTCAGATTATAAACCTGCGGGGCCGTCTCGTGCACGACGATGCTCACCCCGCCCTCGCTGCGGACGCTTTTCACGCCGTCTGGAAAGATCACCTCGCCGGCGTCCAAACGGCGCGGATTTATTTTGGCAAGAAACTGGTCCAAAGGCATGGAACCCGTCTTGCCTTCAGGGGAGACGGCTTGGACGTCGGCGCCGTCGATCTCAATTTTGGCCATGGCTTGGGGTGGTCGGTGGTTGGATGGAAGGCCAAGGCCGGAACGTCGGATGGGGCAGCCCCTTCTCGCCCGACCGGTGCACAAACATCAGCACCTGCCCCGTGCGGACCACGGTGTCGTTTCCGGTCTCGTGACCGTCGAGGATGGCCATGCTGCGCGGGTCGATATCGAAACGTTGGCGGAATCGATTGCGGATCTCGCCCACGGTGGAGTTCCCGATGGGCAGACGTTCGAGATAGGGCCCGACCGCGACCGTCACGAGCCCGGCGGCCTCATGGGGTTCGGCGAAAAGATGGCCAAGGCCACCAGCAAGGCCGGGCGTTTCACGTTGGTTTTGGTTTTGGTTTTGGGATAGTTCAAGCATACGATTAAGGGCGTTGCAGTTGTTGAGGCAACAAAGAGGGTTGAGCCAGCCGACGGAGTGTTGCCACACGAACTCCGTCCGGCACGTCGACATATTGCCGCACATTCAGCTCCGTGAGCTGTTCCACCAGGGCACGGAACTGTTGCTCGAAGGCATGGGTCAACAGCTCCGCGGTAATCCCGCCTGACACCCGCGTGCGGAGTTGTTCGCGGCGGGCGGCTTTGGCGGCATCCTGCACGGCGCGATCCACCAATGCACCGGTTAACAGATCGCGGCGATGCCGGACAACCGGCGTGGTCGACCCGGCGAAGGTAAGTTCAACGATGCCCCGATCGCTGCCATTAGGGCTGAACAACCAATCCACGATCTCGCGGATCAGCTGCCGCCGGGTGGCTTCCGCCTCGTCTTGACCGCGAAGGGCCACAGGGACTTTGTGGAGATGTTTGTCGAGCACCGACGCGAATCCCTTGCGCTGGAGGCGCCGAAAATGGTCGATATTCGTGCCGATTCTTCGCAGAAAAGCCCGATCGACTTGATCCGGTTCGTTGGTGGTGCCCAGGTAAAGGATCAGCTTGTTTTTGAGCTCGGGCCTCGTGGCATCCAGCCACTGCAGAGCCGTCGTCAGGATCCGATCATAAACCGTATCGTGCCCCCCCCGGGCGCGAGCCAGGCCGTCGATTTCTTCGAGGATGGCGATGACCGGCAGGGTGAAGGTCTGGCCCGCCGCGTTGGTGAAGCGTTCCTCCGCCAGTTGTTCAACCTCCTGAAAGAATCGGCCGAGTTGTTTATCCGATTCGCCCAACAGATAGTTGAGCACTTCGGACATGCGCAACCGGAACGTTCGCGGGGGAAGCGCTTCCACGGGGGTGCCGGTAACCTCGCTCATCACCTGGTAGGCCCCCGCGCAAATGGCCTGGATGGCCAGCGTTTTCCCAGACCCACTGACTCCCGCCAGCAGCCGCATCTGGCAGCGGCGCACGCCGAATTCCCGGCTGAGCCCCGGATCCGTCATCTCGATGCGGATGTGTTCGAGCGCGTCCGCGATGCAGGGTGGAGGACAGCCGATGTCTCGCTGCACATCCACGGAGGGGACCTGTTCGCGTACAAGATATTTGTAGTGAGCTAATCCGTCGGCGGGCGGGAGAGCCTCGTAAGCCATCCCATGACGCGCATTCACGATCAGCGCCGCCCCGGGTTTCACTTCCTCACGCGCCAGTTGGTCGGCCAGATCCTGGGCCGCCAAAAAAACGTAGCGGTCTTGCCCGCGAATCGTGAGTTCGATATGCCGATCATCGAGGCGGCGTTCGAAGAGCGCTTCTTCGCCGGTGCGCGGCCCGCCCGGCAGGCGATGCAGCACGGCTTTGCCGCGTCCATCCAGGAGAACGCGATCGCCCCGGCGCAGGTTTTCCGCCATGGCCGCCTCGGGGACAACGGTGCAAGCAGTGGTGCCATCGTCGAGCACGACGTGCGCTTGCCGGGCGGCGAACCCGTTTTTGGGCAGCATCTCGATAAACGCGGCGCTGCGCAGCGGGCCGTCCTCAATCTGTTTGAGAATACTGGCCAGCTCGCGGGCCTTCTCTTCGTAGACCTGGGCAGCGCCATTCGAAGTGAGCGTATTGAAGATCGATTGCACGGCCGCCCCCGCATCAGGGCTGGGATCATTCAAGAGCATTTTCAGAAACTCGCGGCGCTGTTCGATGGGAGCCGAACCGTCCGCGAGCAAGATCTCGATGGGGGTGGGTTTTTTCGGTTTGATCATGGGCTGGATGGATTGGGTTGATTCGATTCGTGATCAGTTGAGCTGGATGGCAACAGATTCTCAAGGAGACCAGGGAACGCCGCTGCGACAGGGCCATTGGTCGGCCGAAAAGTGTTCCAGGACGAGGTAACCGCGTTGTCGTAAGCGGGCATCACGCTGCGTGAAGAGGCCATGGATGCGATCGGCTCGGGCCGTCAGGCCGAAGATGAGGCAAAGCGCGTAGGGCGCGCCGGCGAAGACAGCCCGGGTCCAGCTCTCGTCGTCCTGGGAGGCGTAGATATTCGTGAGGTCGCAGACGAGGCGAGAGGGGCAGGCTTCGCAGGTCTTGCCGCCGGCGGGCAGGAAGTTGTGGCCATGAGCCTGGCCCAGAAGCCTGAAAGCAGGGCAGATCTTCTGGCGGGCTTTGACCACAGCTTGGATGCGGTTCCAGCTGCGATCGGTGTAGCCGAGGCTGAACACCTTCTGTTCCGCACCGATCACCTCGTAGGCATCGGTGACCACGACAAAGAATTCGCCCGTGTCCGGGCAGGAGCAGGGCACACCGAGCAACACCGCCCCCGTTTCGACCGGCGGCGTGGCGACCGCGCCTTTGCGGGCGAATTGTTCGGCGCGAGCGAAGGCGGCCGCGGTGAAGAAGACTTGGAAACCTGCTTCGGGGATGTCGTCGTGCGGCGTGGCTTGTTGCAGCAGCGGGCGGAGGGGCATTTCGAGCCAGCTCAGGGCGGGGCTGCGATCGTTGGTATCGAACTCCAGTTCAACCGGAGGTGCAGCAACCGGCTCTCGAGGCCTAAGGTGAGATTGGCAATGGAGTTGGTAGGTGTAGGTCTGTCCGCTGTTGAGTTTGCCCAGGGCCACCAGATGTTCCGACGCGCGCGCGGCCACGGCGCTGAGACTGTGGACAGTAAAAGCAGTGGTCGTGACCCGGCCGTCAGGCAGGATGATGTCGATCCCAAACCCGGCGCACAACGTGGGCGAGGGCGACGCGGGATTTTGTTTCAGAACCGCGCGGATGTTCAGAGGGACCTGGGACCGCGACAGGCCCGGGCAGCCCTTGCGCAGGCAGCCGTCGCGCCACGCTTCGTTGGCATGGCCCACCAGGTCGGCCGGGCCGACGGGTTCACGGGCGAGGAACGCGCCGGTTTCCTCGTCGCGCAGTACGACACTGAAGGCGGCCTCGTGCAGAGGAACCGCGACGCCGACGGAGACGGGGGCTGAGGAACTGATAGACGGGTTCATATTCGCGGCAGATGCCGGACCAATGCCAACTGAGCCTCCGAAGGGGCGGCGGCGACGCAGGCGCCTCCGCCGCCCGTGAGAGGCAGAACGCAGCGTTAACCCAAATGGGCTTTGGGGCTCAGCACTACCTTGGCGCCGTCTTCTATTTGATCGCCGATGGGCCTTTCCTCCAGCACAGCGCCGGTCGCGTCATTGCGGATAATCCAGGGAACATCCGCCGGCAGACCCATGCGTGAAGCCAAAGCGGTGGCCACGGCGCCTGCCGGGGTTGTCCGTTGCACATTGCGGACTTCGAGGACGTGCGTGCCAGTCACGTCACGGGCTTCGAAGCGCAGCATGCCTCCACGCGGCTGGCCCGGAACTTGTGCGGCGGCGGACGGTTCCGGCGTCGGGGTCAGGGCTTTCATTTGGTACGGTCCTTTCGTTGGTTCGTTATTGGGGACAGACAGCCAGAAGTTCCACGCCACGTTGGGGTCGGCCAGCCAGTCCGCTGGTTCGCCCAGCCACTGGACCGCCCCGCGAAGGGCTTCCAGTGCCGTGACGAACAAGATCTCGCTTGCGACCGGCGGGACACCGGTCAGATCCACTTCCGCGATCGCCACCTGGCCGGCGCCGTCCGGAGCGGGTAAAAAGCCGCAACGGACCAAGTGCCAGCGGTCTTGGGCTTCTTCAAGCAACGCGCGCAACCAGGCGAGGCGTGCGGGCGGCAGATCGCCGGGCACCTGGGAAAGAATGGGAAAGCGCAGAGCAAGCCGGCCGGGTTCGCGGATCACTTCGCCCTGCCGCAGCAAAGGTCCGGCGACGACGGTCAGTTGTTCGCGGCTAAACCAGGACTCTACGACTTTGCGGAGCGGGGCGGTCCAACCTGTGAGCGAAACGCCCGCGGCGGTTTCGTGAGCCCACCGGAGAAGGGCGTCTGCGGCGGTAACAGGTGTGCCGGCATCCCAACAGATTTCGTCGGTCTCAACGGTGAACAGGGAGGCAGGCAGCGCCAGCAAAAGGCGAAAGGCACGATCTTGAGCCACCCATTTCCAGGCGCCAGCTTGGCCAATTCGATCTGGCCGAGCGTCGCCGGCCTGGCTCGTCAGGCTTTCGTCGTCCGGACGGTATTCGAGTGTCCACCAATCTTGGGCTGGGCAGACGCGCAGGCCGGCGCGTTCGTATCCGCCTGCGGCGGGGGTGAAGCCCTCCGGGAGGAGGACTTCGCTCCATCCCGCCGCAGGATGCGTTGAGGAAGACCAGGAAGCCGTGTTCATTGAATGACCTCCTTGCTGGAAAGAAACGGTTCTCTGGTCAGGGGGACTCTGGCTGGATTTGCTTCGAGGAAAAGGCCGGCCGCTTGATTGGCCAATCCCGCGGAATCGGTGAAGGAGAAGGTCGCGTCCTGGAGGCACGTAGCGGTGTAGATCATCAGCACCAGATCAACCATCCTGATGCCCGCAGGCAGCTTGGGACCAAGACACAGAATCTGCGCTCCCGGCGGTTGGTAGCTGGGGGACACGTTCGGATGAAAGACGTCGCGCGGCTCCAGGATCTCCGCGAACGAAAAACCGGGTTGCGGCCTGAGGGCCGCTTCTGGCCGGTAGGTCAGGCCAATCACAGCCATCGGCGCCACTTGAAACGGTCCAACGCCGCCACGCCGGCACGGCACAGGCACTCTCAACGCGAAGACGGTTCGAATGGCTTCGGTCAGGTCGAGATACTGGATCGTGATCCGTTGGCTCAGTTGGGCCAGCGCGAGCAACTCGTGCGCAGCTGCTTGTTTGCGACGGCGCCACGGTTCCGGGCCGCCCGCGCCCAGCGCCACTTTCTCGTAGATGCCACGATAAGGTGGCAACAACTCGACCTCGTGCAGGGTGGACAGGCTGGGCGCGGGCTGGTGGGGCGGCACATTCATGGCGAAGAGCGGGATTGGGGTGGGGTTGATGGATGAGGCCCGCGCCGCCGGCCAGCCGGCGGATGGACGAACAACACGGTCTGATGCGCGCAACGGACGCGGGCCTCGGCTGCGTGGGCGGCGCCCAGACGACCTAAAGGTTCATGCAAGCGCGGCCCCAACAATTTGGCGGGCACACTTTCGTGTGAGTAAAAGGGCTGCGCAAAAAGTGGCCGGCGACAGCGCTGGCAACGAGAACACGCGGGGTGGCCATTTCGCACAAAGCGATGCACCGGCTTGGGATCCAGGCATGCGCACAGCCCACACTCCACCCAGCGATGCCCGAGGATCGCGATGGTGGCGGGCCCGGCCCCGCCGGCCCGGATCCCCGCGGCGCGCAGCAATGACGCCGGCGTCACTTGGCGCAGCGCTGCCGGGGAGGCGCAGACTTTCCATCGTTCATGAGGCAGAGAGCAGGCCGGGTTCCGCCGCAGCGGCGTGACAAATGTGCGCCAGGTGTAGGCGCAAATTTCTGTCATCGTGTTTTGCAGCGGTGCCCCCAGCCCGAGCGCCCAGCGGACAAGAGACAACGTTGCGATATGACCAGCAAGCGCACAGGCAGAGCGCAGACTGCGGGTCGGTGACACGGCGCGGCCGCCCGAAGTTGAGCGCGGCAGACCGGCCGCGAAACTTTGCCCTTCACAACTCCAAACCCGCTCCTCTTCGAGCAGACGGAACTCGCCGGGGCCAAACAGACAAACCGGGCAGGGGCCGTCCGGTTCCGTCCCGGCAAAGAACCGGCATTGGGCGGTCAAGGTCTCTCCGTGAATGGCGGCATGAATCAAGGGCAACCCGAGCTGAAGGCAGCGCTGCCCGGTTTCCCAAGTTAACGACAGATTGTCTCCGGCCAAGACAACGATGCCGGCTGGGACCAGCGTGGACCACGGGAGGTCCTCCAACGGCGCATCCCAAGCCTCGACGTGAGTGGTCGGAGAGATGGCCCGGCATCGTTCCGCGAGGTGACTGGCTTTGGGTTGGCCGAGGCATTCCGGACCGACCGGTTGGGTCAGCAACGAAGCGGCCTTGAACTTTCCGCGGTCGATCAAGATGAGTTTGCCGACCTGCAGCCGGGCCAGGCTGAGGGCGACCGTTGCGCCCACTGAGCCGGTGCCGACAATGGCGACCACGAGTTCGTCCAGGGCCGCTTCGGCGTCGTCATTCATGCCCACGAATTTCGGGAGCCGGTCCGCCCGTCGCGCGCGAGCTGGCGCGCGACGGGTTTTCCCCGGCGTCTGTGCCTTGGTGACGGATGAGTTTTGCCTAAGCCTGGTCATGCAGAGGGTCGAGAGGAGGTTGATAGGCCGGGACGGTTTGAAGGGGGAGAAGGCACCGTGGACATTCCCCCGCCATGAGCGCGCAGGCCAGCGCGCCTTCGCGGGAGTCGTCGGCCGCAGCGTGAAACGGGGCGCCGCATCGGCAGAGCAGGCATTGGTCGCCTTCCGCGAGCGGGATCGTGCAGATCGGGCAGGCCACGCCGACGATTTCCGCCGGCACTGGTCCTAGCCGCGGCCGATAATAGATCGCGACACGGAAGGAGGTCGTGCCATCGAAATGCAGCCGATCCCCGGCGCGTAACAGCGTGACGCGCGGCGCGCGGAGCCCATTGACGCGGGCAGGATGCTTTGGTTCGGCCACCAGCAGCAGGCGCGGCTGAGCGTCGGGACCGGTGATCGACTCAAAGCGCGGACCGGGATCCGGGCTGGAGGCTGGCGTGTGAAACAAAGACGGCGCCCCTGATTCATCACGCCCGAGCCGCGCCGGTCCGGGGCCGAGAATGAGCGGCTGGTTGGCCGGTGGTGAGTGCCCCGGCCAAGCTTCCGCGCCTTGATCGGGCCGGGTCGGCGCTAAGCCGGACGGATCGAAGGATTCCTCGACGAAAAGATGAAATTCGGTAGAAGAAAAATTTTGGGTCATCATCAGCGTTGCGTTGGATGCTGGTTTCGGATAAAGCACATCGTGCGCTGAACTGCGCGGGCGATTGGCGATTTTTCCCGCCACATCCACTGCCCCGCAGAACGGAAGCGACCTTAGCCGCGGTCCGAACATTTTTGCATACTCGCGGACTCTCCCTTGACTGACTCGGACCTCTCCGCGATCTCTCGGCGCTCCGCAGCAGGTGGTCGCTCGGAATTATCCCCAGGTTTGCGAGCCGTCCTCATCGAAGAGCGTGATCTTGATCCATTGCGGCGGGACGAGGATCCGGTAACCGGAATGGCGCCGGCCCTCGAGCAGATGCTCCAGGCGTTGCTCAGCGAAGCGTTCGCCGATGCCGTACCAGGCCTGGTAGACAGGCTGGCGATCCAGGTTCTTCGCTTGCACTTCCAGGGGCGGGCTTCCGGGTCCCAAAAGCAGATCAAAACCTTCGATTTGATCCTGGAGATCGCGCTCGCGCGTTTTGAGGCGCGCGATCTCCAAAGCGATGCGGCGCGGCTGCAGGAACTCTCCACCACGCACATCGAGGGGAGCATCCAGCCCGGCCTCGCGGCGCGCGAACGAAGCGAGGACTAGGAGAGTGAGAAATTGAAGGAGCTGAAGTTCGATGCGCCAGACCTTGGCGCCGTTGGTGATGATGGCGGCGTGCTCGCCATCCTTGGCAAAGGTGCCGCGAAGATGGAATCGATAATTCGGCGGCGAATCGGAAGGGGAAGAAGAAACGATGGGCGGAGGAACGGAAGCGGGAAGCAGGAGCGGTTCTTTCGGAGGCAGTTCGCCCAGGAACGTCAGGCGATTGACCATCCAATCGTAGGTCACACGGTTGAGCGTGACTTGCTCGCCGGCCCTGGCCCCGGCCAGTCCACCCACCGCGACCAGGGCCTGGGTGGGCGGATGACTAGGTTGGGGATCGCCCGCCGGGGACGCCGGTAGGCCCGCGGCAACAGGCGCAGGCGGCCGCGGCGTCAAAGCAGGCGCGGGATCGACGCGGGCGACGGTGGAAGACGGAGCCGGTGCAGCGGGACGTTTGGGCTCGTTCATGGATAGGAGCCTTTCTGTGAATGAAAGTTAGAGGTTGTGTGAATGGATTCATGAGAAAAGACGACGACGGATCGAGACGCGGGGTCTCGCCTGCCGGAGCAAGCGCAACGAGCTTGTTCGAGAAATACTTCGGCGGTTAGAACCGGGCGACCGTCAACGTCATCGGTGTCCGCACCCGAGGGCCGCCTGCGGCCACGGAGGTGTGGCGACCAGGAACGAAGGAGGATTCGGATCGATCACCCAAGGGAAATTGCCGGAACAGGCCAGCGATGCCGATGAAACACCAGACCTGCTGGTGGGACACAGAAGGGAAAAGGTGCAAGGGTTGGCGGAGCACATAGGGGCGTCTAGTTCGTGGTGAAGTGAAGTTTTATCGCAACGTTGATGAAAGGGCGCCGCGTCAGCGGGCGACGCGGACGAGACCACCCGACATCCTGAAAAGGACTCAGCAGGTCCTGTCACCCATGATGCGAAGGGAAGCTCGGCGTTCATGAGAACATTAGTTCGCGTGGTGATCAGAATAAGAAAGCAACAACTCCAGGCAAGGACTTTGTTCGGAATCCTTCGGGAGTGGCTAAACTCGGGCGGGCCAATTTCTGGCCTGACCGCTCACAGCGTTATTCCTCGTCCGGGTGCTCGTGAGAATCCTGTTCTTCCAACTCCTCGACTTCGCGTTGATGCTGCAGATTGGCGCGATCCTGCTCTTCAAAGAAACGCACGGACCGATGGATGAGAAATCCGCCGATGGACAAGACGACGATGGCGATGGCGGTGCCCAGGAAGACCTCGCGCCGGTTGGCGCTGGAGACATCCTTGAGCGAATAGATGAAGGCACTGGCCGTTGCCAGTGCGGAGCCGACGAGAAAAAAGACCAGCCAACGGCGGGCCCTTCTTCGGCCCGGTTCCTGGCCGGGAATGGAGTGGCCGGCGGCGAACTCGCCCTTAAACAGAACGTTGCAGAAAGCGACGGCGAGCGCAGCGGTGACGCCGAAGGCCACCACCGTGCCGAAGGTGAACTCGAGCCGAAAATCCGGGTGCACCTGCTTGACCGAATAAAGGAAGGCCACCATCACGCCAAGCCCCAGGGCGGCGGCGAACTTCACCACCCGAACAAAGTCCTGCTCATCCTTGGAAGGCTTGTGCGGGTTCACCGGTCAGGTTAATCGAACATCTTCCCCGGGTTCAGGATCCCGTTGGGATCAAGGGCCCGGCGCAATTCCCGCATGACGCGCATCTGGGCGTCGCCGGCAAACTTCGGAAGGAAGGATTTTTTGGCGAGCCCGACGCCGTGTTCACCGGTGATGGTTCCCCCCAGGCGGATGGCTTCCTCGAAGATCTCGTGGAACGCCACCTCGATGCGGCCCATTTCCTCCTGGTTCCGTTCATCGGTGAGAAAGGTTGGATGGAGGTTGCCATCGCCCATATGACCGAAAGTACCGATGCGCAGACGATGTTTGCGGGCCACGGCCTCCACGAAGCGGATCATATGCGCCAGTTCGCTGCGCGGCACCGTGGCGTCCTCAAGGATGGTGGTCGGCGAGACGCGGGCCAGGGCGCTGAACGCGCTGCGACGCGCCGTGGCCAGACGCGTTCCTTCCGCCTCATCGCGAGCCACGCGGACCTCGAGGCACTGATTGCGCCGGGCAATTTGTTCCATCTGGGCCGCTTCTTCCGCGACCACGGTCGGATGGCCGTCCGTTTCCATGAGGAGCAGAGCTGCACAATCGAGCGGCAAACCGACTTTGGCGTAGTCCTCCACACAATGGATGGTCGTGCGGTCCAGAAATTCCAGGGTGCAAGGGATGATCTGCGCGGCGATGATGTCGGACACGCATTGGGCGGCGTGATCCATCTGGGCGAACGTCGCCACCATCGTCTTCTTGGAAGCCGGCTTCGGAATGAGCCGCAAGAGCACCTTGGTGACCACGCCCAAAGTCCCCTCGGAGCCGATGAAAAGATCGCGCAACGAATAACCGGCCACATCCTTGACACATTTATTGCCGGTCCAGAGTACTTCGCCGTCAGGCAGGACCACTTCCAGGCCCATGACGTAATTGCGGGTGATGCCGTACTTCAACCCGCGCAAGCCCCCGGAATTTTCGGCCACGTTGCCGCCGATGGTCGAAATTTTCATGGAACCCGGGTCGGGAGGGTAGAAGAGTCCGGCCGCCGCCGCGGCCTCAGCCACCTGCAAGGTGGTGGCACCGGACTCGACCAGCATGGTGAGGTTGGCGCGATCGACTTCCAGAATCGCGTTCATCTTCACGGTGCAAAGGACAATGCAGCCGGCGACAGGCAAGCTGCCACCACTCAGGCCGGTTCCAGAGCCGCGGGTGACCACCGGGACGCGCGCAGCGTTGGCCAGCCGAAGCACATCGCGAACTTGCGCGGCGGTGCGGGCAAAAACGACACAGGCAGGCATCTGCTGCAACGCGGCGGTGCCATCGAACGAGTAAGGGATCAAATCCTCCCGGGCGGTGAGCACCTGTTCGGCCCCCAGGATTGTCTTTAATCGTTCGAGTGTCTCGGGATTGAGCGCGGCCGCGTTCATGACGAAACCTCCCGGCCCGGCTTCAGCTCGGGCCGGACTTCAACTCGGATGGCATGAACCGCATCCGCCATTTCGAGGACAGTTTCTGCACGGGTCCGGAGAATTTTCAGGCGCACCTGACAGCGACCGCTGGCAGCGCGTTGGAGTTTGACCGTGGCGCTGGCTCCGAGTTCGAGGGCGCGTTTGAACTGTTTGTCAGGCTTGGCGGGCGTGAGACTGAAATCCACCGCGCAGCCCGCTTCCCGTAAGCGGCCGATCAAGCCGAGCGTTTCGGCCCGCAACGATTCATCCTCCACCAGGCAGAACACGTCAACCACAGCATTAAAAGCTGGAATGAGCCCGCGATCGCGCAGGACTTGGAGCAGGACCACGTCGCCCATGCCAAAACCCAGGGCCGGCATATCCACTTTCCCCCCGCTCATCTGTTTGATCAGATTATCATAACGGCCGCCGCCGGCGATGGCGCGGGGATGGCCCTTGCGATCGAACGCTTCGAAAACCACGCCGGTATAGTAAGCCAAGCCACGAATGATGCCATAATCGACGCGGACGAAATCCCCCAGCCCCCGGGCGGTCAGGTTGTCCAGCATGGCTTGCAACTCGACGGTCGGCCGGCTGGCCTGGATAAAGTCGCGCACTTCCTCCAGCGTGAAGCCCAGGGCTAGCAGTTTGGCGCGGCTGACGGCTTCTTCTTCCCGATCCAGTTTGTCGATGAGTTGATAAAACTCATAGGCCTTGTTCGAGTCCGTGCCGCGGGCGGAGTAAAACTCTTGCCAGGCCTGCCGGCTGCTGAGCCGCACGACGAAGTCTTGCGAGGTCAGCGCGAACGCGCGCAAGGAATCGATCAGCAGGGCCACGATTTCGGAGTCGGCGGCCGGGTCGGTTTCGCCGATGATATCGGCGTTGAACTGGAAGTGTTCGCGCAAACGGCCTTTGGCCTGGCGTTCGTAGCGGAAGAGTTGAGGAACAGCAAACCACTTGATGGGCTTCTTGTAGTTGCGTTCAGCCGCCGCCACCATGCGCGCCAGGGTGGGAGTCATCTCGGGCCTGAGCGCGACGGCCCGATCGCCCTTATCCAAGAAGTTGTAAAGCTGAGCAACGATTTCTTCGCCGCTTTTGGTGGTGTAAAGCTCCAGAAGTTCCAAGGGCGGGCCGTCATACTCGCGGAAACCGTAGGTGCGCGCCGTAGCCCGCCATCGGTTGAAGATGAATTGGCGCGCATCCGCGCTCCACGCGTCGGGTTGCGGCAATGGCTCGGGGTAGAAGTCGCGGAAACCAGGAAGGCTATCCATGAAAGTATAGGCGGGAAAAGCAACGCTTGGGCAAGAAGCGGGGCGGAAGGACGGACCGGCCGCCCGCGTGGTCCTGCCCTTGATGCGCTGGTCGGGTACTACATCAACATCAACATCAACATCAGGCTGGGTTTACTCCTGTCCGTCTTCCTTCGATTCGGCAGCCTCGGCGGCCTGGGCCTTGGCGGCAGCCTCGACCTGCTCGGGAGTGAGTTGGATCACCGTTTCCCGC
>Ga0247664_1000243_pt1 | contig 14082 bp, 3 predicted proteins | sample CNK05_metaG_FD_182715 | JGI IMG/M metagenome (GOLD analysis project Ga0247664, IMG submission 182715) | Soil microbial communities from Purdue University Martell Research Forest, Indiana, United States - CNK05 | ecosystem: Environmental > Terrestrial > Soil > Temperate forest > Bulk soil | place...
CTCTGACCGCATCGGCATCCTGAACCCAAACGACAAGACTGAGAAGGTATGGGGACCCGACGAAGTACGCGCCCGGACCGGCATCGAGCCCAACCAAGTCGTGGATTGGCTGGCCCTGATTGGCGACAGCGTGGACAACATCCCGGGCGTGCCCGGTGTAGGTCCCAAGACCGCGACGGAGTTGCTCAAACAATTCGGGTCGCTGGACGTGCTGCAGAATCGATTAAGCGAGGTCAAGTCGGACCGGCTCCGGGCCAACCTGACCAGCTCGCTGGACGTGTTGCGCAGGAACCAGCGTTTGATCCGGCTGCGCCAGGAACAACCGCCTACTTCCCTGGAAGATCTTGTGCCCCGCCCCGCAGCTACGCAACGGCTTCGGGAGTTGTTCGGGCAATGGGGTTTTCGCGGTTTGCTCGCTCAGTTGCCGGCGGAACCTGGGAAATCCGTCGCCAACGGTTCGTTTCCCCAGCAAGGGGTGTTGTTATGAAGGGGAGCGATGGAATCAGGGTGTCGATGCGTGCCGGATTCGTTGTTCATGGTGCGCTGTTCCGTGTGCGGTGCGCTTTGCTGCAATCCGCACGCGGCAAGTCTGTTCTGAAGGCTCTAAATCGAGGTGAAACTATGGAAACCGAGGCAAGAAGTCGTGGACAAAGGAATAACCCACTGGTACATCTCCATCATCATATGTTACCACCGCGTAGCGCCCTGCCCGGGTCGAGGTGTGGCTTTGTCCGGCTTCAGTCTGCAAGCTGGAGAGCACTGCGGCTGGCCGTGTTAACGGCTTGGGCGGCAACAGCCTCAGCCGCATTGTTGGACGCCCAGACCATCGCGCTGGATGGATCGGAATCCACTCCCACCGGCGCCCTCCGCGGCGAACAACTTTATCCTTCGCTCAGCTTGAACAGCGATGGCGCTATTGTGGTTTGGGAAGATAACACGATCGATGGCACCAACGGGTTGGGCATTGCCGCACAGAGGTTGGGTGCTGATCTAGCGCCGGTCTCCGGAGTGTTCCGCGTCAACGAGAGGCTTGCGGGCGACCAGATGGCTCCGCAGGCCGTCGCGCTTTCCGGAGGTGAGACTCTGGTCGCCTGGCAGAATCGCCTTGGAGCCAAAGATAACGTGCTGGCCCGTTTGCTTGAGCCCACCGGCGCCTTTCTTACCAAAGAATTTCAACTCAATCAGGTCACCACTAGTTTTTCGTACCGCTACAAGGTCACCTGGGACATTTACAATCGGAACCGTTATCGCAAACGTACTTTCCGGCTCAAGGATACGGTTACCAATATACGCGAACTCAGCGGACAGCCTGTCGTGGGCGCGTTGCCTGACGGAGGAGCGGTCGTGGTCTACCAGAGCGCGCGCCGTCATGAAACGAACAGCTGGGGCCTGACCCACGTTTGGAGATGGACGGGCTCCCGCAACCTGACCAACAGTCTGCTGGTCCCCACGCGGTCCTACGTCGATTGGATGCTGGAGATTTACTTCCAGCGTGTTTCGGCCACCGGAGACAAGGTTGGGCCGGAGGTGCTGGTGAACCAATACTCCGATTACAATCAGCGTTCTCCCGCGCTGGCGGTGCTGCCTGACGGCAAGTTCGTGGTGGCCTGGGTCTCCGAGCATCCGCGCAGCTTCATCCAGACCGACAACTTTCAGGTCGACCTTTATGCGCGACTCTTTAGCAGCCAGGGTGAGCCGCTCGGGAACGAATTTCGGGTCAATGGAACGGACGGCCTGACTTGCGCCAACCCCACGGCCGCGCCACTGGCCACCGGAGGCTTCACGGTGGCTTGGAGTCAGCAAGAGTCGGCGTTATCCCGACACTGGGATGTGGCCAGCCGGATCTACGATGCCAACGGCCTGGCCGCTGGAGCCGTCGCGCTGATCAATATCACCAAGGATGGGGACCAATTCGGACCCAAGATCGCCGCGGTGGGAGACAATCAACTTGTGATTTGGACCAGCCGCGGCCAGGACGGTTCCCGGGAAGGTGTGTATGGGCGCTTGCTTTATGGGGGTGCGCCAGCCGGCGATGAGTTCCGAGTCAACACCACAACGGCCAGCCGCCAGATCCAGCCGGCGGTCGCCGGCGAAGCGCACGGCCGATTCCTCGCGATGTGGTCCAGTTACGCGGGCGAATCCGGTTTCGACCTTGCGGCACAAAGTTATGTCGTTCCGAGCAGCTTGGTCCCAGCAGGCGGCGGGGGATTGGTGGACAACCAAGCGCTTCCTGGCGAGGCGCTGTTCGCCGGGGCCGGCGCGAGCATTCCATCATCATTCGCAGGTTCTGGTGCGAGCCTCGGGAACTCCGTGCGTGCGCCGGCACACTTGCCGTTGCAGCTGAATCTGACCGGGCCGGCCGACAAACGGCGCCTCCTTTGGAACAGCGAAGCAGGGGCGCGTTACCAGGTGGAAACCTCCACTGATCTGGAAACCTGGACTGTTTTTGGCGGCCCGCGCACGGCCAGCGGGACCACCGACTCAGTGGGACTCAGCGGCGGCGAGCCTGCGGCTTTTTATCGGGTGACCCGGGTACGGTGAGGTCTGGATATTTGGTCAATAGAACCATGGAATCATTATGATGCGATTCATGAGATGGATCGGTGCGTTGGCGCTGTTTTTGGCCATGGGCGCGATGGGGGCGGCCTGGGCGTTTTCCTTGTACGGCCCGCTTAAGAACGGGGCCAATGGGACCATCGGATGGCAGGCCGCGGGATTTGGAGGCCGGCCTCAGGGGCTTGGTTATGCGATCAACGGGGAGACCTCCGGGCCGATGACCCCGCTGGAAGGTTATCGCTGGAACGTTCCAGTGGTCACTTACGCCTTCGACTCAACGTTCCTGCGCTACTTCGGCACAAACGGTGTCAAAGCGGTAGATGACACTTTCGCCATGCTCAATGCTCTTCCTCCGGCATCCGCGATGAGCCTGACCTTGGCGGAATTTCCGTTGGATAGCAAAGGCGTCAATCAGACGGCGACGACGCTGGGGTTGCTGGACGTGAAATCGCGGACGTTGCGAGTGATGATGGCGGAGATGGGTTTGGCCAATCCGGAGCGCTACGCCTGGAGTCTCCGGGATCGCCGGACCGGCCAGGGTTTCACCAACTATTCCGTCATCCAGCTGAGCTATGATCCCGTAACGATCCAGGAATCGCGTTATGTCAATGGCGTCCTCTACAACTACCGGATCTTCGATGATCTGGGACCGCAGGGCGCCGAATGGGCCAGTGCGGTGGAATGGTATCAGCTCGATCCACTCTTCGTGCCGTACAGTTCTGTCGCGGGAGGAATCGGAAGCAGGGATTTGCAGCTGGGCTCGAGTCCCGACAACACTTCTTTTGTTGCGGCAGGACTGAGCTCCGGAGAATTCTACCGCGGCCTTACTCGCGATGACGCCGGTGGCATCCGATTCCTCCTGAGCACGAACAACATCGTGGTCGAGTCCCTCCTGCCCGATGTGTTCCCATCTTCCGTCTTCGCGGTCGGTGGGTCCCCGTGGACGCCGTTTCCGGGCGGCACCAATGTCGGGGGTACGAATGTCCCCCCTCCGCCACCCACGAACACCGTCGTGATTCCCACGAACTTTGTCCAAGTCGCTTTGCGGCCCGGCCGTGACAAGATCACCTTCCAACGCGTCAATTTTGATTCGCTGCTGGGCACGACCTTTACTCCCATTACCAATCGATACGTGGACAAGTATGTGCATCCGACCAGTGGGCGGCTGATTTCACAGCGTGTCCAACGTGTCATCCAGCAACCCGATATCCTTTTTGTTGTCGGCGATCTCGGGACCGATCCCGTCACAGCCCTGCCTGTGATCGGTGGCTTCACGGATGCGAGTGGCTGGTCGAATAACGTGGCTCTAAACAGCCAGAACCCGGCGGTGGTCAATCTAGGGGGGCCGGGGTTGATCATTCCTGGAATCATTATCTCCTTCTCCGATTTGGTGCCCTACTTTGCCAATGACGTGCCCGGTCAACAAGACACCGACGCTTTCCCCGGGTTCATATGGGGATCGTTTGATGGGAGTGATCAGCCGCCTGCTATCTATCCCGTTTTCACCCATCCGTTACTGCCGAACCTGTCGCTGCAGTTCCTCCAGAGCATCGCCCTCGGGCGTAACAAAAACTAAGGGTATGCCATTCTTCTCCATGAAAAGCTCAGCCAGCCCGGTTCTGTTGCTTGTCGCGTCCTTGGCTTCCGCTCCGGCGGCCACCAACTTGTTCATCAGTAGCACTCCGGTCATTTCTCCGCCCATGGTGGCGCCCCAAATCGACGCTCGGGCTTGGGTCAACCGCGCTTTATTCGGCGTGACAAATTTCAATTCGTTTACGGTCCCCCTGCCGTACGAATCCCAAGGCACGTTGTTCTTCACCAATGCGCCGGCCCCCGCCGGCACCATGCTGGGCGATCCCGGGTTCCGGTTCCTGAACAACGTGGGGGGGCAAAGACTCTGGATGGACACCTGGGAAAACCACGGCGTCGTTGCCACCGACCACAGTACATTCTTTTCCACGTTCGGAAGCTCGTTTCTAGTCGGGGATTCGCCCGCCAGCATTCTCCAGGTTGCGGCGACAAATATCATCAGCACCGGCCCATTGCTGCAGTCGGGGCCGCACGGGCTAATCCGTCTGGAGGGTCAGCGCATTGACTTGGTCCGGAATGCCATTCGCACTGGCTCCACCCCATTGCCTCCCACTCTTTTTGGCGGCGGATTCTCCGTGGTAGGCGCTTCCAATTATGTGAACGATGTCGGCATCACTGACCTTTATTGGGCGACTGGCACCAACAACAGCACTCGCGGCGGGGCTGGCCCGATGCCGATTGATGGATCGATAAGGCCTCCCGATTTCTCTCTCCCGGTGCCGCGCTCGCCATCGCACGATGTGATTAGCGTTTCCTTCGGGTTGCCCTTCACCAACACGACCGTCATTCCATTGGGCGGCTTGTTTGGCGGTTCCTATGCCGTGGCGGTGAACACCAACATTCTCAGTTCCACCAGTTCGGTGGTGCAAGTTGTCTTTTATCCGACCAATAACCTCGACCCGGAAGCCAGCACCGAGGTTCGGTTCTCTAGTGGGTTCGGCGCCGCCTCCGTTGTCACGGTGGCGTTCCGCTCCAGCGAGTTCGATATCGCTACTCAAACCTACAGTTCGAACGCCGTCTATTTCACCGACGCGATGGCGACGACCACGAACCATTTTCTGTCGCGCAATCTGGCGGGCAACACGCGTCGGCCCAACACCATGGAGGTCAGCCGGGTTGAACCCTTCACCTTTTCCAGCGGGACACCCGGTAACGGCATATTCACCACGAATCTGCTCTACAACTCCCAATATACTTATCCTTCGGTCACGAACGACTACACCGCTTATTCGGCCCAGATCGAACTGCTCTCGGCCAGTCCCAGCGGGGTGATTCCTTACGACGTCACCAACGTGCCCGGCCGCGTGGAGATCATCGGCAATCGAGTGAACCTCGATCAGGCCCGTATCCGCGCGGAATCCGCGGTGATCATCAAGGCCAACGATCTGGTCAGTAACAATCTGGCCCAGGTGAATGCGCCCTTCGTTAACCTCGATGTGCGCTCGACTCAGCCCACTCTGACTATCTCGAACCTGGCGCCTCCGACAGTGAAACGTTTCGGCGGATCCATCCGGGCTTGGTCGGCCGTCTGGCAGAACCAGGATGCGGTCCCTATCGGGACCAGCATCTTCACCAATTACCTCACCTTCCACGTGCTCATCGTGGATAGCGACCTCCAATCGATTCTGCCGGTCAGCGTCAACGAGTTCGCCGCCCGCGCCACCAATGTGGTGATTTCGGACCAGCTTAACATCACCAAGTCCTTCGTGCTCGAAGGCAACTCCGCGCTGATCTCCGGCGGGCTCAACCTTCCGCTCGGGGCCAGCCTCGGCGCCACCAACCTCATCAACTTGTATAACTTTACCAACGACGGCATCATCCAAATCACTGGCACCGAGTGGTTCGGCACCGACCGCCAGCTCTCCTACTCCAACTACGTCAATCACGGCACCAACCAGGCCTCCGGACATTTCATTCGCACCCGGAATTTTGAGAACAGCGGGACCATCGGCGCCTCCGGGGGATTGTTGACCATCGACGCTCTTACGGCCAGCATGGTCGGTAGTCCCCAGGTCGAAACCACCAGCATCGGCACCAACATCTTTTTCGACCCGTTCTTCGGCCTGCAAACCAACGTCATTACGATCACCAACGTCCTCTCCGCTGCCCCCCAGCTGCAGGGCGTGGGTGAAGTGCAGCTGAATGTGAACGATCTGATCGTCTCCAACTCGATTATCAACGCCGGCCGTTTGATCCTCGCGGTGACCAACAAGTTGTTGGACGCGGGACCGAACGGCGTGAACCATTGGGCGACCGCAGGCGGGTTCAGCGCGCTGCTCCGGCCCGCCACCAGCGACCTCGCCGCCACCTACCTCCGCTCAAGCGCTCCCCGGTTACTGCAGGTTGACCACTTCTGGGCCGGCCGCGACCAGGGCGCAAGTCCGGCCGGCTTCACCAATAACCTGGCGCTGGGCAAATTGATTCTCGATGGCGGGTCCAATTCGCTCTTCCGCTTCTTCGCCGCCGGCCCGGGTTCCAACGCTTTGTACGTGGATTATCTGCAGTTCGACAATTTCGCCACCAACTACAACGCCGAACTCAGCATCGCCACCGATTTCACGATCTACTTCGCCAACGCCAACCTGCCGGCCACCAAACTCGACGGCGCCGCGGGCGGGCGTCTGCGCTGGGTGCAGGACTATACGGGCCCGCTCAGTTCCACCAACCTGACCTACTTCTTCACCAATGGCCCGACCGTGACGAGCAATGTTTACACGTTCAACGTCGCGCTGGTCACCAGCCGCGATCTGGATTCGGACTTCGACGGGATCGTCAACGGCGACGATCCCACGCCGATTTATGTGGCGCAGAATGCGGTGCTGGCTGCTTCCCTGTTGTTGGACTCCGGCCCGCAGGTGCAGTTGAGTTGGAAGGCTCTGGCCTACTCCAGCAACCACATCGAATACCGTTCCGGTCCTTCCGGCGGCTGGCAGTCGCTCACGAATTTCCTCCACGGTCCATTCACGGCACCGGTGCAGATTTTGGATCCGATCCCAACCAACGGCACGCGGGTATATCGCCTGCGTGTCGATCGCGGCCCGTTTTTCAACTGAACATGAAGCGTTAGGCGGCGCTCGCGGGCGCTCCAGACCGTTTTGAACTTGGACATAGTTATGACGATGAACTTGCAGCAAGGGCAACGAAGGTTGGCCCGCCACGCGCCGCGCCGCCGGGCGGGACGCAGCCTCCGCGCCGCCGCCCTCCTGGTGGCCTTCGGGATGAGTTTATGGGCCTTCGCCACACTGCCGGCCATGGCGCTACCCCCCTCTAATAACGACTTCGTCGATGCGGACGTGATTGTCGGCGTCTCCGACTTTGTAGGCGGCAATACCAGCGGTGCCACCGCGGAGCCGGGTGAACCGCCTCACTTTGGAGCGGCCATGTCGTCCGTTTGGTACCGGTGGGTGGCACCCTACAGCGGCGTGGTCACGTTCGACACCATCGGCAGCGCCTTCGACACCGTGCTGGCCGCTTACCGGGGCACTAACCTCACGACGCTGCAGAAGGTGGCCGCGAACGATGACTTGAGTCCAGATACGAGCGTGAGCCGGATCACCTTCACGACGGTGGCGGGGATGCAGTATTACATTGCGATCGACGGCTTCCAGGGCGCCTTTGGCGATTACCAACTCAACTGGGCTCCGGGCGATACGCCGCCCCGGCTGGCGTTGAGCACGGGTAATTTCGAGTTCACCGCCATGAATTATTTCGTCACCGAATTCGAAACCACGGGCGCCCCGTATGCGCCGGGTTTCCCGAGCATCAACGGACGCGACCCGGCGGGAGCGGTGATCACCGTGACGCGCCTGGGTGGATTGACCGGCAAAGTCAGCGTCGATTATGAAACCGTGCCGGGCGGCGGCACAGGCGTTGACGGCGTCGATTATGTCGACACGCGCGGCACGCTGCATTTCGATGACTACCAAACCAGCGCCCGGTTCATCGTGCCGGTGCTCTCGGACATGATGTCCAATGACACCAAGACGGTGACAGTGGCTCTTTCCTTGCCGCAATTGGATGCCAGCGAGGATCAAACCTTGATTCCGCCGGGGATCGGGGTGGTCGGGACGGCCACCATTAACATCATTGAGATCGAACGCGGGCTGACCGAGACCAACTTCAATATCGAGCGGATCAACTATTCGATGCAGGAAGGGTTGGGTAATGTCGAGGTGGACGTCGTTTTGACCGGCGAAAACGGAGGGCCGGGCGCCGTAGATTTTGTGGTGAATCCCAACGCGGGCGGCGTAGCCTTGAATGCCGGGTCGGACATCGCCTTGCCCGGGCCGAATCCGTTCCGATTTCCCGACACACCATACACCGACGGTTTTCCCGGCATCATCGATCAGCCCGACTATTTGGCGGCAACGACGCGGCTGACTTTTGGCCCTGGTCAACGACGGGCCACCGTCGTGGTGCAGATCCTGAACGATAACCAGGTTGAGTTCTCCGAAGATTTCCTGGTGTTCCTCCAGCCGGTGGCGAACTCGCCCGGTTTGGGGCCGAACAGTGCCGCGCGCGTCACGATCATGAACGACGACCCCACCGCTGGGGCGCTGGACCGGGAATGGAATCCTGACTTCGTCAGCAGCACGACGCCCCGGTTTAATGCCACGCCCGGCGCGAACAACGTCGTCCGGGCCTTGGTCGTCCAGCCCGATCTGCGAGCCATCATTGGCGGGGATTTCCTGGCCTACAATTCCACCCCGCGCAATTACATCGCCCGCATCAACCCCGACGGGTCCAACGACGACACGTTCAACCCCGGGACCGGCGGCGATGGGTACGTGACATCCCTGGCTCTTTACCCTCCCGGCGGCGCGGAGGCGGGCAAGATCCTGGTCGGCGGCGGCTTCAGTTCGATGAATAACATCCAGCGCAATGGCGTGGCCCGGCTCAACCCCAACGGCAGCCTGGACAATAGCTTCGCCGTCGGCACCGGCGCCAATGGCATTGTCCGTTCGGTGGCCCTGCAAGATGACGGTGGCGTTCTGGTGGCCGGGGACTTCACTGAGTTCAATGGTGTGACGCGCAACGGGGTGGCTCGCCTGAATCCCAACGGCTCGCTGGACACCAGCTTTGATCCTCGACAGGGAGCCGACGGCACCGTCTGGTCGGTGGCGTTCCAGAATCTGCAGACTCCTTTGATTTATATCGGCGGCGAATTCGTGAATTACGATGGCGCTTATCGAGGCGGCATCGCCAGGCTCAACCCCGACGGCAGCCTCGATCAATCTTATGATCCCGGCGGCGGCGCGGATGGACCGGTCTATACGGTGCTCCCGCAACCCGACGGCCGCTTGTTGGTGGGCGGATTCTTTGCGCGCTTCGATTTTCGGCAGCGTGGCAACCTGGCCCGTCTCGAACCGGATGGGCGGTTGGATCTGAATTATGATCCGGGCTCCGGCGCTAATGACGCCGTTTATTGCCTGGCGTTGCAGGCCGACGGCAAGGTGCTGGCCGGCGGACAATTCACCGTGTTCAACGGCACCCGGCGCATGGGGTTGACCCGTTTGTTCGTGAACGGGACGGTGGACACGAGTTTCCTCGACACGGCCTATAACCAATTCGCCGGGTTGATCAACACCTATCACTTGAGCGCGCCCAATTACGTCAATGCCGTGGCCTTCCAGTCGGATAGCAACATCATGATCGGCGGGTCGTTCACCAATGTGGGCGGCCATTCCTCCGCGCAGCTGAACCTGGGACGCTATTTTATTGATACAAGTTTGAGCGGACGCGACTGGCGGCAACAGGACTTCAGCCGCTCCGATAAACGGCCCCGTTATAATGTGGCGCGTTTGTTGGGCGGTTACACACCCGGACCGGGCAATCTTGAATGCGTGGCCGGAAGCTACACGGTGGACGAACATGCCGGTTTCCTGGCCGCGGCCTTCCACCGGATCGATGGTCGCCTCGGCACCGCTCAGGCCAGCGCTGCAACTCAAGATGGTCTGGCCGTCGCCGGCTTGGACTATGACGTGGGCAAGGGCGTCGGCGTCTGGAGCGAAGCATCGTACCCTGCGCCCATCAGCGTGGGTTACGTTGACGAACTCTATTTCGTCATCCCAATTACGGGCGATTCCCTCTTCGAAGGCGACGAGTTGTTCGACCTCGTGTTCTCCAATCCGTTTGGCAGCATCTCGCCTGGAGGCGAATTTATCCCGCTGGGCACCGCTCTGGGACGGCCCCACGCCGAGGTCACGATCGTGGATGACGATTTCCAACACGGCACCATCGTCTTTGGCGCGCCCACCTTTGCCACCAATGAAAATGCCCGCGTCATGCGCTTCAGCGTCATCCGCACCAATGGCAGCAGCGGTTTGGTCAGCGTGCGCTACTTCACCAGCAGTGGAACCGCCATCAGCGGCCAGGATTTTGTTGGGGTCAATGTCGGCCAGGGCACGCTCACCTTCGGTTCCGGCGTGGTCAGCCAGACCATCAATATCAATTTGATCGACGACAACCTGGTGGAACCGGATGAGACATTCAGCGTGATCCTCACCAATGCCACCGGTGGCGCCGTGATTCCTGGCGGGATCATCGCCGCCACGGGCATCATCATCGATGATGATTTGCTGAGCGGCAAAGCCAACTTCACCTCCGCCGCCTTTGCCACCAACGAGAATTCGGGCGTGGCTCAGATCAGTCTGGCCCGCCTGGGGGGCAGCCTGGGTGAACTCTCGGTCGATGTGACGGCCGCGGCCGGCACTGCCACTGCCGGTGTCGATTTCACTGCCCTGACCACCAACATCGTTTGGGTCGACGGCGATGTCGGGGCCAAGATCCTTTACGTCCCGCTCTCGGGCGATCTGGATGTGGAACCGAATGAAACGGTGGCCCTGAGCCTTTCCAATCCCAACATTGTGGGCGGGATCGGCGCCATCGGCACGGCCACGTTAACCATCGTGAACGACGATTTCCCGGGCAGCTTGTCCTTCAGCCAGCCCTATTATGACGCCGACGAGCGCGGCACCAACATCACCATCATCGTGAGTCGCTCCGGTGGCGTGGGCGGGACGGTGTCGGTCAACTACACCGTGGCCAACGGCACGGCGCGCAACGGCATCGATTTCAACGCCGCCAACGGCACGCTCACCTTCGGACCAGGCGTCACCGCCACGAATTTCGATATTGAACTGATCAACAATGGGCTGACGGATGGAGAACGCACCAATCGGATGACCCTGAGTGCTCCAACCGGCGGAGCGACGATTGGGTCTATCCCGGCGGCTGTTCTGCGCATTTCCGACGATGAATCGATCGGTGATCCGGCCGGCTCGCTCGATACCATCTTTAGCCCGCTGGCCGGCGGGACGAACGCCATCCACAGTTTGCTGGTGCAATCGGATGGCAAGGTCCTGGTCGGCGGCGAATTCCGGAGTTTGAACCGCGTTTTCCGCAACCGCATTGGTCGATTGAATGAAGATGGGAGTATCGACGAGACCTTTGATCCGCTGGGAGGTCCCAACGGGGCGGTGCGGGCGGTGGCTTTGCAACCGGATGGCCGCGTGATTATCGGCGGGTTCTTCAGCTCCGTGCACGGCACCAACCGCAGCCGGATCGCGCGTTTACTGTCCGACGGCACGTTAGATCGGTTCTTCAACCCGGGGGCCGGCGCGGATAATCCGGTTTACGCCTTGGCGGTCGAGCCCAGCGGGCGCGTGCTGATGGGCGGCGCCTTCGCGACCGTGAACGGAATTTCCCGCCACGGCATCGCCGCCCTGGATTCGGAGGGCACGGTCACCCCGTCGTTCAACCCGGGTCAGGGCGCCAACGGCACCGTCTACGCCATCGCGATCCAGTTGGATGGCAAGATCCTGATCGGAGGCGATTTCACCTCCTACAACGGAACGGGCCAATCCAATCTGGTCCGGGTGCTGCCGGATGGTTCGTTGGATGCGACCTTCGCGACCGGAGCGGGGCCCGATGGCCCGGTGCGCGCCATCACGCTCCAGGCCGACGGCCGGATCCTGATCGGCGGCGCATTCACCAATTACGACGGCACGGCCCGCGGCCGGCTGGCGCGGCTCTGGCCGACGGGGGCGTTGGACACCGGGTTCATGACCTCCGTGGAAGGCGGTAACGGCGACGTGTCTGCCATCGCACTGCAATTTGATACCCGGATCCTGGTGGTGGGTGATTTCACCACGTTCAATGGCGTGACCCGCAACCGGATCACCCGGCTGAATCGCAACGGCAAGACCGATCCCACGATCAACTTCGGCGATGGCGCCAACGAATCCATTAACGCGGTCGTGGTCCAGCAGGATCGAAAGATAATCATCGGCGGCCGCTTTACCGCCTACGATAACGCGACTCGCTTCTTCCTGGCCCGCATTTATGGCGGCTCGATTGCCGGTCCCGGACGGCTGGAGTTTAGTGCGCCGATCTTTACCGCGCTGGAAAGTGACGGCGATGCGGTCATCACCGTGGTCCGCCGCGGTGGCACCACCAGCGCTGTGACCGTCGATTACGCCACGACGGGCGGTTCGGCGACGCCGGGGGCCGATTACACCCCCGTGGCCAGCACCCTGACCTTCGCGGAGGGCGAGACCCGGCAGACCTTCCTGGTCCCGTTGATCAACGATTTCATCGGTGAACCCAACGAAACCGTGCAGATGTCGCTCAGCAATGCCACGGCCGGAGTGGGCATGCCGGCCATTCCCAATGCCACCTTGATTATCATCAACGACGATAGCGGCGTGGGCTTCAGCAGCGCGAGTTACAGCGTGAATGAAAACGTGGTGGGCGGAGCCCTGATGGTCAGCGTCGTTCGCACCGGCGCCACCAACGGAACCACCAGCGTCGACTTCGCCACCGTCAACGGCACGGCCCGTGCCGGACAGGATTATCTGTCGCGTTCGGGAACCTTGACCTTCCTGCCGGGCCAAACCGTGCAGACGTTTACCGTCCCGATCATCAACGATAACAATATCGAGCCCAGTGAAACCTTCACGATTGTGTTGAGCAACCTGGTCGGGACGGCGGCACTGAGCATCCCCACCACCACCGTGACCATCGTCGATAATGATTTCCAGGTGGGCAACCTGGTCTTCTCTTCGGAAACCTATTCGGTCCTGGAAAGCGCGGGCAGCGTGGACGTCACGATCCTGCGCACCAACGGAACCACCGGGGCGATCACGTTCGATTACGCGGTCATCGCCGGCACGGCTCTGGCCGGCACCGATTTCGTTGCCCAAGCCGGCACGCTCAGCATGGTGGAAGGCCAGACCAGCATTACCATCTCGATCGCCATTCTGGATGACACTTTGGTGGAAGGCGACGAATCCTTCTTCGTCACCATTGCCAACCCCGGCGGCGGCGCCACCATCGTCGGCAGCACCAATGCGACTGTCATTATCCTCGATGAAGAGTTCGGACCAGGCAGTGTGGACCGAACCTTCAATCCGGGCCGGGGCACGGATGGCTTGGTCCGGACGCTGGCGGTTCAGCCGACGAGCAAAGTGGTCTTAGGCGGTGCCTTCACTCGGTTCGATGGCACTAATCGCAATCATATCGTGCGCTTGAACGCCGACGGCTCACTCGATGCCGGGTTTGACCCCGGCGCTGGCCCCAATGCGCTCGTTTCCGGCGTGGCCTCCGGGCCCAACGGCAAAGTCCTGATCGGCGGCGCCTTCGATGCCGTGGACGGCGTGAGCTTCAATCGCATCGCGCAACTAAACGATGACGGCACGCCTGACCAGACCTTCAACCGGTTCGTGACCTTGAACGCTTCCATTTACACGTTGAACGTCCAAACCAATGGCCGCGTGCTCTTCGGCGGCGCCTTCAGCCTCCCCACGCGCGGGGTTGGGCGTTTGTTTGAAAATGGTAACGTCGATTCGTCGTTGAATGTGGGATCGGGCGTCGATGGCGCGGTTCATACCGTGATCGAGGCGGCCGATGGCAGCCTGTTCCTCGGCGGAGCGTTTA
>Ga0247664_1000244_pt1 | contig 14080 bp, 7 predicted proteins | sample CNK05_metaG_FD_182715 | JGI IMG/M metagenome (GOLD analysis project Ga0247664, IMG submission 182715) | Soil microbial communities from Purdue University Martell Research Forest, Indiana, United States - CNK05 | ecosystem: Environmental > Terrestrial > Soil > Temperate forest > Bulk soil | place...
GACCGTCCACCCCGCCCGCCGGATGCCGCTCGCTTCATCGTCCCTCGGCTCCAGGACCAAGGAACTACCCAACGCTTCCTCCGATCCCCATCTCCAAGCGGCCCCGCACATGCGGGGCCGCGATCCCGGGGGCAGTAACCAAATGCGCCTCCTATCCTGTTGCGCAAGTCCTGAAATGCGCTTTCCAGTCGGAACGGACCCTGCCACGATGAGGCAACTCCGGAGACAACCGATATGAGCGAATCTTCCCGCCCAACACGTGTGCAGCGTCCAGCAGCGGCGCCGGAGCCCGTTGCGAACGGTGACGTTTTGGATCGCCGGAGGCGCGCCCGCACGGCGGCGTTGGCCGCCCATAACATCTGACCCATGGCAGGAGCCGCCCTCCTTTGTCCACAATGCGGGCGTCCGAAACCGGTGAGCGCTCTCGGGGGACTTTGTCCGGCCTGCGTGGCGCAATGGGCCTGTCAACCTGAGGAAGAACCTGACGAGACCGCCCTGATGTTTGGGCCGGCGGACTCGTCCAGCGTGGAGGCGGAGCCAGGAAGGTCCACCCGCTTTGGAGAGTACCAACTGCTGGAGGAGATCGGGCGCGGAGGGATGGGTATTGTTTATCGCGCTCGGCAACTGCGTTTGAACCGCCTGGTGGCCGTGAAGATGATTCCCTTCGGGTCACTGGCGGGCGAACAGTTCATCCGCCGGTTCCGAACGGAGGCCGAGGCGGTAGCTCAACTGCAACATCCGAACATCATCGGCATCCACGAAGTCGGCGAATGGAACGGGCAGCAGTTCTTCTCCATGGATTACATCGCGGGGGGGACGCTCGATGATCTCTTGCGGCCGGGACCGCTGCCGCCAGGGCGCGCCGCGGAATATCTTCAGACCATCGCCAAGGCGATTCATTACGCGCATCAACGGGGCATCCTGCACCGCGACCTAAAGCCATCCAACATACTCATTGATGAGCAGGGTCAGCCGCGCATCACCGATTTTGGTCTGGCCAAACGTGTCGCCACGCCCGCACCAGAAGGAGGGCGAGTCCAGTCAGGGCCGCCAGCCGGCCAGCGCCCGCCCGAGCCCGGAGCAACGGCTGCCGGGCCTGAAAATGATCTGACTCTGACCGGCCAAGTGCTCGGCTCACCGAACTACATGTCACCCGAGCAAGCTTGCCCTGCCGGCAGTGAGGCCAGCGCCAGCAGTGATGTCTATTCACTCGGTGCGATGCTCTATCACGCCTTGACCGGCCGACCGCCTTTCCAGGCCGAAAACATCCCGGCTTTGCTCTTTCACCTGGTTCACGATGAGCCGGTTGCCCCTCGCGCGTTGCTGCCCACCATCCCGCGCGATCTGGAAACGATTTGCTTGAAATGTCTGGTGAAAGAGCCCGCCCGCCGGTACGCCTCCGCCGCCGAGTTGGCGGATGAACTCGGCCGTTTCCTGGCCGATGAACCGATCCTGGCCAAGCCCGCCGGTCTGGGCGAACGCCTCTGGCGATGGGGCCGGCGCAAACCCGCCCTGGCCGGCACTTTGGCCCTCTTGATGGCCGTGGGCCTGACCGGGGCCGTTGGGATCCTCCTTCAGTGGCGCCGGGCCGAAGGCGCCTTCGGCGTGACGCGTGAAAACCTTTACGCCGCGGATATGGAGCTGGCCTATCGCGCGTTTGCCAATGGCGATCGAGGTTACGCCCGCCAGCTGCTGGTGCATCATCAACCTGCCGAGCCGCCGGTTGGAGTTGACCTGCGCGGGTGGGAATGGCGCTACCTCTGGGCCCAATGTCAGGGCCAGGAACAATTCACTCTGGGCTCGCATGGCGGAGCAGTCGTCAGTTTGGATTATTCACCCACCGGCCAGTGGCTGGCCTCAGCCGATGTGCGCGGCGGCCTGACGATCTGGAACATAACCTCGCGGCAGCCGCAATTCTCCACCAACCTGCTGGAAGGCCGGGTCAACGCGCTGGCCTTCTCAGCCGATGGCCAGGTCCTCGCCCAAAGCACGCCCAACCAAATTTCCCTCTGGGAAACCGCGCGCTGGCAGCGCACGCGCACGCTGCCGCAACGTCAGGTCTTGCATCTGGCTTTTTCGCCGGACGGCACGGTGCTGGCCGCCGCCAATGGCCGGGAGGTTTGTCTTTGGCGTCCTGCCGACGCAGTTTTGTGGAAACGCCTGTCGACCAGCGCTCGGGAACCTGAACCGCGCAAGCTTGCCTTCACCGCCCGGGGTGAACTGCTGGCCGTGGGCGACGCCAATGGTCGCGTCACTTATTGGGATTGGCACGCTGACACGGAACGCGAAAGCTGGCGTGCGCACCGGCCTTCTGCGGACTGGGAGGAATCGGGCGGGAATATTGAAGACCTGGTTTTCTCGCCGACCCGCGACCTCCTGGCGACGGCCGGCGGGGATAAATCCATCCGACTGTGGACGCAGCCGCGCCAGTATGTCCCCCTGACTAATCATACGGAGGCTGTGATGAGTGTGGCGTTCACCAGAGACGGACGCCGCCTGGTCAGCGGCGGCATGGACCAGACTGTGCGGCTCTGGGACGTGGCGCAGCATCGGGAATTGGGGGTCTGGCACGCTCACGCGGACGGATGCCTGCAAGTCCGCTGGGCGCCGGATGGCCGCTCTTTCGCCAGCGCCGGGATGGATGGCACCGTCAAAATTTGGAACCCGGAACGCGCACCGACGCCACCACCCATCAAGCAACTTCCCGCCGACACGGTGGATGTGATCATCGTGCCTCCTGTGGTTGCGTTGACCACGGCGGATCATGGCTGGCAGGTGTGGCAGGCGGGCACGTTCGATCAGATTTATCGAGGCGTTGGTCTGACCAACACGGATGCAGCCCTGAAAAGCGCGCGCAGTGGCGTATTCATCGAGTGGAGCGGCCGCGAGATACAATTTCGGCGGCTGGCCGATGGGCAACTCGAGCCGTTCGCCTTCTCGGATCAAGGCGAGGTCATCAGCGTGGACCTGGCGCGCGATGGACAATCGCTGGCCGTCAGCGCCATCGATGGCTTAAGTCTTTGGGACGTGCCGGCTCGCCGCCTTGTGCGCCGCTGGGAGACCCCCAACCAAGGCATGCACCGCCACGTGCGACTGGCGCCCGATGGCTCCTGCATCGTCACCTTGCAGCGCTTCGACGGCACGGTTAACTTCTACGATCTTCGCACCAGTCGAACTGATTCCCTGCCCGGGCACATGATTGGGGCCTCGGTCCTTTCCTTCTCACCCGACGGTCGTTGGCTGGCCACCGTGGGATTGGGCTCGGCGTTGCGGGTCTACGATGTCGCGGCTCGTCGGGAACAGCTCACCCTGGAGAATCGCAGCGGCCATCTGACGGCGCTGGCATTTTCCACGGACGGTCGGCGGCTGGCTGGGGGGACGTCCAAAGGACCCATCACCATCTGGGATCTCAGCACCGGTCGGGCCGTCGCATGGCTCACGGGACACGAGAGCCTGATTTATTCCCTGGCGTTCCTGGATTCGGATACCTTGGCTTCAGCAACACACCGGGAGATTCGGCTGTGGACAGCGGCGCGGACGCGAGCGGCGACAGCCCCCCGGTGAGAGGAGCGGCCAAAGAAATCCAATCATGACTCAGAAGCCCAGGACTTGCGTCGGCTTGTTGACATCCTGGCCGAGCTGCCAGCGCGGGAATGCTTTGGAGGAAAAGGTGAACGCCACGCCATAGTCCCGCGAATGGTTCGAGTTCTCCAGCAAGCGGAAGGCGAGGGCGACCGTCCAACTGCGAAAATCGCGGTAGATGGTATAGGTTTGTCTCTGCATGAGATTCTCCCGCGTGTCGTAATAATGGAGGGCACGGGCAGCCCAATTCGGACTGAACTTGAAAAAGAGGCTGCTGTAGATCAAACCGGTTCCGACATTGGTGCCATAGAAGGCGCCGGTTCTGAGGTAGCGTTCGCCGACGGTCCAGCTCCAGGTGTCGTTGGGGGTAAAAGTGGCGGCGTGATTGACCGTATCCCAGTCATGTTCATTGAGGTTGTAGTAGAGTTCGGAATAGAGGCTGATCCAGTGGAACGGTTTCACATCCAGTTTGGAGTATAGATCGGCGAAGGTGTCCTGGTCTGAGCGCGGGCGCAGGCGCCAATCCGTATAGACCCACCAATGAACAAAGTTTTCCACTCCATCCTTCCGCTTGGTCTGCAGTTTATTTTCGAGCCCGAGGCGCAGCACGTTCTGGCTGTCGATCGAATCGATCGAATTGTAATCGGGAAAATTCAAGGGCAACAATTCGGCGGAGGGCAGCTCATAATCGAACTGCGGCAGCCGGCTGGGAGCCACACTGGGACGTGGAATGTAAGCGTAGTTAAAGGCGGGTTGCACAATGTGACGCACGCCATCGATTTCCCAGAAGTGGTTGTGGGTCCCCGGCCAGGTGCGGGCGGCCTTGAAGGATAACTCGGCTCCCGTGTTGAGCACGGTCCGATCTTCCTGTTGGGTCGTGGCACCGGCCCCGTCGGCATCTCCATAATACGTGTAACGTCCGCCCACGCGCGGCGTGACGTTCAACCAGCCAAACAAGGTCCAGGGCAACAGCACTTGATGGTAGGTATCTGCCCGCATCGCCGCGAATCGGTTGGTGTTCACAAAGGCAAACTCGCGCTCGAAATAGCCCACCGAACTCTCGCTTTCGTAGTAGAAAGGAGTCGGCCCAATCTGTTGCCGGAATCCAGTCAGCTTCAAATCCGGCAGACGTTCCACTGTTTCCTGGAAATCGTTGACCTGCACGCGGCCCAGGAGGTTCAGACTCCAGTTGGGCCACAGCTGGTTCAGCTCCGCGTAGGTGCTGGGCTGCGTGTTGTCGTGATATTCGCTCTCGAAAAAGTCGTGGATGATCTGCGAGTCGGTCTGGTAACGCACCGCTCCGCGCAGGGTGAGGTTCGTGCGCAGCGTCCCTTGATGCGTCAACGAGATGCGCTGCCGGTCCTCATCAATCGGTTCGCCCCGGCTGTCCTTCTCCGGACGTTCATCGTGGGTGTAATAGTATTTGAAGCCGCCGTTGCCAAAGCCGGGTATTTTGTAATTCACATCCGGCCCGACGCCCACGCCGCGGCGCACCCGCTCGTCCACGTGAATGGCCCCGTCCAGCTGTTGGCTCCAGTACCACTCGTAACTGGTCAACAAGTAGGGGCCATAGGAGCTCCGGTAACCGGGCACAAAGACGAAATAATTGGGGTGCCGCCGCAAACTCCGGCGCCATTTGGGGAACCAGAACACCGGTGTGTCCTTGACATACAAGACGGCGTCCTTGGCCTCGATGAAGTCGCCCGGGGCGACACTCAACGCGCGCGCCCGAATGTGATATCCGGGTTCATCGTAGTCATCGGTGGTTACCAGCCCGTTGGCCAGCACATACACTTGCTGGCCTTGATCGCCCGCCATGGCATCGCCGCGCAGAAAAAACGGCGGCTGGCCGGCTTTGAACTCGGTGGCCAGGATCCGTTGGGTCTTGAAGTTGTATTCAATGCGTTCTCCGTACCACACCTCGTTTTGCTGTTGCAAACGCACCTGACCTTCAGCGGTGATATCGCCGGTGTCCTGGTTCAACCGAGCCCGTTTCGCGGTCAAGGTGGATTCGCCATAGCGCACGGTCACTCCATTGGTGTAGGTGATCGTCCCCGTTTTCAGATCGAAGATCAGCGAACGTTCCTCGGTCGATTCGATCACCCAAACCTCCGACTCCGCGCCGCGCAACGCCGGAATTGCTCCGCACAGGCAGAAAAATAGCACGACGATGGTGCGCAACAGTGGCATTGAGCGCGCTCAGTCAAACAAATCGAAGCGGAACCTGCCAAGGGCGAAAGTAAAAGCGGAAAACGGAAAGCGGAAAGCGAAACGGCCTTCCCGCCTGCATTTTTCTGCCAGCCATCTTTCTGCCATCGTCTCCTGCCCCATCTTTCTGCCCGTCGCTTTCCGCTTTCCGCTTTTCCTGATCTTCCATTACCGTCGGGCCATGCGCCCAACGGCTTTTGGACAATTTCCTGCGTATCGGCCGCGTCGTTTGCGTCGCACGGCGGCGCTGCGCCGGTTGGTCGCCGAAACGCGGCTGCATTCGGATCAACTGGTCTTGCCGCTGTTCGTGCGTCCGGGCCGTCGGGAGCGTCGAGAGGTCAACGCGATGCCCGGGGTCTACCAACTGTCGCCGGATCAATTGCTTGCCGACGCCATCCGGGTCCATGGTTTGGGCGTGTCGGCAGTGCTGCTCTTCGGCATTCCAGATCGAAAGGATGCCCGAGCCAGCGGCGCTTACGCGCGGCGGGGCATTGTGCAGGAAACCGTCCGCTTGCTTAAGAAGGAACTGCCCTCGCTGCTGGTCATCACCGATGTGTGTTTATGCGAGTATATGAGTCATGGACATTGCGGTGTAGTTCGACGTGGCTCGCGCGGGGCGCAGGTCCTGAATGATGCAACCCTCCCTTTGCTGGCTCAAACTGCAGCCAGTCACGCGGAGGCGGGCGCGGACATCGTGGCGCCAAGCGACATGATGGACGGGCGCGTTGGGGCGATTCGGAGCAAGCTGGATCAGGAAGGGTTTTCGGACCTACCCATCCTCTCCTACGCGGCGAAGTTTGCGTCGGCTTTTTACGGGCCGTTTCGGGAGGCGGCAGAGTCAGCGCCGGCTTTTGGGGATCGGCGGAGTTATCAAATGGATCAGGCCAACGCGCAGGAAGCGTTGCGCGAAGTGGCGCTGGATCTGCAGGAGGGCGCGGACTTGGTCATGGTAAAACCAGCCCTGCCCTGTCTGGACCTGATTTACCGGGTGAAAACGGAGTTTGGTTATCCCACGGCGGCGTATTCGGTCAGCGCGGAATACGCGATGATCAAGGCCGCCGCAGCCAAGGGTTGGATCGACGAGCGAGCCGTCACGCTGGAATGCCTGCTGGCCATGCGCCGGGCCGGGGCGGACATCGTGATTACTTACGCGGCCAAGGAGGTGGTGGAGTGGTTAAAGGAAGGCTCGCCGGACGTTCAGCATTTGAGAACCGACGGTCAACCTTTAACGAAGCGCCGTCGTTGAGCGAGGTCAGTTGCCCTTCAGGAACACGACCCACAGCAAGGCCCCCAAGAGGCCCAGGCCCAGAATAGTGATGACGCTGATGAAAATCTTGCTTCCGCGATTGCTTTTCTTTTCGAACCCGGTCGTGCTGCCCAACTGAGGCGGGCCGCCGGTGCCCTGCAGTTCGTCCAGCTTAACGCCTTGGGGGATGACGCGGGTATGGTCCAAGGTCTGTTTGGGTTTGGTGGTGGTGCTGGTGCTGCTGTTGGGGGCGGGGCCGGCGCCGGCCGCGGGTTCGAGGCGCATCTCCACCGTGCCAAGCTTAAGAATCTGCCCGGGCTTCAAGACCGCCTCCGTCACCTTCTCGCCATTAATGAAGGTGCCGTTGGTGGAATCCAGGTCGCGGACGATGACATCGTTGCCGCGCAGAAGGATTTCGGCATGATGGCTCGAGACAGAGCTCTCGGGAATTTCGAAGGTATTGTCGGATACCCGACCCACGGTGGTTTTATCCACCTTGAGTTCATAGGTGCGCCCGGCAAATCCCTCGCTGAGGAGGACTAGTCTGGCCATAGGTTCGCTGTGCGACGCGATTATGTGCAGCGACTCTTTCAAGTCAAACGGTTTTCCGATGTGGGGAGCCGAGGGCACCATCTCATTGGACCGCGCGGGGCGGCTTTGCTCACGGCTGCTGGTTCAAGACTTCTTTTCAATCAGCCGACGGAACTCCGCGAAGAGCGGAGTGGAATCGTGCGGCCCGGGGGAGGCTTCGGGATGATACTGCACGCAAAAGATGGGTTTCTGCTTGTGCCGCAGGCCTTCCACGGTCTGGTCGTTCAGGTTGATGCGATTGACCGACACGTCCCTCGGCAACGACTCGGCATCCACCGCAAAGCCGTGGTTCTGCGAGGTGATCTCCACCCGGCCCGTCTCGAGGTCTTTGACCGGCTGATTTCCGCCGCGATGGCCGAACTTCAACTTGAAGGTTCGACCTCCCAACGCCTGGCCCAGGATCTGATGCCCCAGACAAATCCCAAAAATGGGTCGGCCACTGTCGACCAATTCCGTCACCGCTCGCACCGCGTAACCCAGCGCCGCCGGATCGCCCGGGCCGTTGCTCAGGAAGATCCCGGCGGGCTGGAAGCGAAGCGCGTCCGCGGCGGGGGTCGTCGCCGGCACCACCTGCACTCTGAAGCCATGCTGCCGAAGCCGGCGCAGGATGTTGTATTTCATCCCGAAATCATAAGCGACGATCGGAATATCGGCCGGACGCAACGGATCCCGGATTTGCCGGGCATCGCCGGTGGCGTTGGCGCGCACGAGATTAAAGCTGCCGCTTTGGCGGTCCTGAACGTCCCACAGAAACGGTTCCTTGTGGGTAACTTCCTTGACGTAGTCCACCCCCATCAAACCCGGCCACGCGTTGGCCCGCGCCACCGCTTCCTCTGCGCTGATGCCTTCGGTGGAGATAAATCCCTTCATCGCCCCGCGCACGCGCAGTTTTTTGGCCAGCGCCCGGGTGTCGATTCCCTGGATGCCGGGAATGCCGTTTTGCTCAAGGTAATCCGGCAGCGGCCGATCGGCCCGCCAATTACTGACCACCGGGGAAAGTTCGCGAATGGCAAAACCCGCCACGTGCGGGCGCCATGATTCCACGTCCTGATCGTTGACGCCGTAATTGCCGATCAGGGGATAGGTCATGGTGACGATCTGTCCCTTGTAGGACGGGTCGGTGAGGATCTCCTGATAGCCGGTCATCGAGGTGTTAAAACACACCTCGCCGCACGCGGAGGTGGCGGCGCCAAAACCGGTGCCGTGAAACACCGAACCGTCTTCCAGAGCAAGAATCGCTTTCATTGAGTCGCGCAAGTGGGGCGGATGCTAGTGTGCTCCTTCAGGGAACACAACCCTGAGGCTCAAATTCATCGCCCTGCGTTAGCTCGAGGCATAACCGAGCGGATGGGCACGATGCCAGTCCCAGGCGCTGGAAACGATTTGGTCCAAAGCCGGCAGGCGCGGTTTCCAGCCGAGTTCCTGCCTGGCTTTCTCAGCCGAAGCCACCAGGCGCGGCGGATCGCCAGGACGCGGCGACTTCTCCACGGCAGGAATTGTTGAACCCGTCACCTTCTCACACATCCGGATGACCTCGCGCACCGAATAACCTCCGCCGTTGCCGAGGTTATAGCACCCGCACGGGCCCGGCGGCAGTGCCAGGAGATGCCCCTGCGCCAAGTCGACCACGTGAATGTAATCGCGGATGCACGTGCCGTCCGGCGTGGGATGGTTGGTCCCATAAATTTCACAGTGCTGGGCTTGTCCCAAGACCACTTTCAAGACATTGGGAATGAGATGGGTCTCGACCCGATGATGTTCTCCGTAGCGGGCGCTCGCCCCGGCCGCGTTGAAATAGCGAAAGATCACGCACTCCAACCCATGCAATTGCTGATACCATTGCAGGATCCGCTCAAACATCAGCTTTGATTCGCCGTACGGATTAATCGGATGCTGCGGTGCGTCCTCGGTCATGGGCAAACGCTCGGGTTGGCCATACGTCGCGCAGCTGGAACTGAACACAAACTTGCGCACTCCAGCACCCACCGCGGCCTCCAGCAACTTGATCCCGTTGCCCACATTGTTCCCGAAATACTTGCCGGGATTGGTCATGGACTCGCCCACCAGCGCGTTGGCGGCAAAATGCACCACGACCTCGGTGTGCGACGCGCGCAGCGAACTCAGCACGGTGGATTGGTCACCCAGATCCCCCTCCACGAAAGTGGCCCGGCCATCCACGGCCGCCCGATGCCCTTCGGAAAGGTTGTCGAACACCGTCACCGCGTGGCCGGCATTCAACGATTCCTCCACAAAGACCGACCCGATGTATCCCGCGCCACCGGTGACAAAAACGTTCATGAGCGCAACCCTTTTACAACCTTTTCGATCAACCCCACTCCTTCCTCCGCTTCGGCGCGCGTGAGGTTCAGGGGCGGCAACAATCGCACGATCTGCGCGCCGGAGGGAATGGTCAGCAACCCCGCCTGATGCAGGCGGTTCACCAATTGGAGAGACGCAGTCTGCTCGCTGCCCGCGAAGGCGCGGATCTGTTCTTTCTCCGCCAGTTCCAATCCAATGATGAACCCGAGGCCGCGCACACGACGCAGGACTCCCGGATAGGCCCGCACCAGGCTCTCGAGCGCCCCGCGCATCCATTCCCCGGTGTCGCGGGCGTTTTCCGCCAGGTCTTCGCGCTGGATCACCTCCAGAATTCTGGACGCCACCGCGCAAGCCAACGGTGTCCCTCCAAAAGTCGTGCCGTGCGTTCCGGGTCCCAACAGGTCGCCGTATTTGTCGCGCACCCAGAACGCGCCCATGGGGAACCCGCCGCCCAGAGACTTCGCCATGGCGATGCCGTCCGGGACGAATCCGGCCGCGGTCCCCTCAAGGATTCGTTGAAAGCTTTGAAAGCGGCCGGTGCGAAAATGGCCGCACTGCACGCCGTCGATGAGCAGCAACAACTTCTTCTGGTCACAGAGCGCGCGCAGGCCAAGGAGGTACTCGACGGTGGCTGGGGTGATGCCGCCTTCGCCTTGGATGCCTTCGATTAAGATGGCGATCGTGGCCGGAGACAACGCGTCGCGCATGGCCTGAAGGTCGTTGAACGGAACGTGTCGAAACCCGGCGACGGCCGGTTCGAAGCCCTTTTTGACCTTCTGCTGCCCGGTCGCGGCAATTCCGGCCAGGGTGCGTCCATGGAACGAGTTGAGGGCAGTCAAGATTTCGAAGCGGCCTTCGTCGTGGCCAGCCTTACGAGCCAGCTTGAAGAGCCCTTCGTTGGCTTCGGCGCCACTGTTGCAAAAGAACATCTTGCCTGGTGCCACCAGGTTGACCAATTGCGCGGCCAACCGGCCCTGCAACTCGTGATAATATAGATTGGAAACGTGCACCAACTTCTGCGACTGCTCGACCAGTGCGGCCGTCACTTCCGGATGGGCATGACCGAGGGCACACACGGCGATGCCGCCCCCGAAATCCAGATAACACTGTCCGTTCACATCCCAGACGCGGCTGCCTGCTCCACGTGCCAACGCGAGATCAAACCGCGCATAACTGGGGATCACATGCTTGCTGAAAAGGTCGCGGACCGACTCGAACTGGTTGCGAACCAGTGGCGGCGGGGGCGGCACGATTTCTTTCATGTGCCGCAGATACTCGGGATGTGGCCCGGCAACGCAATGATTTTGTTGAAGGGCCCGCGGCGCCCCAAAAGTAACTGTTACTCGAGGGATGGCACCTACCTACTTTTAGGGATGCACAAGCGGGGTGGAATTGTGGGAAAGTAGCCTCTATCCCTAAGTTCTGGGTTGGAGGCCAGAAACTTGGGGGTTGTTGAAGTTGTTTGCGGTTACGGTGCTTGCCGTGTTTCGCCGTGCACCGTGATTTGCCGGGTTACTTTCAGGTCTGTAACAGGATCTCGTCGGGGTTTGGTTGGGGTATGGGTTGTGGCTGGGTAGCCAAATCCTCATAGCGACCCTGAGGAAATGCAGAGAAGGGCTTGCGGTAGAGGGGGAACTGCAATCGCTGAAGAGCGGAGGGTCTCCGGGAGACCCTCCGAACTTCTGTACAGGTGCGGTTTCCTTTTGAACCAAACGCACAACGACTGGCCTTGCTTCATCGTCCGTCGGCTCGAGGACCAAGGAACGACCCAGCGCTTCCTCCGATCCCCACCTTGAAGCGGCCTAAAGGCCGCGATCCGGGGGCAGTATCCGAATGCGCCTGTCGCGGAAGCGCAAAAAATCCAGGCTGGCCTTAAGAACGGGAATTTGGGAAGCTGACTTGTTGCTTTCGCCTCACCAGAGTCAAGAATCCACAGCCCCGGACACCACGCTCGCATCGAGGCGCCGGCGTGGTTGCGGTTGCGGTTTAGGCCGGGCCTTTCGACGCAGCCATCGAGCGGCGCGGGTTGTTTGGATGTTTCTTGGGTTCGCCACTTCGGCCCTGTCGCTCTTCGCGGAAGATTGGCCAGGCGGCTGGCACGTCCAGAAATGGAGTTCGGAACATGGCTTGCCGCAGAATAATGTCCGGGCAGTGCTGCAGAGCCGCTCTGGATATCTTTGGGTGGGCACGCTCATGGGGTTGGCCCGGTTCGACGGGATGAATTTTCGGGTCTTCACGCACACCGATACGCCAGGATTGGTGAGCGATACCATTTGCGCGCTGGCCGAAGATGAAAGCGGCGCGCTTTGGGTTGGGACCCAAAAGGGATTGATCCAATGGGAGAACGGGGTTTCGAAGTTATGGAACACCAACCACGGGTTCCCCTTCGCCGGCAACGGCGTCCAACAGTTGCAAGCGCATCCGAAGGGAGGGATCTGGTTTCGCCAGGGCAACGCGGTCGGGCTTTTCAAAGATGGCCAAGCCAAGTTATACGGGAAGGCGGATGGGCTCGGCGCAGAGTCAGGCCGGCGTTTCTATTCCACGCTCAAGGGAGGCATCTTGATGTCGAGCAGAACGGGCCTGCAACGACTCGAACCGGACGACGTTCGTTTCTCGGCGTTGTTGCCATGGCCTGCTCCCAGCGACTTTTGGTGCGTCCTCGAGGATGACCACGGAGTCCTCTGGGCCGGGAGCGAAGCGGGATTATTCCGACTCGAGCATAACAAATGGGAGCCCCAGAGCGCGCGGTATGGGGTTCAGGGCCAATGGGTCACTCGCCTCCTTCAATTCCACTCTGGAACCATCTGGCTGGCGACGAAAGAAAAAGGCCTGCAGTTCCTCAACCTCAACCGGCGGCGTTTCGAATCGGTTCCTCTGCCCGGCGGGCACTGGCATGATGTGGGTTGCATGTGCCAGGATGAAGAAGGCAATGTCTGGGTTGGAACTGGCGGGGGAGGTTTGCTGCGGTTGCGCCCGACCAAGATACGTTCCTGGGGCCAGGCGGACGGCCTGCCGCATGACGACGTGCGCACGCTGTGTGCGGCTCCCGACGGTACCATTTGGATCGGATCGGAGCTTGGGCTGGCTCGCATCCGCAATAACCGCGTGGAAGCCTTTCCTCGTTCCCGACCGGAACCGCGCCAGCGCATCGGGGCCATCGGAGTGGATGCCAACGGCACGGTCTGGGTGTCCAAACTCGGGGAAGGCCGAGGGTTATTCCGCTTTGATGGGAAGGACTATCAAAGAGTGGAGCATCCTGCTTTGCCAACCAACAGCACGCATAGCATCCATAGTTTTCATCTCGATCGGGCCGGCCGCTTCTGGATCGCCGGCCGGGGCAGCGTCAACTATATCAGCAATGGAGTTTTTGGCCCTAAAATTTCCAGCCCGGAGTTCAAAGCGGAAGCCAGCGCGTTGTGGTTCGATCGTCGCGAACATCTTTGGGTTGGCGTGGCCGGATTCGGGTTGAAGCGTTGTTACGAAGGCAAGGTCCAAAGCCTCACCTCGCGGGATGGACTCTGTGATGACCGGCCCATCTCCATCTATGAAGATGCGGACGGCACGCTGTGGGTTGGATCGGAGAGCGGCCTCAGCCGGATCAAAGACGGGCGGGTTACCGCCCTTCGCACCCAGGACGGGTTGGTCGAGAACGTCATTAACCAAATCCTCGAAGATCAATACGGTTACTTCTGGCTGGGCGGCCTGCGCGGCATCCATCGCGTGCGACGTGCGGACTTAAACGCCCGGGCCGAAGGTCGCATTGCCCGCGTGCATTGCCTGGAATACGGCGAGCCCGACGGCATGGCCAGCTCGGAAACCAACGGCGAACGGCAGCCCTGCGGCGGCCGCACTGCCGACGGGCGCCTTTGGTTCGCTTCCATGGGCGGAGTGGTCGAGATCGATCCCAAATTGCTGGTGCCTGATGAAAAAATTCCGCGTGTCACGATCGAGCAGGTTGAATCGGTGAATGGATTGGCTTTCCGGCCAGGCATCCCCAGCCAACCGTGGGCCGCCGGGCTCCTGCAACTGCCGCCAGGCAGTGGCCGGTTGATCGGCCTGCATTACTCGGCTCCGAGCCTGACTGCAGCGGAACAGATCCGATTCCAACACAGACTCGAACCGGCCTATACGGGC
>Ga0247664_1000245_pt1 | contig 14074 bp, 9 predicted proteins | sample CNK05_metaG_FD_182715 | JGI IMG/M metagenome (GOLD analysis project Ga0247664, IMG submission 182715) | Soil microbial communities from Purdue University Martell Research Forest, Indiana, United States - CNK05 | ecosystem: Environmental > Terrestrial > Soil > Temperate forest > Bulk soil | place...
AGGAAAGCTGAGTCCTTTTGCTGGTCAGGCTTACAACCTTCTCTCTCAATCGGATTTCCAAGGAAGGCCATTGCCATATTCAAGCGACACCGTTCCCGCCTATCTTCGTAGGCGTGGGATCAAGAAATACACTTACGGTGAGTATGCGGCACAGGAATTGTCCCCCATTCCAATCGAGGAAGCGATCAAGGAAGTGTGGTCCGATCAAGGAATTGACGAGCCAACGGCAAACAAATACCTGAAGGCTTTAGCTGTTGCGATTGCTGCTGGTGGAACTGGGGCCAGAGTCAGCAAGGACTACTACGCCGAAAAGAAGTAAACCTTGACACACCAAACCACTGTAACACTATGGGTTTATGGTCCTGAAACTTGAACCCAAGAAGCTTTTCCAGAAAGACGAAGGGTCAACCAAAGCCTTCCGTGAAACCGTGGATTCACAGATGTTTCGGGTGGCCATCCACAACACCATTGCTGAATTTGTGCTTAAAAGCAGACCCACCACTGAAGAACTGGAAGGTGTGCGACGGTTCCTGGATATTCTGCTCAATTTCGGGGAGAAAGAGGAAACACCCGAACGCGCACCGATCATGCGCTCGATTGCCGAACTTCACGCACCCAAACCAAAATAATCTATGCCACCCACACTAGAATCACCCACCACGCCATCCCCAGCACTGGCCGACTTCGACAGCGCATTTGGAAGTGACCTTGAGGCGCCTGCACCTCCACCTCCAGCCGTTCCAGATCCAACACAAGAACCACCAAAGCCAGAACCTACCCCGGAACCGGTCAAGGCGACTCCGCCCAAAGACCCCGAAACTGGCAAGTTCACCACCAAACAACCGGAACCTCCAAAGGCACCGGAGAAACCACAGCCTGAACCAAAACCTCAGGTAAATGAGTTTGAGCCTCCACAAGTAGCCAAGCCCAACGAGCTTCGTAATTATGCTAGGAAAATGGCCGGTCGTGCTCAACAAGCCGAGCAATCCATTTCCCAGTTAAGGGCCGAACTCAACCAACTCAAGTCCAATCCACAACAGTCGGTTGACACCAAGGCCCTGACCGAAGAACTGGCCACGGCCAAGAAACGGCTTGAGGAGTACGAAGGTGAAATTAAGGCTACTCGCTACGAACGCTCACAGGAGTACAAGGACAAATACCTCACCCCGTACCAGAACGCCCTCCAAAGCGCACAGAACGAGGTTAAAGAGCTTTTGGTGACTGTACCCAATCCAAGTGACCCGGAGAACCCCCAAGAGCGTCCAGCGACCTCACAGGACTTTGACGAGGTGTATTCTTTGCCCATCGGCCAAGCGGTGAAGCTGGCAAAGGCCAAGTTCGGGGATGCTGCATCCATTGTCATCCAGCACGTAAAGGCCATCAAGGACGCATCTAGGGCGGCAATCACAGCCGTTCAAAGCCATCAAGGACAGGCTGAACAGTTCGAACAGCAGTCCGTGGCACAGAAAAGGATGATAGAGGAAGGTCGGAACCGCATGTTCACCGAGGCACTTCAGGGTATTTCACAGAAGCATCCTGACCTATTTGACGTTAAAGATGGTGATACGGAGTGGAATACGGCCTTGGAAAAGGGGCGTGGCATGGCTGATCTTGCTTTTGGCGACCGCTCACAACTCACCCCGGCACAATCGACCATCCTGGATGCCCACATATTTTCACGGGTAAGCTCCTACCCTGCCATCCTCAACGCCTATAGAAAGTCATCGACCGAGATTGCTGCTCTGAAGAAAGAGATTGCTGAATTGCGCGGGTCCAGCCCCGGCAAACCTTCTGCCAGCGCACCCAAACCTGAAACGGGTGATGAGAAATTGAGCATGGAACAAGCGTTTGACAAATTCGTGCCGTAAGAGGAAACTCACACGACTGCTAAATATTCGGGCCTTGGCCCCGGACCTACCCCGGGGCCTTTTTATTTGTTGACATCAATTCAAAGCTGGGTTTAACGTTAACTTACTCGGCGGTGACGTTTAACCGCTATCGTCAAGGTTCAAGACGTTAAAAAGAACAGGTCTCCCAAGACCATACGCCGCACCTTCTGCGACGGAGACAATCCAACGTTTGTTAACCCGCCCGTATTGGGCACAACAGCTTTTGAATTTATGGCTTGGGACTGTGGTAAGTACTTTGATTTTCTCTTTGACCGCGCACCTCACTATGACATGGAGATTCTGCGCGATTGGTTCCCCACCGACGACGCTTGGATCGGCCAAGTAATGACCGGGGCGTGGGATTCCTTCACTGGAACCGAACATGTGTACGATCGCTTGCACATCGGCGCACCTGATTTGTCTCAGGCATGGCAGAGGTTTGACACCCAAACAACCCAATGCGTTTCAGGGGCTTGCGCTCCGACAGAAATAAGCGTGGGCTGGGGTTCGACACGAAAGACCTACGACCGTCAACGGCAGTCGTACACCACGAACCTTCTGTGCTTTGACCAGATCAACACCAGAAGCGCGGCCAAGGAACAGATGACCGGCATCATTGCTGGTATCAAGCTGATTACCAAAATGGTGTGGAGCGACTACCTTCGGTCGGCCTCGCTCCTATTTGCGGACACGATCTATATCGCTGGCAATGCGATGACCGAGGTGACGATCACCCCGACGACGTTCACGGGAAACCTGCTCACCATTAACCTTGGTGGGGCTGGCAATCTCCCAACCTCGATGTTGACCATCAACTATTTGAGCCGATTCTACGAGCCGCTTCAGTTGAATGGTTACTTCAAGAGCAAGTACGTCCCCGGTGGCATGTTCAAGCTGATTACCGACCCCGTGTCGGCACAGCAGCTTGTCAACCTGAACCCGACCTTGGTGTCTGCTTACCGGATCACCGACTTCCTTGAAGGTGGAAAACTCTTCAAGTACGGCGTGAATCAGGCCATCGGCAACTTCGGAATTTCGTGGGATGAGTTCCCGGCTCGGTTTTACCATGTTGGAGGTGGTGTTCTTCGCCGTGTGTGGCCGTACGTCAATAGTGCGGCAACTATCGGTCTCAAGCCCACCGTGGCTCGGGAATACCTACTGGCACCCTACCAATACAGCCAGATTTGGCACCCGGAAGCCATGCAACGGCTTACCCCGAACCTGACACCAGTGTCACCGGACATGCCGTTTATGACCCGTGATCTTGGTGGAAAGTGGAACTTCATGGGTGGAAACCGTGACCGCACCCTTGTGGTCAAAGATCCCGTTACTGGAACCACGTGCACTGTGGACAATAAACGCGGGAACCAAGGCTTGCTGTGGGCCGACTTTGAAACCGGCATCAAGTTCCGACGCCCGGAAATCATCCGGGGAATTATCCATCAACGCGATCCTGGTTGCGTGACCGACGATGCCGCGTGCTCGGTTGCACCGTCATACGTTATTCAAAACCTCTCCGACTCGAATCCAGTTTGTCCAATACTCTGATTATAAACATGTTTTCACCGGATTATGTTGCAATAAACCAATCCGGTGGAGACAATCGGAGTACATGAATGACATCGCTGTTGTACACTTGAGAGGGAAGCGTGGCGGTTTCGCCATTGTGGATGCTGACATGTTTGAAACCTTGAACAAATACAAGTGGTGGTCCGACTCAAACGGATATGCACGCACTTCGTTTGGAACGAGGCTAAACCAACGGCACCCTAGAATGCATCAAATGGTGGTCGGAACCCCAAAAGGGTTTAAGACGGACCACTGTAACGGTTACAAAATGGACAACAGAAGGTCAAATCTGAGAGTGTGTACAAACTCTCAGAACCTAATGAATCAGAGACCTCAGAAACGGTCCAAGCACTCCAAGTTCAAAGGGGTGTCCTATAACTTTCGTCGCAAGAAATGGGCCGCTTACATCGACGTTAATCGAAAGAGAACCTGGATTGGATGTGCTTTTCTAAGCGAAATAGATGCAGCAAACGCTTACAACGAAGCTGCGATTAAACATCACGGAGAGTTTTGCAGATTGAATGACACTTAATTTCGGTGTAGTGGGTGTGGTTGAGTGGTGGGCTGGTTGGTTACCAGCCCACCCTTCTAACGAAAGGTTTTTATGGACATGACAGGCCAAAGCTCGATGTCGGACGAGAGTTCCACGGCTGATAGCTCCAACGCGGATAGCTCAGCGGTGGACGATTCCGAGAGCACGGACAATTCCACACAGGATGAACCTGTTTCGGTATTTCTCCCCAAGGCAGCCCTCATGGGCGAGAAATGCGAGGTGGGAGACAAGATTACACTGACCGTGAAGGACGTTGACCCGGAAACGGGAGATGTCGAAGCAGTCTGTGATTACGGACCCGAAGAAGAAAAAGGTGAAGGTGGGATGATGGACGATTTCGACAAGGCCATGCCTGCTGACCAACAATCATAATTTATGTCAAACACTTACAGTTGCAACGTCAACACCTTGTTGGTGTTGGCAAAGTGCTTTAGCGACAAGTGCCTTGGTCGGGTTGACCGAAACGCACTGATTATTTACGCACGCATCAAGAACTTGGCGGCTTTGGGTGGCACTGATTATAGCTCCAACCTGAAGCAGCTGATGATTGATGCGGCAAACTGGAGAAAGCGTTCCCGTGATGAACTCCACGCCATTGAGGTGTACGAGGCGCTTCAGAACGCCACGAACAACGGGGCCAGCCTGAGTAGCGATTCCAACTCGCTCGCAGCTTCCGCCAAATGCGTGAGTAGCGAATGTCTCGGTGAAGCTGACCAACTTGGTGTGCTTGGGTTCCTCAAATGCACCATTGAAACACAGGATAAACCCTCGTAATGGACTGCACACCGGGATCATTGGACACAGCCTCAGTAATCTTCAAAGGCATGAGCGATGAACAGGTCCGTGAAATAATCACATGGCTGCTATGTTCTTGGGCGTCTAAATGAAATTGGGGAAAACGATTCCTCCAAAGAGAAACCACGCCTTAATCGAGCCAGTGTTCGTTTGTATTTAAGTCCAAAATGAATACAGAGGTCTTTGACGCATCCGGTCACTCCATTAATCGTAAGGATCTTGGTGCTTCTTCGATTTCTGGACTGGCCCTTAACTGTCTCCCAACAACAATTTCCAGGTTCGTAATTTCCGTTATTGTTGATTCTGGAAATAGTCATTCCGATTGGGCGCTCTCCCATGTCTGCAAGGAAGTGAGAAAATGTCATCCATTTTTCACAAACTCTTATTCCCCTTCCTCCGTAGTGCTTAAAACTAAATCTCTTGGGGTTTGTGCATCGCTGGATCATTCCAGCCCAAGATTGATACGTGGGACTAAACTTGTGGGCTTTGGCATGTCCGTGTTTAATTTGGCAAGGCATTGCATTGGTGTTTTCAATGTGGTGCTGAATCGGTGGGCGACCAGCTATAACTGGCGCTCACCGTTGTCGTTTATAACATCCTTAGAAATCTGAGTCAATGCCCGTAACTTGCACCGCAGCAGCCCTTGCAGAAGCAGCCAAGTGCTTTCAGTGCCTTCAGCCTGAACAGAAGCAGTGGATTGACACGTACCTTTTGGCGGTGATTGCGGGCGGCTCAACCGACCCTGCTGTTCTGGCAAGATCGGCGGCCACATTCAAAGGTGTGTCGGATGGCATGCTGTTAAGGATTCAGGCGTACTTACTCTGCCAAATCGTGAACAAATGAAATGGCCATCGACTGCACACCCGAATCACTCGCGGTTAATGCCTCAAGTCTCCTTGGAAGCCTCTCAGCTAAGCAACTGCTTGCCGCTCTTGTCTACATCCAATGCACCTCCAATGGGATGACATGCAATGCTCAAACCCTTTCCGACGCTTCCAAATGCCTGTGGGGATGCCTTAATGACAGGCAACTGTTAGCGGCTCTGGTTTACATTCAGTGTACCGGAGGGGGTTCTGGACCCACGGCAACATGCGTGACCGGAGGTAACAGTCCACCTGTTGGAACTCCGCCTTGTGATTTCAGCGTGTGGATTCAGGGTCCGGGGCCGAACTTCGGGGTTTGGTTGGGAGATACGGGTGGATGGTCGGCTGTTGCGGCAATCGCTCAAGGACCATGAAATTCCTCAATCACCTTTGGCCATGGAAGGAACTTAACCGTTTGAACGAAGAGGTTGAGTTTCTGAAGCGTACATTGGAGCATGAACAAACCTCCCACAACATCACCAGAGCCTCTTTGCAGGACCACAAGCTGGAGTTAATCGACCACAAATCGAGGAACGCCCAAAGCCAGAAGGACATTCGGAAGCTGGCCACTATTCTGGCCATGCGTGGTGGAATAAGCCTGATCCTATTGTTTCTTTCATTGAGCGCATTCGGTCAGCCACTTCAGCGCAATCCAGTAACGACCAATACCATCGTAAATGGACCATCCACAGCGTATTTCCTTGGATGGGATGGCTCCAAGCCAGCATGGGGTATTCCGGTTGGTTCAAACGATGTTGTGGCTGCTGGAACAATTACTACCGTCACCACGAATTACGTGACCGGAGGAGTGGTTTACACAGTTTCATCTCCAAACCCAACCAACCAATCCACCGTAGTCAGCAATGGTGTTGTGGCTCACACGGTCACCGTGGCTGGAACTGCTGACCAAATCACCTCATCGGTCGGCACGGCTCAAACCATTGCAGCTAATCCGGCAACCATTCTTTCACTTCCAGATCCATTGATTGCACCCGGAAAAGTATCTGCAAACATCATCAGCAATCGTGCTTTTGCTGCGATTGGCGTTGTTACCAACGATGCAAATGGAAAGTTGTACACAACCCCGATACTTGACCCCGCTCTGGTCAACTTCACACCAGCCACAAACCAATCCACAGTGGTAAGCAATGGACTTGCGCCACGCATGTTCTACCCTCTTCAGTCTTACATGATTCTTGGGTCCACGGTAAGCGCCAACCAGACTAACTTCTTTGCGATTCACAGCACTTCAAGTAAATCCACGGCTGAGACGAGCACAAAGGAATTGTTTCTGGTAAATGGAGTGAACGGTCATGGGGCTTGGGTCAGTAATTTTTGGGTGTATTTCAATTCAAGCATTGGCACAAGCACCAACTTGTTGTTCTATTTAGTAACCAACGGCGTAGCCACTGCTTGTGGGTTCAACTTCACAGGAAACTCCTCAGCCAATCGTTACGCCAACGACACTGCCCATCCTTTCTTCATTGGTGATGGCTATGATTGGTCGATTGCAATGACCAACAACAATAACCTTCCATCCAGCTTGGTATTCTCATGGGGCATCATCGTTTATCCTCAGTAGTGTTGTTGCTGGTTTGCCTCAATACTTTTGGGGCATCGTACTTTGTCTCCAAATCTGGAAATGACGCCAATTCCGGGTTGTCGGGTTCCCCGTGGCTAACCATTTCAAAAGCAACCTCAGTTGCGGCAGCGGGAGATTCGGTAACGGTCTCCAACGGTGTGTACAACGAGTTTGTTGCACTTGCCTCCAGCGGAACACCGGGAAACCAAATCACATTCACAGCGGTTAGCACCAACGCAATCATCGACCCCTCCACGGACATTTCTGGAAGTTGGGTCGCGGCTCCAGAGGTTGGAACTGGGGTTTACAAGCGAACCGGGCTTCCTTTGACCGTGCGCTATCTGAGCATCAACAACAGCAATGTTGCCAGCGTTTACACCAATCAGGACATCACGGCTCAGATTGGAAACGTGTTTGCCGGTTCAGGGCTTACGCTCGGAACTCAGTGCCTTGCCGTGGCATCGGCTCAGACCTTCCTGCGCGATGGTGTTCAGTGCTCATTTTGGGACCCGTTAGGTGCGCTTTATTGTGTGGATGGCACCACTTGTTACTTGAGGTTGAGAGATGGTAGCAGTCCTAATTCCTTGACGATCAGGGGTGCTCCTCGAAACGACAACCACACCACTTTCCAGCCCAGCTTTGCCACATCTGCGGTGGCTATGTCCGGTCGTTCGAACATCGTCTTTCAAGGGTTCCAGGTCAGGAACGCATTTGCCGCGTTTTATCTGCTCAACTCATCCTCCGTCACAATCCAAAGCAACCTGATCGTTGGCACGTTTTACCGGCAATACATGGAAGGCTCTGGCTCATCCAACAACGTGTTCACCGGAAACCTGTGCATCGGAAACTTCTATGGGAATCTCGGTGGAAACTGGGAAGGAAGCACTTCGGCGGTGGCTGAGAATAAACACGGTACGTACGTGTGGGGAAAGTACATGATGGGGGAATCCTCCACATTCGACAATCCGCTCAAGTTCTCCACTTGCGGAAGCAGCAACGTGGTTAGTTATAACGTGATTTACAGTGGACTTGGCGCTAATGGAATTTCACTGGCTGGCGACATTGCCAATCCCATGTACGGCACGCTGGTTTACGGAAACACAATTTCCTATCAATCCAGCGTCGGATACCTCGATTCCTTTGGAAACACGTACTCTCAAATCTTCAGCAATGCATTTGTGGATTGTGACGTGTCGTACCGGCCTCATGAATTAAACACCACTGGGGAGACAACAAGGACCAATTTCTTTTATCGAAACACCTCATTCCTTTCGGGAGGACTCGGAAACCATGTGTTCTGTTTTGCTGAAAGCTCTGGAGGCACGTACAAGCCAAGCCTGAACATTTACTTTAACAGCTTCTCAGGTGGTAACTTCGCAGTTCAATTCAACGCCAACACGGAAACCAGCGGTGCGTGCGGCCACATGCTGTTTTTCAACAACATCCTTTCTGGAGCAACAGCGTATTTCGATGGCCCTCCGGGGTTCAGCATGGATGCCAATGCAGTTGGTGGATTCGATTACAACCTCATAACCCCATCATCGGCAGGAAGCACGGCTTGGTTTGGTGCTCACAACATCAAGACCAATAACGTGTGGTCCACCTCTCCAGGGACAAGCTTTGCGCTTCCTCTTGGCTCACCTGCAATTAATTCAGCACTCGATGTTTCAGGGACGTTCACCTTGGCCAGCCACACGTATTCTGGATTTCCAGATGGTGCTACCAAGATTTGGGCATGGGACATGGGGGCATTGGAAGCTGGTGGGCTTACCAATAACGCCGCTTCTTGCTCGCAAGGCGATATTCAGGCCGCTATCGCTGTGACCATTCCTGGAGGAGTCGTCATTGTTCCCGCTGGCACATGTGCTCCGACCATCAGCATCCTTTTAACCAACCAAATCACCTTGTTTGCACAAGGGACAATCTTACAGGACTCCATCATCAATACGAGCGATGGAACCAATTCTTGCATAATTAATGTTTCGGTCGGTCCAAGCCCTACCAACATGACCAGAGTTTCCGGGTTCACCTTCCAAACCGGATCACGCGCAACAAGGCTTTCCGACTCTGGAAACATCCATTTATCAGGCGGAGCTAACAATGTTCGCATCGACCACAATTCATTCTTGGCCGCGAACAACATTGGGATTGGTGGAGGGGATGTTTTCGGTGTGATCGATCACAATGTTTTCTCCCCTTCGGGAGCACCAGTAAATCCAATCAAACTCACCCACCAGAGTTATGGAGGGCCGGCAAACGGTTACGGCGCGTGGGCACTTCCAAGCTGGACCAATTCGTACCAAGAAGATGGAAGCGCCATCTACATCGAGAACAACAACTTCACGAACAGTTCAGGTGTTCCAGGGAAGGGGATTGATGGCTTTGGCGGTGCGAGGTGGGTCAGCCGATACAACGTATTTGACCGCATGATCGACGGGGGACAAGGCACCGACACCAACGGTCAATTTGCCGGATGCAGGCTTAAAGATTCGTACAACAATCTCTTTATCGAGCATGGCGATCCAGAGTGCGGGCATTACAGTTCCGGGTCCGGGGTGTGGGTGTCCAACGTCATCGTGGCTTCTGCCACTGGCTTCACCTGTCGCAATAACCGAATGGCCTATGGAGGATTCTTCCGCTACGCCAATGCCACCAATGCGTGGGACTTGAACGATGCGGCGATTTACAGCGCTGGCACCGCAACGGCTGGTGGCGCATTGTCCATGACCGACAGCACCAAGGCGTGGACTCCAAACCAATGGATCGGGTTCAGCATCCGAAATGTTCCATCTGGCAGGTGCAGCGTTGTCACTGGAAATTCAGCCACCACGGTAAATTACATCGCTTCCATCGACAGTCCCGCATCAGACACGGTTTTCTCACCTGGACAGGCTTACCAGTTCAGGAAGGTGACCACCGTTCTGGATGAGGTTGGGCGCGGACAGGGAGCTTTGAGAAATGCTGCTGTTCCTTCATGGCCAAATCAGGTAGTTGATCCAGTGTGGCAATGGGCAAACACAATTCAGTGAGGCTGCTGCCTTTACTGTTGCTGCTCCCGCACCTTGCGTGGTCGGCCACATTTTACGTGACCACCAATGGAAACGATGCTGCCGATGGGTCATTGGCCACTCCCTGGAGGACCATTGGTCACGCAATCAGCACGGCGGGTGCAAGCAACACCATTAAGGTCGGCCAAGGCTACTACAACACCAACTTCACCGATGGAAGCCCGCTACACTTCAATGTGGCCGGTCAGACGTTCATTGCCAGCAACAGCGTTTTCACCCCTCAAGTATTCATCGAGGCAAACAACGTAACGATCAGCAACTTCAACATCGGGTACAAGTTCTTTGGTGGGTTCAGCGCAGATCCGGTAGTTTGGTTTAAGGCCAATGAAACCAACAGTGTTCTTGGTGGAGGATCGGTCATGTCGGCTGCTGGAAAGAACCAGTTTGGGATACTCTTGAGCGGCACAGCTTGTTGGGCTACAGGAGTCGAAATAACCAACTTCGGTCCATCGGGTGTTTGCATTGAGACGGCGGGCAACAGCAACAACATCTATGCGTGCTTCCTCCACGACAATCCTTCCGTGGAAGCTCTGCATTACGTGTGGGGGTATTACAACGTGTTCGCGTTGAACACCTGGAGTAACAACAACGATGTGGAACTACCTGGGAGCCACCCTGATCTGGTCCAATCGTTCTTCGCTCCATCATGGGGAAACATTTTCTCAAACAATTTTGCTATCAACAACTCTTGCCAGTTTGGTTCCTTGCAAGCTGTGGATGGTCCCGATGGTGGAACCTACTTCACCAATGCCGGGGCGTGGATATTCCAGAACAACGTCTTTATCAACACCGGGAGCAAGCTCGATGTGGATTTCAGGTACATGCAGTTCATCAACAACACCTTTTACAACTGCATCGACAACTCAGAAGAGAACCACGTCCTGAACCTCAACTGGTCCATCTATGGTTCAGGGACAAACACCCTGATGGTCAACAACCTGTTTGCTATCTGTGGATCTGACCCTACATCAACAAATCAAGGGTGGTTTGGTATAGACGAGGGCACCAACACGCAGCATTACATTCGCAACTCCACGGTCTCTTCCAACAACATGGTCACCGGATCGGGGTTCGCCGCAAAGAACTCGTCCTTGTTGCTCGGCCCAAACTGGGTGAACGGTAGCTCTCCAAAGTTCGTTTACGCCCCCTCAACTCGAATCCACAAGCTCCTGTTGACCGGCTCGACCTCGGCCAACCAGACCACCAACATTTTCGGCACCAACACCCAATTCACAGCAGAGCTTTCAGTTGGGGATTACATCACCATGGGTCCGTATTGGACCGACCAGATTGCTCAAGTGGTGTTCATCCTAAGCCCAACCAACCTGTGGACCGCTACTCCCATAGGACGAGGTGTGAGCACTAAAACTGGAGGCCAGCAGAACATTCAAAGAGTTCCAAACTTCGATCCTTTGCCCGACCTCCACCTGATGGCGGGAAGTCCAGCAATCGACGTGGGGGCAACCTTGGCCAACAATCCCTATGGATTTGGTGGGACAAACCGACCAGTGGCTTTGGCGTACGATTTGGGGGCTTACGAGGGTGCCACACCGGAGATTATTCCGACCAACATGATTCTCCACATCACCTACAATCAGTGGGGAGGGGGAACTAACGCTCTGGACAGCACGACTAACCATTGTAACGCAGCCCTGTTCCTTGGAAGCTCTTGGTGGGCGACTCCCGGAATCGGCCCCAACGGTGCTCCCGGTGCAAGCATTGCTAACGGCCAGTACATGGGCATCACCAATGTTGGCCCACTCCAGAACCTCACCAATGGAACCATAAGCGTGTGGGCGCAGAGAACCAACGGTGTTGGAAATGGATATTCCTACCTTTTGGATTGCGGATTCACCTTTCCATGCACAAACGGCTGGACCTTGGGGTGCGATAATGGTTTGCCAACAAGCCTGTACGTGACCACCCCGGGCACCACCCGAAGTACAATCCTTACGTGGTCCGACTTCCACAACACCAACTGGCACATGTTCTCATTTACATGGAGCAACGCTGTCGTTGTCGGATATTACGATGGTGTTCCGTTCCAGACCAATTCCCTTCCGTCTCAAGTGTTGACCTTGGACGATGCGAACTGGCTCACGATTGGGGCAATACAACATAACGTGGCTCCCGGTGGGGGTACGTTCCCAAATGCAGCCTTTCTCTTGGGTTACATCACCGACATCAGAGCTTACAACCAAGCACTTTCACCCTCTCAAATCCTCGACGTGTACTCGGTGCTGGCAAGTCCGACTCCGCCAACTCCAGACATCCCGCCATCGGGTGGAAATCTCCCGCCACAAATCCTGATGCACCTGACTTTTCAGGGGTGGAATGGCTACACCAATGTTCTGGACACAACGACCAATCACGCCGATGCGGTTGCGACAACGACCAATGGACCAACTCTTGTGGTCGGTCCATTCCTTACAAATGCGGCAGCGCACTTTGCGAACAATCAATGGTTGTCGGTCACGAACACATCTCTCTTTGAGTTCCTTACCAACGGCACGGTAGCAACGTGGATCAACTACGACAACGCGGTTGGAAGTGGTGATTACTTCGCTGTGGACGGATTCTACGGGTATCCCGACACGAATTGTTTTTGGTTGGCCGCACCCAACAGCAACCCAACCCAGTTCCGAAGCATCGTCAACAGCGGGGTCAACACGAACATCGTCTTTAACGACTGGAATGTTAAGACCAACTGGCACCATTACTGCATAACGTGGAACGGCACGAACATCACAGCTTATTTCGATGCCTCACCTTTCCGCACGAATGCTCAAGGTGTCGATTATTTCCACGTTGAGGATACTGCTCGGTGGCTTGCGCTTGGGGTTCAGCACGGCTCCCACACTCGAAGCTCTCCCACATTTGGCTGGCTTAACGGGTCGATGGCTGATGTGCGGATTTACAACTATGGCCTCAGCCCGTCCGAAGTGACCAATGTTTTCATGTTCGGATTCAGTGGCGTAACGATGAACAATGGAGGGTATTATTCCTCGGTCGTGGGCCAAGAGATAAGGAACGCAGTAAACCCGAATTGGGTGCCGTTTACGTACCCCCACCCGCTCATTTCAGGAACCAACAACCCAACGATTACACCTCCGGTTATCACCCGACAGCCACAGAGCACGAACATTTACTCCACACAAACGGCTCTTTTCACGGTGCAGGCTACTGGAACCGCACCACTGTCCTACCAATGGACAACTAACGGAGTTTCAGCAGGCACCAATGGTCCAGCCTTGTCGGTCGGTCCATGTCCAGTTGCATGGAGTGGAATGTCGGTTGTGTGCGTTGTTGCCAATGCTGGTGGGCCAACAACCAGCGCCACAGCCACCCTGACCGTGCTTCCCGACCCGGTGATTACCTCTCAACCCGCCAACGCAACTGTTGGAGTGGGTGGTACGGCCACATTCAGTGTCACGGCAACAGGTCAAAGCACCCTTCAGTATCAGTGGAGCAAGAATGGTCTGGCCATCGGCAGCGCCAATGCAAGCATTTACACCACTCCGGTCACCGTAGCGGGCGACAACAATTCCCAATTCTCTGTCCTCGTCACGGATACTGCTGGCTCGATTCAATCCGCGAATGCAACTTTGACGGTCACCAACATCATCACCCCACCCGATCCGGTTATCCTGGCCCAACCTCAATCGACCAACATTTTCAACAATCAGACGGCAAGCTTTGGAATTACAGCCAGCGGTGCAACCACGCTTCACTACCAGTGGAACACCAACGGGGTA
>Ga0247664_1000246_pt1 | contig 14000 bp, 30 predicted proteins | sample CNK05_metaG_FD_182715 | JGI IMG/M metagenome (GOLD analysis project Ga0247664, IMG submission 182715) | Soil microbial communities from Purdue University Martell Research Forest, Indiana, United States - CNK05 | ecosystem: Environmental > Terrestrial > Soil > Temperate forest > Bulk soil...
TGAAGCTGTTCTTCTTCCGTTGACGGCTGCGGTAGCGCTTCCAGATTTTCTCCGACGTCGTGCGCCAGTCCTTCTCCGACGCATCGGCCAGATCGAGTTCCTTCAGCCAGCGCCGCACCTCGGCGGCAGGGCCGGAGCCGAAATCGGCCGGTGTGTTCATGCTCATGGTACGGGTTGGATGTCGTGGACGAGCCAGTTAAAGAGAGGGGTCGTGCTCTTGCCCACCGCGGGATCGCTGTCCTTCACGTTGCCGCGCGGACCAGTCGTTGGCCCTGGGTTGTTGCCGGCAGTGCCGGTGTAGGCGTAGGCGATCTGGCGGTTGGTGTTGCCGCTCGGGTCCGCAGTCAGCGTGATCACGATCTGATTCGCGCCTTGCAGCACAACCGACGAGATGCGCGCATAGACGCCACCGCCCGCACTGTCGGTGTATTCGAATCCCTTAGTGTTGCTAGCGCCGCTCGGGTCCGTGACGTTGACCGTGTCAAACTGGAGGTTGCCCACGTTGCCGCTGACCGTGAGCGTAATGACTGCCCCGGTTCGCTGCACATTCGAGATTTGCAGCGGCGTCCACTGGATGCCCTTCACGACATGCTGATAGTAGGCCTTGGCGTAGTACTCGCCGAGCCAGCGATAGCCGGCATTCGTCAGGTGGATGCTGGCCGCCGTGTAGGGCAGGAAGTATTTGGGGCAGACAAGAAGCGTCTTGGTCGGATTGAGCTTGGATTCGGAAAGGATCTGGTATGGCGAAACCCCCGTTGCCGAATTGACGTTGGTCGGATCGGTCCAGCACGACGGCTGTGAGTGGAACATCGGAATGGTTCCCGTCTGCCCCGTGATCGCCTTGTAATCGGTCTCATAGTCGATCTGCCACTGCCGGATGTTCAGCCCGTAGCTGCCGTTCATCATGTCCGATTCGCCGTGCACCACCGCCACCGCCCGCACCAGCATCGGCCGCGTGGCATACAGGGGCGCAGCCACCGGCGTGAAGGTCGACGTGTCGATGTTGTCCTGATAGGGTGACGTGCCCTTGGCGAGCCCTGCGTAAGCCGTGGCACCCAAGCCGAAGTTCTGGGTCAGCATGTCCTGCGCCACGCCAAGACCGTCCGTGCGCGCGTACATGCTCACCGTGTTCGCCATGCCGGAAGCAATGGTCTCGGTGCTCAACTCGATCATCGGCATCAGGCCACCAGCCCCACATCCGGAAGCGGCCGACCAGTAGGAGGGCGTCGTCAGGTTCAGATTGCCCTGATAGCCTGATTCAATCGTGATGTTCTTGTACGGCTGCGTCGTGCTGAGCGGTGGCGAACCGGTGGAACCCACTGCCAAGGATTGGCCGATGATCGGCACATAGTTCATGTTTCGCACATCCGGAACGATCCGACCGAGACCAACCATCAGCGCATTGGCGCGCTTGGCGAGGTTGCGGTGATCGGTCGCCGTCATCGTGCCGTCGCTGATGAAGTACATGCCCAGCGTACAAGCGACCTTGTTTCCGCCACCATCACCGGAGAACACGCCCAGCGACGTTGCGCTACCCGCATAGGTGAAGGCCGAACCCGTGTCGCTCTGTGGCAATCCACCTTGGTAGAGCGTCAGTTGATTGACCACGCGCTGCGTTGCAGCAAGCCCGATCGGAATGACTTGGCGCACCTTGGTAACAAAAGCCGACGTCGCGCCCAGCCCGTTGAGCATGCCTTCCAACTGGTTCGCGCCATTGGCGTTCCAGCGCAATACGACCTGCGGATTGCCGCCAGCGTTCGTGCCCATCAGGTTACCGAACGTGGTCTGCGTGCATTCTTGGGTGACGAACACGCCCATGCCCATCGGGCCGCTGGCCGTCGCCTGGTTGACCGTGGTCTGAGTGTTCACCCACTTATTGACGCCATCACCAACGAGTCCGGCCGCCGTCAGGTCTCCTAGCACGAAACTGTTCAGGACGCAATTCGCAGCACCCAGCGCCTTGAGTTTGACGACCGCGCTGGCCAGCGTGCCGCCCTGCCATGTGCAAAGCTCCGTCAGCTTGGTCCAGATGCCATCCGCCTTGGCGCCGAGCACGAAGGCATTGAGCGCGGCTTGTTCGCCGGCCGGAATCGTTCCGCCCGCCGAAACAACCGACGCCACATAGGCGATAACCGCCGGATCGGCCGCACCATTCGTCGACACCGCACCATTGGCCGCGAACGGGATACCGTCGCGCCATGTGAACACCGCACCCGAAGAGACGCACAGCTCACCCGCTTGGGAGAACGGCAGCCCGTTCAGCCACTGAACACCGGCCGGCAGTCCCGCCGTGGCGTCGAGATAGACCACTTGGCTGCTCGGCGTGAGCTTGAGGCCGTTCTGCGTCTGCGTGCCACCGGTGCTGAGCATGCGGGCCGAAGCAAAGGTGTTTTCGAGCAGGACGCCGTTTTGAACAATGTCAGAAGCCGCCGTCGTGGTCGTGATCTGGACTTGGTTGGCGGTAACTGGAAAGCGTGCCATTTATGCGTACATGCCCATGGTGAGGACGACCGGATAGGGGCGATTGACCAAGACGTAATTGGCCACGTAGCGCCCGGCAATGAGGTTCTGCACGGCCTGGGCGACCTGCGTTTTATCTGTCAGAGCGCCAATCAGGACCATTAATATTCCTCTGAAAGCCTGCGTTCACGCTGGCGTTTGATGATCTCCGAAATTGTCCTGTCCGTGTCGAATTTCGCAGGCTCCGGTGTCAAAGAAACGTGTTGTTCCTTCCACATCACCGCCAACATGCGAAATGCGTCCGCCGGATGGCTCGTCCAATCATGGAGCGGATTATCACGGAAAACCTTCCTTTCCGCGTCCCATTCTCGCCGATATAGTTTCAGACTTTCAACTGCCTCCCCGGTCCGATCCAGATCAAATACGCAGCGCGGCAGCATGGCCCGCACTGCCTGGATGCCATCCTGCAAACTCAATGACGGAACGATCTGACTGGTATAACCACGGGCAAAGAATTGCTCCTGAACGCTTTTGCCAGCTGCTGCAAATGTCTTGGCGCGGGCGTCGTGTGGCAAATAGAGGACCGATTTGTCACCGAGCTTGGCGTACGAATAGGCTTTTCGGTGCGTCTCATTGCCGCGCTCGTCCTTGCCGTCCAGCATATCGGCGTAATGGTCGACCCCGTGTCCATTGGCCGCATAATAGTCGATCACCCTGATTTCACCGCGCATCACCTGGTAGAACCATGCCGCCGTATCGTCGCTGAATCCGATGTCCCAGGCCGTATAGACCGGGAAATCGGGCTGATGGGGCACATAGCCGACTTTTCCATCCCGCTCGGCATTGGCGATGTACTTCGCATAGTAGGCACCCAAGACCGACGCATCGAAGGAACACATATACTCCTGCTCGAACAGCGCTTCACCCTGGTCAAGCCCGAAATCCTCGATATAGGCGTTGCGCTCGTTTTCGAGCTGAAGCGCAGACAAGGTGCCGGTTTGGGTGGCAGCTAATACCTGGGCGAACGCTCCCGGCTCTTTCTTGGCTGCGGTATAGGTCCGATGGGCATGGTTCTTGCCGCGCGGCGTCGTGATGTATATCTGCCAACCGCCGTTTTCCAGCAGGATCGGACGCAGGTAGGCCCGGCTGGCAGGATTGGCGAGTGCCCACTCGGAGAACACTACGCCGGCCGGAGGCGAACCCACCAAGCTATTGAAGTTGTCCGAGCCCACCACTTGCCACGTCGAGCCGTTCTTGAACCGGATCAACATCTCGGTCGCGTTGGTGCTGGCCCGGATCTCATGCGGGAACGCCTCATCGATGCGGCGTGTCCCGGTATGGGGATTGATCGCCTCCCAAATGGCTTTGCGGGCTTGCGAAGCTTCTGGCAGCATGTGCCAATAGGTAGCCTTGCGTTCGAAGGCGGCGCAGGCTGTCCTATGCAGGCTGATCTCATCCTTGCCCGATCGGCGATGCCAGATCAGTTCGGCATGCTTACCGCCGCGCTCCAGATAGTCCCATGCGGGACGCTGGTAGGCGCGTGGCCTCCACTTATTTGGTAGCTGGATGATCGGCAAAGCGCACCACTTGGATGGTCAGGGATTCGCCATCCGGGCCGCTTACTTCGGTCCTGGCGAGTTTTGGTGCGGCGTACTCGGCCAGCTTGCTCATTAAGTCGAGCGCCTTTGCAGGATCAGCCTTGTCAGGATCACCATTACCCGTAGCCACTTGATCCAACCACAGCGCCACGTTATCCGCGTTGTCAGACAGAAGCTTGGTGACAGTCTCACGGAATTCGCGCGTCGTCTTGTTCGGGCTTCCGGGTTGCCGTCCGCCTGTCTTGATGCCCTTGGCCATTTTCTATCACTGTCTGTTTTAGATGCAGGGTTAACCCTTACGCAGCAGCTTGGCCATCTTGGAGGCGTCCCCGTACGACAGTACCTTGTTCGCCTTGGCGTCGATCTTGGCCTTCTGGCTTTCGCTCATGCGGCCTTCATTGAAGGCTTGACTGGCGCGAGCCTTCGCATTGGCGGCGTGGCTGGCATCCGGAATCGGATAGCTACGGTCAGGCCCGGCGAATTTGCTGGCTGGGAGTTTGTCGCGTGCAGCGCTGGAGAGTTTGCTCATGATCGCTCCGTGTATTCGAAGGGCTCGTGCTTCCACCGGCCGGATTCGTACCACTCCCCAAATGCTTGCGATTCAGCCAGCGAACGGAATGGACGATCCAGCGACTTCTGCGCACTTGTATAAGGCGAGCCATCCATACCGGCATATTGCTCCGAATAGTCGGCTGGCACGATTTTCTTCATTTCATTGTCTTTCCAGGGTGCTCGAAAGAAAAAGCCCGCGAACCTCTCGCGAAGTGCGGGCCGAAGGCCGGTGGCCGACCTGAGGGAGAAAAAGCGAATTCACTATATCAGAACTGCGCGAGATTGAACACGCTATTTGCAACCCGCGTCTTAGCGTATTGAACGGTTGTGACGGGAGCGGCCTGCTGCTTTCTCGCAATCTCCACGTTCTTCAGCTTCGTGAAGCTCTTGGCCTTGTCGGTCAATGTGTAAGTGAAGGCACGGTTCTTGCCGAACGATGAGAGATAGCCGCATTTGTGCAGATCACGGACGGCTGATTTCAGGGATGAAGGCCGGGCATCCACGCGGTCAGCAATTTCCGGGTATCTCATCGGCTTTTCCTTCATGGCCTCCAGGATTCTCTGATACAGGGTCATTTCTTCATCAATTCTCTTGTTTTGGCTCTGTAATCGGCCTTGATATGGCGCAGCGTGTCGTGGTCCCACTTCACGGGGTCGTTGTCGGATTCCAACAATTCCACATTTGCGAGCCCGATCCTTACAACCAAGCCTTTACGGTATTCAACGGCGTTTCCGGAGAGATGCTGGTTGCAGTGAACGCATTGCGCGTGGCAGTTGCGTTCGTCAAAGCGCAGGTGCGCTGCTGCTCCAGTGCTTCGATAGTGGCCGGCGTCACGCCCTGCGTGTAGGCTTGATAGATCAGGCGGCTCCGCTCCGCAGGAGATGCATGGTTCCAGAGCATCGCGAGTTCGAATAAAGCGGTTGAATTCAATCTGGGCCTCCGCTATCAGTTTCGGAATGGTTTTCATGCCGTCGAGGCGTGCACGATCCCTGCGTTTCTGCTCGCGCTCAGCCTTCGCCTTGATCTTTCCCTTCTGGTCTTCCCACCACTTCTCCACGCATTCATCGTGAATCTTGTGGCCGACGACTTCCAGGCGCTGTTTGCAGAATTTGCACTTGGAGGGCTTCGCGGTCGTCAGCATCAAGCAGGTTCCCGGTGCGTCTCAAGGAACGCCTGTGCGTATTCGATCAGGCTCGATCCCCGCGACTTGCTCATCAGCGCAGTCGACTCCCTTATATTGACAAATTCGCCCTCCAGACCCGGCACGATGTACGATTCTTCCTTGGTCGCCACGGAGTGGCCGGAGACCAGCAGGACCTTCCACGCCGCAGCATCGCGCGGCTTGCCGGCCCAGGGAATCCCGGCCTTCGCCAGCTCCGAGCAGATTGCGTGAAACTTCGCGTTCATCTCCAGATTCCGCAGCGGCTCCTGTACCGTGACCGTGTAGCCGTCCGGCGCTTCCCAGACGCACCGAACGGCGCGTTCGCGGGCCTGGGTATGCACCAAGCGGAAGGTACGCTTATCGGCCATGAACCTGCGCCTTCGAATAGGCCCAATGCCACAGCACATATTGCGGACTGTCTTTTTCCCAGAAGCAAGCCTTCTCACGCGCTTCCTGCATCATGGCGGCTCGCTGGGCATCAAAGATGATGCAGCGCGATTCGTAGCCTTCCGGCGAATCTTTTGGTTGCGGCGGCTTCGGAAGCGGGTCTTTGGCAAACGTGCCAATGTCAATGACAACCATTATTTATTCCTTCGGGAGCTGATAGACGGCCGCTCCGGGCCATGTTTTTTCAAGTTCATGGCGTTGCTTAAAAGCGCGGGCAGCGCGCTCATCTCGTTCGATTTGATCGCCATGGCATTTGCTTTCCAGCACGCATACTCGCTCCACGCTGTGCCGCTCTCCGCAAGGCGGATCAAATGGGCAAGTTCCGCAACTACCCTGTTGTCCATTCACCGTAATACCTCGCAGTTTCGCCAGACGCAGACCGTGCGCTTTTGGTAATGATAGGTCGGAATCACTTCAATGGCACCTTGTGATTCCAATTGAACCAGCGCCATATACAGGCGTTCATGGCTGAGGCCGGTTTCGCGCTTCAATTCCTCACCGGTCAGGGATTTGTTTTCCAAAAGCTCCAGGATGTCGCGCTTTGCCGTGGTCATTTCACCCCTCCGATACGCTAGACCGAGAACGGATGGGCTCGTACTTCATAGCGAGGCAGTTTCCACAGCACCCAGGATCGTGAGCCGTGATTGCATCGCCGCATCCGCACCAGATGATGCTTCGCTCGCGTTCCTGCTTGATGGCGGCTTGCCAAGCCATCCATTGCGATTCGATGATCGAATTGGCGTACCTGCCATCCTTCATCTTTGCCATGAGGGCGCCATGCGCGCCGTGCCATGCTTCAAAAGCAGTCTGGTCTGTCATTTTCGCTCCTCGGTTGCCGGGGTGGGGAGGGGTGCTCGCTTGATCTTGTCGCGCACCCAAGCTGCACCGCCGAGCGCTAGAAACTTTTCGTACTCGGCATCGGTCAGCCGGATAGATCGTGGCTTAGTCTGCTCGTCAGGTGGCAGGGGCTTCCTGCCTTGGTTGCGGTCACCCATGGGTCTGGTCATCCAGCAACTCTAACGGCGCGGCCCACGTCATAGAGCTTTCCTCGCCTTGCGCTCGATCTCGGCGCGCTTATCGATGAGAGGCTTCTTTGCCTCCCGCTCCTGCCGATCGAACTCGGCCAGCACCGAAGCGCCGTAGCGCTTGCGTTCAATGGCGGCTTTCGCCGCCTTGAGTTGAACCACCTTCATGTCAGGCAAAGATCTTGTAGACATCCCAGTCTCCGAAGGGGGTGAAGCAGCGGCGCTGCAAGGCGGCTCGACGCATCGCAAAGAAGGACTGTTCACGGGCCGTGGTCATCAGTTGCTTGGTCATGCTGTTCTCCGGTTGGTGTGTGATTAATGTATGACTGAAATCAACTTAGAGCAAGCTGTTTCTCGTCATACAGCAATCAATCCGACGAACGGTATGCAGGCGCGCGATTCTTCCCTGCGCTTTCCCTGAGGAAACGCAGAAACTGTGTTTTGAGAGGAGAGTGGTTGGCCTGCCCGGAGGGGATCGAACCGCCGCTCATGTCCGCATCTCCCTGCGCAGCGCCTGGAGCTTCGCCTTGATGTCAGCCGATGGCGGCCGATAGTTCCGGTCCCGCTCGGCCAGCAGTTCACGGGTCGCGGCCACCGGATCCACGGTCGGACGATCGTCCGGTTGCCAGTCAGCCCAACGCTCCTGATTCAGATACGTGATCACCATTGGAATAAAAGCGCCGTTCTGCTTGAGCCAGTCTTCAGTGGTCTTCATGAACTTCACATGTCGAATAATATGTCCGCTCTGTTTCCACAATTCGCCGGCCTTCCATTTCTGGAAGCATTGCTTTTTGGCGACTTTCCGCGTCCCGCTCGGCCAGACGATCCAGAATGAATCAAATCCGATGGAAAGATCAACGACGTCATGCGGGAATGACAATTCCCCGGTGAACATGTCCGCGATCAGCATTCGCAATACTCCCAGACCATGGCTCCATCGCGCATTTCGCCGGTCTTGCGGATATTCGCGCATTCGGACAATCGGCGCTGGACATCGTAATAGTCCGCATTGAGCTTTTCGGCAATTTCCCTCGCCGTCAGTGCGCCTTGGCCGAAAGCCTTGCGCGCCTGCAATCCATTCTGGATGCGCTTGCGCAAATCCGCCGCTTTGCCGCTGGCCGCATTCTTTGCTGCGATCCTGCTTGATTCAGGATCACGCAGCCTAGAGCGCGTACTGATGAAATCAATTTGCATCTGGTTCACTTCTATTTCTCCTTTGGAAGATTGCCAAACATCGAATCCGCTGCCTCCACGTCGTCATCTGTGACGGGCGGCAGGATAGGTGTGTTCACGATGATTCCTTCTTCGGGCTGACCAGCTCATTGCGAAGCTGGCGGATCAACCATGCATTCAGGCGCGCGGCCGAGATCAGCGTGGTCATGCCGGTCTTCTTGTGGGTGACGACGAGATTGGCCGAGCCCATCGGGTCCCAGTGCAGCGTCACGTCGGGAAGGTCCAATGGACGAGTCACGTAGCACTCCCGGTAGCCTTGGCGATTGCGGCGCGCAGCGTTTCTGCAAGTCGCATTGCCCGGTTCGCTTGTGGCTTACCGTCTGGACCATCCATTACGTCAGATTGGTCCTCTGCAAATTCGAGGGCTTCGGCGCAGGCAGCCAGCAAATCCCCAGAAGCAGAGATCAGCAGACGATAAGCAATCAGATCAATCTTGCATGCTTGTGTGTTCATGCCGCAATTGTTGGCCGAATCCGCACGCCATGGTATTGATTGTTTCTATCGCTTCAGCACTTGGCGATAGCCGCTTGCTTTCTCAGTCTCTTGCTATGTAAGAACTAAAGATTACACGCAGAAACAAAAAAGTGTGCTATGTCAGTAGAAACGGACAGACACTGGTCAGGTTTCGGGAGCATATTCCGCACGGCGCTGACCTCGCAGGAGGAAACCCAGAAGTAGCGCACCTGGGGCTCGACGGCACGCAGTTGACAACGGGCCGCTACTCGCCGTTCGGTGCGGTCGCCGGATGAATGAAGCGTTGCCGCGCCTCAGAACACGTAACCGGCATGAATTTCACCATCACGGCTGCGGACTGATCCGCCGGACGCGTGTACGAGGCCCCGTACCTCGCGCTACCCGGCGTCTTGTGCAACTCGGCCCAATCCGCATGCGTGATAGTCCCCGTCTTTCCGGGGTGTCATTGTCAGGACGTGTCAGGCGACCAACAAAACTGTTGCACCACAGTCAGGAAATTCTACTTGAAAGATTCACCGGAAGCGGTCTAGAATGACCGGATCGGTGCGTCGAAACACTGGAAAGCCGTTTTTGTAGTGCCCCACCTCGCCTTCACGACGAGGTTTCGACTGGGGTGCTACAAAAACGGCTTTTTTGTTTTCTACGCCCCATAACCTGAGGGCCAATCTTTCATGACTGTGTCAATCAAAATCTATCTTCCGATGAGCAATCGGCCGGCTGGATATTGCGCGACCATGACTAAGCAGAAAGACTTGGCCCGTAGGTTTGGCATGGAAATCGAGCCAGTCAGAGAGCGGCTTCACCATCTGCAAGGTGAATTGCTTGCCGGGAACGTCACCCCGCAACCAACCGCGAACCGGACGAAGAAACTCATCGATGCCGAACTGAACGCAGCAATGCAAACAGGCGTCAGGGCGCGTTAGCTAACAGGGGCTGTCTTCCCCGTACCCAACACAGAGATGCGCTTACTCACAAGCCAGCGCGGAAGCTTCCATCGGCATTCCAGGAACAGAGCAGCAAGGTGATGGTCGGCTAGCCCTCGATATGGGCGCTCTGGAAATTGAAGATGGCGTCATGCGGGCGGTGGTCCTGAAAAAGGATGGCCGGAAAGGGGAGGGATCACCCCTTGGCTTGTGCTATGGGCAAACAATTCTTGAAATAGAGAAAAGCTACCAGATCAAAACGATTCAATAGCCAAAATCAAATGGCGTTGCTTTGTTGGTTTCAGGATGATTCATTCATCCCAACCAACAAGCAATTCCATGAAATCGCTCATCGCCCTTTCCGCCATCGCGCTCGCAGCCTGTGGAGGCGGTGGCGGATCATCCCCCACCTTCGCACCTCCTGCGCAATCGACGCCGGCCGCTGAAGTCCAGGCTGCACCGTCTCAGCCGGCGCCTGTCGTCCAAGTCGCCGCCGCTTCGCCTCCTCAGCCGGTCAACACCAACTGCGTAACGACCGCAGACGGTCATGTTTCTTGCGATCTGATCGCCGATGACCAGCCCATCGGTGTCGGTGTTCCTGCGGGCACCTATGTGATCTTCACAAACCGGACGACGGACTATCTGCAGATCAACTCGGTTTCTGCATTCACTGGTGAACAGCAGCGCTGGAGCGAGTTCTGTGTCGATCGCGACGACGGTAGAACCGGGCAGGCCTCTCCCGGGATTGGCGAAGTTGGTTGCACGACCAAGAACGTCGGCGAGGACTATCCACCGATCACCTGGGGCAATGGCACCGGCCTTTCAGTGCCTCCCGGTGGAGTGATCTACCTGGGCTCGCACACCGAGCCAGTGCCCGAGAACCACACCTATTCGATGTCGGTGGCAGTGCAGACCACGGGCCTGAACGCATGGCGACAGCCGCAGCAGGACGCGGTGATCACCTGCGATGGCCAGTTGCAGAGTACCGCATGGACGCCGTGGCAGAACACCACGGACCATGACCTGCACCTTGCCGGTGCGTCGGTGTATGCGGTATCGAGTTCACCGAGCTCGCCGAACACTCTGAGCGGCGCGGCCTGCATCTATGTGATAGATGCGAGCGGGGCCACGAAATACACGAACTGTGATGACGCGCTGCGCACGCGCGGGGATGCCAACTTTCCGGTCGTGACGATCGCGCCGGGTGAGTTTGTCGCAGCCCAGGCCACGAATGCATGCGCCTCGCCTGCTGTGTGGGACTGGGTTGCATTCTTGCGTGTGTGGTGAATCATGAGCTACCTCGCCAAACTCCTGATCGTCTACAAGGAACGCCAGCGGCTGGAGGCGCTCGAAGGCTTCGTGTTCGCCGACACCTATTTCCGGCTCAAGGAGCTGGCGGACCTGCTGATCACGCCGGGATGCACGGGTCAGGAACCGCCTAAAGGCTTTGGCTATCGCATCCGGTTTTGACGATAGAGAAAACCAACTGGATGTGAGCGTCCATGGCGGCAACAATTGAGCCATCAACAACGGAGAGCCAAGTGACCATCGACCAACTCTGTACGCAAATCAGGATTTTGTCCCATGCCGACTTCGACGAGCAAGCGGCCTTCGCGCTCGTCGAGGCCATCAAGGATCGTCTGCAAGTGTCCAACTTCAAGCACATGGACCATGCCATCAGCTCCATCGAAAGCCTGGAAGATGCGGCGACGATCCTTTGGTGCGCCATCGAAGACATGAAGGCAGAAAACGCATGAACTTCCTTGATCAACCGCTTTCGTTCACCCGCGACCAGCGCACCAGCCGCGACGTCTGCCGTGATGCGTGCGCGATCGAAAAGCCGCTTCCTAATCCAGGCGGCCATCGCTTCATCGTGCCAGCCTGCATCGTCTGCATGGTGGCACTTTTCATCATCCTTGGAGTCTGTCAATGAGAAACGATCTTTCGCCCTCCGACCTCGCCGGCCTGGAGTACCAACACGCACGCTTTGACGAGCTGCACAGCTTCATAGGAGATCGTCGTGTGAGCCGGCACGAGCAGCACGAGGACGGCGACGTCATCGCGGGTCTGCGCTGGGCCATCGTGCTGGTACTGACCATCGCCACCGCGGTGGCCGGTTTTGCATGGGCGGTCCAATGAAAGCCATCGATTTCGTCAAAGTGTTTGCGCTGTATCGCAGGCGCGGCAATGGAATCCGTCATTCCGCGAAAGCAGCCTGGAACATTGCTATTCAGAAATTGCCCTTCTAGAATCAACCCTCAATCATCGAGCAGCTATGAAAAACGAAAACAAAGTCCTTTGGGACAGCGTGAAGGTCACCGACCCGTCCGCCGTCAAGCCCATCACCGGCAAATCCTACAAAGGCGATTCCCCCAAACCTTACTGGATCATCGAGCGCGCGACCGAGGTATTCGGACCGGTCGGCATCGGCTGGGGCGTCACCGTCAAGTCCGAGCGCTTCGAGCGACTGAGCGATCACGATGTCTTGCACGTGGCTGTGGTGTCGGTCTGGTACGTCTGGAACGGCCAGAAGTCCGAGACCTTCGATCAGATGGGCGGCACGAAAGCGGCCTACATGACGTCCAAGGGCGCGCTGATGGTCGACGAGGACGCCGGCAAGAAGTCCGTCACCGATGGCATGGTCAAGTGCCTGTCCATGATCGGATTTGCTGGCGACATCTTCTCAGGCCAGTGGAACGACTCCAAGTACGTCGAATGGGCCGCGGCCGAGACCGCGCGCCGCACCGAGCAAAAGATCACTGATGAAGAAGCCGCCGACATCCAGGCGCTGATTGATGAAGTCGGCGCGGACAAGACGATGTTCCTCGCATGGGTGGCCCAGATGGCCGGCCATGACGTGGAATCCATCAGTGACATCCCAGCAGCAGGGGCCAAGAAGGTCGTTGCTGCACTTGAAAAGAAACGTCATCAAAAGGATTGATATGCAGGCATTCGGACTAGGGCGAGTTGGCAGAGATGCCGAACTGCGCCGCACCACCAACGGGGACGCCGTGGCCGGCTTCTCCGTGGCTTTCAGCTACGGCCGCAAGGGAGAGGATGGGTATCGCCCTACGCAGTGGCTGGACGCTTCCATCTGGGGCAAGCGGGCCGAATCGCTCGCGCCATATCTCCTCAAGGGCGCACTGGTCGCCATCACGCTGGAAGATGTCCATATCGAGACGTACAAGGGCGCGAAGGGCGAAGGCCACAAGCTGGTCGGGCGCGTGACGGAAATTGAACTGGCGGGTGGCGGAGAGCGGCCCGCAAAAGCGGCAAGCCCTGCGGCAGACAACCGAATCTACCGGACAAAAGAATCAAAAGCACCTAGCGGCTTTGATGATGATGATCCTGATGTGCCCTGGTGATCTATGGCACTACCCGACCTCTCCGACGAAGCGAAGCTCCTGCACATCGGGCGCATGACCGTGCTGCGCAAGGCACGCCGCGATGCTGCAAGGAAACTGCGTGACAAGCTGGTTCCGTTGCTCAACAGCATCGAAGGCGAAGGGAGCGCCTGGGATGTGTCTGGACTATTGGAACTGGTCAGCGCGATTGAGGAAATCAATCATGCAATCGACGATCTGAACTGAGAATCGAGTCTCTCCATAACCAAGGAAACGATATGAGCGAGACCCCATCCCTCTCGTCGCAATACGCCAAGGCAATGATCAAAGGCGACGCCCTCAAATGCTTCCATATCGAGCAGGACAACGGCCTCGCCGGATACCCGCCTGAACTCGTCAGCGTGGCTTTGAAGGCCATCGACGAAGGCCGCGACCCGGATGAAGCGCTCGCTGACTACATGGACGGTAACGACGAAGAGGACCACACAGCATGAAATCCATCCCCGAGGAACAAGAGCGCGAGGCGTTTCATGCCGAGATGCGACGTCGAAACGTGCCAGTGACGCGCATCAAAGGCGGTGGCTACAAATGGCTTTCAGCTAATAGCGCATGGAGCATTTGGCAAGCCCGCGCCTCTCAGCTCTACACCCACCCCACTCAGGCAGCACCCGTGCAGCCGAGCGATGAACAGATCATCGCCCTGAATGCTGGCGAGAGGTTTTTCAGCGAGTCGCCAACGAAGTACGCCGAAGCTGGCCACGGCACCCAGTACCACGCAGGAG
>Ga0247664_1000247_pt1 | contig 13905 bp, 10 predicted proteins | sample CNK05_metaG_FD_182715 | JGI IMG/M metagenome (GOLD analysis project Ga0247664, IMG submission 182715) | Soil microbial communities from Purdue University Martell Research Forest, Indiana, United States - CNK05 | ecosystem: Environmental > Terrestrial > Soil > Temperate forest > Bulk soil...
CTCCGCCTCGTTGGAGCACGCCGACGACAACGCTCGCTTTTAGTTAGAAGTGGGCCAGGGGCGCTATTGTTCGTGGCAGACAGATTTTCTCCGCGCGCACGGGGCAAGCGCGCGCTTTTCAACCATTCAAACCTCAACCACGGCTGCGAGCTCTCTCGCCGAGCTGCAAATTCGCTTTCGCAACTCTCAAATTGATTCTTCCCGCCCCAATTGCCTTTCTTCCCGCACAAGGTACCTGTCCCTCTATCTTCCGCGTCCAAGGAAAAACGAACAATTGATTGCCTCTCCTGTCCGCGGACTCCGGAATTACCCACCGCGCCACATCAGTGGTGAGTCGAGGATTTGCGTCTCCGGCGGTGAAAGTCGCCATTGAGAATCTGTCCATCACAGAATAGAGGACAGGCCCCTTGTCACTTAGACCGGCCCCTTGTCGCTTCGCCCGGACCATTCTGCAAAGCAGTCGCCTTGTTTGAAAGAATAAGGGGAGGCCGTTGTAGGAAAGTAGAGAAAGCTTGTCTGTTGGGCGGGGGTTGAGGTTAGCTGTGGGGGTGCGCCAAGGACGCATGAAAGCCCCCGGCAGTCCGGCTTATGCTTTTTATCATTGCATGAGCCGAATCGTGGATCGTCGCTTCTTGCTGGAAGAACCCGAGCGGGATCAGTTCGAAAAGTTCATGGACGAATACGCCCAGTTCTGCGGAGTCACCGTGATCAACCATAGCGTGATGAGCAATCATTTCCATCTGGTGTTGTTGGTGCCCAAAGCCCCCGAAATCCCGCTAAGCGACGAAGAACTGTTGAGTCGCATCGAAGGGCTGTCCGGCGGGCCTGGCAGCAAAGCCACCCGCCAACAACTGGAGTGGTTCCGTCAAGGGGAGCAGCACGATGCCGCTGAAGCGTTGCGGCAACGATTCCTAGTGCGCATGTGGGATTTGAGCAGTTTCATGAAATCGCTCAAGCAGCGCTTCACTCAATGGTATAACAAGACCCATGGCCGGGTGGGCACGTTGTGGGAGGGACGTTTCAAAAGCCTGCTGGTTCAAAGCGAAGGGGAGGCCTTGGCCGCCATGGCCGCCTACATCGATCTCAACTCCGTACGGGCTGGTTTGACTGATGATCCCGCGCAATATCGCTGGTGCGGTTACGCCCGGGCCTGCCAAGGCGATATCGCGGCTCAGGAATCTCTGCGTCTGGTCATGGCCGGCGCCCAACGAGTCAGCCCGGACACCTTGACGTTGGAGCAAGCCCTCGACCAATACCGGACCTGGCTCATGGTCAGAGGAGAACAGAACGAAGGCACCGACGCCCAAGGCCGGCCGTTGCGACGAGGTTTTTCGCCCGAAGCGGTCCTGGAGGTGCTCCGAGCCAAAGGCCGAGTGGCCCTCAACGACTACGTCCGACTGCGGGTGCGCTATTTTGTGGATGGACTGGTGATGGGCTCGCGCCATTACGTTAACGACGTGTTCGAGAAGACGCGCCAGCGCTTTGGGCCCAAACGCAAGGATGGCGCCCGTCGGATGCTGGGTGTGGAGTCCAAAGACCTGTATGTCATACGGGATTTGAAACGCGATCCCATCAGTCGCCCGCGGGTGCTGGGTCCAGTTGACGCAGCCAGCAGTGGACGCGGGGCTCCGCACAGTTAAAACCTCACCTCATTGGAGTATGCCGCCGACAACTCTCGCTTTTAGCTTTTAGTTCGAAGTGGGCCAGGGGCGCTATTGTTCGTGGCAGACAGATTTTCTCCGCGCGCACGGCGCAAGCGCGCACTTTTCAACCATTCAAACCTCAACCACGGCCGCGAGCTCTCTCGCCGAGCTGCAAATTCGCTTTCGCAACTCTCAAATTGATTCTTCCCGCCCCAATTGCCTTTCTTCACGCACAAGGTACCTGTCCCTCTATCTTCCCTCTATCTTCCTCCAAGGTACCTGTCCCTCTATCTTCCTCTATCTTCCTCACAGGGGTATTTGATGCGGCGGCGGTGTTCCCCTCTTACAACGGGCCTGTCCCCTTATTTCGCCCTTCAACGGACCTGTCCCCTTATTTTCCCTTATCCGCGCAGTTAAAACTTCGCCTCGTTGGAGCACGCCGACGACAACGCTCGCTTTTAGTTAGAAGTGGGCCAGGGGCGCTCTTGTTCGTGGCAGACAGATTTTGTCCGCGCGCACGCGGCAAGCGCGCACTTTTCAACCATTCAAACCTCAACCACGGCGAGCTGCAAATTCGCTTTCGCAACTCTCAAATTGATTCTTCCCGCCCCAATTGCCTTTCTTCACGCACAAGGTACCTGTCCCTCTATCTTCCCCGGTCCCTCTATCTTCCCTCTCTATCTCTCCAAGGCGCACAAGTTACCTGTCCCTCTATCTCCTTGATAAGGATCAAATGTCGAACGTCAACGTCGAGATCCGACCCAGATCCGACCCCAATGGCCCCATTCCGCTGACACAAAACTCAAGGGATGTGAAACCGAAACAACTTTGATACGTAATACCTCCCTTCCTCAAAGGGGAAGGCGACCCGAAGGTAGTAAGTGCCGCTCTCCGGTTTGCCGAAGTCGTCTTCCGTCAACCAGATCGGAAACTCCTGGCAAACCCCATCTCCGAGTTCGAGCTGCAATTGTCTCGGTTTCATCACGCTGCGTGCCGCGACTGTGTACTTCGTTTGATCGACACAAAACAATAGATTCATGTTTCTATTGTAGACTTCGATCAAGCAGTTGTCGTGAATCAAGCCGCGTCCCCAGAAGACCCACGGATTCCACCCGCGGTTCAAAAGAGAAACCCTTGCCACCTGCCTTAGCTGCTCAGGTATTGTCTCATCGGTCCGCACTTCTTCGATTAAAATCTCCATTTGCTGATATTTCGCCGGCGTGGTCGCATTGCCGTTTGTCACAATCGCCCCGCGAGCGCCTTCTCCGCCTTTTGACGGGCAACTGCGGTGGATCACGCGCCCTTCCTGTCCAAAAACGATCAGTCCAACGATGGCGAAAGAACCAGGACTCGACACGCCATATGCCCAGCGTTCTACTTCACCATGAATCTTATTCTTTTCGACTCTCCGGATCTCATCGGCGGGCCCGCAGATTCTGAGCACGTCATTCGTAGTCATGCCTTTAGTGATCGATTGCAACCGCAAGCGACGCTCTTCCAATCGGCTTGCGACTCCTCGTTCTAAGCTGACCGACGAACAGCCGATGAGCAGTGCACCGAGCGCGAGGATAACCACAAAAATGGTTTGCCCAAACACACCGACGCCGTTTATTGGAGACGAATGCATATCTGATGTGGCTTTGGCGTATTCACGGTGCTAGGCCGTTGGGCTCCCCGGCGCCAGGACAGCAACTGACAGGAACCAGCCTCACCCTGTGCGTCTCAAAAAGACTGACTTACTGACGAACTCTAAACCTGGTGTGTTGGGCGCTGGCGACGAGCCAGCTGCAAAGATGTAGATGAATTGATAGTTAGCATGGTCTCCTCGACCAATTCGGACATGAGCGGGTACACCTATTCCAGCTGCGCCATCTGGCCAAATGCCAAGAACCTCACCCTCAAGAAGCGCGGCCAGTCTATCTATAGATGGGCAGTTCATAAGGCTTGAGGTATCCGAACTGTTTCTGCTCCGGAAATGCTGTATGGCTTCAGTAGCCTCTCTTTCTACAACCGTATCCCCTCCAACCCGCTGCATCGCCGAACGAATCTGCTGTATTGAAAGCGGCTCTCTTGAGGTAGACATGAATAAAGGCCAGAAGGATCTTATGAACAAAGCTGCTAACACAATCGCGATAGTGAATACCACAAATATAATCTTGATCTTCATAGGATGAGGAGACCTTTATTTACGACGTCCCGGGGTTGGTGGGGGTTGAAAGACTGGTGGCTTCGTGCTGGACCTGCTAATGGAAGGATAATCGTAGTAGCCTTAACAGCTCGCGCTCATTTCCTCATTGACCTGGAGTGCCAGTGTCGGTGGCCGTTTTTCCCCCACCTCCATCGAGGCCATAGACTCCTCGTCCTGTATCAATGACGAGTCCACAATGCTGTATGCTTAAAAACGTAGGGGCGCAGCGGAATGCAATATCGCATTTAGGAAATAGCCCTGTAGGCGGCGGCACCTTGTTTGGAGGGCCTGGATCATGCGCGAAAGGGTTAGGAAATTTACCAAGGTAGTCCCATTCGTCGGTTGCATTATTTCTGACAAATGTAAATTCATTTTTGCCTCCTGCTTCTTCGATAGGATCACGCGTGGCCCACCTTCCAATGTTCGGATTATAATAACGGTATCCAAAGTAAATGAAGTCGGACTCGTCGTCCTGGTATTTAGTAGAAAATCGGAACGGGTTGGTTCTGGACCATGAGCCGGTGATGCGAAGTAATTCTCCGAACGGTCCATATTCATAATTGGCTTGCGACGTTCCGGTCGCTCCGTCCGCCAGCACGGTCACATCGCCGTTTCCGCCGAAGCCAGGGAAGAGGTGTTTGCTAGTGGTCGCATCATAGACTTTCACTAACCCGCCGACCCCACCGGCGCCTCGACGAGTCCCGCTCAGATCCGTGCCCCACATGAACTGGCGCTGCATGACGTTGGAATTGTCCGTCTCCGTGATCAGATTCCAGTCGTCGTAAAGGAACTTGCGCTGCAGCGAGAGGCTCCAGGCGCTGCCTGTCCAGTTGCTGACCGTTTTGGTCATGCGCCGGCCCTGGAAATCGTAAGTGAACGCCAGCGCTTTGCGGGCTCCGGTAGGAATGGCCGAGGGAGCCGTCATAGTCAGGAGCCGGTTCTCGGCATCCCAGGTGTAAGCCAGCGGCCGTCGTTGGTCAGATTCCCATCGGCATCATAGGCGAATGCCTCCGGGGTCACGGCCACATTGGTCACGCCCACCCAAAGCGCGGCCGAAGAATTGTCCACGCTCAACTCGGCCCGGTAATAATCCCCGTGCCGGTAAGTCGATTGCTGGTTGACGGTCACCGTCGAGGTGTTCGTCGCCGTGCCGAACACGTCGACGTAACCGGGAACGGTGCGTTGGGTGTACTGATTCAAATTATTGGCCGTGTAAGCCTGGACGCGCAGGTTGGCGCCGGTTTCGTCGCCGCCGGAGCTGGCGCTCAAACGGTTTCCGATGTCATCGAAAAGATACTCGAACTGCTGCCCCGCCACATTGGTACCATCGGACCAATAGCGTTTTCCTGAAGTCACCTGGCCCAGGGTATCATCACTGGTCGATGCAAAAAACGCTGCCATCGGCGGCTTGGACGATAATCTTGGCGAAGCCATCGCCATTGACGTCCGCAATCGCCGGCATGGAAAGCCGGGCTGGACCCTGCCATTCCCACAAAATCTTGCCGGCGCGCCGATCGCCCGTCACGGCAACCAATTTTGAGCCGGCGACATAGATGAGTTCGTCGCCTTTCCGTCCGTCGATGTTCGCCGCTACCACGCGAGCGCACGTTGGGGAAGGTGCTGGGAGGGACCAGAGCGTCTGGCCGTTCCGTGGATCGATGGCGCGCACGCCATCTCCGTAACCTGCCGAACCGATTTCGAACACGCCGTCGCCATCGAAGTCGATCAAGGCATGCTTCACCTGAGTGGTCTGACCGAGACTTCCGTCGTTTGCCGAAGTGGGAAAGTCCGGGCGCACCCCCGCGTGCCAGAGCGGCGCGCCGTGGATATCCAGCAATCCGAGGATGTATTGGGAATCGAGCAAAACCTCTGCGTTCTTTTGTCCAGTGAACGAGTAAATCATCGGTTCACCGTAGGCAGCCCAGGCCGGCAGCCGTTTTCGGCTGGCCAATTCCACTCCCTGCTTTAATCGCCCGGTCCGTCCATCGGCGACCCAAAAGCAAACCGGATAAAGCGAAATGAGCTCGGCCGAGCCGTCGTCATCCACATCGCTCACGGCCGGAGGAATGCCGGCATAGCCCCAGCTAAACTGGTCCGGCAGAGCGGCCTTGTCTTGTCGCCAGATGAGGGCGCCCGTTCGTCCATCGAGCAACTGGCCAATGTCCGAGTGCATCGGCCCGCGGCGCGTGTTGACGAACAAATCGATCTGCCCGTTGGTGCGAAAGCAACCGGGCCACCAGAACGTGAGGGCGGCCAGGTTCCAAACCGGAGTGGCGCCAGGGATTTGATCAAAGCGGGCCTGCCACAGCACCGAGCCGTCATGGCGATAAGCCACGAGCATGGCCCGGCCTGCCGCGTCCGCGGTTGCCACGACAATTTCTTTGCCGTTGTCCCCATCCAGATCAGCCGCCAACGGCCCAAGCCAACGACTGCCGTCACCCATGCCCCGCCCGGGGCGACGCCATAATACTTGCGGTGCGTTGGTGCCGGTCTTGTCCGCCTGCAAAGCGAAGATTTCCCGGGCCGCTCCTTCCACTACGACCACCGGCAAGCCGTCCGGACGCAGTCGTGCGGCGATCGGCGTGGAAACCGGAACGCCCAGAGGTTGACTCTCTGTGACCTGTGCTTCGGCACGCTGGCAGTCGAGCGAGAGCACCGTATCTCGCGAAACCTTCATGCGCATGGTCACGCCGATCCCCGCTCGGTCCGCAGGTTTGGATAACGTGACGAATTGGAAATCGTCGGGCAATCCCGTCACTTCCCAGTTAGTGACGAGTACCCCGCTGAGGGCCGAGCTCATCGCTCTGAGCGTCGTGGACGGAGCGGGGCTGCGGCCTGATTGGGCGTCAGGTTTGGTCTTTCTCTGGGAGACCAGGAAGGTCGGCCGATCGCCCGGAGCGGGTTCGCTCACCAAGATGTCCCGCATGCCTTGGGACGCAGTGGTGGACCAAGTCGATTCGATTCGCGGCAGGTCAGCACAACCCCAGGCAGCGTTTTCCTGAGACCAACGCACCACCGGACCCGCCGGCCGCAAACTCACCAGTTCAACGATTCCGAAAGCCGGCACCAACACGCCCTCCGTAGAGGCCAGGAATAACTCGGCTTTGCCATCCCCGTCGATGTCGACCGTACCTTGCAGGAAACGCCGTGGAAAATCCTGCACCTGAATGCCGGTGGAAGCATCCAGCACGACGGCGTGCCATTGACCATCGCCGGTGTCGTTGAACAGGTTCAGCACCAACTCCAGGCGCGCATCGCCGGCGACGTCCGCCACCGGATGCGGCCCGACCTGCGGCCATTTGGTGCGATCCTCGATGGCTTGTTCAATGTCGCGCCGCCAGCGCACCGAAAGACGTTCCTGCTCCGGCTTGGCCGGATCGTAATTCAACACATCGATGTGACTTTGAAAATCGCCGATCGTGATCAGCTCCATCGGCCCCGTCGCATCCACATTGGCCAAACCGAACCAACCGTAAGGACGACTTTGGTGATAGCGCAGTTCCGTCTCTTTGCGTCCCGTGGTGCCTTCGAAGATCATTACCCGATAATGTGCCGCCACGCAGATCTCCTGGACCCCGTCTCCGTCCAGATCATAAATGAGGTTGAGCGGTTGGAAGATGGTTCCCTCCGGCGGATCGGTTTGCCAGACCAGGCGTGGCCGGTTGAACCCTCGATCGTACGCGAAGAGTTGCAGTCGGCAGACCTTTTGATCGGTCCAGGTCTCGTTCCAGGCCACCCGCTGCCAGCCTTTCACATCGGGCAGGATCTTGGCCCACCGTTCGTGGTAATTCTCGGCCGGCGCGCGCAGCGTCCCAGTTCCGTCCAGGTCGAAAACCGGACGCGCGGGCGGCCGAAAGCGAGAAGGAGCAACGGTGGCGGCCCGGCTGGCGTCGAGTTGCAAGGTATGGGCGCCGGGCGTCGGCACGATCTCGACGAGCCACTCGCGTCCGCCCGTCTGATAAGTCCAGGCCGTCCGCGGACTCGTGATGCGGCCGGTCAACGAAGAGCGTCCGGTGAGCGCCTCGTCATGCCCATAGCGCGGCCAATCATCCGGCACAGGCTGCGCTGCACTCGCTCCTGCAACGAATGCCGCCAACAACCCGCTGACTCCACTGACCGCCGGCATGCTCATGCTGTTGCTGGACGAGAACTCACGGCAATTTACTTTTTCTTGTCTTGCTTCACCTCCACCTCTTGGGCGGCCATCGTATAGTAGATGGTTACCTTGGAGCCGACCTTGAGATCCCCGGTCACCTTCGTGTTTGGGTGGCGCGCGATCTCCCACTTTTCGTCGCCCTTTTGCACAACGATTTTGGTCGCGGTAAGCTCGAGGACCGGGCCGGTAACCTGGTAAGACTTTGCGTCCGCAGCCAGCGTCGTGGAGGCGACGGTTAGCCACGCGCCCGCCAAAGCGATCGTGCCGTATCTGGTTAATGTTTTCATTCGGATCATGGTGGTTAATGACGCAAGGATCCCGGTGCGATACAAAACTGATCTCTCGCGTCCTGCGTTCATTTGTTTCTGCGTCACCGGGAAATCAGGAGATCTTTGTTCACCGATTCATTTCAGAACCGGAAGATTTATGCCGCCATTGTGTGAATCCAGGCGACATCGCTCAAGCCCGGATTCTGGGCGAAGATCAGTGATGGCGCATTCGAGCATTCCGAGACAAAGATAACTGCCGCCCGAACCGGGCGCGGCCGCCTGGTCATGCTTGTCGCCGCGGTTGACGAACTCCGCGCTGGCGCCGTTGTCAGAGGCGAACATCACGAGCGTGTTTTCCAGGGCGCCCATGGCCCGGAGTTGATCGAGGACACGGCCGGGTGGCAATCTCGCCGCCGTAACAGCCCGCGTCGGCAAACCCCATGTCATCCGCCAGAATGAAGAGAATGTTGAGCCGATCCGCCGCCAGGCCGGACACGCTGAGCGCGCTAAGAACCAGCGACAGAAGGATGTGTTTCATGCGCAACATTGCGGCAGCTCGTGGAACAAACTGCGATGGAAACGACTACTATAGGACTAATCGTGCTATGGTTCAGCAAGCTTATGAATCGTGCCGTGAAGCGAACGGGTCACCGGCGTGCCGTCGGCGCCGCGCTCCCGGACAAGCAGCTCGTAGCATTGAGTGGGAGCAAGGCCGGGCACGGCCAGCGACACGGTGCGCCCGTCCGCGCTGATCTGCGCGGCGGTGATGTTCATCGGATGCTCGTCGATATGGTTCGATCCGTAGTTGGCCGATCGTTTGAGGGACCAGACCTTGAGACCGAAGTCGTCGGGACTCACACTGGCCGTGTCCAGCGGGTTGCTGAAGGTGACATCAATGCCGTCGCGACGGGCGTGAACGCGCAGCGGCAGATGAGCGGGACGACCCGTTGCGCGCACGCGATAGAAACCGCCGGGTGCGGTCACGTTACCAGCCCATCCAAATAAGCCACACGCGTAGAGCGCTCCGTTCGCGCTGAACCTGCCGCGCATGATGCCAGTGGCAAACGGCGGCATGGGCAGCTCACACACCGCGCCCTGCCATGCGCCATCTACCGCTTCATGTGGCACGATAAAGATCCGGCCAGTGCCGTAACTGAGATTCAGCAGCGCGCCGCCCAGCGGCCCCCACGCATGCTTCGGCACCCAAACCAATTCGGCCGGGCTGCGGTCCTTGGCGTTGGTGATCCAAACCATGGGCGGTTCCATCGCCGCATCAGCGGAATTGGTCACGCTGGCGAAGCCAAACATATTGCCGTAGAAGCCGCCTTCGCGAACGCGGTTGATCCGGTTCTTGGGGATCCAGTGGCCTTCCTGGTCGGTGACAAAAAACGTTCCGTCGTCGTTGAGACAGACCCCGTTGGCGGCGCGGAATCCGGTGGCCAGGATGTCGGTGCGCGCACCATCGGGGCTGACGCGCAAGAGGGTGCCGTGGTGCGGCACCAGCGCCGGCAGGGCGTGCCGGGCGGACTTCGCGTAATAAAAATTCCCGGCCGGGTCCGTCTGCAAGCCCATGGCGAACTCATGGAAATGCTCGGTGACCTGGTGGTCGTTGTTAAAGTTCTCGATGAAATCAATCTCCCCATCGCCGTTGAGATCGCGCAGGCGCGCAATCTGGTCGCGACAGCAAACGAAGGTGTCGACGCCGCGAACCTTGACGCCCAGCGGCTGGAACAATCCCGCCACCAACCGTCGCCACCGCAATGGCCCGGGCGGATTTGCCGTCAGGCCCTCGACGCGCCAGACGTCGCCGTTCCAGGTGCAGAGCATGGCGCTCTTCTCACCCGGCAAAAAATCGAATCCACCCGGGCGCATCCAGCTGTGCCACGGATTGTCCTCCGGCAGCGTGAGTGTGTCGGCGGCGAACGGCCCATCGTTCGGGCCAGGTTTTACGGCGGTGATCAATTCCTGCGGCCAGCGCGGCGGGCCCCCGCGCGTGAGCGGCTCCAATTCCAGCGGAGAGGCATCGCGACGAGCCATTGCTTCCAGCGTCGCTGGGTCCCCGCGCGAAATGAACAGCCGCGTCTTCGCCCGCGCCGGCAGCTCCGCCACCCAGAATCCGTCCGCCTTGCGCAGCGTGCCTGCCCCCGCGAGTCGAACATGGACTGAGGCGGGCGCCACCCGAAGGACCAGTGGCCGGGCGGCATCGGCGACGTTGAACGCGCGTGTGAAGATGGAGTTTGTCCCGTCCTCGAGCCAACCGGGCGACTCCAGGACTTGGGCGCCGCCGACCGTCATGGCCAGCACCACTTTTTCGCCGTGCAGATAGAGTCCCGAGTAGTGCGCCCAGTCGCGGGGCAACGGGCCGTAGGGTAAACCATCGCGGCCACGGAGCCGTGGATCCTTCCAGCGCCCGGCAGCATCCCCCCAGCCGGGACCCGGCGGATTCACAAAATGGCGCTCGCCGGTGAGACGGGTGTGCGTCTGGTGGCTGCCGTCGAAGGCGATGCCCCGCCAGTCCACAAAACTGCCCGTGGTCGCCCCGGCGGCGCGCAGCGTGTCGTGGTCGTAAATAATCCAGGCCCGGCCCTTGCTCACGCCGCCCGAGCCGGCATCGAGTCGCACGGCGATTCCCTTGTAGGCGATGTTCCCGCGCTCGATTTCCAAGGTCCAGAACAGCGCCGGCCCAAACTCCATGCGCTGATAGGGGGGTGGCGTGCGGGACGACCCGACCGGCACGTCGGCGGCGCATCCCGGCCTTAACGCCACAGGCGCGACGGCCGAGAGCATGGCGCAGGACAACAGAAGACCGCGGCGGCGAAGCTTCATGCGGACTCAGGAGTGACGACACTCTTAGACAGATTCGCCCTCAGGAGGCAAGGTGAAACCAGGGGCGCGGAATGGCGGCTCGAAAGCCTCGGAGTCGCGTGCTCGATGGGGACGGTCCTCGACGCGGCGGCATTCGCCACGAACTTTATGGCGAGCAACAATCGATTCTCTGCAAGCGCGCTTGCTCCCCAATCAGTCACCCAGGCAGGTGCCGCAGACGTTAGGCTGATCCAGCTTCAACCCGGATCAGGCGCCGCAGGGCCTCCACCGTGTCGGCTTCTTCAGGTTTTTTGTCATGGCGCCAGCGGTTCATCCGCGGGAAACGAACGGCCAACCCAGAGCGATGCCGGGTCGAGGGTTGAACGGCCTCGAAGGCAATTTCAAAGACCTGCAGCGGTTTCACGGAGCGGACCGGGCCGAATTTGTCGATGGTATTAGCGCGAACAAAGGCATCCACTCGGGCGATTTCCTCATCCGTCAAGCCGGAGTAAGCCTTGGCTACCGGAACCAATTCGCCATTGTCCCACAGTCCAAACGTGTAGTCGGTATAAAGGCTGGCCCGGCGGCCCTGACCAGGTTGCGCGAAAATCAGGACAGCATCAATCACGAGCGGGTCCACTTTCCATTTCCACCAGGATCCCCGCTGGCGGCCGACGCCGTAGGGGGAGGTGCGGGCTTTGAGCATTAACCCTTCCACGCCGCGCTGGCGTGATTCCCGCTGAAGACGCGCCAGTTCATCCCAGGTGGCAGCGTGGACCGCGGGAGAAAGGCGAATCGGAAAGCCCGGCTCTGAGCCTGCCTCGTTAGCGGACGTAGAGGGTTCGAGGCCAGGCAACAAAGGGGTTTCAGTGGCGAGATGAGATCGCCAGATTGGTCGCTTCCTGGATTCGGCGGTCGCTTGCTTGATTAAATTCTCCAACTCTTTCCGACGCACTTCCAGGGGCTGAGCGCGGAAGTCCGCTGCCCCAAATTCCAACAAGTCGTAAGCGACAAAAACGATGGGGAAATCGGAACGGATCTTACTGCCGACCTGCTTGCGGCCCATGCGCCGTTGCAATTTGGCAAACGGCAAAGGGCCATCGCCTTGCCACGCGAGTATTTCGCCATCCAGGACGGTGCCTTCCGGCAAGGTTTGGCTGGCCTCCAGGATCTCGGGAAATGCGTCTGTGACCAGTTCGTCGCCACGCGACCAGAGGAGAGATTCACCGCCGCGGCGAATCAGTTGGGCGCGAATGCCGTCCCATTTCCATTCCGCCAGCCAGTCTTCGATCTTCCCGAGAGCGGCAGGGGTTTGGCCGGGTTGGATCTTGGTCTCCAAGGGCGACGCGAGAAAGAATGGATACGGTTGGGCGATCTGGGTGGAGGGCGAGTCCGCTGGCGCGATGAGTCGAAGGAAATCCGGGCCGGTGGGCGCCCAGGGTCCCATCACCCGATGAGCCATGATCGGAGGTTCCACCTGCGCCACTGCGGCCAAGGCGCGGATCACCAGCGTGCGCGCCACGCCGACGCGAAAATCTCCTGTGATCAATTTGTTCCAGACCAGGCGTTCCATGGTGTTAAGTTCCCGCCAGGTCAACTGCAACAAATCGTGACGCGCGTGTTCAGGCAGGTTGCGCAACGGGACCAATCGTTGTTCCACAATTTGCGAGAGGGAAAGGGCGGGGCCTGGCGGCGAATCAGGGAGCACCAGGGCGATCGTTTCGGCCATGTCACCAACGGCATGGTAACATTCGTCCAGTAACCAGACGGGTACTTGCGCTGCTTCAGCGGCCCAGTGCCAAAGGCTCCTGGTCGGGACGGCGCGGGGCAAGGTGCGGCCACAAAGGAACTGCAAGGCCCAGACCCCATCCCCAGGCGGTGTTTCACGAAAGTAACCCTCCAACAGCGCCACCTTCTCATTCGTCCGGTTGGTCCGATCAAGCGCGGAAAAAAGCTGGGCGAACCGTTTCACAATCTTGCCTCGATCAATTCATGTTTCAGGGCTGGACTCGCGAGCCTCCAGACTGCCGGCCGCCTCCGCCTCCTCTTCGATTTCCCCTTGGAATCGTGTTTCCAGCGCTTCCGCTTGCAATCCTGTTTCCTGAAGAAAACGGACGAACGGAGCCGTGTATCCGTGGGTGACCCAAAACTGTTCGGCGCCGGTCGCTTTGATGGTTTGGCCCAGCCCGTCCCAATCGGCGTGATCGGATAAAACAAAGCTGCGGTCCAGCGCGCGCCGACGGCGTGCTCCGCGAATCTGCATCCAACCCGAGGCGAAGGCGGTCGAGACATCGCCGAATTTTCGCAGCCAAGGTGAATGGCGGGCAGATTCCGGAGCGAGCACCAGTGCTGAACCTCCGGCGCGTTTTACGTTTTGAGCGTCCGCCTTCGCGCAAGGGGGAAAGTTGACGCCCGCCTGCCGATAAGCGGGTAGAAAACGTTCCACCGCACCGTGCAAAAAAATCGCGCCGAGATTCGCTTCCAGTCCAGCCAGAATCCGTTGAGCTTTGCCCAGCGCGTAACAAAACAACACGCTGGTGCGTTTAGCCAATTGGTTCCGGCGCCACCACTCGTGAATTTCTTCAAAGATTTCGGCCTGCGGACGCCAGCGGTAAATGGGCAGACCAAAGGTGGATTCCGTGATGAAGTGATGGCAGCGCATCGGTTCAAAAGGGGCGCAAACGCCGTCGTTCTCCAACTTGTAGTCTCCGCTGACGACGCAAATCTCGCCGTCCTTTTCGAGCCGGACCTGGGACGAGCCGAGAATATGGCCGGCGGGATGCAGGGAAATTCTGACGCTATGGCGTGTCACGGTCTCGCCGTAACGGAGCGTCTGAATGTGCG
>Ga0247664_1000248_pt1 | contig 13900 bp, 23 predicted proteins | sample CNK05_metaG_FD_182715 | JGI IMG/M metagenome (GOLD analysis project Ga0247664, IMG submission 182715) | Soil microbial communities from Purdue University Martell Research Forest, Indiana, United States - CNK05 | ecosystem: Environmental > Terrestrial > Soil > Temperate forest > Bulk soil...
CCTTCCCGCGTCAGCCCTGGTCAAAGAAGCTAGTGGCGTCCACAGTAGCTGACTCGCGTCCTCCGATGAGGTGGAGTCGATGGATCGGCGTGGCCTGACGTGCGGAGTTGCACGACAGACAGGCTGGGCGACCGTTGGCCACCACGTAGGCCAGGTCCGGGCGATCCTGCCGTGGGACGAGGTGGTCGGCGGTGGTGGCCACCTGTCTGCAGCCAGGGAGCTGGAGCCAACAGGCGGGCGGCTGCCCATCGGGACCGGCGTGGGCTGCCAGCACAGCAGCTGACCAGGCCTGGGCACGCCTGCCACCCCAGTCACTCCCGGTGTGGGCCACGGGCCTGGGCCAGCCGGACGGGGCAGTCGTCGGCATGGAGTGGGCCATGCATCAGGCAGCAGTCCAGCCAATCGTCATCCTGCCGGGGCGAGTCGAGGTGGAGGCCCAGCTCGGTGGCCACGGAGTCGAATAGCTCCCACCACGCCTCACGTTCAGCCTGGGTCACAGGCGTGGGCAGAGGGTCCAGGTCGTCAGCCATGGATCGGGCCTGGCCTGTTGTACCAGCTGCCACAGGTCGGACACTTGTCGGGGCACTCCGGGCAGTCCCGGTTCCCCATGATCGGACGCCAGTCGCCACAGTGTGCGAAGTGGTGGCGTCCGAGGTGAGGCAGCCACCCATCCCTGAGCCTGGCCTGGGCCTTGTCCTCATCAGCTCGGTAACGGTTGTCCAGCTCCATGGCCCAGGTTCTAGCACGACCCTCCGACATATCACGGCAGGCATACCGGGGGAGGACCTGATGGGAGGGGAGCGGGGCAGGGCTGTGCCTGTAGCGGACTACAGACACAGCCCACGTTCTGACGGTCAGGTCGGAGTGTAGGTACTTACGTGCACCACATCAGTGGCAGCGGACGGCATACGGCCCAGGCTGTCTAGATGTGTGGTGCCGGACGCTCTTCGATTGCTCCACCACACGACGCCCACCTGGGCCTCACGGACGCCCCAGGTTCAGGGCGCGGCGAGCTGATCCCGCTCTAACCGGGGACGACACCCAGGGCTAGTGGGCTCACCCGTTACCTACGGGCGCAGAGGGTTCAGCGTGCCCCGGTGGGTTCCGATGGGACCACTGGCCACAGCCGGTGAACGGAGGACACCAGCTGTCGGGGCTGACTACGGGGTTACGGGCAGGTGGATCGGTCACAGTGGAAGGGCTTGTGGTGGCACACCACCACCCGACAGCCGGTCGGGGACGGGGCAGCGTGAGCCACGGTCATCGTCATACTCAGGACGACCAGCAGCACACCGACCAGCAGCAGCCAACGGTGAGTCATCGCATTCACCTCCCCTCGTCATCGACAAGCGGAGGCAGCTCGGTCAGCTCAGGGTGGACGATCGCTGTGTGGACCACCAGCGACATCCCCAACGTGCCGGCCTTCAGTCCGGAGTCGGCCAGCAGCTGGGTGGCCAGGTCCATCCACGCACTCGACGGGTCCAGCGGCTGGAGTCGGACGCCACAGGCCCCACAGTGGCACGCGGAACCTCTCAGCCCGATCACTGGGCATCCTTGAAACGCTCGTGCGCTGACTGCCTGGTCATGCCCAGGACCTCACCGATGGTGGTCCAGCTGGCCTGGGCAGGCCCGGCACGGTAACCGGCCACCGCCGCGCCCAGCTGGGCCTGGAGCTGGCCCTGGAGCTTGTCCAGCTCCTCCAGGGCCTCCAGCTCACCACCGGAGGCACGCTTGGCCAGCGCGCGCATCATCCGGACACAGGCTGAGCCCAGCTCCGGGGCCTCACGCTCACGCTTGGCAGTCATGACTGGGGGACCAGGTAGTGGTCACCACCGATGGTGACCGACCCGAACCGGAGAACCCTGGCCAGGTGCTGGCAGGACTCCAGCCGGGCAGCCTCAGCCTGGCCCACCGGCTGGGTGGTGCCACGCCACTGACAGGTGCACGCGCTGTAGGTGCCAGCCTCGTCGGTGGTGATCCTGATGTAGTGCTGTGTCATGTTCTCGTCCCTTACTAGGTGTGCTGGGGACCTGGTGGCCCCTCGTGAGAAACAATAGCACGGACTGTCAGGGCTGTCCTGACAGTGGATGGGATGGTGGGCCAGTCCGGGGGTCCTGGCCCACCAGGACTGCTGTCAGGCCCTCACAGGGCTGATGCGATACCAGGCTGAGACGGCCCGATGGTCGCTGTGACCTGGTGGCCAACGTCGGCCACGGACACAGTCCACCCGGTGGTCGGGGTCGTAGGACCCGATGACGTCGATGGTGGAGGCCTCGTGGGTGGCTGGCCACTTGCCCAGCTCGTCCCAACAGGAGGTCAGCTCAGCCTTCCGGAGTGCCTTGTCCACCTTGGTCACATCGTGGGGACGGTCCGGGCTGTTGGTGTCACCTGACCAGAACCCGAGTCGGGAGCCCTGGGAGTGGGCTGCCACCACGTCACCGAGGTCGGCGGTCATCTGGAGCTGCTGGAGCCCGGTGTCAGCCTTCCTGGTGACCCAGTGGGCGGCGTGGTGGGTGACCCGCTCCCGGGTCCCGAACGGCTGGAACGTCACCCACAGGATGTTCCTGGGACCGTGGCCACCGGCAGCTGCCGGACCCGGGTGACCGGGCACCGACTGGGCCACACCCCAGGTGTGGACCTTGTGGATGCCCTTGACCGCCACGGCCACGTCACCCTCAGCGTCTCGGACCAGCTGATATCCGGCATGGTCACAGGCGGTGGCCAGGGCCAGGGCGTGGCTGTGTGCGTGGACCTCGGTGAACGACACGACGTCGGAGTGGCGGGCCAGCTGGGTGGTGAAGTCCTCACCGGCCTTACGCGAGGACATCGTGAACGCGGAGGAGGCCTGCTGGAGGTGGAGCGTGTAGGCGTCCATCACAGATACCCGCTGACGCCACGGCCACGGTCGGGCAGCTTGGGTGGGTTCGGGACCCGCCACACCGCTGCCGCCGCAATCAGGGCGGTGCCGGTGGCCACCGTCACCTCGGGCCAGGTCAGCTGACCGTCCAGCATCGCGGTGCCGATGGTGGCAGCTTCGGTGGCCAGCAGCGCGGTCAGGGCCTTGTATGCCTTGGTTCTCATTGTCTCGGGCTCCGTTTCAGCTCGGCCAGGTAGTCCCGGGTCAGCCGCATGAACCTACGGCGTGGCCAGAACCCCGGGTCCCAGTGGGTGGACTGTCCGAACGCCTTGGACACGTTCGCGTGGGTGGTGATTCCGTGCCTGCCTGCCCGGAGCATCCTGGGGGACAGGAACGTGGTGGGGATGTCGTAGGCCCCACACAGCTCGGCGGTCAGCTGGGCGGTCACATGTAACAGGGCCTGCTGATTGGGACGCCTCCACCTCCACGCCCGTTTCGCTGCCTTGAACAACGCGGAGCCGGGTCGGTCACCGGGGACCGGGCCTGGGGTGTCGCACATCTCGATACCGAAGCTGTGTGCGTTGGGTGGTGCGTGCCAGGCGATGACGTGGTCATGGACTACCTGGCAGGCCCCGACCGGGTCGGTGACGTAGTGGGCTGAACCCTTGGCCACCTCGGAGCGGAAGTAGCGGGCGATGTCGTGGCGTCCACCGGGCTCACAGGGGGAGACGGTGGAGTGGATCACGACCCGGGTGGCTGGGATGTTCCCAGGCCCGGAGTCGTGGGCGGCTGGGCCTTCCCAGGGCGGGTCAGGTGGCGGGATGTGGGTCATCTGTTCCTCCGTTGTGTTTGTGTTCCTTGAGCGTCTCCAGCTCGTGCTCCCACAGGCTGGTCCAGCGGTCCGACCAGTCCATGTGCGCGTCCATCACCTGGGCCAGCGCCATGACATCACGGTGGACGTCCTCGATCCGGTCCAGCACGGTCGGTTGTTCCTTATTGCTGTGATGATTCTCGGTGACCTGTTTGTGGGTCTCGTCCACCTTGGCAATCAGATGTTCGCGCAGGTAGGGCACCAGGATGTAACGGGTGGCCAGCCCGATGATGATGAGGACCGTCATGAAGGTACCGAGGAGGAAGGTGACAGCATCCCGAGTCTGCTGGTCCATGGTCAGGACGCTACTGGGAGATATCGCCACAGGATGTTCCTGCTGGCCTGGGCTGCCGTGCATTGAAAGTTGATGGTGAACCCGGTGATCGCACCGGCCACGCCCGTCCAATTGGTGATCCACATGTTCGCCAGAGCTGCCGATGGTGCCAGGGCCTGATTCCAATTCAGGACCACGTCACCGGGGTGGGTGCCTGCCGGGTTCCCAGGATAGGACCGCGACAGCACCACAGCGGTGGACGACAGGACGTTGGCAGCCGGGGACACCACGATGGTGCCCCACTCCCCCAACAACAGGTCCAGCCGGGCTGCCATGTTCTGGGTGGTCACCGCTGCCGTGGAGACGGCGTCGGAGGCGGACACTCCGGGGACGATCCACTTCGCTGTGCTGGTCGTCATCTCAGGAACCTCTCACTAGGGCGTAATCGTTGAACGTGTCACGGGTGGACAGCTGGGCAAAAGTGGTCGTACCCAGGATGGGTGAGTCAAACCTGGCCACACCCAGGCTGGCACCCAGCTGACGGGCATTCTCACCGGGCGAGTAGAGGTTGAGTGACCCCAGCTGGACATCGACGGTCGGACGGCCACCGGCCACAGTCAGGGTGAACCCGGTCACGATGCCGTTGACCCACTCCCGGGCCTGGGGAGACTTTGAGGTGGCCACCCGGCAGACGGTGAACACGTCACCCAGCTTCGGCATCACCCAATTCACGGCCAGGTTCCACGGCAGCCACGTGAGGCTGGGCAGAGACCAGTCCACGACCGGGGACGGCCTGCCCCAGAACGTGTTCCGCTGGTACATCGACACGAGGCCACCGTCGTCCAGCTCTACGGTCATGGTGGCGGTGATCGGGGTGGTGGCGGGTTCGGCCGGCCAGGAGTTGGTGAACGCGAACCCACCTGTGTCCAGCCCGTCCACTCGGGTGGCCCCGGTGACGATGTACCGGGAGACACTGTCAGGGCCTTTGAGCTTGGTGAAGGTGGCCTCAAAGTTGACCGACCCGGCATCGACGACCTGGGAGCCGGTGCCGGTGGCGGTGGTGGCCACGGTGATCGTCTGGAGGCCTGCCACGTTCGCCAGCCTGCCGGGTGGTGGCCAGGCCACGTGACGTCCCACGGTGGTCCACTCCAGCTCATAGGGGACAGCGTCCAGGCGTCGGGCGGTGATCCTGGGCCTGATGACGGGGATGGACTGACGTCCGGTGACCCCGGAGGCCAGGGGACCGTTCCCCAGCTCGTCCACTGTCTGATTCACCTCCCACTGTTCACACAGGTGGACCAGGTACTCCGACAGCGGCACAGGGGACGCTGAGCGGGCTGTCAGGAGGTTGCCGGTCGCGGTCGGGAACGCTGGCACGTTGGGGAGGAAGGCCTCCGCCATGACCCGGGAGAACCTGTTGGGCAGCGTCTCGGACGGGTAATTGACGTTCCCTACCTGCATCTCTCCGAGGTCGGCCATGTAGTCCACACAGGACAGGGAGTAGAGGACACCCAGGGCGTGGGGACGGGCCGACAGTGACGCCACCCGCCCGTAGAACGTCTGGCCGTTGCCCGTGAACCCACCCTGTGAGTAGAACTCTATGGCCACCGGGTCACCCACGGTCAGCAGCGGATAGGTGGAGCTGTCCGGGGCGATGATGGTCAAGGTGGCCTCAGCCGGGTCCGGCTGGACGATCGGCTGGAAGTCGGAGGCTGGCCAGGAGTTGCTGATGGTGAGCGGGTCGGCCAGCCCGTAGGCCGGTGCCAGGTCGTGGTCGGTGTCGTTGCCGGTCACATCCCAGACATAGGTTCCGACCTCCACGTGGACGCTGTAGGTGGTGGTCATGACCGGCTGAACACCACCGGGCGAGACAGCGACCGGAGGCGACTGTCAATGGCCTTCATGAAGTCGTCAGCCTGGGCAGGGGACGCGGTCCCGGAGATGGTGACCGGGATGGTGACAAACACGCCACCGGGCGCGGCTGACCCGGACCCGTGGGTCAGGGTGGCGAACGTGGCCCCGGACGCTGAACGGTTGAACGGGTTGAGGTCCACGTGCGGAATCTTGATGTCCTTGATCTTGTCAATGAGGCCCTGGACGAGATCGATGATCCGCTGGACCGGGTCCAGCAGCGCATGGAACGCATTGACACCCACCCGCTTGATGGTGTCCCAGGCCCCGGTCAGCTTGCCCTTCATATCTCCCACCTTGTCGGTCACGAAACTCACCACCGTGGACACCACAGACTTGACGCCATTCCAGGCGAGCTGGGCAGCCCTGAGGCCCAGCTGGAACGCGCCGATGTAGATGTGAACGTAGGTGGAGACGACCTTGGCCACCAGCGACATCACAGCCTTCACAGCCGGACCCAGGGCCTGGAACCCCTTCACCACGGCAGCCACCCCGGACTTGGCCACCTTCATGGCGGCGTCCACGATTGCCCGGAACCGGGCCGAGTGCTTGTAGGCGAGGACGAGGGCTCCGACCAGCAGCAGGACGCCGGTGATGATGAGCCCGATCGGGGAGGCACGCTGGGCCAGGTTCAGGGCCTTCTGTGCCACCGTCATCACCCGGGTGGCGACAGCGGAGGCCTTGTCCGCGACAGTCTTAGCCAGGGTGCCGGCCTTGGCCCGGGCGGTGGCCACCACCGAGTTCTCTAGAGCGGCGTTCAGGAGGTCACCGGAGTCGGCCATGGCCTGGAGCCCGACGCCTCCGGTGGCCATGGCTGCCCCGAACTTGCCACCGATGAGGTCACCCAGGCCACCCATGGCCCCGGCTGCCTGGGAGCCCTTGGACGCCATCTCGTCGGCTCCACCGGCAGCGGAGTCCATCCGGTCCCCGGCAGACTTGGCCTGTTTCCCAGCAGACTCCACGGTGTCACCCATCCGCTGGGCTGACCGGGTCACATCGTCCATCCCGCCAGCAACCTCGGTAGCACCCTTCTCGGTGAGCTCCACCGCCAGCTGTGCCGCCCGACTGGACATCGTTACCTCCTGAGTTGTTCTGCTACGTCGATCCCGGTTGCCAGCATCGTGTCATCCTGCCTGAGCCACCATGCCGGTGAGCCGCCCAGGACAGCGGACAGAATCAGGGCGAGGCGTCGGAGGTCGTCGGATGGGTAGGGTCCACGTCCACCGGGTCCAGCTTCTCAACCTGCTGACAGTCCATGTCACGGAATTGTTGCCAGGTCCAGGAGTAGTCCCCTTGACGCATCAGGCAGGCCCAGCACCAGGCGGTGGTGAGGGCCAGCCCGTGGCCCAGGTTCATCCCCGGAGTGCCCAACAGGGCCTGTTCACCCCGGAGCATGTCCTGATGGGTGATGGTGGCCACATACTCGGTCAGCTTGTCGTTGGCGTCGCTGACCCACACTTGGAATCGTTCGCGCTGTAGTCCCATTGTCTTGTGCTCCGTTTCGTTGTTTAGTCCAGCAGCTGCTGGACGTGGTCGGTGAGCTGGTCCATCCACGTGTCCTCGGTACGCCTGGCAGCGTCCAGGACCCAGGGCCTGGGCCTCATGTACCTGGTGCCCCAGTGAACGAACCCCGCATAGTCGCGCCCGTAGGTGAGGCTCCACCCGTCGGCGGTGACGTGGATGGTGGCGGAGTCCGCCATGGCCCCGGACGCCCGCGGAGCGTCAGCTGTGGCCTGACGCTCCACGGTGGTGGCGATGTCCCGGTTGGCGTCGGACAGGTCCAGGACTCCGGCACGGGCACGGGTCAGTCGGGCGTCCAGCTCGGCGACGCCTTCCACACCCAGGCCCAACGACATCAGACCTCCCGGACCTCTAGCTTGTGCCCGTGGGTAATGGCCTCCTTGTCGGCCTTCATCGACTTGGCTGCCTTGTCAGCGGTGTCCTGGTCGGACACCCCGGACACGTACTGGCCCAGCTCGGGACTGAACACCGCGAACCTCCCGGAGCCCTCCGGGGTGGCGTCGGTCGGGTTGATCTTCTCGTCTCCTGCCATGACTGGCGTTTCCTTCCTGGTTGGCTGACCCGAGTCGGGGTCAGGACATCACTGGGGTGCCGATGACCTGAAAAACGACATCGGACTGGGCTGCCTGGTTCTGGACGTCACCGCCCACGTTCAACGGCACCACCCGGACGTTCATGGTCCACGTCTTGGTGCCAGCGGTGGCGGCGTTGCTGGGCGTGTAGATGACTGACTTGGTGGTCCCCGCGTTGGCCCACGTGTAGCCGACGATCCCAGCGGAGGTGGACTGTCCGAGGTCCTGGAGGAACGTGCACGCCAGCGCGTAGGTGTAGGTGGCGGTGTCCTGCTGGGCCAGCGTCTCACCCGACAGGACGTCCACCTTGTCGGTGGAGTCCACGACCTCGGTGACTTGCAGGACAGCGGAGCGACACTGAGCCTGGAACGCGGTGGCAGCGAAGCTCAGCACTCCCGGGCCGATCTTGGTGGAGTTGATGGTCATTCTGTGATCCTTACTGTGAGTGGGATGACCAGTCCGGGGAGCGGAGCTGGGTTGCTGGGCAACAGGATGGACCGACCGACCACAGGCCCATCGGGACGGATTCCAGCGGTCAGGCAGGCACCCATCAGGGCACCCAGTGAGGTGGCCGGGCCTGGGCCACCATCGGAGTCGGTGACCACCATGGTGACCTGGGTGGTGACCAGCCACGTGGACAGCGTCTCCACCTCCAGCTCGGCCAGCTGGACCAGGACACCGGGAGCGGTGACCTGGGACGGGTCGGTGGACGCCGTTTCGATGCCGGGGACAGCGGCGAACGCTGCCACCACGGTGTCCAGCGCGGCCTTGAGGTCCATCAGCCCACCACGGGTCCAGTGAAGCTCCCGATGGACAGCAGCTGGGCCACGTCCGGGTCGTTCCTGGACACGTAGACGGCTCCGGCGTCGGTGAACGCCTCCACCCCGCTGGGCGAATCCTTACGACGCCACAGCCTCGTGCACAGCATCGTGGCACCCAGTGACACGTGCGGTGGCCACGCCGGAGGCGGGGCACCGTAGGTGAGGGCTTCGGAGGCCACCGGCAGCTGCCGGACCCACGAGTTGACGGCATCCACCCGGGTCTGGAGCCGCGCATCACGGGCAGCATCCACGCTGGTATAGGCCAGCTCAGCCTTCACCCCGGTGAGGGTCACCGGACCCGTGGCCGGCAGTCCTGGCACCTCGGTCATTGCCTGTTCCTCTCAGCAGCTGGTGGACGGTGGGACGTGGCTGGCCCGGGGCACGGGGCATGGGACGAGAACCCTCCCGGGCCAGCCACGCGACTCAGGTCCAGGCAGCCTTTTGGATCGCCGTGGGCATGTTGAGGATGGTGGCGTAGTAGCCAAAGACGCCACCGTCGATACCGGCGTTCACCTGATTGACCAGCTCCACCCGGATCGGGGACCCGGGCAGCTCCTTGAACTCGCCAGCCTTCTTGTTCCCCACGATGAGGGTCCCGGCTGGCACGGCGGTGGTGCCGATGAACGCGCCCGGTTGGATGTTGAGGAAGTCGGACAGGAACGCGGGCACCGAGGAGGCGGTGGTGGCCAGCAGACCGATCTTGTCCTGGTCGTTGACCAGGACATAGTCGGCGGGCTGCCCGTTGGTGGCAACCTGGAGCCGGGCGGCTACCTTGGCCACCCCGGTCAGCAGGCCCCCGGTGACAGCGGTTCCAGCGGTGGCGGACGCCACGATGAAGTCACGGGCGGCGTTGTCCGACAGCATCGCGTAGGACAGGGTCATGGCCTCGTAGTAGGCCTGAATGAACTCCTCATCCCCGAAGTCCCGGAACTTCCGGTCAATGTCGTGGGCACCGGCCAACCTGGACGCGGTCCAGGGCACGTTGGCGGTGGTGGCGGCATTGGACGGCACGGCTGCCTTGTCACCGGCGTAGGCGGCGACAGCCGGGGCAACGTTCCACTTCCACCCGTTGCCCTTGTACGACTTCAGGATGCCGTCACCACCGGACAGCAGCTGGACGAACATGCGCGTGTAGTCCAGGGCCTGCCACAGCTGACCGGCGTACTGGTCCTGGGTCACGAACGCGTTGGCGGTTTGGGTGATGTCGGACAGCGCGGCCTCCAGGTTCGCGCGTGACTCACCCCGCAGGGTGCGTGCAACGGAGGCATAGAGGTCGGACAGCGGGCGTGCCTTCACCGTGGACGAGGACTGGCCAGCGGTGAGGCCACCGGGCATGGTGGCCAGCTTCTGATGGGCCTCCAGCTCAGTCTGGGCGGACATCATCCTGGTGACCAGCTGGGCGACCAGGTCGGGGTTCGCACCAGCAGCAGCGGCGGCAGGCTGGGCAGGGGCGGCGGTGGCGGTGGCCTCCTGGACAGCCCGAAGGGTGAGGGCCTGGAACTCTGCCTCCTCCTCCGCTGTCCGGCTGTTCATGCCCAGCAGCTCGTTCAGCCGTGCACGCTCTTCATCGGTCATGGTGGTGCCTTCCTGTGGTGTGGTCGTGCTGGGTGTGAGTGCTGCTGTGACAGATGCGACCCGGGCGTTGGCGAACGCTGGAACACCCAGGAGGGCGGTGGAGGTGAGGAGGCTGTCGGTGATCCGGTCACCGTTCAGCTGGAGCTGGGCCAGCTCCACACTGAAGGCGTCGGTGAGGTGTTCGGAGGCCTCCAGGAGTGCCCGGTCCCCCTCGGGCGTCCGCCCGACCTTGAACGTCATGTGAACACCCTGCGGCGACTCGGACGCGGTGAGCCCGTACCCGATCGGGCGGGGCGGGTCCTGGTGGTGGTCCACCAGCTTCACCCTGGACACGTCGTCGGGGATTCGGACCGACCCCGGGCCAGCGATGACCCGACCCACCGAGGTGTCGCCCCACTCCTCCCAGGGGATCACCAGTCCGGAGATCGTCCTGCCCTCGGTGTCGGCGGACGCGCCAGCGGTGAGACTGGGGGTGAAGGTCAGGTGGTCATTCATTGGTCGGGCCTCCGGTGGGTGACGGGGTGAGGCTGGTGAACGCGGTGGTGTCGAACGCGGTCCGGTGGCCACGGGGCACACAGTCGTCCTGGGACAACCGGGCGGCCACCGCGTCCATGTAGAGCTTGGCCCCGGTGTCCAGGAACTGCTGATTCCTGCCTTCGGTCGTCTCATAGGTGAGCGATGCCCCGGCGTTGGTGGCGTCCAGCGACGCTGCCGGGACCGACCCGGCACGGGCGATGTCCACCGCGTCCGCGTTCCTGCCCTCAATCAGCAGCTTGTCCAGGTGGGAGCCCATCACCTCTGCGGTCACCCACCTGTTCGTGTAGGCCACGCCACCGTTCAGGCCACGCCGGGCGTCGGACCACGCCTGAATCATGTCCGTGGGGTCAAAGTCAGGGTCATCACCCTCGTAATGGAGGTTCACGTTGGGGTTCGGGTTCCGGGCGGCGTTGGCGGCTGCCTGGAGGTTGTCACCGGCCAGCCGGATGATGGTGGAGGAGTCGTCCAGCAGCCCACCGTGGGGACCGGGGATGAGTATGGCCTGGTCGGACCGGACACGCTGGTCGTCCACGGTGATGAACCCCTCGGTGTCCACCGACCACTGGTCGTAGGGGACCCGCGCACACTCCAGGAGTGGGTTCCCATCGGTGACGGCTCCCCGCTTACCGGCCCACAGCGACCACCCGAAGAATAGGCAGTCGTCGATGGTCCAGGCCATGCGGTGCCACGGGGACAGGGTCCCATCGGTTCGGGTCATCCACCCCGGCTGGGTCGGGTCCTGGGCGTCCCCGGTCAGCTGAATGAGGGGGAGCGGGGCGATCGTGGCGACCAGGAGATGACGCAACCGCGCCACCGCTGGGACCGCCATGGCAGCCGCTCTGGTCAATGGGGCGTAGTCCCCGGCACCGAACACGTCGGCCCACACGATGGTGTTGAGCTGGCCACCTGAGGTCCACCCGGCTGGTGCCTCCAGCTGAGGTGTGACCCGGGCTGCCTGAGGGTTCGGTGACTTGGCCAACGGCTGACCCAGGACCACGGTGCGGAACAGGTCGGAGAGTGTCGGCATGGAGAGCATGTTACTCACGTGCCGGCTGGGACTGGTGGGACCGGCTCGGGTCGGCGTGTCACGCGAACGCTGACCGGGGAGTCTGGTCGGTGGCCTGGGAGTGCTGGGCCACATATAGGCCCACCATGCACGTCATCAGCGGGGCGATGTCGCCCGGTGAGTAGCGGCGGGACGGGGCAGCGGAGTCCAGCACCGGACGCGGGACCACGGCGGCGGCGGCGTCGGCAAGGTGCCCGTCCCCATCGTGCCCGAACCCGTGGACCTTGATGCCCTCCAGCAGCTCACCCCAGGCCACGGTCAGCTCCCGGGCGGTCAGGACCCGGGGCTCCCGGGCCACCCGGGGCACCGGGTGACGCATCCTGCGGAGCTGGTCGGTGACCTCCCGGGCCGGTCCGGTGTCATCGGAGGCCACCGCGACCACACGCCTGCCCCACCGCTGGCACAGGTCGGCCACCGCGTCAGCGACCCAGGACACGCCCAGCTGCCAGCGGGCCAGCTTGTGCTGGAGCTGTCCTGAGGCATCACTCCAGGTGACCCCGATGGTGGCGGCGGTCCGGTCATAGGCCACGTCATAGGTGATGGTCAGGGCAGCGTCACCGGGTGGCTCCTGGACACCGGCCAGGTCGGACCAGGCCCCGGGTGGGATGGTGTGGGACTCGGTGACCGTCTCCCGGTTGCCGTAGGCCCGCTCATACTCACTGGCCGGGAGCTTGGACGACAGGATGCCCTCAGCGGTGGTGCCGTTGCCCAGGCCCGGAGGCAGCCCCAGCGCTGGATGGAAGGCCACCAGGTCGTCGGGGTCACGAGGGTCGTGGCCTTCACCGGCTCCCCAGTCGAACAACGCCACCCCGGGCGCACCAGCTCGGCCAGCTTCGATCCAACGATGTAGAAACACCGATTCCGCGGTGCCCCGGGTGGACACCAGCCACAGCTGACGGTGAGGCAGGGTCTGCTGGGCCGGTTCGATTGCACCCAGCAGCTCATCACCCTCAGCCTCGGTGTGCGCGAACGCCTCGTCCAGACACACGGTGGGTGGCGTGTACCCGTGGAGACTGTCGGCGGTCGGCGCGAACACGCGCAGCTCGGAGCCGTTGGGGAACTCCAGCCGCTCGTTGCCCTGGGACCGTCGTGGCTTCACCTGGTCGCGGAGCGGGCTGGAGCTGATGAGCTTCACCAGGTCCTGCCACCGGGCACGCGCATCCTTGCCGGTCTGGGCTGTGTAGAACGCCTGGTGACCGTCAGCCATGATGCACCGCTCGGTCAGCAGCACCGACAGCAGCAGCGTCTTGCCCGACTGCCGGGGCACCGACACCACGATCACCTGGTAGGCGTAGGGACAGGTGTGGCCACGGTCGCTGGTCCCGGCACAGGCGGCACAGCGGTCCGGGTCCGGGACACGCTCGGTGGCGACGTTGGCCACGTACTGCTGCCACGGCATCAGCGGACGACCCAGGGCCAGCGCGACAGCCGCGCACCGGGCACCAGCGGTGGGTCGGGTCGGGTCAGCTGGGGTGGCGTACCGAGGTGAGGCCCCCGGCATCACCCACCCCGGCGAGGTAGGCGCGTAGCTCTGTGAAGTCACCACCACCACCACTCTCCGTTGACGGCATCAGCTTGTCGAACGTGGCCAGCAGCTGGGCGGCAGCCTGGGCCACCCCGTAGGCCCGCTCCCCTGGCCGGACCACCCGGGCCAACTCAAGGGCCAGCTGCATCAGCCCGGCGTGACGCTCGTCCACCAGCTCGTGGTCGGCCAGATACCGGAGCGAACGCTGGACCTGGAGCTGCAGCTCGGTGGTGCCGTAGGCCTGAGGATCAGAGGCAGGGTCGGCCAGGCCAGGCAGGGGAACGTCAGTGTCGGCCACGGTGTCATCGGTCACGGTCGGGTTCCTTCCTGGGCGTTTCCTGGGCTGACCGGGGGGGATAGCGGCGGCTGG
>Ga0247664_1000249_pt1 | contig 13894 bp, 14 predicted proteins | sample CNK05_metaG_FD_182715 | JGI IMG/M metagenome (GOLD analysis project Ga0247664, IMG submission 182715) | Soil microbial communities from Purdue University Martell Research Forest, Indiana, United States - CNK05 | ecosystem: Environmental > Terrestrial > Soil > Temperate forest > Bulk soil...
CAGATCGGCGTGATGACGCATGCGCCAATCGGTCACCTCCGGACAGGCCGCGATCGATTGGCGCATGCGTCATCACGCCGATCTGATGTTGCTGGATCTCAAGTTACAGGACATCGGAGGCAAGGAGTTGATCGATCACCTGGCCTCCATCGGCCGGTTGCTTCCCTTCATTATCATCACGGGCCAGGGCGACGAACGCGTGGCGGTGGAGATGATGAAACGAGGCGCGCTCGATTACCTGGTCAAAGACACGCAATTCGCGGAGTTGCTTCCGGCTGTCGTGCAACGCGCTCTGGCGCAGATTGAGACGGAAAAACGACTGACGGCGGCCGAGGAGGCGCTGGGAAAGAGCGAAGCATTGAAACAAGCCGTGATGCATTCGTTGACGGCGCACATCGCGGTGCTGGACGGCTCGGGAAACATTATTGCCCTCAACGAGGCCTGGAATCGCTTCGCGCACTTAAATGGAGTCACGGGCCTGGCCCAGACTGGAGTTGGCAGCAATTACCTGGAGGCCTGCCGCCGGGCGGCGGCAGGCGGTGCGGTGCAGGCCAGCCAGGCGCTGGTCGGGATCCAGGAGGTGCTGGCCGGTTCCCGGAACGAGTTCTCCTTGGAATATGACTGTCATGGCCCGGGAACGGAACGGTGGTTCGTCATGTTGGTGACGCCGCTGGGGCCGCCGGGCGGTGGGACCGTCATTTCTCATACGGACATCACCGAACGCAAGAAGTTGGAGAAATCCCTGCTTGACCTGACAGAGCGCGAGCAAAGAAAGTTTGGGCATGATTTGCACGACGGGTTGGGCCAACGGCTGACTGGGCTGGAGATGCTCAGCCACGCGCTGGCCGAGGACATTAAGTCCCAGGCGCCGCCGTTGGCCAAACGCGCGGAAAGGTTAAACCGGGAACTGCGGGAGACGGTGACCCAGGCGCGTCTGCTTTCGCACAGCCTGGCGCCTGTGCCGTTGGAAGGGGAAGGATTGATGCGGGCCTTGTTCGAGTTGGCGGCCAGCACCAGCCGAATCCCGCGTGTCAAGTGCCAGTTCCACTGTGAGCCGCCGGTGTCCATTCAAGATCCGGCGACGGCGACGCACCTCTATCGCATTGCCCAGGAGGCGGTGAACAATGCCCTCAAACACGGCCAGGCCACGAAAATCAAGATCACGTTGGCCGAACGCAACGGCACGGTGCATTTCAGCGTGGAAAACAACGGCCGCCCCATGCCAGTGTCGATCCCGGCCAATTCCGGCACGGGCCTGCATGTCATGCGCTACCGGGCTCGCATGATCGATGCGAGCTTGTCCATTGAACCGGGCCAGACTAAAGGTGTAAACGTCGTCTGCATTGTCCGAAGGAAAATATGAGCGCGGAAAAGCCAGCTGCTCGCCGAACCAAGCGTGGGACCGACCTGGAATCCAATCCCGCCAGTCGCTTGCGGGCGGCCAAGCAGCGAATCCTTCTCGTGGATGACCACCCGATGACCCGCGAAGGCCTCGCGGCGAATCTCGAGCGCCAGCCTGATTTGGAAGTTTGCGGCGAAGCCAGCAACCCGGCCGAGGCCATGGCGGCTCTGTCGAAGATCAAGCCGGACTTGATGATCACGGACATGACCATGCCGGGGCGCAGCGGCCTCGAGTTCATCAAGGACATCCACACGCTGATGCCTGAGTTACCGATCCTGGTCCTCTCCATGCACGACGAGATGCTTTACGCGGAGCGGGCGTTGCGCGCTGGCGCCCGCGCGTATCTGATGAAAGATGCCGGCTCGGCCAAGGTTCTGGAGGTGATTCGGATCGTCTTGAGCGGCCAATCCTACGTCAGCCAGCAGATGTCCGCGCGGTTGCTGGACGCCGTAACCGGGCGTCGCCCCCGCGGCTCCAACTCACCGATCGAAAAGCTTTCCGACCGCGAGTTCGAGGTCTTTCGGCTGCTGGGCCAAGGCAAGAGCAGCAAGGAAGTGGCTCAGGCACTTCATCTTAGTCCCAAGACCGTGGACGTTCACCGGGGGCGCATCAAAAAGAAGCTTCAACTCAAAGACGCCACGAGTTTGTTGCACCACGCGGTGCGCTGGGTCGAGACGCAGGTCGAGGGGCGCTAGCTAAGCTAAGCTAGAGCTGGCGCTCGTGATGTGTCCCCGCAATAGCTCCACCTGGGCGGCATGGATTTTGGGCTGAGACGAGGCGTGAGCGACGAGCCTATCCGCAGAGATCGGCGAGAAGCGAACCAGGAAGTCCGGAGCCCTACAGGGCATAGGGTAGATCCCTACTGAACATGAGAGCACAGCTCACTTCCTTGTCTGCCTGCGCCGACGAAAACTGTAAGCATGAAAGCCCAGCGTTGTTTGGACGGAACCAACTCCAGCGGGGAATGGCCGGAGACGAAGCAGGCACTGCAAGTCACCATCGCCTACAAAGATCTGGCCGCGGGCAAACGCGCCATGCACACCTTGGCTCAACTGGGACGGGGCCTGGTCGACGACATCGAGTTCCAGCCGTTCCCATGGTCATTCGAGCTGCTGCTGGATGCGAACTGGCGCGACATTGCCTTCCGACACGCCGTCCAGGCCGACATCCTTATTCTCGCCACGAGCGATTCCGCCCCTGTTCCGACAGGTGTAACTCAATGGATGGAAACCATTCTCGACCGCAAGCAAGGAACGGACTGTGCAGTGGTGGCGTTGTTCGGCACCGAATTACAGCCCGAGCCTGACGATTCTTCCAGGATCCAAGCGCTCCGTGTGGCCACGCAAAAAGCTGGGCTGCCGTTTTTTGCGCCGGTTCTCCGGCGCGAATTGAGCGATGCCTTGTTTCAGCTTCAGGATCGAGCCGAGCGGGTCACGCCGTTGCTGGACGATGTGCTGCGTCGAACTCATCCCCCGATCCACTGGGGCATCAACGAATAAGACCTCGTTCTCGCAGTTCGAACCCGGTTACACCTTCGCCACGGTAACCCATTTATCCACCCTAGAGTTTTCATGGTCATGTTTCCCTTCCGTTGGCTTGCTCGCGTCAGTCTGTCGTGATTCGGATGAGCTTGCTCTGGTCCCCGGTGTTCGCATCAATCGTCAGCACATTGCCAACACCCGGCGCGTAGAACTTGTGCTCGAGGAGGTCAGTTTCCAATGGCGTCGTCTCTTGCGATTTCAGGCAGTTGCTGAAGGAGCCGGCCGGGATGGTAACAGATTCGGTGAGACTGAGGGTTTCTGCGAAGTCTTCGGCATTGGCGAGCGAGAACTCCTGCCGATAAAAGTCGCCGACGGCCGGATGGGCTTTCATGATGATGCCGGGCTTGTCCCCGTTGACGCCCGCCATGAACGTGCCATCAATGGTGGTGATCAATCCGCCCTCCAGTTCGTGTGTATTCTCGCCGAAGTACCACACGTTCCCGTCCGTGTCTTGCGCGAACCAATCGAGCGTGTCTTCCGTCAGTTCGCCGTCGGTGAAGACGGTATCGCGCACTTCGACGCAGGTGACGCCCATAATCACTCTTGTCACGTGCGTTACGGCGAACTCGTCGTGCTCGAAACCGGCCGCGGTCTGACCCTCGTAAATAAAGGTCGTGCCCGGTTTCAACGGGAAGTACGGGTTGTCGATGTTGGTAGTGAAGTTCGCCGGATTGATCACCGGGTCATACGGTGCTGGGCCGAGCCGTCCACAGGCCACCTGCCGTGCTTCCTGCTGGTCTTTGCAGGTCTGGAGTGCCTCTTTCAACTGCGCCGACGCTTGCTTCTGGCAGTCCTCCCGCGCGGCCGCGTCAGTGAGGTTGGCGCACTTTCCCAAGGCGAGGCAATAATCGCTCTGTGCTGCTGCTTGACAGGACCGCAGGACCGCCTGGGCAGTCTGGCGGCAGACATCAACGGCTGCCGCGGTCGTTGGGCCAGTGAGGAGTTGGAGGGTGACCAGCACTCCAGCCCCCAGCAGGGCCGACGGACGCAAACGCGCCGATTTTCTTTGGCCTGGATGGTCGTTGATGCGCTGTCCTTCCGATGGCGAACGCGTTTCCATTTTCATAGTGCTTCCTTCTCAATATTCTCCGACTCGTTATTCATGTTCCCCGATGCGCAAGCGACAAGTCCAACCGCCCGCACACCGAGCTGATGGTTCCGTTCATCAATGGCCTCATTTAAGTGCCGCGCGGATGAAACAAGCGTGAGAGGGAGGTGAGAATTTCGTGAGAACGGCAGGACCTCAACGGTCTTCTCCATGAGAAAAACCCTTGGTTGAGGCTGGCGGAGCCTTTTCAGGCAGAGGTTATTACCCGATCACAATTGGTCAGCAACGAGCAATGAGCAATGAGCAATCCCAGAAGCCAGGAGCCAGGAGCCAGAAACTGGAGCTCGATCTGCTGATGGATGCGAACTGGCGCGACATTGCCTTCCGACACGCCGTGCAGGCCGGCATCCTTATTCTCGCCACGAGCGATTCCGTCCCCGTTCCGACAAGACCTCGTTCTGCCAGTTCCACCTTCGCCCCGCGCGGCCACATTAACTGTAACTGTAAGCGGCGGTTTATGACGTCCCTGCCGCCGGGTCCCAAAGAAACTAGATCGAAAGGTCGGCGGTCGCACACCGCCGCTACAGTGTGCGGCCACGCTAAGCTACAGCGCTGCCTCGATGCATCACGAAAGCTTTACTTCGATCGCTTTCGGTTTGGCCTTCTCACTTTTGGGCAAATGCACCTTGAGCAGGCCGTCCTTGAACTCCGCGTTTACCTTGGTGGCATCCGCCGAATTCGGCAGCGTGAAGCTGCGCAGGAAGTTCCCGTAAGAACGCTCGAGGCGGTGATACTTCTTGTCCTTTTCTTCCTTGTCGAGTTTTCGTTCTCCGGTGAGCGTGAGCACGCCATTCTCGACGGTCACTTTCACGTCCTCCTTCTTCACCTCCGGCAGGTCAGCTTTGACCAGCCATTCCTTTTCATCTTCGACAATGTCGACGGACGGCGTCCATTCTGTGACGGTCAATGACTCCTTCCCGCCGTTGGTCGTGTGTGAGGCGGGGAGGCCGAAGAATCGCGCGAGGCGGTTCTGAGTTTCTTCCAGTTCCTTGAATGGATCCCAACGTGTTAATGCGCTCATAAGCCTGTTTGACGCGTCTCTAGGTGCAGCGGAGGACCGAACCCGCGTCGCTCGGTTCCCGCCGGGTTGGCTAATGCCGATAGCTTTCCAACCCGTATAACCTTGAACCATGAGTGCGCGGCACGCTCGCCGTCTTTTGGTCAACAAAAACCGTCATTTGTTGGTTTGGGCGCAACTTTGAGAATCGTCCTGGATGCCGGTGGAGCGCGGCGGGGTTGGTCCGGACGGACGTTCGATGAATCGGGTTAAAAGACCTCTGCTTGCAGGCCGGTTCCTTGACGGACACGCTGAGCGATGTGGGAGAGGGTGCGTAACGGGAGATGGCCGCATTCGGCATGCGGGGTGGGCCGGGTGGCGGAGTAGATCTGCACGAGCGAGATTTGTGCTCCGGCATTTTTCAGGTCGCGGAGCCGCTGGACATAAGCTTCGATTTCTGACGGAAGCGGGGCTTGGCCACGGATGGAAGGGAAGAGGCTCTGAATCACAACCGGACGCTGCCGCGCCACGAAAAGGATATTCGCCAAGGTCTGCTCGAGGGTGAACTCGGTGCGATTGAGACCTTTCATGTAATCTTGGGTCCCGGCGTCCAATTTGGCCCAGATCTCGTCGCTGAGGGTGAAACTCTTGAGGCCTTCGACGACCTCCGGCCGGTTCAGCCCGCTGGCGTTGGTGATGAGGACCAATTTGAAAAAGGCGAGCTGATGGCGGGCGCGCAGGTGCACGACGGCCTCGACCGCTTCGACGAAGTTCGGGCAGAGCGTCGGTTCTCCGTCTCCGCTCAGGGCGACATGCCGCAGTTCCAGCAGTTCCGGGGGAACGCCGCGATAGCGCAGTTGTTGCCTCAAAGCGGTGGACTGGACCAGTTGCAAGGTGCGCTGCAATTCGGCGATCATCACGGGCACGTCCAGGCGGGATTCGCGCGACGGTTCGGCGCGGTTCACTTCACAGTAAACGCAGTCGAAGTTGCAGTGCCGATCCGGGTTCATATTCACTCCCACGGACAACCCCCGCGCACGCGGGGAGATGACCGTGTAAACGAACCGGTTGTCGAGGAAATCGCGGGCACATCCAAAGGCGGTATCCTTCCACGGACCCTCGCTGGCGGTCCCGTTTCCTCCTCCGATGGCCGTGGGCGACGTCATGAGAGCGCGAGGGCGGACGCCGGGATCAGGAAGGAAGGATTTCATGTTCGTTCTCCCGGACGACCAAAACCGGGCAGGGCGCCCGTTGCACGACGTGCTCGGCGACGCTGCCCAGCAGGACATGCTTCAGTCCGGTGCGTCCGTGCGTGGCAATCACGATCAGATCCGCCGGCAAATCTCTGGCTGTTTGGACGATCGCACGCGCCGGGTTTCCCACGCACACCTGCGTGACCGCTTTGACCTGGCTACGCACCTGTTCCGCGGCCATTCGGGCGAGTTCCTTTTCACCGCCCTCCTTCATGCACGCTTCGATCTGGGCGTAATCGATGCCGCCGTATTCGCCGGCGCCATAGGCCGGTTCCACGACATAGAGCAGTGTCAGGTCCGCCCGGTGCTCCCTGGCCAGCGCCAGCGCATAGGGCAAGGCCTTCTTCGAACACTCGGAGAAATCGATCGGCACCACGATCTGCTTGATCATGAATGGCGATTTCACGGCGCTTTGCGTCGCTGCCGCCATCAACGTGTCATCCTTGCGGTTAAGCTCGAGTGTGACTTCCCCAACTTTATTGGCTGGTTTTACTTTCATAAAGATCCTAGTCTCGGCCGTGACTCTTCAGTTTTGACGCACCACCAGGACTGGGCAGTGCGCATGGCGGACGACCCGTTCCGTCGTGCTGCCCAACAGGGCGTGCTTCAACCCGGTGTAACCGTGGGTGGAGATGATGATGAGGTCCGCTTTACGCGTTCGAGCCGCATCGGCGATCTCGTGAAAGGAACGGCCAAAACGCACCAGAACCTTCTCCACCATCCCACGAGGAACTCGAGCTGCCTTCACCGTCTGCTCCAATTGCCGCTTGGCCGCGGCCATCAGGCTTTCATCCTCCAGGGCCAACGGGAAGGACGCGGCGAAATCCGGGGTCGCGACCGGCTCGACCACATGCAGCAGCGTCAAGGTGGCCTTAAACTGGGACGCCACCCCCACCGCGTATTCGAGGGCTCGCTTGGAAGCAGGCGAGAAATCAACAGGAACAAGGATCGATTTGATCCGGACCGGACCGGAAATAGCCTTGCGTCCGGACCGGGTGATCTTGGCAGTTGTTGTTCTCATAAATGTTCATCCTGACACAGTCATCCTGGCGCAAGGATGGTGCGCTGCCTACCCGGGCATTGGGTAAAACAGGCTCTTTCTTGCCGCGCCGTCAGGGAATGAGGACAGGTTTGTCCGGGGCCGGTTCGGGCCGAAGGGGTTTGCCGGCATTCTTGCGTTGCTCGAGGCGGACAAGTCGATGACAGTCGACGCAGCTCCGTGCCAGTTCGGTGTAAGCCTCGGTGGCTGCCTCGAGGTTTTTATCGACGGCGGCCAAGTAGAGAGCAACTGCGTTCTTCTGGAAGTTGGTGGTCCGTGCCAGGTAGTCCGGTTGCTTCATCACCAGCCACTGGTTGCTTTGCGTCATTTCGCGCAAGCGAATGGCGTTCTTGGACACGAGTTCGAATCTTTCCAGCGTAAGTCCCTCTAAGGCCGCCTGTGACAAGGCCAGCTTTTGGCGCATGAAGGCCTGGGTGACCGCGCGTCTCGATTGGTTGTCCGCCGCGAGCAGGGAGGCAGCCACCATGCCAGCAGCCACTGTCCCGGCTAGTCCGGCCCGCAGAAGGATATTCGTATTCATAGCACTCTCTTTCGTGGTAGCGCCGACACTCTTCCGGCCAAGTGGGCCGGACGCGTGCGCAGACCGAACTCTGGCCATTTGACCGTCCGCTTGCCTCCCGGGATTTGCCAAAGCGTGGCTTTCTCTTGGCGGAGATGTTGCCTGTTCGGAGGGGTGGGCAGACCTTGAGACTCGACCACGGTGGGCGGAGTGGCCTGGGCTGCAAATGGCATGCGCCGGCCAAAAAAAGGTCAATGCCTGGCAAAGGCTGTGCAGCACGCAATCCCAAATCCCTCGAAGATGTTCAGTGTGAGCGGCGATGCTCTTTGATGAACGAGCCTTCCCCAACTGTGCCACCTGATCCACACGGGGTGGCTCGCGATATCAACTGGGAGGATTATCGCGACCACTTGGCGACGGCAGACCGCGAAGGGAACCGTCGCTGGTTATATCCCAAGAAACCGGCCGGCCGCTGGCATGGGCGGAGGGCCTGGTTTGCCACCGGCCTCATCGCCCTGATGTTCGCGGGTCCGTGGATTCGGATCCAGGGCAACCCGCTTTTAATGTTCAACGTGGTCGAGCGGCGTTTCTCGGTTCTCGGTCAGATCTTCTGGCCGCAGGACACGGTGATCTTCGCCGTGGCGATGCTGGTGTTCATCATGGGCATCATCATTTTCACCGCGGCGTTCGGGAGGCTTTGGTGTGGCTGGGCCTGTCCGCAGACGGTGATGATGGAAATGGTCTTCCGCAAGATTGAGTATCTGATTGAGGGGGATGCGCACGAGCAGCGGGCCCTGGACGCGGCTGGGTGGGATGCGCGGAAGATTTTGAAAAAGGGGGTCAAGCACGCGGTCTTCCTGGGCCTTTCATTCGTCGTCGGGAATACGTTGCTGGCCTACATCATTGGCAGCGAGCAGTTGCTCGCCATCCAATTCGACGATCCGCGCAGGCATCTAGTCGGGCTCAGCTTTATGGCTCTGTTCACGCTTCTGTTTTATGGGATCTTCGCGCGTTTCCGTGAACAGGCCTGCACCTTCATCTGTCCCTATGGCCGCCTGCAATCCACCATGCTCGACGAGAACTCGATGGTGGTCGCCTACGATCATCGGCGCGGAGAAAAGCGCGGCCCGTTGCGCCGCGAGCACACTCATGAGCAGCGCGTGGCGGCCGGGTTAGGCGATTGTGTGGCCTGCCGACAGTGCGTGGCGGTGTGTCCCACCGGCATCGACATCCGCAACGGCACGCAGATGGAATGCGTCAATTGCACGGCCTGCATCGACGCCTGTGACGCCATCATGGACAAAGTGGGCCGGCCACGCGGCCTCATTCGTTTTGCTTCGCTCAATCATATCGAACGGGGCGAACCCCAACGTTTTACTGCGCGCATGAAGGTTTATACCGGGGTGCTGGCGGCGCTGGTCGGCTTGTTTCTTTTCCTTGTCTTCACTCGCGCTGAAGTGGAGACCACGCTCCTGCGCGCACCCGGTGCGCTCTTCCAACAAACTCCTCAGGGTAAAATCGAAAACCTCTACACCATCAAGGTCATCAACAAGACCGCGCGCGATCTGACCGTCCAGCTGAAGCTGGAGAACGTCGCCGGCACCGTGCGATTGATGGGCGCCGGACCGTTCCGCGTGCCCAAGGCGAACCTGGCGCAAACCTCGGTTCTGATCGAGCTGGACCCAGGCGTGCTGACGGGCAACAGCACACGGCTCAAGCTCGGTGTTTATTCGAACGGCAAACTTCTGGAGACGGTCACCACCGGTTTTGTTGGTCCTCGGCAGTAGATTTTAAATGCGCTTTATGGATCCGCTCTTGGTCAAACCCCCTCGCACCTTTTGGCCCCATGCCATCCTGGCCTGGTTCGTTATCTTTGGCGCCGCTTTGGCCGCCTGGATCACCTTCGCTTTGCGTCAACGCGTGGAGTTGGTCAGCCCCGATTACTACGAAGAGGAAGTGCGCTTTCAAATGCAGCTCGACCGGCTGAACCGCACGGCCGGACTCCGGAGTGAGGTCACCATCCAATACAATGCCGCCAGCAGTCAAGTCATGCTGCGCTTGCCTGCCGGTCAGGTGGCCCGGCGCCCTCGAGGCCGAGTCCGTTTCTATCGTCCCTCGGAGGCCAGTCTTGATTTCGAGGTCGCGTTGTCCGTGGACGCCGCAGGGCTGCAGCGCATCGATGTGAGCGGGCGGCGAGCCGGCCAATGGAAGATGCGCCTGCAATGGAAGGCAGACGGTCAAGACTATTTCCTGGAAGAAACCCTGGTGTTCGCAGAGCCGGAGCGGGGAGTCAATCCCGCCGCCTCCATTCCGGCCCAGTGAGAGACCAGAGAATAGCGAACCGAGAACCGAGAACCGAGAACCGAGAACCGTATGCATTTGTGGACCGCTTTTCTGCTCGGATGTGCTGGTAGCCTGCATTGTGCCGCCATGTGTGGCCCGCTGATGGTGGCGTTGGCCAAGGCGCGGCCGCGGACGGTGCGCGCGTCGACTGGCCGTGTGGTCTATCATCTGGGGCGGATCGGGGCGTACAGCTTGCTTGGCTTGGTACTTGGGCAGGCCGGGCGCGTCATGACCCTGGCGGGCTTTCAGAACTGGCTTTCGATTGGACTAGGCATAGGCCTGTTGGCCGGTCTCGTGGTGGCTAGCAAAGTCTCTCTGGCGACCCCGGTTTGGAGGTGGGTTGCGTTGCTCAAGGGGGGCCTGGGCGGATTGCTCCGGCGCGATGCGCTGTCGGCCCAGGCGTTGATGGGCGCGCTCAATGGATTACTTCCATGCGGCTTGGTTTATGTGGCAGGCGCGGGTGCCACGGCCACCGGGCATGCGCTGAGCGGTGCGGCGTCTATGGCGATGTTCGGTCTCGGAACCCTTCCTGTTATGTTGAGTGTGCACCTGGCCGGACAACGTTTTCCACTCCCGGCGCGATTTTCACTCCCAAACGTGACGCGGGTCGCCGTGGTGCTGATGGCTGCGCTGCTGATCCTTCGTGGGCTTGAGCTCGGCATCCCGTTCCTCAGCCCCAACTTATCCGCCCTAGGCCAGGCCGGGGTTCGCTGCCATTGAAGTCTGGGGTCAGCCTTCTTAGTTTAGTTAGTTAGAGGACGAGGACGGCCCGCCTATCCTGACTGCCTGACTCGCGCTGCAACTTGAATCCCACTTTCTTGGCCACCTGCTGCATCTCCTGATTGTCGGCGAGCATGGTGGCGGTGATGCGTTCAAGTTTTTCGTCGCGACCCACCTGGACCAGGAGCCGCAACAGTTTTGTCCCCAGTCCGTGATGCTGCCATTGATCTGCCACGGTGAGGGCGAATTCGGCTTCGTTGGCGCTGTGAAGTTTGCTCAGGCGCCCAACGCCAAGGATTTCCAGTTCGCTGGTCTGTGGATGACGGCGCTCGACCACCAACGCCATTTGCCTGTCGTAATCGATAAAGCAGAGGCGGCTGAGGCGTTCGTGGGCGACACGTTGGTCAAGTTTGAGCGGAGCAAAGTATCGCAAATAGACGCTGCGCTCCGACAGCGCTCGATGAAACTTCACCATGAGCGGCTCGTCCTCGGGGCGAATCGGCCGGATGATGACCTTGGATCCATCTTTCAAGGTCCACGGGACAACATAACGAGTTGGATAGGGACGGATGGCCAGGATGGGAAGCTGATCTTCGGACGTGCCGGGCGGGTGGAGCACCACGCGCGCATCCAGGACGAGCAGTTGTTCGGCTGAAACCAGCACCGGGTTCAGGTCGATCTGGGATATCCAGCGCTGTTCCACCACCAATTGACTAAACTGAACCAGCAACTTGCTCAGGGCCTCCAGGCTGGCCGGTTTGCGGCCTCGGATACCTCGGAGCGCAGCGTAAATGCGGGTTTGTTCCATCAACCGTCGGGCCAGGGTGTCGTTTAAGGGCGGAAAGCCAAGTGCCGTATCCTTGAATACTTCAACCCACTCTCCGCCGGCCCCAAACAACAGCACGGGGCCGAATTGGGAATCCACACTGCTGCCCAGGATCAGTTCGTAGCCCTGGCGCCGCACCATGGGCTGCACGCTCACGCCGAGGAAATGTTGAGGTCCGGCGTGTGCGGTCACGTTGGTTCGAATGGCGCGCCAGGCACGCCGCACGGACGTTGGACTATCCAGATCAAGGTGAACTCCGCCCACATCGGTCTTGTGTGTGATCGTCTGCGACAGAAGCTTGACGGCAACCGGGAAACCAATCTTCTTCGCAAGTTGGATGGCCTCATCTTCATTGTGGGCGGCGTGCGTCTCGACGGTCGGGATGCCGTAGGCGGAGAGGAGTTGCTTGGACTCGACTTCGGTTAAGATCGTGCGGCGATCTTTTCGGCCGGCCAGGACAATCTGCTCGGCAGCGCTCCGGTTGAGTTCGGCCGTGACACCGGTGGTGAGGGCCGGCGTTTCATAAAGCGCTCGCAAACGATCGCTGTATTGCCACATCAAGGAGAAGGCGCGTGCGGCGCGGTCGGGGTACTTGAAGGTGGGAATGCTGGCCGCGTTGAGGAGGGTCTCACCGGCATCCACCGCCGGCCCGCCCATCCAACTTGCCAGCAGCGGTTTTTTTTCAGGATTGGCGATCGACTTTAATCGTTCCGCAGTAGCCGTTGCCTCCGTCATCGCTTGTGGCGTCAAGATCACCAGCAGGCCGTCCGTCTGGGCATCCCGGGCCACGAGTTCCAGGGCCTGGGCATATCGGCCGGCATCCGCGTCGCCCAGGATGTCGATGGGATTGCCGTGGCTCCAGTGCGGGGGCAGGAGTTGGTCCAGGCTGGCGAGAGTGTCGGCGCACGGCGTAGACATTTGGCCGCCGCTGGCGATGAGGGCATCGGTGGCCAGGGCCCCGGGGCCTCCGGCGTTGGTCACAATGGCCAGACGCGGGCCGCGCGGGCGCGGTTGTTTGGCGAGGGCCTCGGCCATATCGAAGAGTTCTTCGATCGTGTTCACGCGCAACACCCCGACCCGACGAAATGCAGCATCGAGGACCGAGTCGCTGCCCGTTAAGGCTCCGGTATGGGAGGCAGCGGCTTTGGACGCCCCTTCGGTCCGGCCGACCTTGAGAATGATAATGGGTTTGGTGAGAGCAACCTCACGGGCCGCGGAAAGAAAGCTGCGTGCGTCCCCCACGGATTCCATATAGCAAACGATGCTCCGGGTGGCCGGGTCGTCGCCTAGGTAGGTAATCAGGTCGCCCCAGCCAACATCAAGCATCGAGCCCAGCGAGACAAACGCGCTGAAGCCAACGTTTTCACGCAAACTCCAATCCAGGACGGCTGTGCAAAGCGCACCGCTTTGGCTGATAAATGCCACGTGACCAGGCTTGGCCGTCCCCTGGGCGAAGGTGGCATTGAGCCGTCGGTGGGGAACCATCACCCCGAGGCAATTGGGGCCAACCAGGCGCAACTGGCTGGTTCGCGCGGCCGCGAGCACGCGTTGCTCCAGCTCCGCTCCCGCCGCGCCGCATTCCTTGAATCCAGCCGAGAGAACAATCGCGCTGCCGACCTCCGCGCTCGCGCAGCCACGCACCACTCCGGGGACCATCTGCGCCGGCGTGACGATCACCGCGAGGTCCACCTTTTCCGGCACCGACTGGATGTCTGGATAACTCTTTGCGCCCAGAATTTCCCGGTGCTTCGGGTTAACCAGAAAGGTCGGTCCATCAAAGTCCTGTAGATTCTGGACGAGGGCGCGGCCGACACTACGCGGGCGTTCCGATGCCCCGATAATGGCCACTGACTTGGGCGAGAAAAGCGCATCGAGACGGTTGCCCTGGCGACGCCAGAGTGCATCAACCGCGCGTGTTTGGTCCTTCGGATTACCGCGGTTCATCATGACCCAGTGCCAAACCGGCCGGGCGTGTCAGACCACGCTCGCGCTCCAGTCATAGTGCCTTCAAGTGTCCGATTGAAAAGGGCGCTGCTTGCGCGACCACTTTGCCGCGCACGAGCTTGTGGCAATCCACACAACTCATGGTCATGCGTACATAAGCCAGCGTGGCGGCGTCAAGATTCTTGTCTTTGGCCGCTTTGA